>RRYU01004849.1_pt1 | contig 10513 bp, 9 predicted proteins | sample 2162651 | NCBI WGS metagenome assembly RRYU01 (sample SAMN10267283, study PRJNA491782) | microbial mat metagenome | isolation source: biomat in the production well | place: Japan: Minami-Kanto gas field, natural gas well KTG3 | collected 2017-06 | reverse complement strand
GATTGGTGCCATAAGCTGGTTGAGAAGGGATAATATAGCGATTTATAATTTGTGGCCCTATACCTTCTTTAGCACAAAAATTAAGGGGCGCTTTTAATACCCAGTTTGGATCAACCAGTCCTGCACACCAAGCTTGATCATTAACATCAAACTGAGAACTAAATTCATTATATTCATCGTAAGGATTAAAACATGAAATTAAATCCATGAGTGTAGCTGATTTTTCTTCAACATTAGGAACTTGATTAGCTGCTCCGATTTTTAATCTTTCCAGTTTTTCAAAGGCTAACTCCCAGCTAGCTGGTAAAATACGATATTTTCTTAAAATAGAAACGTTACGCCAAGAAAAATTATTTTCATAACTACTAGCATCACCACTCACCAAAAATTGCCAACTACCATTTAAATATCCCTCTTTTAACGCATCGCCGACGGTTTTCTGCTCAGAAATAGCTTGCATGAATTTATTATCTATCACACAATTAGTCGGTCCGGGATTGTTTTTATCTGGACACATTGCTAGCTCTGATAAAATACTATAATCTGTTTTCATGCCAAAATTTGGCTGGATTAATCTTCTAGCTGTTTCCTGTACTCGTGTTTGCCCACCAGAAACATTAGGGTCTAATTGAAAGCCACTAGAAAATCCTGGCGAACTCATAGTTGCTGGTGGAGTCTTTTTACCTAAATTTTGCACCAATCTATTAAAGGAAGTAATGGCTAATTGATTTAAAAATAAATTAGCAGCATCAATAAAAGCATCACCTGTATAAGTTCCAAAATTGCTAGAATAATCACTATAAGCACCTTCCATTTGTAGCTGCGCCTGGTTAGGCAAAGATACTGGACTACCATCTATTTTTAGCGGATCAAGCCAACCACCCTTTCCTAGTAGAGTGGTCCGGGCCGCATCAATAGATTTTTGTTGCTCTTGACTTAAAAGATCTTTACCCATGAAATATATTCCAACATCATTAGAAGTAGGATTAAAAACATTAACAAACTTATCTAAAAATTGAGGATCTTGAAAATCAGCATATTTTTGAGCAGCGCTTTTACTCCAATTAGAAATCATCTCTGTAGCTGTGCAATTTGGACCTTGTGGTCTATATTGATTAGCCAGGCCCAATCCAATTCTAACTTTTATATCCAAAGAAGATGGTTGGCAAAAGTTCACAGTTAGGCCACTACTAGATGTTTCTGCCCAATTAGCTGCAAAATTTTCTAAATATGTGCCCGCTGCCTCATCGCCAATTCTAGCCATATAAGCTCCCCAGCCTTCAGTTACAAATAAAGGTTTTTGACCTTCACCACCAGAACCTATCCAAGTAGCGGTATCATAGGCCATTTTATTTAAAGCCGAGCGTAGAGTTTGTTGAAAGGCTAAAGAACCACCTTTCTGCCATAATTTTTTTACAACATCTGTAACTTTATCCCAAACTAATTTTGGTATATCGGTAACTACCAGCTGAGCCTTTACTGGTCTCAAGGGCATTAAAAGAGCCGAAAATATAAAAATAAAAAACAAAAATGATGTTAATATTTTTTTAAAAACATTTAACCTTTCTCTTGTATTTCTTTTAATAAAAATTCCTATTTTCATAAATACAAAAATATTTAATTGGTAATCTGATTATTTATACTTTGACTATTTAAAACTTCTTGATAACTAGCTATTAAATCTTCGTCACTTATTTGAGCTAAAGTATCACGATCAGCTCCGCTTTCTAAAAGCAATTGCCTTAAAGTAGGGGCATCCATTTCGCCCGCTAAAGCTTGTTTTAACTCAGCTTCATTTATTTCCTGAGATATATTAATATCACCTAAGCCAGAAGTCATGTTGTTTAAAATATTATCAGCTAAATTTTCGGTATCAATTATTTGTGGTTGAAGAGCAAATTGATTAGCGGAAAAACAATTTTGTCCCTCAGGACACTTAGGATCGGTGCCGTGAACAAATATTTCATCATAATCAGAAATGCCATCGCCATCGGTATCTTCTAAATATGGAGAGGTACCATAAATAAATATTTCATCATAATCAGGAATGCCATCGCCATCGGTATCTAAATTTCTATCGGTTATATCTTGATGATTCATTCCTATTAATTCACCCTCTCCTCTAAATTGAAAAGGGGTCCTAACTTTTATTACCAATTGCCAAACACTAAGAACTAATATCGCCACAAACAAAATAGGCAGGATTATAACTGCTTTATTTTGTGATTTGGGCATATTATCCAGATCTTGATTATTTGTCCCATTATTAAAATAATTATCTGGAGCCATAGATTAAAATCAAGTCACCAATAACTGGCAATTTTGATTTTATTATACCATAAAATTACGTAAGGCGGCAAATAATTTGTACCAATCATCTAAGCTTAAATCTTCGGCTCTACTTTTTTCTAAAATATCAGCTTGTAAAAAGGCTGTTAAAATTTTATCTGGACTTAAATGCAGGCCGCCGGCTAAATTGTTTTTTAACATTTTTCTTTTAGCACTGAAGCCTGCTTTTGCTAAACGAAAAAATATTTTATCCTCTGTAAAATTAAACGATTTATCTTTTACTACTATTTCAATAACTGCGCTTTCTACTTCTGGTTCTGGCCAGAAATTATAAGAATTAACATATCGCAAAATTTTTACCTCAGAATAATATTGAACTGATAGAGCCAACAAGCTCATATCTCCTGGTTTAGCCACTATTCTTTGAGCTACTTCTTTTTGTAGCATTAAAATTATTTTTTCAGGTTTTTTTTGCCCAGATAAATAACTACGTAAAAAAATAGAGCTAATATTATAAGGTAAATTAGCTACTATTTTATATTTATTACTAAATTCTAAACTAGGATTAAATTTTAAAATATCCTGATTAATAACTTTTATTTTTTCTTGACCACTGGCTGCTAGTCCGGATTGTAAGTAACTGGCTAATTTATCATCAAGTTCAACTGCTACCACCCTTTTAGCTTGTTTTGCTAGACGAACTGTTAAAAAGCCTAATCCTGGACCAACTTCTAAAATTTCATCTTCATTTTTTATATCAGCCATTCTAACAATATCATCATAGACTTGACTGCTTATTAAAAAATTTTGCCCCTTTGATCTTTCTGGGTTAATCTCAAATAAGCGACAAATTTCCTTAGTTTTTTTTAATAAATCTTTCATTAAAAAATTAATTAATCACAATATTTAAAAGTTTACCGGGCACAAAAATATGTTTAATAATCTCTTTATTTTCTAACCATTTTTTAATATTATCCTGCTCTTTAGCTAGTTCCAAGGCTAAAATATCATTTATACCTGTTGGCACTTCTATGGTGGCTCTTAATTTACCATTTATTTGAATTATTAATTTAAAAGTTTCATCTTTAATTAGATTTTTATCTGGTTGCGGCCATAAACTTTGAAAAATACTATTTTTTTCTTCTAAAAGATACCAAGCCTCTTCACTTAAATGAGGGGAAAATGGTGCTAATATTTGTAAAAATTTCTTAAAATCATCAATTTTTATAGGAAAGGCCTTATTTTTTATTTTAAAATTATTAATTTCATTTACAAAAATCATCATGGCTGAAATAGCGGTATTAAAGCGAAAGTTTTCAATATCCTCAGAAACCTTTTTAATAGTTTTATGAAGCAGTGATAAAACTTGTCTGTCAACTAATGAATGTTCTTTTATTTTTTTATTTTTTAAATCTTGAGTGAAAATTAAAACTTTTTCTAAAAATTTACGAGCGCCAATTACTCCATTAGTATTCCAATTGCAAGCCTGCTCAAAAGGACCCATAAACATTTCATAAACTCTTAACGAGTCGGCTCCAAATTTATGAACTATATCATCAGGATTAATCACATTGCCCCAGCGCTTACTCATTTTACGACCGTCTTCGCCCATAATCAGGCCAACATGTTTTAATTTGGTAAATGGCTCCTTATAGTTAACAACACCAATATCATATAAGAATTTATGCCAAAAACGAGCGTAAATTAGGTGTCTGGTCGCATGTTCAGCGCCACCAACATAAAAATCTACTGGTGACCAATATTTTTCTTTATTTTTAGATACTAACACTTTTGGATTATTGGGATCAGTATAACGTAAATAATACCAACAAGATCCCGCCCATTGTGGCATAGTATTAGATTCTCTTTTTCCAGTGCCACCACATTGAGGACAAGTTGTATTAATCCAGTCATTGATAGCAGCTAAAGGTGATTCACCGGTTCCAGTAGGCTCATAACTATCTACATCTGGCAAACAAAGTGGCAAGTCTTTTTCTGGCACAGGAACAACGCCGCATTTATCACAATGAATCAAAGGAATTGGCTCGCCCCAATAGCGCTGGCGAGAAAAAACCCAATCTTTTAAACGATAATTTATTTGTCTTTTACCTAAATTTTTATCTTCTAGCCAATCAGACATTCTTTTTCTAGCCACACTTGAAGATAGGCCATCAAAATCAGCGGAAGAAAATAATAAGCCCTCATCCGTAAAGGCGACTTTACCATCAAAATGAGGTCCGTCTAAATTTTTTATTACTGGCTTAATTCTTAGTCCATATTTTTTAGCGAATTCATAGTCGCGCTCATCATGAGCAGGAACAGCCATCACGGCTCCCGTGCCATAAGAATTTAAAACATAGTCAGCAATAAAAATTTCAATTTCCTCTTGATTAAAAGGATTAATTGCTTTTACGCCTTTTAATTTAACTCCCGTTTTTTCTCGATGTAAACTAGTCCTTTCTATTTCCGCTATATTTTTAAGAGATTCTATATAGGATTTAACTTCTGACCAATTTTCAATTTGTTCTGATAAAGAATTAATTAATTTATGCTCTGGAGCCAAAACTAAATAAGTGCAACCAAAAATAGTATCTAATCTAGTAGTAAAAACGCTAACATTTGTTGACTCATCATTATTGTTTACAATTATTTTAAAATTAATTTCCGCCCCCTCGCTTTTCCCTATCCAATTCCGCTGCATTTCTTTAGTGGACTCTTCCCAATCAGATAAGCCATCAAGATCCTCTAATAAGCGCTCCGCATAATCTGTAATTTTTAAAACCCATTGTCTTAAAGGTCTCTGTTCTACTGCTTGACCACATCTTTCACATAAGCCATTTTCCAAATCTTCATTAGCAAGACCGGTCTTACAAGATGGGCACCAATTAATCGGTTCGTTGGATTCATAGGCCAGGCCCTTTTTCCACATTTGTAAAAATATCCATTGTGTCCATTTATAATAGTTAGGGTCAGTGGTATTAACTTCTCGACTCCAATCATAAGAAAACCCTAAGACATCAAGTTGTTTTTTAAATTGAGCGATACTTTGAGCAACTGAAATTTTAGGATTAACTTTGTTTTTAATAGCATAGTTTTCAGCTGGCAAACCAAAGGCATCAAAACCCATGGGATGTAAAACATTATATCCTTGCATTCTTTTAAAACGAGCAAAAATATCAGTCGCAATATAACCCTTAGGATGACCAACATGTAAACCAGCCCCCGAAGGATAAGGGAACATATCTAAAATATAATATTTAGGCTTAGTAAAATCTTCTTTAACTAAATAAAGTTGATTATTTTGCCAAATTTTTTGCCATTTTTTTTCTATTTCCTGATGGTTATACATATTTTTAAGCCTTAATTTTTGAATCTAGCTCTAGTACTACTGGCGCATGATCTGAACCAAGTTGATCATCTAAAATATCTGCTTTTTTTAAATATTTTTTTAGTTTAGCTGATACACAAAAATAGTCAATCCGCCAACCAATATTTCTACTCCTAGCAGCTGAACGAAAGCTCCACCAAGAATATTTTATTTTTTGTCCGTTTAATAATCTAAAAGTATCTATTAATCCAAATTTAATATATTCATCCATAGAGGCCCTTTCTTGCGGTGTAAAACCAGGGCTTTTAACGTTTTCTTTGGGTCTAGCTAAATCAATTTCTTGATGAGCAACATTAAAATCACCAGTGATAATTACAGCCTTTTTACGCTCTAATTTTTTTATATAATTTAATAAATTTTTATTAAATTCTAATTTATAAGAAAGCCTAGATAACTCGGCATTAGCATTAGGAAAATAAACATTAAGCAAATAAAAATTTTTGGTTTCTAAAATTTGTACCCTGCCTTCTTGATCAAACTTATTAATACCAAAACCATTTTTAATTTCAACTATTAAATCTAAATTATTTTTTATCAAAATAGCAGTTCCGCTATAACCAGGTCTTTGGGCTGAATGCCAATATGCCTGATAACCAGGAAATTTAAGATTTTCTTGCAATAAAGCTGAGTTAGATATTTTTATCTCTTGTAAACAGAGGATGTCGGGTCTATTTTTATTTAAAAAATCAAGAAAGCCTTTTTTAAAAATCGCTCTAATGCCATTAACATTTCAGGAAATAATCTTCATAATAATTTAATAAAATATAAATTATGCTATAATATAAGCATACTGGAAAGCAGATATTTTTTCAATTTATATTTAAAATTTTTATGAGTTTAGATGAAAGAATAAAATACGCCTCCATGAAGGCTAGACATAAAAAGAAATTGGAACCTTGGTATCAAAAATGGTGGGGCAAAATAATGATAGTTCTTGGTTTTTTATTAGCTATATTATTAATAGCTTCCAGTTTATATATTATGGACGAGGTGCAAAAAATTAGAAACGGACAATCAGCTAAATATCTAGCCGAACAAACCGACTTATACCTAGAGGCGATTAATCGCCCTAGCGCCAACACTTACGGCCCCAGCAATGCTCCTGTTACAATCGTAGAGTTTTCAGATTTTGCCTGCCCTTTTTGCCGTGATTCTTTTGCGGGCTTAAAAAATATCAGAGAAAAATATCAAGGTCAGGTTAGAATTGTTTATCGTGATTATCCTTTACATAGCAATTCCATTATTCTAGCTTTATCAGCCCGTTGCGCCGGCGAACAAGGAAAATTCTGGTTAATGCATGATTTATTTTTTGAAAATCAAGATAGATTTAATGTCAGCCAAGATGAATTATTAGCTGTCATGCCAGAAATCGCTGAACTTCTACAAATAGAGCCTATACAATTTAAATCCTGCTTAGACAGTCAAAGACATTTTTCTCAACTTGAACAAGACTATCAAGATGGCAGTTTTTTAAATATCGAAGGAACGCCCACCTGGTTTATTAACAATAGTCGCTTTACTGGACATATACCGGCACAAAACCTAGAAGAATTAGTGGCTGGTTTAATCAATTTAAGAAAATAGTATGAAGCAAATTAGAATACATGGTCGAGGTGGTCAAGGAGTAGTAACAGCTGCCGAATTAATTGCGATTGCCGCTTTTTCAGGCGGTCAATATGCGCAAGCTTTTCCACATTTTGGCGTAGAAAGAAGTGGCGCGCCTATTAAGTCCTACGCCCGTATCTCCAATGAGCCAATCTTAACCAGAGAACAAATTTATGAGCCCGATATTATAATTATACAGGACCATACTTTATTAGATGAGAAAGAAATTTTTATCGGTGCTAAACCAGATACTTTAATAATTATAAACGCTCCTAAAAATTTCAAGTTTAACAAAAAATTGCCCTACAAAAATGTTCACTTTACGCCAGCTACAGAAATCGCCTTAAAAATTTTTAAAAAAAACATAGTAAACACTGTTATTCTAGGTGCTTTGGTTAAGTATTTTCAATTAATCAAATTAGAAGACTTAAAAAAAGCCATTGCTAATAAATTTAAAGAAAAGGGTAAAAATGTAATAGCTCAAAATATCAAAGCAATAGAGCTGGCTTATCAAGAAAAAATATGAAAAATATTAATATAAAACCAAATAGCTCATTAAAAAATAAAACTGGAGCTTGGCGCACACACAAACCTATTACTGACTACCAAAAATGTATTGGCTGTAAATTATGCGCTAAACTTTGCCCTGAAGGATGTATCGAAATGATAAAAATTCAAAAAAAAGATAAACCAAAAACAGACTATGACTATTGCAAGGGATGCGGTTTATGCGCGACTGAGTGCCCAGTTAAAGCTATCTTAATGGAACAAGAGTATTAATCAAACAAATGTTAAAAAAAATATTAAAAAAACAAAATATGCCCCCAAAAAATATTCAGATTTTAGAAGGATCTAGGGCGATTGCTCTAACTATTAAAAATATTGCACCAGCGGTTATTTCCGCCTATCCTATTACCCCACAAACTCACATAGTAGAAGACTTGGCAAAATTTAAAGCTACTGAAAATGTTAGTTATGAATACGTTCGGGCCGAAAGTGAATTTGCAGCTGCTTCAATTGTTTTGGGTGCTAGCGCAACTGGTGCTAGAACTTACAGCGCTACCAGCTCTCAAGGAATATTGCTAATGATGGAAGTGTTATATAACATTGCTGGTTTGCGTCTGCCAATTGTTATGACCTGTGCTAATCGCGCAATTTCTTCACCAATTAACATTTGGAATGATCATTCCGATGCTATGGCTGCAAAAGATAGTGGTTGGTTACAATTTTTTGCCGAAAATCATCAAGAGGCTGTTTATCAGCATATTTTAGCTTACAAAATAGCAGAAAAATTAAATTTACCAGTCATGGTTAATGTTGACGGTTTTATTTTAACCCACTCCTACGAACCCGTTATTATTCCTAATAAAAATTTAATAAGCAAATACTTGCCTTCATATCAACCTAAATTAGGAGCTTATTTAAATTCACTCCAACCTATTACAATGGGTGGATTTTTTCCGCCTGAAGCTTATTTCGAAACTAAAAAACAGTTATATCAAGACACGACAAAAGCGCTAGTAGAAATAAAAAAGGAATATTCTAATTTAAAAAAAATTTTTAATATTAAAAACGGCAATGGCTTAATAGAGTATTTCGGTGCTAAAAAACCAAAAACTATTTTAATTGCCATGGGCTCTTTAGCGGGAACGATAAAATCAGTTATAAAAAAAGAAAAAAATATAGGCCTGATAAAGATACAAACCTTTAGACCGTTTCCGGAAAAAGAAATTTATCAAATCATTAAAAATTGTCAGAATATTATCATTATAGAAAAAGCGATTTCTCCTGGCAGTGGCGGACATTTAGAAAAAGAGGTCAGGGCTTCTATTTCTGGGTTGTCAAAAAATATAGTAAGCTATGTTGCTGGTCTAGGAGGGCAAGATATTTCCGAAAAAATTATTACAAAAATAATAAAACAAAAAAATAAAAACAATAATAATTTAAATTTTATAAAATAAATTTAGAGTTTTATGCAAAAAATACAAAGAAAGAAAATAAAAAAATATTTATTAATTTTAATTTTTGTTTTTTCTTTCTTTTTAGCAACAACATCTCTGGTTTTAGCTCAAGACTTCATTGAATTTAAACCTCAAATACCTATTCCTGGAATGTCAACTCAAGGAGGAATGGGAACTGATCCGGTTAGCGGCAACTTGACCAGTGATTTATTAGGTAGATATATTCAGGCTATTTATAATTATGGTCTTAGTATTGCTGGAATTCTAGCAGCTGTTGTAATGATGGCTGGTGGACTACTTTGGCTAACTTCTGGTGGTAGCGAAAATAAAATTAGTCAAGCAAAAACTATGATATTCAGTAGTATCGTTGGTTTATTAATTTTATTTTCTTCTTGGATGATTTTGAACACTATTAATCCTAATCTGTTAAAAATACAAACAATCAAATTACCTGCGCTTGATGGCGTTAAAGAAGATATCACTGGATGTTGTGAATATGGGGCTTATTCCGCAATTATAACAACTGGTAGTGATTGTTATTTTAAAAATTCTCAAAATGGAACATTTAATAGGCTAGAAGATGAATCTATAGCTAAAATATTAGACTACTTAAAAGATAAAAATGTATTTTTTGAAAATAAATTTCCTGATATTTCTGGCACTGGAAAATGCGTTGATCCTACATGTTGTTTAATTAATTTTGGTAAACAACAAAAATTAGGCTGGACTGATTCTTTCTCAAAACAAGATTGCCTCTTCTTTGGTGCTGGCTACTATGGAAATTTAAATATAACGAGCAATTTCTACGGTATTGAAAAATGTAGTAACGAAACATTGCTTTGTGATACAGGAAGTTCAAGTTGGGGAGATTCATGTAAAAATAGAAATGGAAAAATAAATGACTGTTGGTGTTTCCCTAAAACCTTAGGAACAAAAATGTTGGGTATTGGTGATGGTGAAAGAAACGACCCTTGTGGAACTAGAGATGGAGCAAAATGTATGACAGCTGTTGGTGGTGGAGCTATTAAAAGCTGCCCTGATGGTTATAGTAGATCTATTTGGGGTAGAGATTGTAAAAATTATTCCGGAGAAACAATGTTTTGTTGTTATCCTGATAATTAAATCTATGAATAAAACACAAAAAAACAAATTCATTTCTCCTGGTCATAATGCCTGCTCTGGTTGTGGCCAATTATCAGCTGCTCAAGCAGTTATGCGCGGATTAAACAAAAATACGATTATTGCTAACGCTACTGGCTGTTTAGAGGTG
>RRYU01004375.1_pt1 | contig 10517 bp, 8 predicted proteins | sample 2162651 | NCBI WGS metagenome assembly RRYU01 (sample SAMN10267283, study PRJNA491782) | microbial mat metagenome | isolation source: biomat in the production well | place: Japan: Minami-Kanto gas field, natural gas well KTG3 | collected 2017-06 | reverse complement strand
CCCCAAGACAATCAGGTCGCTTTTTGCATTCCCTGGCTTCACCGCCAAGTCAAAATTGGTAGGTGTTTTTGGTGACAGGCATGCCCGAGTAATCCAACTCAAAAGGCGAAAAAAACAGCCATCTGTTCTCGCTGTGGCCACCGGTGCCGGAAGCGTTACGATAAGAAGATCATGCGGGTACGTGATCTCTCGGTTGCCGGTTGGCGGATCTACCTGGAGTTCGAGCGCTGGCGTGTCAGTTGTCCTGGGTGTGACGGCGTGCATGTAGAGCATCTGGACTGGCTGGCAAAGAACCCTCGCTATACTCAGCGCTTTGCCATGCATGTGGGCAAGCTGTGTCGGGATATGCCGAACAAGACGGTTGCCGAGATGGAGCGTCTTCACCATAGTACGGTGAAGGATCTCGATAAGCTTTACATGCAAAAGCAGGTTGACCTCGCGGGACTGCCAACGCCACGGGCCATAGGCATTGATGAGATCTCCATCCGCAAAGGACATAACTACCGGGTCATCGTCAGCGACCTGGATCGTGGGCGTCCTATCTGGGTTGGAGGTGAAGGCCGCAAGGAGGTTGATATTGATTTGTTTTTCAAAGTGTTGGGCAAGAAGAAGAGTGCCCGCATTGAATTGGCAGCCATGGATATGTGGAAACCGTTCCGGAACTCGGTACTGAAAAACGCACCGAATGCCAGGATCATCTTCGATAAGTTTCATATTATGCGACATCTCTCAAAGGCTCTTGATGAAGTCCGGCGTGGTGAGTACAAGCGCCTCAGTGGCAAGGATAGGAGCTACATCAAAGGCCAGCGTTATACCTTGCTCTCGAGACGTGAGAACCTGAGTTTAGATGGAAGACGCGCCCTGAAGAAACTGCTCCAGGCCAACCGACGACTGAACACTGCTTACGTTCTCAAGGAGGCTTTTGGACAACTATGGGACTACCGCACTGAACGCGGAGCCCGCGCTTTCTTTGAACGATGGAAAGATAGCCTCAAATGGCAGCGTCTCGAACCATACAAGAAATTTGCCCGCATGATTGAAAAACATTGGGATGGAATTGCCTCCTATTGTCATCCAGAGAATAAAGTCAGCCTTGGGTTGGTCGAAGGGATCAACAACAAAATACGGGTTCTACAACGAAGGGCTTATGGTTATCGTGATGAGGAATATCTCAAGCTGAAAATAATTGCAGCATTTCTTCCACCATTACCCAGAAATGCTAATATCAACCCACACGTTTCCGCGTAGACCCAAAAATATTATTGGAATTGCGCTTTGTAGCTTAAAACACAAAAACGTGTTCAGACGGCCACTACATTTGAAATCATAGCCTAAATAATTATAGATATTACTTATAGCGCAGAGCAATATATCGCCACTGTGATTGAATGATGTCGATTTTTCAGTATGACCTATAAGGTTGCAAGAGTGTCCTTGATTAAATCAGAACACTCACTTTCTGGCCTGAACACCGCGTATGAGAAGCGATCAATAACCGGTGCGCCAGGAACAAGGTACAAATCCTCATTGGTTAGGTGTGATTCAACCATCTGTGTTGCCATATAGCACGATCCGCCTTTGGATAGCAGCAGATCAAGGGCCATCCCGCCAGTACTGCAATGGACCCGTGGTATACATTTGTCTGCAACAAATGCGGCATGGGTTACGGAAAAACTTCTGCCCCAGTCTACGAGCATGTAGTTGTTGTGGAAGGCATCTTCGGGGGTGGCGCACGGGGTACTGCTTACTAGTATTAGTGGGATTTTTGTCAGTTGTCTGGCTATCAACTCAGATGAAGTTGGGGGCTCAAACACAAAGGCCAGATCGAGTACGCTATTAAGAACCATGTTGACCAGGGAATCAATCTTGCTCATTTCAAGATGCAAGGTAAGATCGGTACGCTCGCTGAAAATACTTCCGACCCAATCCCTGACGCTTATGTGCCACAGATCTATAGTGGTGCCAATGGCCAATGATTGGGAAAATCTGGCTTCAAGCGCAACATCAAGTCGAGCTCTCTCCCATCCATGGACGATGGTTTCTGCGTGTCGTCGCAAACGCTCACCTGCTGCTGTGATCTGAATATTATTACGATCCCGGGTAAATAGCCGAATACCCAGTGTATTCTCCAACAGTTTTATACGGGCGCTGACTGCCGCTTGGGTTACGAACAATACTTCCGCTGCCCTGCCAAAATGCCGGGTTCTGGTAACAGTAAGAAAAGTCTTCAGAAGCGATATGTCCATGGTTACAACGATAACCACTCTTGATCGTATCGACAACGAATATTTTCTCGTAAATGCATGGGCTATATCATATAAATGTCGCGAACGTTTCGATCTGGAATAGATCCAGATCCGGTTTAACAAGCTTGCTCGAAACAGATTGTTTCAGCAGGCAGTTTTTGTATTTAACTAGGAAAGGAATAGTAGAAATGAAAAAAACTTCGTTATTGTATCTGGTGGCTTTGCTGGTGATGTTTGGAGCCACAGCCCCAGTTGTAGCGGAAGAGACCATGGAAGACATGGACAAGCGCTGCCGCGGTTATGCCGAGGAAGATAAGGTGCCAGCAGAAGATCTTGACGTCTATATGAAGGAGTGTCTTGAAAATCTCAAGCAAGATAGCGCCGGAACCCCAGCTGAACCTGTAGCAGAGCCTGAAGAAAAGAAAGATTAGTCTGGACTGAACATGGTCTAGATCCCCATGTAATTATCTATTTGCCCGATCAGCCGATTCATTCGGTTGACCGGGTTTTTTATGTGTCGAATATTTTTCTCAGGACTCTATCCCTCTTTACCATCCACGCGCGGCTTAACCAGCATCGGTAGATAAACAAAGCTGAAAATGATGAAGCAGAGTATCCATATGCCGCCGGATAGATGTATCCATAGTTGATATTGGTTTGGCATAAAGATCGGTGCTATTACCCGTATGGCAGCAGCGATGTTTAGTAGGATGAAGCTTATCTCAATGATTCGTGTCAGTTGCATCTGGCGGCCAGTGTGGCCAAGTGATACCCGACACATCATCCCCAGTGTGAGTACGCCTATGCCGCCCACGGTGAGGGCGTGGGTTGCTAGAGTATTCCCTACGATTCCTGCGGCGGCGAGTGCCTTTAGAATAAAACCCAGGATAATCCATGACATGGCGGTATATAACACCCACAAGATGGGTATGCTCCATACTCTGCGGTCATGCCAGCCGACAACGCGGATTATCTGAGTGATGGCTACGATGGCCGCCAGCGGACCTGACAGCCATGGAGTTGGGTATATAATTTGTATTAAAACCAATGCTCCTAGGGCGATAGCAGATGCTATCTCAACAGGCTGATTGCGTTTAACCTTCGCATCTGGCAGTACCGCCTCGGTGAAAAATGGCATGACACGCCCGCCGATGAAAACGATCAGCATGATAACCATATACATCATTGCATCAGTGCCACGGTTATAGGTGTTGGCTATTCCCAGAAATTGCAGATGCATCAGTAGATTGGCTATGGCCATAATCAGTAGAAGCGGTACAAAGATACGATTAACCTTCATCTGCCCTTGCCACAGGGCAGGCTTGATTGCCATGGCCAATGCTGGCAGGAATGCCATGTCGACGATGGCAATCACTGCTCCCGGAATCATCTCTCCCATTGCAGGTAGCAGTCGCCCCGCCAGCCACAGCAGGGTGAGCATAACCAGTGGCTTGCCGTTGGGGGTGTTGACTCCGGTCCAGTTGCGTACGGCGGTTAGTAAAAAACCTGCAATTATAGCGACAGCATATCCGAACAGCATTTCGTGGCTGTGCCAGGGTATTAGGCCGTAATAGCTGGAGATGCCGAGCGCGCCAGACCATATACCTAGCCATATTGCCAGCAATAGAACAGCTGAGATCCCTGCGGCGCTGAAGAAGGGCCTGAAGCCAAGAGCGAACATAGCGCTTCCGCTGGCTTTGAGGTTAGGGCTTGGTGGTTCTGCATGGGGTTTTAGCATGGTCTGATATCTTTTGGGCTGGGTAAATTAAAGTGGGGTGATTATAGCCCGGCAATAGCTATAAACAAAAATGGAGTCGCCAGCTCTGATTGGATTGCGGCAGCAGAATTCGATTAAATTGTTACTGAATCCATACAAGTCATTACCGTTAGTTCCGATTTAAATTAAATAATTCTGTGGCTTATAAAATATCCGCCACCCTCAAGACCAATTGTGTAATACCGGTTAGAATGCTTCTTATCTAGATAAAGGAATAGTGATGAATGCGACTAACTCGCTGGAAGGTATATTAGGCCGTCTTGTTGAATTGGAGATGGTGGAGCCCGATAAGGCTAAAATGGTTTCCAATCTTATTTCTGCAAAGAATCGTAATAATCTTCATCCCTTAGAAATTATTTCTAATCACCAATGGGCAAATAAAAAACGCCCTGAGCAGATATTGACACTGGGGTTTTTAACCGACTGGTTGGCGCAAGAGTCAGGATTGCCCAGGTACCACTTTGATCCGTTGAAAATGAATGTGGCATCTTGTACCAGTTTGATGACTTATGCCTATGCGGCCAGATTTGGTATTTTGCCCGTCAAAGTAACAGCGACAGAAGTGACTATTGCCGTTACAGATCCATACAACAAGGAGTGGCTGGAAGAGATTCAATACATCGCCAACAGATCCATTAAGCGGGTTCTGGCTAATCCAACCGAATTGAAATCTTACCTGCTTGAATTTTACAGCATCAGCAAAGCAATGGATAAAGCAGGGTTAAATCAACCCGATCAGGTTGGCAATATCCAGAATCTTGAACAATTAATTGAATTGGAGAAGACCGGTTCAGTCGATGCGGATAATCAGCACATCGTAAGTATTGTCGATTGGTTGATGCAATATGCGTTTTCCCAGCGTGCTAGTGACATACATATTGAACCGCGTCGTGACCAGGGAAATGTTCGCTTTCGTATCGATGGGGTGATGCATCAGGTATATGAAATACCCGCAAACATTACTGCAGCGGTTACCAGTCGCATCAAGATCATGGGCCGTCTGGATGTGGCAGAAAAACGTAGGCCGCAGGATGGGCGTATCAAAACCCTGACACCAGGTGGTCTTGAAATAGAAATGCGACTTTCTAGTATGCCTACCGCGTTTGGGGAAAAGCTGGTACTACGCATCTTTGATCCAGAGGTTCTGATGCGGGATTTTGCGGGACTTGGGTTTGATAAAAAAGACTCCGAAACCTGGCGTCATATGATACGTCAACCCTATGGGATTATTCTTGTCACCGGTCCTACCGGCTCGGGAAAGACCACCACCTTGTACACCACGCTGAAACATCTGGCGGTACCGGAGGTGAATGTCTGTACCGTTGAAGACCCAATAGAACAGGTTGAACCCAGCTTTAATCAGATGCAGGTACAAAACAATATTTCGCTGGATTTTGCCTCTGGGGTAAGAACCCTGTTACGCCAGGACCCGGATATTATTATGATCGGTGAGATTCGTGATCTGGAGACAGCAGAGATGGCGGTGCAAGCTGCACTAACTGGCCACCTTGTGTTATCCACTTTGCATACCAATGATGCGCCATCGGCCATTGCTCGGCTACTCGAAATTGGCGTTCCATCCTATTTGATCAGCGCCACGCTGCTTGGAGTGGTTGCGCAGCGTTTGGTACGCACTCTGTGCCCGCATTGCAAAAAAGAGGTAGATACAGATGTCAGTCAATGGCAATCGTTGATCAAGCCATGGAAGACGAATACACCAAAAGTAATCTATGAATCCGATGGGTGTTTGGAATGCCGACAGACAGGATATTTTGGACGCAAAGGTATTTATGAAATGATGCCATTATCTGATGAGTTGAAACAACAAATCGTGCCAGACTTTGATCTAATAAAGTTTCGTAGGTTTGCTTTAGAAAAAGGTATGCGGCCATTGAATCTGTCTGGTGCGCAAAAAGTAGCAAAGGGCACAACCACAATTCAAGAGGTACTAAAGGTAGCGCCACCGCGTTACGACGCTTGAAATAAGTCCGTTGCCCTGTTTGTTTACATACCTTTAATTCTAAACATATGTGCAATCTATCATTTGCGTTTGCTGTCACTTTTGCGTCTTTTGTTGAATAGCAGCGGTACCACCTCATCAAAAGAGCTGACAAAGTGAACCTTGATCCCCTTTTTGATGTGTTCTGGAATCTCTTCGTAATCTCCCTGGTTCTCCTTAGGTACGATTAGCTCCTTGATTCCGGTTCGTCTTGCGGCGATAACTTTTTCGCGGAGGCCGCCGATGGGGAAGACTTCGCCGGTAAGTGTCATCTCACCTGTCATTGCAATACGCCGTGACAACTTTTCATTCCGGGCCAGAGAGAGAAGGGCGCTTGCTATGGTTATGCCAGCGCTGGGGCCGTCCTTTGGAGTTGCGCCAGCAGGCACATGAAGATGGATAAAGCTTTTTTCAAAGAATGACTGGTCGGCTCCAAACTCCTCAGCGTGACCCAACACGTAGCCGTAGGCGATCTCGGCCGATTCCCGCATTACATCACCAAGTTGACCAGTAAGCTTATAACCGCGGGTGAAGCCATGTGTTCGTGCTGCCTCAATAGTCATGGTTGCACCTCCCATGGCGGTCCAGGCCAAGCCGGTGACTATGCCTGCACCACTCATACCACGTTCCTCACGGAACAGCGGATTACCAAGATAATCCTTTAGGTCATCCTGCTCTATATTTATTGGTGTTTCTTCTCCATCCAGGATTTTGACCACGCATTTGCGTACTATCTTTCCGAGCTGTTTTTCAAGTCTGCGAACTCCAGCGTCACGGGCATATCCTTCGATGATTGCTCTGAGTACTGCCGCGCTGATTTTTATCTGGTTGCGCTTAAGCCCAGCTCGTTTCAACTGTCTGGGTAGTAGATATTTGCGTGCAATTTGTAGTTTCTCGCTGGCGATATAGCCGGATAGAGAAATTACCTCCATGCGGTCGAGCAGGGGGCGTGGAATGGTATCCAACTGGTTCGCGGTACAGAGGAATAGGACCTTGGACAGATCAAAGCGCAGATCTAAATAGTGGTCCAGAAAATCGCTGTTCTGTTCTGGATCCAATACTTCAAGCAGAGCTGATGCCGGATCTCCTTGGTATGAGGCCCCCACTTTGTCTATTTCGTCCAGCATGATTACTGGGTTTTCTGTGCCCACCTCCTTCATGGATTGGATGAATTTTCCAGGCATGGCTCCAATATAGGTGCGTCTATGGCCTTTAATCTCGGCCTCATCTCTGATGCCTCCCAGGGAGAAGCGGAAGAATTTGCGTCCCAATGCGTCTGCGATAGATTTGCCGATGGATGTCTTGCCAACGCCGGGAGGACCTACGAATAGAACTATGGAACCGCTTATCTCTCCCTTCATGATGCCGACGGCCAAAAACTCTAGAATCCGCTCCTTTACATCGTCTAGACCATAGTGATCTTTATCCAGGGCCTTGCGGGCAAATGCCATGTCCAGCTTGTCTTCTGAGTGTTTGCCCCAGGGCAGCAGGGTGATCCAGTCCAGATAGTTTCTGGTTACGGCGTACTCCGGAGAACCTGTTTCCAGCATGGACAGCTTGCCCATCTCTTCGTCCACTCGCTCCTGTGCCTGTTCTGACAGGGTAAGATCTTCAAGACGTTCCGTGAATTTATCTAATTCGGAGGTGCGGTCGTCCTTGGCGATGCCAAGTTCCTGTTGTATCGACTTGAGTTGTTCCCGCAGGAAAAATTCACGCTGTCCCTTGTCCATGCGATCTTCCACAGACTTGCGGATTTCATGTTGAGCCCTTGCCATTTCCAGTTCGTTATTGAGTAGAACCAGAACCTTCTCCATTCTTGGTAGTAGTTCCACTGCCTCAAGCACGCCTTGTAACTGCTTTTTGTTGGATGAGGTCAGGCTGGCGGCAAAGTCGGCCAGGTGGGATGGATCTTCAGGGCCAAACCTCTCCAGAAACATCCGCAGTTCCTCTGCGTAGAGCGGGTTCAGTGGCAATAGTTCTTTTATGGTGTTGATGATTGCCAGGGCGTAAGATTTGATCTCTCTGTTAGATTTGCCGCTTGGTTCGGGTAGGTAGTCTACTTGGACCATGAATGGATCGGTGTTAGTTAATATTTTTTTGATCTCAAAACGCTGCACAAACTCAACCATAACTTGAAGGCGATCTTCAATCTGCTGTATTCGATGGATCTGTCCAACCACTCCAATCCTGCGAAAATCATTCGGCTGTGCCGTTTCTGCGGTTTTTGCATCGGCCAAGACAATGCCAAGAATATTGGTGGACTTTTTCGCCATAGAGGTAAAGGTCGGACCCCAGTGCGCTTCTTCCATCATCAGTGGTACCGCTTGACCAGGGAAGAATGGCCGGCTGGTGACGGGTAGTAGATGGATGATGCCTGGCATCACCTCACCGGATTTTACTAGGGCGTGATCAAATATGTCTGAGTTGTCTTCTATCTCATTGTTGTTATCGTTCATGGTTATCGAGCAGCCTTCATGTCTAAGGGTTTGTCTAAGCCAATATTAGCAACTGCCCAACATATTGTTGGATCTTGCTTCTCTAACAATATCAGGATGCAGGGTTGATTTTACAAGCGGCGTTGGCCAATTTGGCAAAGTCTTTTACATTCAGCCGCTCTGCGCGTAGGCCGGGATCAATTCCCAACTGTTCCATTGTCTCGCTATCAACAAGTTCGCGTAGGCTATTGCGCAAGGTCTTGCGGCGTTGGGAGAAGGCTTGGGCTACCATCTGATGGAAGCAGGACTTATCTTCTATCTGCACTGGTGGGGTAATGTATGGATCGAGCCGCACAAAGGCCGAGTCAACCTTAGGGGCTGGTTTAAATGAGCCTGGTCCGATCTCAAACAGTGGAGTTACCTTGCACTGGGCCTGCAACATGACCGACAGCCTGCCATACTGCTTATTGCCGGGGCTGGCCCCCATGCGCGTAACCACTTCTTTTTGTAGCATAAAGTGCATATCCTGGATGCAGTGAGATCGATCCAGCAGGTGAAACAGGATGGGGGTGGAGATGTTGTATGGCAGGTTTCCCACAACCCGTAATTTTTCGCCTTCAGGCACCAGGCCGCAGAGGTCAAACTTCAGGATGTCAGCGCTATGTACGCGCAGATCTCCGATGTCTGCGCACATCTCAGCCAATGGTGTTACCAGATCACGATCCAGCTCCACCGCATCCATGCTTCCGGTGGCGCGCAACAACTCCTTGGTTATGGCACCCTGGCCTGGGCCTATCTCCACTAGATGCTCATTCGGTCGTGGGGCGATGCTGTCTACAATGCGCTGGATGATGCCTGGATCATGCAGGAAGTTTTGGCCGAAGCGTTTTCTAGCCCTGTGAGTCAATGGATTATCCTGTTATTTGATTGATTATTCAGAAGCTTATGGCTTTGCATGTTAATTTCTGTATTCGCCATAACTGGCATAGATCTAATTGGAGTACAACTGATATTGACCTTTCCCTCATATTCAACAGCCATAGAAAAAGCAAATATTTAATTGCACGCTTCATTCTTTGGACTTTTGAATAAAAACACTATCGTTTTAGGCTTAAGTTATAACTTGTCCAAGCCAGGCGGTAATCAAGTTACATTACTACACAATGGTTTTTGAATTCATAAACCTTTTCTAAAGTTTCTCCAAAATCAAATTGACGTTCATCACCGTCGATATCTTCTTCTTCAAGGACTATCCATGATGTTGGAGTGATTTTGCGTAGTGTGAGCCTGGTTTTTGACCCGTCATGTGCGTAATAAATGATCCTCCCCTTTTTGAGCCGATAGTGTAATTGCTCGATGTTATTAGGAAGGCAATTTTCTGTTTCAAGAAAAGTAAAAATAATTTCTCCGTCAAATGATTCCGTATTTGTTTCTATAAATGATAATTTTACATACGAATTATTATCTTTGTTATGTATAGTTTTTCCATCAAGCAGATGTTTTTCAAAAATTACAGGAGGATTGGTTTGAGTCCTTTCTGGGATATTTAAGTTAATGGGTGATGAACAATCTCCACCTTCTTTAAGAAACTGTCCATTTGCCCATCCTGTCATTTCTTGATAGTCAACTTTACACCACCAGTTACTAGTGCCCACGCAGCCTAGGTTTTTAATACAGATTGCATTATGTGGAATTGTTCCTATCAATTTAGATAAATCGTCTGGTTTGAGATAAATCTTCAACTCATCATTTGGCGCGATATTACGAATATCCAGGTAGTCCGGACCATCAGCCGTGGCAAAAGCCAAAGAAGAGAAAAAAAATAAAAGTAGGATTATTTTTAAACCGTTAATTGGGGTAAGTGTACATTTACGCATATTTCACTATTACCATTTGATAAGCTCTAAATCTTCACTTGTTACCAACATACTTTGAAACGCATTTTGCAATGATTGAATCAGGATCATTTAAACTTTTTTGGAGGCGGTTTATTGCCTGTTTATCATTGCTTTTACCTAGCAAATGGCAAAGCCTCAGCCTTTTTTGAGTGGCAGAATACT
>RRYU01000616.1_pt1 | contig 10518 bp, 8 predicted proteins | sample 2162651 | NCBI WGS metagenome assembly RRYU01 (sample SAMN10267283, study PRJNA491782) | microbial mat metagenome | isolation source: biomat in the production well | place: Japan: Minami-Kanto gas field, natural gas well KTG3 | collected 2017-06 | reverse complement strand
CTACATGTTTGCGCTCATCAGCCTGAAAGGTAATGGCATTGCTCACCTGAACCGTTTTGCCAATACGCACGTGTCGTATCTTCATCCCTTTTTTATAGGAACCAGAACACACCCGAAAAAAAGCGATACGATCTCGATGAGCTGGATCCATGTTTGCCTGAATCTTAAATACAAAGCCGGTGAATTTCTCTTCTGAAGAATCAACCGTGCGCTGCCTTGTCTCTCGCGCTATGGGAGTTGGGGCGTACTCAACGAATGCGTCCAATAACTCTTTAACGCCAAAGTTATTGATGGCAGAACCGAAGAACACCGGCGTCAACTCGCCACGGTCATAGGCACCCTGATCCCATTCATGGCTAGCCCCAAGCACCAGTTCAATCTCTTCGCGTAACTCCTCTGCCTGATCTCCGAGTACATCATCCAATCTGGGGTTATCCAAACCCTCGATAACCTCCCCTTCCTGGATCTTGCCTCCATGTGCGGCTGCAAACAGATGAGTGGTATTGGTTCTTAGATCAAATACGCCCTTGAATCTCTTTCCCATGCCGATGGGCCAGGTCAGGGGAGCACACTTTATTTTGAGTACAGACTCAACCTCATCCACGATCTCCATCGGATCGCGACCCTCGCGGTCGAGCTTGTTGATAAAGGTTATAATTGGAGTGGTACGCAGACGGCACACCTCCATAAGCTTGATGGTGCGCGACTCCACACCCTTGGCAATATCGATAACCATCAGAGCCGAATCCACAGCCGTCAGGGTACGATAGGTATCTTCGGAGAAATCCTCATGTCCTGGAGTATCCAACAGATTAACCACGGCATCGTTGTACGGAAACTGCATCACCGATGATGTCACCGAGATACCACGCTCCTTCTCCAACTCCATCCAGTCTGAAGTAGCATGGCGCGCCGCCTTCCGGCCTTTCACCGTACCCGCTAGCTGGATAGCTCCGCCAAACAGCAACAACTTTTCAGTCAGAGTGGTCTTACCAGCATCAGGATGGGAGATGATCGCAAAGGTGCGACGACGATTTAATTGTTCAAGCAGTTCAGACATGTGCGGAATTTGACAGACGAAAGCCGGGTATTATACATAATCTACGGAAAGCTGCTGTTCAATGTTGAGAAAGCTATAGGCTAAGCGCTAATACCAGAGCGTCCTCACGCCCATTTTTAGCAGGGTAATAACCAATGCGTTGACCAACCTCATTGAATCCAGCGGAATCATATAACTTGAATGCGGCCTTATTTGAGACTCGCACCTCTAGAAAAACCGTATCGGCACTTCTTCTACCTGCCTCTCCAATAAGATGTTGGAGTAGCTTGCGCCCCAATCCATGCCCCTGCATTTCCGGGTCAATACAAATGTTCAGGATCTGCGCCTCACCGGCAATCACCGACATGACCGCATAGCCGATGCACTGATCACCCAGATGGTAGACACAACAATAATAATTACTCTTGATGCAATCCCGCATATTCCCTTCAGTCCAGGGAAATTCGTAGGACCTGAGTTCTATCTCCATCACAGCGTCGACTGAATCCAACCGCATGGGAGATATCTTAAGGAGAGGATCTTTCAGGAGTGTATTCATGACAGATGACAAACGAAGCAAATCATTGTTCGCAGCATTCTATAACAACCGATTGGCCCGTTGCAGATCCTGCCATGCATTCGCCTTTTGGTCTGGAGAACGCAGTAGATAGGCCGGATGATAGGTCACGATAACCGGAATATTGGTCTCACCAAAAGTATCTTCACGTCCACGTAATTTTCCCACCGCCATATCTGTTTTAAGCAAGTTGTGGGCTGCAACTCGCCCAACAGCCAGGATGACTTTTGGTTTAATCAGTTCAATCTGTCGTTGCAGAAATGGCTCACAATGTAGCGCCTCGTCTTGATGGGGATCGCGATTTCCCGGTGGGCGACATTTCAAGATATTGGCGATGAACACCTGATCACGAGTCAATCCTATTGCCTTCAGCATGGCGTTTAGCAGCTGTCCGGCCTTGCCAACAAATGGCTCCCCTTGACGATCCTCATCCGCCCCCGGCGCTTCACCGATTACCATCAGATCAGCATTCTGGTTACCGACACCGAAGACGGTCTGAGTCCTGGTCTGATGTAACCCACAGGCCTGACATACTTTTACTCTAGCCCTAAGAGCATCCCAGTCCAGCTCTGAGACATCTGCATAAATGGTTTGGTTAGGTGATTTGGGTTCTGCAATCTGCTCAGGCCGTGTTTTTAATACGGAAGTATCCGATATATTCTGGACAGAAACAGACTCGGGCGCGGCTTCACGCCCGATCCAATTCTGTATACCCATAGCATCCAGATATTGCCGTCGCAGGGACTCTTCCACCAGCATCTCCTCTTTGAGGCCTAAACGCCGCTAGTCTGTGGATGAGCTTTTGTTGAACCGTGCATGATCAGGTTACAGGCATTTATGTATGCCTTGGCTGATGCGATAACAATATCCGTATCAGCACCCTGACCATTCACTATACGCCCACCCCGCTCCAGCCTTACGGTCACTTCGCCCTGGGCATCTGTTCCGCTGGTGATGGCGTTTACCGAGTAGAGTTGCAGTTCGCAACCTGTCGCCACAATCGACTCAATGGCACGGAAGGTTGCATCTACCGGACCACCGCCCTGAGACTCTCCGGATATTTCCACTCCATCTACCGTAAGCACAATTAACGCATTTGGTGTCTCTCCGGTCTCGGAACATACCTTGAGAGAGACCAGATTAACTACGTCGTTTTCTGCACGGATGGCGGCATCTGTCACTAGCGCCTGCAGATCTTCATCAAAGATCTCATGTTTCTTGTCGGCCAGATCCTTGAAGCGGCGGAATGCATCATTCAGCTCCTCTTCAGAACTAAACTCTATACCCAACTCGTCCAAACGTGCACGAAAGGCGCTGCGCCCAGAGTGCTTGCCCATCACCATGCGATTCTGGGCCCAACCCACATCCTCAGCCTTCATGATCTCGTAAGTCTCACGACTCTTGAGTACGCCATCCTGATGAATGCCTGATTCATGAGCAAAGGCATTTGCTCCCACAACCGCTTTGTTTGGCTGTACCGGAAACCCGGTGATATTAGAAACCAGGCGAGAGCAGGTAAGGATTTGGGTTGTATCCAGATTGCTATCACAGTCAAAAATATCGCCTCTGGTACGAACCGTCATCACCACCTCCTCCAACGAGGCGTTACCGGCACGTTCACCCAAACCATTGATGGTGCACTCCACCTGCCTTGCGCCATTCAGCACAGCCGAGAGAGAGTTGGATGTAGCCAGTCCGAGGTCATTATGACAATGTACTGAAAAGATGGCCTTGTCTGAGTTTGGCACCCTTTCCATAATCTGCTGGATGGTACTACCAAACTGCCATGGTACGTTGTAACCAACCGTATCCGGAATATTGATAGTGGTTGCGCCCTCTTTAATCGCTGCCTCGACTATGCGACAGAGAAAGTCGATCTCAGAACGACCAGCATCTTCAGCGGAGAACTCCACATCATCCGTATATCTGCGAGCACGCCTTACTGCCTTTATTGCCTGCTCCACTACTTGATCTGGAGACATGCGCAGCTTTTGCTCCATGTGGATCGGGGAGGTAGCGATAAAGGTGTGAATTCGACCTGAGTTGGCCTTCTTAAGCGCCTCGCCGGCGCGGTCAATGTCATTATCCAGGGCACGGGCCAAGCCGCAAACCGTGCTATCGGTGATAACCTTGGCCACCGCCTGTACTGATTCGAAGTCACCGGGACTGGCGATAGGAAATCCAGCCTCTATCACGTCCACCCGCATCTTTTCCAGGGCCTTGGCGATACGGATCTTCTCGTCTCTGGTCATAGACGCGCCGGGGCTCTGTTCGCCGTCGCGAAGAGTAGTATCAAATATGATCAAACGGTCTTTAGTACTCATGCTTCACTCCATATCCATCCCATATGGGTATAGTTAGGGATGGTGTCTTAACATTTTGGAATCTGTATTGTTTGTGCGTACTGCGGGCCCTCGCCAGGGCGCTTGTATAATTTGCCCCTCAGGGCAGCAGTCGCAGCACATATAGAGGAAGACACACAGACGCATACTGCCGGGAGACGGTGTTGGGGATGTAGCTTGATGCGTCACAAGATGCCATGACTATGAATATAACCCATGGTTTGGTTCTTGCCAAGACGACTGTTTGGATTCAGCTCCATGTATCTGTATTTCTACTTCTCGTCACCATCGGACTTTAGACCTTTATTTCTTTCCTTCCTGCGCTGCCGCAGAGCGATCAAAGTCAACACAGGCCCGGACACTGCGTAACAGAGAAAAATAGCAAACAGAATAAATGGTGGTTCCCACAGTGTTATAGCAAAACCCAGCATGATCACAACAAGTACAAAAAACGGAATCTTGCCTCTGAAATCAAGTTCCTTGAAGCTGTGATAGCGAAAGTTGCTTACCATCAGAAGACCTATGGTAGCGGTCATAATTCCAACTATCGATGCCACATCTTCCTTCTGGATCCCATATTTAACAGCACCCCAGATGCATGCTGCAAGGATCGCTGCGGCTGCGGGGCTTGGCAACCCTTGAAAATATCGTTTATCGGCAATTCCAACCTGTGTATTGAATCGGGCTAACCTCAAAGCTGCGGCGGCAGTATAGATAAATGCCGCCAGCCAACCGAATTTACCCAATCCCTTCAGCGCCCAGACATACATAACCAAGGCGGGAGCAAGACCAAATGCAACCATATCTGACAGGCTGTCATACTCGGCCCCAAAGGCGGTCTGGGTATTAGTCATGCGGGCTACCCTGCCATCCAAACCATCTAGAACCATGGCCACAAAGATGGCGATGGCAGCTGGCTCAAATTGACCGTTTACCGCAGCCAGCACGGCATAGAAACCACTGAACAGAGCAGCGGTGGTAAATAGGTTTGGCAGCAGATAGATGCCTCGTCTGCGTTTTATTTTATGTTCTTGTTCCTGCATCAACGGCTTTTACCATATAGGGGACAACGGATCGATTATAGAGAAATTTTACCGGAACCGCATTTAAACCTTACTAGACAGACGCATCTAATAATCTTTAGGTCAATATGACTTTGCTGTTCTGTGAAAAAATCTGATCGAGAAAAGAGATCACAGCAGGCAAAAAAAACCGCCGGACTATGCCGACGGTTTTTTAGAGCCTTAAACGATCAGTTCTTGCTCTTGTCCACGATCTTCTTGATCCACGGCATCATAGAGCGCAGTTTTTCTCCGACCTGTTCAATATCAGAAGCCGCGTTGAGGCGACGCATGGCGGTCATCTCAGGATAGTTAGACATGCCCTCCAGGATAAATTTCTTGGCATATTCACCAGTCTGGATATTGTGCAGACACTCCTTCATAGCCCAGCGGCTCTCTTCATTGATGATCTTGGGTCCGGTCACATACTCGCCATACTCCGCATTATTGGAGATGGAGTAGTTCATGTTGGCGATACCGCCTTCGTACATCAGATCAACGATCAGCTTCAGTTCATGTAGACATTCGAAGTATGCCATCTCTGGGGCATAACCAGCTTCGGTCAGGGTATCGAAACCAGCCTTAACCAGCTCAACAGCACCGCCGCAAAGTACAGCCTGCTCACCGAACAGGTCGGTCTCGGTCTCATCTTTGAAAGTGGTCTCAATGATACCTGTACGACCACCGCCGATTGCAGAAGCATAAGAGAGGGCCGTCTCTTTAGCCTTGCAGGTTGCATCCTGAAAAATTGCGATCAGATCAGGGATGCCGCCGCCGTTTTGGAATTCACTGCGTACTGTGTGTCCTGGGGCCTTAGGCGCGATCATGATTACATCCAGATCTTCACGTGGGACTATCTGGTTGTAGTGAATGGCAAAACCATGAGCGAAGGCCAGGGTAGCGCACTCTTTGATATTTGGCTCGATCTCATCACGGTAGAGTACTGACTGGAACTCATCTGGAGTAAGGATCATTACCACATCAGCGTCTGCAACTGCCTCAGGTACTGACTTGACCTTGAGACCAGAATTTTCGGCCTTGATGGCAGAACCCGAGCCAGGGCGCAGGCCGACGGTTACATCAACGCCTGAGTCTTTCAGGTTGTTGGCATGAGCGTGTCCCTGAGAACCATAACCGATAATGGCGACTTTCTTGCCCTGGATAATGGAAAGGTCTGCGTCTTTGTCGTAATAGATATTCAAACTCATTTGAGATTACCTTTTTAATCGTATTTCTAAATATTAAAGTTAAAGGGCCTGCGGCCCCTCATGTTCGCTTACAATCTCACTCAATATGCTCAGTTGAGTGGGTGAATCAGATAAAACCTAGAGGCTCAACCCCTTGGCACCGCGGGCGATGCCGGAAGGACCAGTTCGTACCACTTCTACCACCAGATCTTCATGTACCGAGTGGATAAAGGCATCCAGCTTGTTGCCATGCCCCGTCATCTCCACAATATAACTGGTGTCGGTTACATCGATGATACTGCCACGAAAGATATCTACCAGCCGTTTAAGTTCATCCCGATTGGCTCGCTCCGCTTTTATCTTCACCAGCATCATCTCACGTTCGATATGGGGACCTTCAGATAGATCCAGCAGTTTTACGATCTCCACCAGCTTATTTAGCTGTTTGGTTATCTGCTCGATGATCTCTTCACTTCCGCGAGTCACCAGGGTCATACGGGATAGGGATGGGTCTTCCGTAGGCGCAACTGTCAGAGACTCGATATTGTATCCGCGTGCAGAAAAAAGCCCAGCCACTCTGGATAAAGCTCCAGATTCATTTTCCATCAGGATCGAAATAATATGTCTCATGATTAAACCAGCTCACTTTCAGGGGAGAGATACATCTCGTTATGGCCTTTACCCGCCTCAATCATCGGGTATACGTTCTCTTCTGGATCAACCACCACATCAATAAATACCAGCTGGTCCTTCATGGCGAAAGCTTTCTGCATGCCCTTTTCCAGATCTTCCTTCTTCTCAATCCGCATACCAACATGGCCGTAGCTTTCAGCCAGTTTGATAAAGTCAGGCGTATCTTCCACTACGGATTGTGAGTAGCGTTTATTATAAAAGAACTCCTGCCACTGGCGCACCATGCCCATGACACCATTATTCAGCATCAGGATTTTGATGGGTAGATTGTGCTGTTTGCATGTTGCCAGTTCTTGGATGCACATCTGGATACTGGCCTCACTGGTGACCACAACCACTTCAGCATCTGGATAGGCCATCTTTACTCCCATAGCCGCAGGCAGGCCAAAACCCATGGTTCCCAGCCCGCCGGAATTTATCCAGCGTCTTGGTTTATCGAAACCATAGAACTGCGCGGCAAACATCTGATGTTGTCCTACATCAGAACAGACATAGGCATCGCCGTTGGTGACCTTGTGCAGGATCTCGAGCGCATGTTGAGGTTTGATCATCTTGCTGTTGTGATCATATTTAAGACAGTTTGTGGAGCGCCACCGGTCAATCTGACTCCACCACTCATCTATAGACGCTTTATCCTGCTTATCTTTGCTCTCCTTGAGAACCTTAAGCATATCCTGCAACACGCTATCGACCGGGCCTACAATAGGCAGATCGACTCGCACGTTCTTGGATATGGATGAAGGATCAATATCTACATGGATGATCTTGGCATTCGGGCAAAAGCGTTGTACATGGCCTGTGATCCGATCATCAAAGCGGGAACCGATGGCAATCAGAACATCGGTGCCATGCATGGCCATGTTGGCCTCATATGTGCCGTGCATACCCAACATGCCTAAAAAATTCTTGCCGCTTGCCGGATAGGCCCCCAGACCCATTAAGGTACTGGTAATGGGCAGCCCCAGTTTTTCCACCAACTCGGTTAGGTTCTCAGAGGCGTTACCCAGAACCACGCCACCACCGGAGTAGACTACCGGTCGTTTGGCGGAAAGAATCATTTTGACCGCTTTTTTGATCTGCCCCAGATGCCCTCGGGTTACCGGGTTGTACGAGCGCATGGATATCTTTTTCGGATATTTGTAAGGAATCTTTATCCCTGGATCAGTAATATCCTTTGGTATATCAATAACCACCGGACCTGGACGACCAGACGTAGCAATGTAAAAGGCCTTTTTAAACGTCTCGGCCAGGTCATTCAGATCTTTGACAAGAAAATTATGCTTTACACAAGGTCGTGTTATGCCAACGGTATCTACCTCCTGAAAGGCATCGCTGCCGATAAAGGGAGAAGGCACTTGTCCGGTCAGAACTACCATCGGGATAGAATCCATGTAGGCCGTGGCAATGCCTGTTACAGCATTGGTAGCACCAGGGCCGGAGGTAACCAGCGCTACACCAGGCTTGCCGGTCGCACGCGCATAACCATCTGCGGCGTGGGTTGCGCCCTGTTCATGGCGTACCAGAATATGTTTCACATCATTCTGCTTGAAAATCGCGTCATAGATATGAAGAACGGCCCCACCAGGGTAGCCAAATATATATTCCACGCCTTCGTCTTTCAGACACTGAACGACGATTTCTGAACCACTCAATTCCACGTCAAAAACCTCCAACTACTGCCATACCAGATAAAAACCCACGAGCCTGCCACCGATACAAGCAGTGGAAAATATCAGAACAGCTCAAATTACTAATATTGAGTAGACAGGTCAAGGAGAACAGGACCTTAGCCGGATATTTCTTACCATTGACACATCTTTACGGCCACATGTTTTAGTGTGCACGAAAGAAACTGGCATATAGGGCAAATTTCAAAACAGATTCACATAGTTACAATAAGTAAATACTTGCCAAGCTGGAATGCTTGCTCATAATAGGGTAATGATCCATAACCCAAAGGACGGCGGACCGTCATGAAGCATAATTTAACCATTGCACTCACCATAATATTTCTAGTTGGCGTGATGCCTGTCATGGCGAAAAGCTATCGCTGGGTAGATGAAAATGGGGTTACTATATACTCCCAATCGCCACCACCATCTGGCGAAGCCACTGTAATAAAACCGCCACCTCCGCCAGCCAGCCCACCTGGAGAGACATTGAAACAGCTCAAGGCAAGACAGGCTGCAATTGACGAGTCACGCAATAAGAAAGATGAGATAAAGAAGAAAGAGGATACTGAGGCAAAAAACGCGGAGATAAAAAAGAAGAACTGCGAGATCTCCAAGAAAAATCTGGCCGACATCGAGTTACACCCAAGGGTAAGGATGAAAATGGAGGATGGCAGCTATAAGCAACTTACCGACGAAGAGCGTACCGCCCAAATCGAAAAAGCGAAGAAGGGTATTAAAGACTTCTGCAAATAGGGACCACCATTCCAACGAGTGGTGGGACGGTGGTCCTTGAGAGCAAAACGGAGAACCTACTCTGGATTAAGCTCTCCCAAAATACGTTTGGCCTGTTCCATACCCTGAAAAGATCTACCTGACTTTAGCGATTCCTCCAGCTTCTCTTTGGCCTCTTTATTGCGGCCAGATTTGTAGTAGGCCATGCCAAGATGGTAGCTGATATCCGGCAGCTTGAGACTGCTTCGATCTGCCCGTTCAAGCATCGTTACAGCCTCTTGGAATTCACCACGCATATAGTGGACCCAACCCAGGGTATCTATATAGATTGGGTTCTCAGAGAGCGCGAAGTCTTTGGTTAGTTCCAGCGCCCTATCCAAAGCAACTTTATCCGGATTGCCGTATACCAACATCATTGCGAGATTGTTTTTTACCACCGCCACATTGGGACGGCTTTTTAATAGTTCTTCGTACAGTGCCAATGACTTTGCTTCATTACCACTTCTATCATAGATAGCTGCTAATTCTACTGCCAGGGACAGATCATTTGTGTTTTTATAGCCTTGCTCTAAAACACTCAGCGCCTCAGAAACATCTTTTTCGATTAGATTAAGCTTTGCCAGATTACTGTATGGAACCGGCCATTTTGGGTTGATCTCACTAGCTTTTAGGAATGCGGATTTTGCTTCAACCGGACGTCTCTGACTGATGTGTATTTCGCCTTCCAGATTGTAGGCCAGAAAGTTGTCTTTATTGTGAGCTATTGCCTGTTGCACACGTTCTAGCGCCTTATCCGGTTGCTTCAGTACCAGCCAGCTCTTGGCCACTGCGATCAACGGCTCGACCGCATTGGGCGAACGCTCCAGAGCCTGCTCGAACAGATTGATACTCTCTTCCAGTTCGCCAGAACCTTGCAAGGCAAGGCCTTCGTAGTGAAAACCTAGCGCCTTGTCCGGGTGCTTTTCCTGCATCTTTTTTGCAACCGCAGTTACTTCATCCCACTTTGCTTGTCTGGCATATATCTTTGCAAGTCCCAACATGATGCCTGCATGGTCCGGAGCAAACTTCTGCATCTTCTCAAGAACTGCAATTGCGTCATCTTCTTTACCTGTCTGCACCAGAAGCTGGGCCAGCTCAAAGTTGGCAGCTGCCTCCTGCGGGCTAACCTGGATGGCGGCCTCAAGACTTTCGCGTGCCAATGCTATCTCATTTTT
>RRYU01005680.1_pt1 | contig 10521 bp, 9 predicted proteins | sample 2162651 | NCBI WGS metagenome assembly RRYU01 (sample SAMN10267283, study PRJNA491782) | microbial mat metagenome | isolation source: biomat in the production well | place: Japan: Minami-Kanto gas field, natural gas well KTG3 | collected 2017-06 | reverse complement strand
GCGCTCGGCAAGATCGCACGGCTGCGAGAGCGGTGCGCCGAACTGTCGCCGTCCGGAGCGCTGGAGGCTGTCGTCACGGCCACGGACGCCGTCCGCCACGCCCTCGCCTGGTGCCGCAACGCCGATCAGGCGCGGATGCGCCTGTCGAACATACAGGAGCTGGTGCGGCTGGCCAGGGAGTATGAACAGGAATGCGCGACGGACGGGTCGCCAGCGAGCCTGAGAGGCCTGCTCGGCCGCTTCGCCGAACGCGTTGATTCGGAGGAAGACCTGTTCCCTGAACCTCCGCTGCACGCGGTGCGAGTGCTTACCTTCCACAAGGCCAAGGGGCTCGAATGGCCGGTGGTTGTCCTGCTCGATCTCGACTCGAGGGACAGAACCGATATCTCCCGGCCGATGGCCGAAAGCCCCGGCGGCATCGACGCCTCAGCTCCGCTGAACGACCGTTTTATCCGTTTCTGGCCCTCCCCTTTCGGCGGCAAGGAGCCCTTCGGCGACCTGGAAGCCGTGGCACGGAGCAATGTCATGCAGAAAGCCGTGGAGCAGTCCCGCGACGAATCCGCGAGACTGCTCTACGTCGCCATGACCCGTGCACGGGACTGCCTCGTGCTGGGCGCCTCTTCGAAAAGTGCTTCATTTCCCTGGCTGGAGCAAGCCGGCGCGGAATGCTTCGTGAAAGGCAGTGGAGACGTGGTCACACTGCCCGACGGAAGCAAGCTCCGCTGTGAACGATGGGACGATCTGGATGACGAAACGCCGGTTCCACAGGCTGGAATTGAACGGGCATCCCTGTTCTGGTACGCGCCCCGGGAGCCTGTCCCCGAAAGGTTGCCGGAGCAGCTTTCGCCGTCACTCCGTGAAGCCGCGCCCGAAGTCACGGTGACGGAAACGGTTCGCTACGGAAGCACTCTGAAATTGCACGGTGCGCCGGACCCCATGGAAAAGGGAACGGTGATTCACGGCATCCTGGCGTTCTCCCTCTCGCAGCGGCCGGGAACCTGCGACGCAGCGTCGGTGGCTGAAAAAAAAAAAAAAAAAAAAAAAAAAAAAAAAAAAAAAAAAAAAAAACATGCAGGGTTCCGTCCGACCAGCGCCGAGCGCTGGCCGGACGGAACCCTGCATGTCGAGGTCCCGGTGGAGCAACTGCTTCACCGCGCCCAGGTGCTCAAGGGACAGATCGACCTCGTGCTCGAAACGCCGGACGGCTGGGTGATCATCGACCACAAAATCACGGTTATCGGACAGAACCTGTGGTCGGCAAAAGCCCTCGAATACAGCGGGCAGCTCCTCGAGTACAAACAGGCCCTCGAAGCCGTGACAGGCAAACCGGTCGAAAGCTGCTGGATCAACCTCTTCGCGTCCGGCGGTCTTGTCCGGCTCGATGTGTAGCGGCGCGCAGTCGCCTTTTTCAATCGGTTCAGAAAAAAATCCGCAACCGTGCGAACCCTCGGGAACAGCCCGCGAAGAAAAAATATTTTTCGGACATCCTCGGGAATGGATTATTTTTCTGCGGGCTCCCTGAATCTTGCCCTAACCCGATACAAGACGCTTTCTCTTCTCTCATGCGCGCATCGCCGTGCCGAAAGACTCTCACGGCAAGCATCCTGAAAGTTTTTGCCAACGCACGAAAACGGAGACATCCACATGGCGCAAGCCAAGAAAACCTTCACCGAATTCCTGGATATCAGGCCGCCGCTGCCTCCGAAACCGGACATGCAGCCGGCGACGGCGTCGTTCAGGAAAAAGCTGCGCAAACGATCCCCTGCAATGGAGATACGAAAAAAGCTCAGGTTCAGACCCGTGGACATGGAGGTGCTCGACCAGCCCTGGGTGCCGGAAAAAGAGCTGCCTGTCGCCCGCGACTGTTTCGGCGCCGCCGTCGCCGACGGCCGGATCTACGCGATCGGGGGGCGCACGGCGATCGGCGAGGACTCTCTTTTCCAGACCGAAGCCTCACTGGTCCATGCCTACAACCCGGCCACGCAGACATGGGCGACGAAAAAAGGAATGCTCTATCCTCACGCCGGCAATACCGCCGTCACCGCCGCCAACGGCCGGATCTACTCGTTCGGCGGCTACATTAAAATGACGATGGAAAACTACGACGACCCGCGCTACAAGGTTCTGGCGGCGGCGGGCTCGACCAGCAATCTCGTCCAGGAATACGACCCGTCCGCGAACGCATGGTCGCTGAAAAACAACATGCCGAGGGAACGCGCCTTTCACGCGGCGGTAGCGGCAACTGACGGCGCGGTGTACGTTTTCGGAGGATACGGGATCGAGCATATCTGGCCCGATCCCGCAAATCCGGACCCGAAAAAGGACGTCAAGCTCCGGGACGTGGACCGCTACACGGTTTCCAGCGATACGTGGACGATGATGGCCCCGATGCCGACCCCGAGAAGCGGCCTTGCCGCCGTGCAGGGAAAGGACGGAAAAATTTACGTCATGGGCGGGCTCGGGGAAACCTGCGAGTGGCTGCCGACCGTCGAAGCGTATGATCCAGCGACGAATTCCTGGGAGAAAAAAGCGGACATGCCAACCGCTCGCGGCGCCTTTTCAGCCGTCACGGACAACGGGGGAAACATCCACGTCATCGGCGGCGTCTGCGAGTGGGACTCGATCAACACGGTCGACATATACTCCCCCCAGTCCGACAGCTGGCAAAGCGGTTCGCCCATCTCCATCCCGCGGCTCTCTCACGGAGCGGTCGTCATGGAGCAAAAGCTCTACGTTATGGGAGGATCGAAACACGACCATGCCGCCGGCATCAGGGAACTGCTCTCCTCGGTCATCAGTTCCGCCCTCTGAGCGCGGCCCGGTTACCGGCCCCCTGAAACCTTCCCGCAGCCCGGACCGGCAAGCTTGCTTCGGCCCCCGGAAACTGGCGTTATCGTTATCTGCGTGCCGATCCGTTCCTTCAGCGCCGGCACGTGGGAGATGACGCCGATCAGCTTGCCGTCCTGCCGGAGTCCCGCCAGGGTTTCCAGCGCAGTCTCCAGCGCCTCTTCATCGAGGGTGCCGAAGCCCTCGTCGAGAAAGAGCGAATCCACGCGAACGTTGCGGCTGGCCATCCTGGACAGCCCGAGCGCAAGTGAAAGACTGACAATGAAGCTTTCGCCCCCGGACAGGTTCCTGGTCGAGCGGATTTCGCCGGCCTGGTAATTATCGACGACGTTCAGCTCCAGGGGCTGCAGCTCGTCGCGAAGCAGCAGGTAGCGGTCGGTCATTTTCTCCAGCTGCCGGTTGGCGTGCGAGACCATCAGCTCGAAGGTCAGGCCCTGGGCGAAATTCCGGTACTTTTTCCCGTCCGCCGAACCGATCAGGCCGTGCAGCTTCTCCCAGCGACGGCACTCGCTTTTCCGGGCCTCGACGGCGGACTGCTTTTCCTTCATTCGCTCCCTGGCGGCTGTATTTTCATTCAGCTTGTGTTTGAGACCGGCGACGGCATCACGCAATGCTGAAAGGGATTCTTCAAATTCTTTGAACTGCGGTTCGAGTTCCTCAAGCGTCCTTTCAGTGAGCTTTTTGGCGATCTCCGTGCCCAAACGAGTCTCCCGGTCTTTCTGTTTGGCTTTGAGTTCCGTTCCCGTATCATCGAGCTCCTTGGCCCGGGAAGATAAAGATTCCCGATCTTCCTGTGACAGTCTGGCTTCGAGGAAGGCTTTCTCATCCGCAAAGCCTGCCGGAATCAGAGCGGCTGAAAAGTCCGCTTCCGCTTTTTTCAGTTCAGGCATTCTTTGCTCGATACGCTTCTTCAGGGACTCAACATGGGTCTTGGCCGTTGTCAGTTTCCGCTGCAGCCCGGTGTTCAGGTCTCTGGCTTTCTTCTCTGCCTCCTCGGCGTCAGCAATCGCCTTGTTCAGTCGACCTTCTTCATCATCAGGCTTTTTATCGCCGTATAGTTGCTTTCGCTCTTCTGTTCCGTCGGCCAGCGCCTTTTTGAGACGTTTCAGATTTTCCTGTTTTTCAGCCAAAGCCTTGACCCGCGTATCAATCACGGCCTCCAGACGCTTCACCTCACTGTCGATGACGGCAATCTGTTTATCGATGTCGGCCTTTAGTTTTGTCTGTTCCAGCCATGCATTCATTCTTGATTTGAGGGATTCAAGCAGTGACTCGACATATGACTCCGGTATTTCTGTAATGCCAAGTGACTGAAGTTTTCCGGAAACCGCCAGCTTGAGTTCATCAAAGCCGGTTCGAAGCTTCGTGAGAGCATCCTTCAATTCCGCAAGCGTCTTTTCAGCGGCCCTCTTGTCATTGGCCGCTTCGGTTTCCAGCTTCTCGCTGTCATTGAGGTTTTTACGGGCAGTAGTTTCCTCCTGTTCAAGTTTTTTGATGGCGGCTTCCTGTTCGTCTGCCTGGTCGATCAGTCTGGTCAGCGATTCGATTTTTTGCTCGATTTCATCGGGAACCGGAACGTTGCCCTCGGCAAATGGGTGCCCGGTCGAGCCACAGAGTGGACACGGTTTGCCTTCTTCCAGCCTGGCCCGATGGTCTTCAAGCTCCTCGATTTTCCTGATGAAAGCCATTTCACGAAGAAGGGTTTCCTTCTCGGTGCGATATTCCCGGAGCAGTTTGTCGCCAAGCAACCCGCTCAGGGCATCCTTGCCTTGCTGAAGATTTTTAGCAGCCGACTCCAGCTCCTGTTTTTTGAGGGAACACTGCCTGGAGGCTTCATCCTGTTTCTTTGTGGCGACTGCTACGGCCGTATCGGCTTTTTTGAAATCGGCTTCTTTCTGCGTGGTTTCCTGTTGTCTGGTGAGCAAGTTGCCGAATTGTTCCTCAACACCGGCCAGCCCACTGATCAGCCACTCATCCCGCCCATTCTCTTTGATGTACAGCTCTGCAGCCTCCAGCATTTTCACTGCGGCAGTCCGTTTTTCGTGTTCCTTCACCCGGGCCTGCTTGTCGGTATCAATCTTTCCGGTTTCCCTGGTGCAGGCATCAGCGCCTTCTGATACAGCCTCTGTCTGTTCGGTAATCTTTTGATCAAGCGACCGGATTTTCTGGATCAATGGGGCTGCCGTCTTCAGTTCCTCTCTGGATTTGAGAGTGAGCTGTTCAGCAGCCTTGAGAACCTCAGCTTGTGTATTTGCAGATGATTCAAGCTCAAAAAGTACGGCTTCATCCGTTTTTAAGGAGATCTGATCGTCAGCCTGCTGCTTGCGCAGGGACGTGAGCGTTGCGTAAGCTCCATCCAGTGACGCGGCCTTGGTGGCCTGTTCGAGTTTGGCCCGTTCCGGTTTGAACGCCTCGGTGTCGACCTTCAGTTTGGCGGCTTCATCCGTAAGGCTGAGGATCTCCTTTTTCAGGTCTTCAATGCTGGTCAGCCATGTGATGGCCTTGCCTGTTTCGGTTGATTTACCGGCAAGCTCAATCTCCTGTTGCTGCCTGGCCACCAGGTCATCCTGAATTTCTTTTTCCTGTTCCGGCTCCAGGATCGGAATACCTGAGGTTTCGGCCTCCAGCAGGTTCAGCTTTTCCCGCTCCTCGCGCAGGCGTTCGTGCACTCGCCGCGATATTTCCGAGTAGATACCCGTGCCGGTGATCTGCTCCAGAATCCTGGATTTTTTCTCGGCGTCCGCCTTGAGGAAGGTATCGAAACCGCCTTGCGCCAGCAGCATGGAGCGCGTGAAGCGCTCGAAGTCCATGCCGGTTTTTTCCTCGATAACCCCTGAAACCAGGCTTTTTTTCGTTTCGATGGGCTTGCCTGAATCGGCGTCCGCTATCTGATGCTCCTGGTCCTGCAGCGCTCCCCCGGCAGTCTTTCGCGCACGGCGCTGCTCCCAGTGGCAACGGAAGCGCCCCGCCTGTGACTCGAACACCACCTCGGCATAGCATTCGCCGGTCTGGCGGGACATGATCTCGTTTCCGCTTCTGGTGATCTTTCCAAGACGGGGCGTTGAACCGTAAAGGGCGAGGCAGATCGCATCGAGAACGGTCGACTTTCCCGCCCCGGTCGGTCCGGTCAGGGCGAAGATCCCGTCGGACACGTATTCCGGCGCCGTGAAGTCGATGCACCATTCCCCGTAAAGAGAATTGAGGTTCCTGAATCGGAGTTCGAGAATCTTCATACCATTGCAGAACCACTAATTAACACGAATGGACACCAATTTTTCTCATACTACGATTCGCTCCCACTCGAGTTTGGCGTGTTTGAAATTGAGAATGAGCCCGACGCGGATGCCTGTGATCTTGAGATAATTGATTACCTGACCACGCTCGACATCGGTAATGCGCTCAACGGTTTTAGCCTCGACAACGATCTTTCCAAAAGCGATCAGGTCGGGAATATATTCACCGACCTGTACCGATTTATACATGACGGGAAACCGCTGCTGCTGCTGGAAAGGTATGCCCTTGAGCCCGAACTCCACAACCAGTGCATTTTCATACGGTTTTTCAAGCAGCCCATGCCCAAGCATATTCATCACCTCCATGGCGCACCCCACGATCCGATACACCTCGTCTTTCAAAACCAATTCGTGTTTATTGGTGTCCATTCGTGGTTCCTTCTGCAGCTTATTCTGCATCCCGATCCTCCTCCAACAAATCCCTTACCACCTCGTCATACGTGCCTTTCAGTTCCTCACGCTCTTCCTGCGGCACGTCGAAGGCGTCGAGGCAGCGGGTGAAGACTTCCTGCGCATCGAGGTCGTCGAGGGCTTCATCTTCCCCGATGGTGCTCATCACCCGTTCCATGAGCCTCCGGTTCCTGATGCGCCGGACTTCCATGGCCGTACCGGCAAGAGATTCATCGAGCAGGTCTCGAAGGTTGCCTATGACCTCCCTGCCGGTATACTCGATCTCCAGCCACGCGCGGCTCTCTTCCCTCTTCAGTTCTTCCAGCCTCGCCTGAATGTCTTCCAGCGAGCCGACGATACGCTCCAGCGGCTGAAAACAGGGGATGGGAAGGAGGGTGATTTTTGATTGCGGATTGATGATTTTTGAGTGCGAATCTGACTTCTCACATCCAAAATCTGCAATCACCACCGATTTTTGCTGGTTCGCTTCGCCATAGCCCATGGGGATGGGCGAGCCGGAGTAGCGGATGTGCTCCGCACCGTCGACGGCCTGGGGAACATGCAGGTGACCGAGGGCGAGATAGTCGATCGAGGACGGAAATATCTCCTTGCCGACATGGGCCAGGGAACCCACGTACAGCTCCCGGACGCCGTCGCCCTCGACGGTCCTGCCGCCCGCGGTGAACAGGTGCCCCATGGCGATGATCGGAATTGCCGAAGGCTGATTTTTGAGTGCAGATTTTTGAGTGCGGACTGCCTGTCGCTTGAGAAGTTCGTCCCGTTTTTGTTCAGCTATTTCGACCACCCGGGCGTAGTGTTCTTTGATGCCTTCGACCAGCTTGCGGTTCTTGTCGTCGATGGTCTCCCCCGGCTCCACCGTCCGGACGTCCCTGTCGCGCAGATAGGGAACCGCGCAGATAATTGATGATTTTTGATTTTTGATTTTTGATTCAAAGATATCCATCTGTCGTGATTCTTCCGCTGAATCCGCATTCTCAAATCCAGAATCATCAATCACCAGAACCTCGTCTTCCGGGTTTTCCGTCACGGCACCGATGACATGAACGTTCAGCGCTCGCAGGAGTTCTTTCGGGGCGTTCAGAAAGGACGGGGAATCGTGGTTTCCGGCAATGACGACGACATGCTGGCAGCAGGAGTTGGCGACCCGGCAGAGAAAGCGGTAATACAGCTCCTGCGCCCGGTTGCCGGGCGTGCTGCTGTCGAACACGTCGCCGGCCACGAGAAGCACGTCGACCCCTTCATCCTCGATGGTTCGGACCAGCCAGTCCAGAAACGCCACGAACTCCTCGTAGCGCTTCCTGCCGTAAAGCGACCGACCCAGATGCCAGTCCGAGGTGTGGAGAATTTTCATTGTCGTACTGCGATTGTCGTGATTCCGCGATCAGCTTCCAAGCGGCAAGCACATCCTTGTTACCGTGCCGTATCGGAACAGTATACAGAATGGCCTGAAGAGATGGAACAACCAAGGAAGCATGGGATCTCTTTTTCATCGGGTCGGTGACCGGACAAAAACGATGAGAATAAACTTTCTTGACTATGGTCTTGTTTTGTTATAACATATGGTATAACAAAATAGAGGTGAGTTTATGCGTGCTAAAGTAACCAAGATTGGTAATTCGACAGGCGTTATCCTGCCAAAGGCTGTGGCTGAACGCCTGAAGATCAAGCATGGGGACATCGTGTATCTGACGGAAACCCCTTCGGGGTATGCCGTGACGCCTTACGATCCGGAATTTGCCGAGCAAATGGAGACGGCCCGTCAGGGAATGTCCAAATACAAGAACGCTCTGCATGAGCTTGCCAAATGAGCTGGCGCTGGCTTCTGGAAGGGGTGGTCTTGGCGATACATGACGAGCAAATTGCCGAGCATGGCGGAAGTACCGGCATTCGTGATGCCGGTCTTTTGTCGTCAGCCCTTGCTCGTCCGCAACACCAGGCACATTTTGACAACGATCCGTCGGTCTTTGATCTGGCGGCCGCCTATGCCTATGGCATTATTCGTAACCATCCGTTTGTCGACGGCAATAAACGCACCGGTTTTCTGGCAGCCTACGTGTTTCTGCATAGTAACGGATGGCAACTGAAGTCCTCGGAAGCCGAGGCTGTTAACATGATCCTGGCTTTGGCGGCAGGCGAAATCGACGAACCAGGTTTTTCGGGCTGGCTGAAAGACAAGTCTGTGACTCGGGTGACCCCCACCCGGAAAACCTTATCAATCAAAAGTAGAGATTTTCGGCCTTAGGCCCTCAGGGCAACACTTTTCACCCTGCTTTCAGCCAAATTTGCATTAATAACAAACGGCAAAAATATTCCGCACAGCATTACCAAGACAATTATTAGTTCAGGCAATCCAAGTCCAAACATCATTCTCTCCTTTTGATAAATTTGAATCTTTTTTTTCTTCCAACGGTTAAACTCAGCTGCCGCCTTTGGCGGTCGGCTGGAGTGATTTGTTATATGCCGAAACCTCGATTATCTCAGCGTACGAAATAGGGCCTCCAAGATTAATCTCTATGTGATCGTAAGTTTCCCTTTCCGATATTTTATCCATATTAATAGCTATATATCTAAATTCTCTCTCATCGCTGAACAAGCCAGGTTTTTGGCTATAACTAAGCGTTGTTCTCTGGTAGTTGTCTAGCTCCTCTTCAACGATGCCACCATGGTTATAAGACACGATTTTACCCTCTATTCCACCAGCGTACTTCTCTGCTCTGAGCATTAAATGCTCTGTAATGTCTACCGCTAACTGCTTGGGATCATTTATTCGAACAATATAGGATCCGAACTTACTAGCAATGTAGTTCAGGTCAACTCCAGATAGGGAAGTTGAGAATATATATATATAGGATTACCTAATTCAGTATGAACATCTCTATATCCGGGCTCTTCTGTTACAGCAAAATATTCGGAATCATTAGCATCGAAATGTACCCTAACAACTTGTCTAGGCACACGAATGTGTCCACGCCCCTCACATACATCTTTTCTTTCTTCATCCTCAGTACGACGATACTTTCTCAGCGACCCCATTTGGAATCGACCTTCGTTTGTAAATTCTCTCGCGTACTTTAATATTTTGAAGGCCTTAAATACTGGCTTGTCTGGGAATACACCATGAGGTTTTAATTTCTGCTGCATAGGGTTTAGGGGACGTTGTTCCGTAAAACAAATAACACCTTTATTCTTTATAACGTCTGCATTTAAAGGGCTTCCCTATATAAAAAACCGAATAACAAACAGTGCTTGCACAGCCCCTACAGCGAGATATTTACATTTACTGTCCCCTCGATGGGAAGAAAACGCATTACCTCAATCACGTAGGAAGCCACAGTATTTCCGCAAAACAACAAGGCCTTTTAGCGTGCCGCTTCACGATCATGACGGGATTTTTCCGGTTACATAACGATGAATGAGGCTGGAAACAAGGGTTTGGTAGGGAATGCCTTCTTCAAGTGATCTTGCTTTCAGACGGCTAAGGTCGCTTTCGGATATTCGGATGTTGATACGCTTGTTTTTCTTGAACGTATTGTGCGCATAGGCCGCATATTCCTCTCTCAGCTTTTTGAAATCCCGGACCGATACCCATTCGTCCTGTTCATAAGAACGCAGGATTTCTTCTTCGTCATGATCGTTCGGGTTCTTCATCAGTTTCCTCCCTTCAGATATTTTTTCGTGGCTTTCCTGCCCGGAATGAGGGTTTTCTGAAAAAAGCAAAGACCCCTGATTTTACAGGGGTCTTTGGACTTTTCGGGATCTCGATGGATCACCTGATAGTGGAGATGGCGGGAGTCGAACCCGCGTCCAGAACATTGCTTGAAACAGCCACCACACTCATCTTCGGTGATTGAGGTTTCGTGCGCCGCGACTCCGCCGACAGAGTTCGAAACACTATCCCGGAATGATATTCATTCGCCCTTCCGGGAAAGAAACGAATGAAGCTTGCTTGCGCGAGCTGAAGCTCAAGCGC
>RRYU01019605.1_pt2 | contig 10532 bp, 12 predicted proteins | sample 2162651 | NCBI WGS metagenome assembly RRYU01 (sample SAMN10267283, study PRJNA491782) | microbial mat metagenome | isolation source: biomat in the production well | place: Japan: Minami-Kanto gas field, natural gas well KTG3 | collected 2017-06 | reverse complement strand
GGTCGGTGACCGACCCCCTCTTGCTGCTGGCCGAGGGCCTGCGCGAGGAGGAGGTTATCAACCTGCTCCAGGGGGAGTACAGTCCCCAGGCCCCTTGGGAGCGGCAATGGCGGCGCTGGCGGTTGCCGGCGGTATTGCTGCTGCTGGTTCTGCTCCTCCAGGCCGGAATCGGCTGGCGCGAAAACCGGCGCCTTGAGGCCTACGATCTCCAACTGAGTGGAGCTATCGAGGAGGTTTACCGCCAGGCCTTCCCCGGCAGCCAGCGGATTGTCAATCCCAAGGTCCAGATGGAGCAGCAGTTGCAAAGCCTGCTCGGCGGCGGGGCGACGGCGGCTGGCCACAACTTTCTCGCCCTGCTCAGCGCCGGGGGACCACTTGTGGCGGGCGAGGAGAAGATGCAACTGGGCGGGCTGCGCTATCGGCTTGGGGAGCTGGATCTGGAGCTGGAGATTGCCGATCTCCAGGCCTTGGACCGGCTCAAAGAGCAACTGACCGCCGCCGGGCTGGCGGTGGAGATCCGCACCGCCACCACTCGGGGCGATCAGGTTCAAGCCCGTTTGCAGTTGAAAGAGGCGCAGCCGTGATGGAGGAGATTGAGCGATGAAGGATCTGCGGACTCAACTGAGCGGGCAAATGGAGAGGGTGCTGGCCGATATTCCCCCCCGGCAGCGGCCGTTACTCCTTATCGGCCTGGGGTTGCTGGTGCTGCTGTTGCTCTGGCTGCTTTTGCTGGCCCCGCTCAACGCCGCCAAGGACGACTTGCAGAAGCGGATCGCCCTCCAGGAGGATGATCTGGCCTGGATGCAGCAGGCGACCGTCCAGTTGCGGGGGGCGACGGCGACCGGCGGGCCCGGGGGGCGGGGCGGTGGGTCCTCTCCCTTGGCCGCCGTCGATAACACGGCCCGCCAACTGGCGCTTACCTCCGCCCTGCAACGGGTGGAACCCAGCGGCAGCCGCGAGGTCCGGGTCTGGCTGGAGAACGCCCCCTTTGACGACCTGCTGCGCTGGCTGGCCCTGCTCCAGAGCGCCCATGCCATTGAGGTCAGCGAGATCGTGGTCGAGCCCGGGCGGGACCAATCGGGTCTGGTTACGGCCCGCCTTACCCTGATCAGAGAGTGATGATGAGTAACCGCTCTGCAGCACCGCACCTTGCGGCGATCAGCCAAGCTTACGTACAACGGGTACGCGGCGCTTGGCTGCTTGCCGCAATTTACGGCGCTGCTGAACGGTTACGGCCCGTTAAATCGACTGTGGTCGGCCTCGGTGAACGCTTACGATGATGAAAAGATATCTACTGATTTTTTCCTTACTTTTCGCTTTTTTCCTTCTCTACCATTTTCCGGCCCAACTGGCCTGGTCGCTCCTGCAAAAACAGGGGGTGGATGCGGTGCAGCTGTACGGAATTTCAGGGAAGTGGCATAGCGGCCAGGCCACTGCGGCCCGGCTGCAAGGGGTGGCGGCCCACGATCTCAGTTGGAAGCTGCGCCCCCTGCCCTGGCGTCCCCTGCGGTTGGAGCTGGATACCGGTCTGGCCGACGGCGGCTATTTCCGGGGCCGGATCGCCGCCGGTTGGCGGGGGATGACGGGGAAAATCGTCCTGCGGGAGGTGGAGGCCAGGCTGCCGCTCAAACTTTACGCCGCCCAGCTTGAGCGTTACGGCCTGGCCCTGGACGGGGTGGTTAACGCCCAATTATCCCGGTTGGAATTGGTCGGCGGCTGGCCGCAGTGGGCCGCCGGGGTGGTCGGCCTGGAGGCGCTCAAGGCCCTGGAGCCTTTACCACTGGAGCTGGGGGATTTCCAGGCCGCGGTCGATTCCGATTCCGAGGGGGTGCGGCTGGAGCTGGGCGACGGGGGAGGCCCCCTGGCTCTGGAGGGGGTGATTACCCTTGCTCCCGATCGAGGCTATACCCTGACCGCCGGCCTGACCCCCCGCGATCCCCAAAACCGGGATCTGGCTATGGTCCTGGGCTTTCTCGGTCCCCCGGATCGGGACGGAACCATCAGAATCGAACGAAACGGTCAACCGTAACTGTCCAACAGCACCCCATGTTGTCGGCACTGCTGCCGACGATTGACAGCGGTGATCGGCCCGGAAAAGCGTACCGAACAGTACGCGGCGCCGGTCCGCTTGCCGCAACCTTGGGTGCTGCTGAACAGTTCCATTAATTAAGGGAAATGACGAGGTTACGGACTATGCGAGAGCTGCGAAGTCAGGCGGGTTTTACCCTGATCGAAATTATGGTGGTGGTGGTTATTCTGGGAATCCTGGCGGCGGTGGTGGTGCCCCGGATCATGGATCGGCCCGATCAGGCCCGGATCACCAAGGCGGCCCAGGATATCCGGATTCTGGAAAATGCCCTGCGCCTTTATCGGCTGGATAATTTTTTCTACCCCTCCACCGAGCAGGGGCTGGACGCCCTGGTGGCCCGTCCCACCACCCCGCCGGAACCCCGGCGCTGGAAGGAGGGGGGCTATATCGACCGCCTCCCCCCCGATCCTTGGGGCAGTCAGTACCAGTACCTAAACCCCGGCCAGTACGGCGAAATAGACATCTTCTCCTACGGGGCCGACGGTCGCCCCGGCGGCGAGGGGATCAACGCCGATATCGGCAACTGGAACATCGAGTAGAGGCGGCGATGCCGCTCAATCCAACTTCGCCGATCCCCGCAAGAATTACCCCGGCGACGGCGGGTTTCACCCTGCTGGAGCTGATTGTGGTCCTGCTGATCATCGGGGTCCTGCTGGCCGCCATCGGTTTTGCCCCCCCCACCCGGGAGCGCCAACTGCAGACCGAGGCCGAGCGCCTGGTCGCCCTGCTTAAGCTGGCCCAGCAGGAGACCCTGCTCACCGCCGCCGAAACCGCGGTGGGCTTCCACGCCGAAGGCTACATCTTCTACCGCCTCCAGGGCGATCAGTGGCGTCCCTTAAGCGAAGGGCTGCTCCGCCCCCGCCGCCTGGACCCCGATTTCCGCCTGGAGTTGCGCTTCCCTGAACAGGACGACGCCGCGGTCCAACTCCCCTGGCTTGATGACGAGGAAGATGAGCGCCAACTGCCCCGCCTCTACCTCCTGGCCGGCGGCGAGGTGACCCCCTTTGAATTGACCATGGCGGTGGAGTCGATCTCAAGCCCCCTGGTAATCAGCGCCGATCTCCGGGGGCAGATCGCATTAAAAGAATAGTTATTCTGTTGTTTTTAGGTTGACATGGCCCGAAGGGGCTACTATAAACTTTCTGCTGTAAATAATTTGTTACGTGGATACCACAAAACTACCAAGGAGCAGACAAGATGCGCAAAAAACGATCTTTCACCCTGGTTTTGACCCTGGCCGCGGCCCTGGCGGGCGGCGGCCTGCTGCTTGCCGCCGTGAGCGGGAGTGCCGCCGACCGCGGAGTTGCTCCGGTTGCCGATAAGGACGCGGTCTCTTCCCACGCTCCTTTTGTCAGCGGCCAGTGCGCCATGTGCCACGATCTGGGTACCCCGGCCGGCAAAAGCCCCGGCAAGATTGCCGATGATGTCGGGGCCCTCTGCGCCACCTGCCACTATGACATGGACGAGGCGATGAAGAACAGCCAGGTGGTCCACGCCCCGGCCCTGATGGGCTGCACCAGTTGCCATAACCCCCACAACTCGGTCAACCCCAGCCTGCTCCTGGAACAGCCCAAGAATCTCTGTCTGGGCTGTCACGGTGAAATCCAGCAGACCATCGCCGAGGCCAAGGTGCAGCATGACGCGGTGATCGACGAGAACGCCTGCATGAACTGCCACACCCCCCACGCCTCCAATGTGCAGCATCTGCTCACCGCCCTCCCTTTCGACCTCTGCGTCTCCTGCCACAGTGAAGCGGACAAGGTTGATTCCGCCGGTCAGCCGATGACCAATTTCAGCAAATTGCTGGCCGACAACCCCTACCATCACGGGCCGGTGGACGGCAAGGATTGCAGCGCCTGTCACCTCACCCACGGCGGGGATAACTACCGCCTGCTGGTGGCCGACTATCCTGCCAAGTTCTACTCCCCCTACAATCCGGATAATTACGCCCTCTGCTACCGCTGTCACAACGACGCCAACATGGCCGATCCGGAAACCACCACCACCACCCGTTTTCGGGACGGCAGTCGCAACCTCCACTACCTCCACGTAAACAAGAGCGACCGGGGCCGGACCTGCCGGGCCTGCCATGAGGTCCATGCCTCGGAGAACCCGCACCAGATTCGCGACGGGGTCCCCTTCGGTCCCCGCAACTGGCTGCTGCCGATCAACTACACCAAGACCGAGACCGGCGGCTCCTGCACCAAAACCTGTCACCAGACCAAGAGTTACGACTACACCAAGAAGTAAGTATCCGGCCGCCGCCTGCGCTGGGGACCTGCCACCAGGCAAATGCAGGCGGTTGGCGCCGACTCAGTTAGTAAGCCGGGAAGGAGGAACCCATGCGCAAACGGACGCTGTTCGGCCTGATGATCGGGGCTTCCATGCTGTTGCCGCCCCTGGCCTGGCCCGGAGATGGTGAGGCTTTTTACAACATCGAAGTGGGCAAGGATCGGCTGGAGAATGTCACCCTCCCCACCCTGGATGGTAAAGAGGCCGAGCTCCTGCGCCTGGGTGAGGGGGCCAACGTCTTTATCTTCTTCCGGCCCGGAGCCGAGCCCTCCCACCGGGGCCTGAAGGATATGGCCGGTTGCGCCGAGGAGCTGGCCGACTATCCCGTCTATTGGACCGCCTTGGTCTCCGACCGTTATCCCGCCGCGGAGGTGGAGGCGGTGGTGAACGCCAGCGGATTCAGCGGCCCGGTGCTGATCGATAAGGATAACGTCCTCTACGGGCAGTACGGGGTCAGGCTTCATCCGACGGTGGGGATTACCGACGGCAGGGGTCTGCTCACCGCCTATCAGCCTTACAGCCAGATCAACTACTGTGCCCAGGTCAAGGCCCGGGTCCTTCATACCCTGGGCGAGATCGACGCGGCCGAGCTGGATCGTCGTCTCCATCCCGGAGCGGTTAATCCCAAGAGCAATGGTGCGGCGGCGGTGCGCAACCTGCGGATGGGGGAGCGCTTTCTCCAGATGGGCAAGCCGGATCAGGCTTTAGCCACAGCCCGTCGCAGCCTGGAGCTGGCCCCGGAACTGGGGGCGGCCCACGGCCTGGCGGCTCTGGCCCTGGCTCGGCAAGGGGATTGCGCCGCGGCCCGGGGACATATCGAGCAGGCCCTGGTCGCCGACGGCGACGAGAAAAATGCCCTGGCCGCTAAAGCCGAGTGCGACAGGTAACTCTCCAGCAGTGCCGCACCTTGCGGCGATCGGCTCGGCTTGCGTACAACAGGTACGCGGCGCCGGGCCGCTTGCCGCAATTTGCGGCACTGCCGGAGAGTTACCCCTGGTCTGAGCTGGATGGTTTACTCTTAAAGAGGAGTATCGTGAGGTGTTGGTCATGAATCGTTATAAAATCCTGTCTCTGTTAGCCTTTTGTGCGGCCCTGCTGATCGGGGGCGGCCTGGTGGCGGTGGCCGGCAAAAACGGGGCCGAACCTGGGAGCGGACCGACCGGTGCGCCGCCGGCCTCGGCGCCGGCGGCGGAGAGCTTTGTGGCCGAACTGCTGCCGGACACCCTGGGGGTGCGCCCGGTGGAGAGTGCGGCCCGGGGGCGGGTTGAACTGGAACTGATCGAGAACGGCCAAGCCCTGGCCTACAAGATTACGGTGCAAGAGCTGGAAGATGCCTTTATGTCCCATCTCCACCTGGGGAGTCCCGAGGATCGCTACGGTTCGCTGGTGGTCTGGCTCTTCCCCGCCGACGGTAAGCGCCGCGAGGTGATCGAAGGGCGCTTCGACGGGGTTCTGGCCCAGGGGATAATCCGGGCTGCGGATCTCACCGGCGCCCTGGCTCGGTTCGAGCTGGCCGAGTTACTGGCGGCGGTGCGGGCCGGGAATATCTTTGCCGATATCCACACCCGCCGCAACGTGCCGGGTGAGTTGCGCGGCCAGGTAAAGGCGGTAATCGGCCCTCCCGCCAACCCGGATTCATCCTTGTAAGGCTCAGCGATCTTCATGCGTCACGCATCGGAAATAAAAAGTCAAAAAAGGGGAGAGATCTTTTTTTTGCGGCAAGCTCGAGCTTGTGCCAAGCTCTTTTCGCAGCAAGAAATAGATCTCTCCCCTTTTTTGCTGTTCGCTTTTTCCCTGACCGTTGTGGTTGCTGCGCCCCTGGCGGCGGCGGAGCCGCCGATCTATGTCCGGGAGGCGACCCCCGGAGTGATGATCTCCGGGCGGGCCTCCAGCGAGATTCAGTGGCGCAACGAGGAGCGCCGGGACGATTCGGCCCCCTTCTACCAATATCTGCTCCTCAACCTCCGCCACTTCGATGAAGAGCTGGAGGAGAAGTACGGCTTCCACGCTTACGGACGCCTGGGTCTGGATCTGGCCAACGAGGATGATTATGCCGACTCCCGGCTCTACTATGCCTATTACCGGCAAGAGGGGCTCTTCGACAGCCTGGATTTCAAGCTGGGCCGCCAGTTTATCGCGATCACCGCCGGGGCTTCGCTGCTGGACGGCTTGAGTCTCGATTACACCCCCGGCGGCGGCCCGCTCACCTTCAGCTTCTTCGGCGGCGGCGATGTCGCCTTCTACACCGGCTACTCGGCCAAGGATACTCTGGTCGGCGGTGAGGTGCGGGGGCGCTTCAACGATGAGGCCCTGGTGGCCGGGCTCTCTTACGTGCGCCGCCACGAGGGGGGCGATCTGGCCACCGAACTGATCGGGGCCGACTTCGACTACGGCTTCCGCAAGATGCTCAATATCTACGGCGAGATTCAGTACGACTACCTCGGCGATCAGGTGAGTTACGGTCTGCTGGGGGGCAACTACCACCGCAGCGACCGCTGGGGGCTGCGGGCCGAGTACCTCTACTCCCTGCCGGTCTTTTCGGCCACCTCGATCTATTCGGTCTTCGCGGTCAGCAAGTACCAGGAGGCGATGACCGAGCTGAACTACTACTTCGGCAACGGCCTGCGCGGCTTTGCCCGCTACAGCCGGGAGATCTACGAGGAGTTTGCCGACGCCGACGTTTTTGAAGGGGGGATCGAAAAGATTCGCACCGACCGCTTCTCCGGCTACCTGAGCGGGGTCTGGCGCCTGGCCCCCGGCGACCAGGATCTGCACGGGGTAAGGGCGCGGGCCGCCTGGCTCTTCTCCCCCCGACTGCAGGGCGGCCTCGGGGCCGAGATCGATGTTCTGGAGCGCCGCCTGGATGAATTCGAGGACGACACCTACTCCACCCGTTTCTGGGCCGACCTCACCTGCCGCCTGCGCGCCAATCTCGATCTTGCGGTCCGCCTGGAGCGGGCCGAAAGCAGCGGCTTCTGGGGCTACCAAAACCGCGCCACCCTGCGCCTTAACGCCACGTTTTAGCCGGGAAAGAGGAAAAGCACCGAGGTATGGTGTTTGTATCTGATAGCCGGGTGCGTTATGACAATGTGACAGGGATTGTTACCATGGTTGTTCGAGCACCTTTGCAGGATGGTGAAATGACGGAGTTGAAGCGGATCGTGGCCGAGGCGGCCGAGCGTTTTCCGGCCATTGAGGTGTTGTATCTCTTCGGCTCCCGGGCCTGCGGCACGGCCGGCCCGGATAGTGATGTGGATATCGCGGTCTATTTTGCCGAGGAGGAGTATCGGGCCAACCCCTTGCTCGACCTGGAGTTGGGGCTTTATCTTGAGGACCGCCTGGGCCGACCGGTGGATGTGGTGGTTATGCAGCGAGTCTCGCCGATTATGCAGCATCAGGTGGCCGCCCGGGGGCGACGCCTTTTTGAACGGGCGCCTGAGCTGCGGACCCGGCTGGAGCTGCGGAGTTTCAAACGTTATCTGGATTGCCGCCACTACCAGCAAAAACGACAGGCGGCGGGGCGGAAAGATCATGGTTAACCAGGACGTCGTTTTGCGCCTTTTGGCCGCAATCGAGGGCTTTGTCGCCGATCTGCGCCAGGCCGACGATATAACCTATGAGTCGTTTATGCGGGATGTCAGATCCCAGCGCTTTGTGGAGCGTACTTTGCAAATCGCCATCGAGGCCGCCATGGATGTGACCCACCATATCATCTCCGACCGGCAATGGCGGGAGCCGGACAGCTATGCCGATGCCTTCCGGGTGCTGGCGGAGAACCGGGTTATCACCCCCGAACAGGCCGATCGTTACACCTTGATGGCCCGGTTTCGCAATCGGATCGTGCACTACTACGAGAAGGTCGATCCCCAGCAGGTGTTTGCCATCTTTCGCAGCCGCCTCTCCGATTTTGACGATTTTGCCGCCGCCGTCCGAAGCTGGCTGGCCCGCCAGGAAGAGGCGGCCGACGACGGCACTGCCGAAGGTTTGCAGCCATGAAATATTTTGTTCCCGGCACATTATTGGTTATCTCTCTGCTCCTGGCGGTTGCGGCCGCGGCCCAGCTTGAGCCGAGGGAGTTTCAGTTCACCTTCGACCATGTTCAGCACCGCGATCTGGTCTTTCCCGGTTCCCCCTGTATTACCTGCCATCTCCCGGACTCGCCCACCATCACCCCGGAGCGCCGGGCCTGTCTTCAGTGTCACGACCGGGAGTTCGCCGAGCAGGTCAGGATCCCCGGGATGGTCAACAGCCACGGGCCGCTCTGGGGCTTCAACCACGGTCCCTTTGCCAAAAACCGCCAGCTCGATTGCGCCGGCTGCCACCAGCAGGACTACTGCCTCAACTGCCACCTTCAAGGCCCGGCCGCCGAGATGGGCGAATTCGGCGGCCCCCTGCGCAATGTCCATCGCGGCGATTTCCGGGTCGGCCATCCCCTGGCCGCCCGGACCAACCCCAAACTCTGCGCCAGTTGCCACGAGCCGGCCTCCTGTAACGCCTGCCACACTGATTTTCGCCGGGGCACTGATCATCTCGGCCGGGCCGCCAGCCCGTCGCATCGGCGAGTCTTCGGGCTTTGGTCCGGCGGTGGTGATGAGAGTCGCGATATTGCGGTTATTCATCGTAACTTCCGGGGGGCGGAGGCCCTCGCGCGTTGCGATACCTGCCATAATCCCGGCTCGATCTACCCGAATATTCATAGCTGGGGCAGGGAGCACGCCCGCGAGGCCCGCCGCGCCCTGCAGAGCTGTCAGGCCTGCCATCCCAGCGGCGATACCTGTATTCAGTGTCATAGCGACAGAGGTGGGCCAGCCGGGATCAACCCCCACGGTCCGGATTGGAGTAAAAACCGGGCGGAACGGTTGCGGCAGGCTTCCGGTGGGACAACTTGTGTGCGCTGCCACTGAAAAACGCAGGGCGGGCGGCGGCATCCTGTTGCTGACCATTACAAGTAACATACAGATAGACAGGGGTTTGCATGATTATTAGATTGGTCTATTCAGCTATGGTGGGGCGATTGTTGCCCCTCCTGCTGACGCTGATATTGACTGCTTGTGGAGGCGGCAGTTCGGCTCCAGGCGGCGAAAGCGGCTCAGAGCCGATTTTCGGAGCTGATGAGGAGGGGGCTGGATATATCGGAGCTGCCAGCTGTCTCGGCTGTCACCAGGAATATACTCCTGCCGCCGCCGCCGGCTATCTGGGTTCCAGGCATGCAGCTCCCGGGGAGGTGGACGCCGCCAGCGGCGACTGCCTGGAGTGTCATGACCCATTAGGGGATGGGCGGATGCTGGCCCCCTGGTTTGCAGCGGATATGATTCCCGCTGCCGGGATGGCCGCCGTCGGCTGTGAAAACTGCCATGGGGCCGGGCCCGCTCATCTGGCGATGATCCCCGGGCACCCCAACCCGGCTCCGGATTACAATGTTTGCGGCAAGTGCCATACCGCTTTGCCGCCTTCGGGTTCAGGGGGGCATGCGGGAGTGTATGCCAACAATATTATTGAGCATTACCGGGCGGGTGCCCACGCTGGGTCCAAGGCCGTTTTCCCATGGGCGATGTGTGCCCGCTGTCACACGGATGAGGGGTTCAGACGCTATTTCTCCGAGACCGGCGGGATGGACGGGGCGGCTCTGTTGACTGCCCTGGGAGATGCTTCTCCGCTGGCAACGGTTTCGGTGGTTCAGTGCCGAACCTGCCATGACGGCCATAGCGGAGAGTTGCGTGGTAAGCCGACCATGGTCGTTGAGGGTGGGGTTGAAAGGGTGAAATTCTCCCGGCAATTCAACCTATGCGCCGGCTGCCATCAGCTCTTTCTGCGGGCGGTTCAGGAGAGCGGATCGACAACCTACGACTACTCCCTCGATACCGCCCTGATCCCTTTTCATGGTGAACTTGACAGCAGCGGTCGGCCCCTGCCGGGAGACCGGGTGATCTGGGATTCCCATTTCGCTGCCTCCGAGTGGGGGATCTCCGGCTATGGCCTTGATCCGGCAGCGGAAAGGGTCTGTACCATTTGCCATAATCCCCACCGTAATTAGCAGGGCCTGGCTGGATGCGATCCAGGGGCGGCGAGAAAATTTACAAAAAATTCCAAAAACCTCTTGGTAATTGATTTGAAAAATGGTTGAATGCTCCATTGTTGTGGTCTGGGGTGT
>RRYU01004106.1_pt1 | contig 10536 bp, 5 predicted proteins | sample 2162651 | NCBI WGS metagenome assembly RRYU01 (sample SAMN10267283, study PRJNA491782) | microbial mat metagenome | isolation source: biomat in the production well | place: Japan: Minami-Kanto gas field, natural gas well KTG3 | collected 2017-06 | reverse complement strand
TGGAGTTCGCGATCTGAGCGATGATAACCGTTGGGGCGAGCCTCATTTCATGTTCCCGGGAACGAATCCTGGATGTGGCTTGATAACCGTCCATGTTGGGCATCTGTATATCCATCAAAATCAGGTCGTATTGTCCCTTTCTGACCGCCTCAACGGCCTCCACGCCATCTCTCGCAGTATCACAATGGAGCCCCAGGTGTTGCAGAAGCGTACCGATAACCGACAGGTTAACCGAATTGTCCTCCACTACCAGGACCCGTCCCTGCAGTACGACAGCTTCCGGAAGAGCCTTTCTAGGCATCGCTTCGGACGCTGTGTCCGTCTTTACGGTGGGTGTGGGCTCATGCTTGCCGTGTTCGTCAAACCAACTGAAAGTGGCATCCGGCATCAGAACGCGGGGTTTTGCGGCTGCAACACGAGACGGGTTTGTGCTCGGCTGTACATTCAGCAGACGGCAAAAACGGCTGTGCAATTCCTGTTCACTGACCGGGTTTCGGATTACTTCCTCAATGACAGCCTTGCTGATCAGCACAGAATCGGAAGACAACGATGCGGCTGCTACTATATGGATAGTTTGTGGGCGTAGCACCTCGCGTATACCGTCCACAAGGGACTGTAAATCATCCCCGAAGGACTGCGCATCCAGCAATAGGATTTCGTAGTTCTGGGCTCCACCCATTTTCACCGCCATTTTCAACTTGGTCAGGATGTCCCTAGCGGAATCCGCAGTTTCACTCACCATCCCCCATCGACACAGATGACCGGCAATGCGATGGCGCTCCGATTCACTGAAGCCACCCAGCATGACCCGGGTTCCCTTCAAGCTGCGATGGTGCACCGACGCGGTGTCAACGGCCTTGCGCATCGGCACTGCGAACCAGAATAATGGCCCTTTCCCTTCTTTCGACTGGACACCGATCTTACCGCCCATTATTTCCACCAGGCGCTTACATATCATCAGACCCAACCCGCTGCCGCCGTACTTTCGGGTGGCGGCGGTATCTGCCTGGGTGAACAGCCTGAACAACTGTCCAACCGCTTGGCTCGACATACCGACACCTGTGTCTTTCACCGCGAACATGATCACCACCTCCCTGGAAGAGCTCGTATGGCGGTGAACTTCTACCGAGACGTTTTTCCGCTCGGTGAATTTAATGGCATTGCCGACCAGATGGGTCAGTATCTGGCGCAGGCGGAAAGGATCTCCACGCACCCGTTGCGGAACGTTCCTGGAAATTTTACTTTCCAGTCTGATGTTTCTGTGTTCCGCTGCATTGGCCATCAGCGAAATAACGGATTCCTGCAGTTCAGGAAGACTGAATTCGATACACTCAAGATCGAGATTACCTGCCTCGATCTTGGAATAGTCCAGGATGTCATTGATCAGACTCAGTAGACGGTGTGACGAATTCAACGCCGAGGTGACGGATTCCACCTGCTCTGCATTCAACGGCGTTTCGCGCAAAACCTCCAGAATCGGGACCATGGCATTCAACGGTGTAAGAATTTCATGGCTCATGGTCGCCAGAAGTTCGCTTTTGGAAACACCGACGGTTTCCGCCGCATCCTTGACCAGCAGAAGTTCGCGTTCGACTTCGTTACATTGTCTGAACTGTTCGTCAAGTGTTTCACGCAATTGCTGAGCTTCCGCCTTCCAAGACTCGATTTCAGGGCGCAATCTGTGCAATTCTGCAAGCGAACGAAACAGGAGACGCTGATAGCGGTGACTCCAGACTGCTATCAGGACAAGCGGAACGAAACAGCCCAGCAACAGGACCGCCAGGTTCGAGGTCGGTTGCAGGTCCGGGGTGAAGACAATGATAGTGAGGCTGATCGCCGTTCCCGAAAAATAGACGAGCATGGCGACCAGGTCCAGCGTAACCAGCAGCCCCCCTGCGAAAAGCCCCCCGAGGAAAAGCACCAATGCAGCCGCTTGCCGCACCGGATCGTCCATCGTTAAAGCATCTGGCAGAAACCCTGGCCATCCAAGCGAGTAACACATCACCCCCGCCAGCAAGGCCAGGTACCATGCTATCCCGGGTCTCCGGTTTTCCGGCTTGCGCGTGAGCCAGACCCCAGTGAATAATATCGCTGAAGCAGTGGCAAGAATCGTCGCCGATAAGGTGACGCCTGGCAGCGGATATGCACCAAATGCCAGCATTCCCAGGGTGCCTGGGACCACGATCAAAAGGAAACAACCAGCGCTTACCCCCAACAACCCGAGTTTTACAGAAACACGGTCTTCCGCAGTGTTGGTATCGGAGGTGACTCCGTCGCTTCCGTCCGTATGTCCTGAGATACCCGGCTCAATGATGGGTTTTGCGTCTTCCATGTCGGATCTGGCTGCTTCATTCATCCTCGGTACCCTACAGGCGAAAGCGGCCACCTAATTCACGTGAAATCTGCCACCGATTCCGGGGGGAAGTCGCCACCTGCCGGAGCGATGTGACACGGGATGGTGCATTGTTACTCCGAAGGGGTGGTCGACGTCAATTTGGCGTGGCGTTTTCGCATGGATTCTCCCTTCAGATGGATCCGGTAAGAGTTGTGTATGTGCCGATCCAGGATGGCGTCAGCCAGAGTGGGATCGCCGCACTGTAGTAAGGCACCATGCGGCGGGGTAGTTGCTTCCATGCCTATCCGGTAGCCTCCCAAAGCGGTGGGTCGTAGATCGCGTCATTCGTATCACACTCCAGGGTGCGCCCACGTCCCCTCGTACAGCCCCGCACTGGTGGGCACTGTCGAGCGTACGTCGATCACCAGCACGCGGTCAAATGTGATCATCGACCAGAACCGATACTTTGGGAGGCAGCCAGATAGGTATGGTTTCTTCTTAGTGCGCGGCATCTGAATTATCGACCAGCAGACTGGTATCACCAACGTACTGTCATTCCAGCAGCGAGGACAAACTCTAAGAGCCCAGGAAGGAGCAATCACTCTGCTCGAATGGATTTAGCAGGTGCATCAGGACAATAGTCTGAGTCTGTTCTGCTCTCGCAAGGCGCGAGAGAGTGCCGTGATGCGATTTCGCTACGTTGCCGGAGCAGCCGCATACTACAGCAGAGCTACACCTACATATATGTGGAAGACTCTGGGGTTGTATAGGGGTGTAGCCCGTGCACAACGCGAACACATATGAGATTGCAGAGAAATCAGGCGATTCGACCGTTCTAGTCAACATCGTCTATCTCATGGATTTATGGCGGAGAGGCAGGGATTCGAACCCTGGGAGGACATAAGCCCTCACTTGATTTCGAGTCAAGCCCGTTCGGCCACTCCGGCACCTCTCCTAATAAGGTGATCCGCTCAAGCTGACGGAGTTTAACATTAAATGCCCAGGCTACGGCAATGCCGTTCGGTCTATTGTTGTCGCCTGCGGCGAAAGAAGTTGCTCAATAACCCACTACACTGTCCGGCCAGCACACCTGGGGTAACTTCCGTTCGATGGTTGAAGCGCCCATCCGAGGGTAGCAGGTCGAAGACGCTGCCGCAGGCACCGCCCTTGGGGTCGGCTGCGCCATAAACGATGCGCGCCACCCGGGCATGCACTATGGCGCCGGCGCACATGGGGCAGGGCTCCAGCGTGCAGTAAAGGGTTGTGTCTGGAAGGCGGTAGTTTCCGACACGCTGGCCGGCATTTCTCAGAGCAATAATCTCGGCATGGGCACTGGGGTCATGGGTGGAAATTGGCCGATTCCAGCCTGCACCTATGACTTCATCGTTATTAACCAGCAACGCACCCACCGGCACCTCTCCCGCTTGTTCGGCGCGCTGGCTCAGTTCGATGGCTTGGGCCATCCAGTATTCATCGGTGAGGGTCATCTATGAACAGATGCGCTGGGAGGGCCAATAAAACGTATTACCAAGCTCATTCCCATTCAATAGTTGCAGGTGGCTTGCCGGAGATGTCATAGGCTACCCGGGCTATGCCCGAGACTTCCTGTATGATGCGGCGGGAGACATGGTCCAGGAAATCAAAGGGCAGGTGGGCGAATCGGGCGGTCATGAAATCCACCGTTTCCACCGCCCGCAGGGTGATGACATAGTCGTATTGGCGGGTATCTCCGACCACGCCTACGGACTTGACGGGCAGGAATACGGCAAAGGCCTGACTCACCTTGTCGTAATAATCCTGTCTGCGCAGTTCCTCAATGAAAATGTGATCGGCCTGGCGCAGCAGGTCGGCGTATTCGCGCTTTACAGCACCCAGTATGCGTACTCCCAGGCCGGGGCCAGGGAAGGGATGACGGTAGACCATTTCGTAGGGCAGGCCCAATTCCATACCAATGTTGCGCACCTCGTCCTTGAACAACTCCCGTAGAGGTTCCACCAGCTTCAGGCGCATGTCATCGGGCAGGCCGCCCACGTTGTGGTGGGACTTGATGACATGGGCTTTGCCGGATTTGGCGCCGGCGGATTCGATCACATCCGGGTAGATGGTGCCCTGGGCCAGCCAATCCACGTCGCTAAGCTTACTGGCCTCCTCCTCAAATATTTCGATGAACAGGTTGCCGATGATCTTGCGCTTTTGTTCCGGGTCCTCGATATCTTTGAGGGCCATGAGAAAACGATCCGATGCGTCCACCCGGATGACATGCACGCCCATGTGCTCGGCGAAAGTGGCCATCACCTGGTCGCCTTCGCACAGTCGCAACAGGCCGTTGTCCACGAATACGCAGGTCAGCTGTCGGCCGATGGCCTTGTGCAGCAGAGCGGCCACTACCGAGGAGTCTACCCCACCGGACAAGCCCAGCAGCACTTTGCCGTCACCGACCTGGCTACGCATGGTCTCGATACTGTCTTCGATGATATTGGCCGGACTCCACAGGGGTTCACAGCCACAGATTTCGAACAGGAAGCGTTCCATGATGCGCTTGCCCTGCCGGGTGTGGGTGACTTCAGGGTGAAATTGCAGACCGTAAAATCGCTTTTCCTCGTTGGCGATGCCGGCAAGGGGCGCGTTGTCGGTGGTGCAAATGGCATGGAAGCCCGAAGGTAAGGCCTCTACCCGGTCGCCGTGACTCATCCATACATCAAGCAGTCCGTAGCCCTCGGGGCTGGTATGGTCCTGGATATCCCGCAGCAGGCGGGAATGGCCGCGCGCACGCACCTGGGCATAGCCGTATTCGTGAGCCTCTGCGCCCTGCACCGCGCCGCCGAGTTGGGCGGCCATCGTCTGCATGCCGTAGCAGATGCCGAGCACCGGTATATCCAGCTCGAACAGGCGCTGGGGTGCCCGCGGTCCGGCGTCGGCGGTCACCGTCTCGGGGCCGCCTGACAGGATGATGCCGGCGGGCATTTGCTCGTCGATCACCTGTTCGCAGTGGTCATAGGGCCAGATTTCGCAATATACGCCGGCCTCGCGCACGCGGCGGGCGATGAGCTGGGTGTATTGAGAGCCGAAATCGACGATGAGAATACGTTGGGAGTGGATGTCTTTATGCTGGGTCATAGGGTAGGCGGCCAAATTCAGAAGTACAGGGTTGGGATGGGAACGGCTGCGGCTTTTTGCCGGGCGACGGCGCACCCAGGCTCCGGAAAATTCTCAAGAGAGCTAGCTGCGCGTGTCTGCGCGGACTGCATTGCTCAGCTTTCTGTGCGGTAGTTGGGCGCTTCCTTGGTGATGGTCACGTCGTGCACGTGGGATTCGCGCATGCCTGCCCCGGTGACGCGCACGAATTCAGACTTGGTTCGCATCTCTTCCATGTTGCGGCACCCCACGTAGCCCATGGATGAACGCACCCCGCCGATGAGTTGGTGGATGATGTTGAGAACGCTGCCCTTGTAGGGGACACGGCCTTCTATGCCTTCCGGTACCAGTTTTTCGACATCGGTGTTGTCCTGGAAATAGCGGTCGCTGGAACCTTCTTTGCTGGACATGGCGCCCAGGGAACCCATGCCGCGATAGGACTTGTAGGAACGTCCTTGGTACAGCTCCACTTCGCCGGGAGCCTCGTCGGTGCCGGCGAACAGGCCACCTATCATCACCGAGTGGGCGCCTGCTGCGATGACCTTGGATACGTCTCCGGAGTAGCGCAGGCCGCCGTCGGCGATGAGCGGAATGTCTGTGTCCTTCAGGGCCTGGGCCACATTGTCCACTGCGGTCACCTGGGGCACGCCGACACCGGCCACTATGCGGGTAGTACATATGGATCCGGGTCCTATGCCCACTTTGACCGCGTCGGCGCCGGCCTCGGCCAGGGCTACGGCCGCCGCTCCGGTGGCGATGTTGCCGCCGATCACCTGCACCTTCGGGAAGCAGTCCTTTACCCAGCGCACCCGGTTCAGCACGCCCTGGGAGTGGCCATGGGCGGTATCCACCACCACCACGTCCACGCCCGCCTGGACCAAGGCCTCGACGCGTTCATCGGTGCCTTCGCCCACGCCCACGGCGGCACCCACGCGCAAGCGCTCACGAGTGTCCCTGCAGGCATTGGGAAAATCCTTTGCCTTTTGAATGTCCTTCACCGTAATCAGTCCGCGAAGCTCAAATTCATCATTGACCACCAGTACCTTCTCTATGCGGTGCTTGTGCAGCAGGGCGGTAACTTCCTCCCGGCCTGCGCCTTCCTGCACGGTGACAAGCTTCTCCTTGGCTGTCATCGCCGTCGATACCGGAGCGTTGTAGCGGGTCTCGAAGCGCAGATCGCGGCTGGTGACGATGCCTACCAGTTTGCCCTTGTCGGTCACAGGGACGCCGGAAATGTTATTTGCCCGAGTCAGTTGGATGACCTCGCCGATGCTGGTGTCCGGGGACACGGTGATCGGATCATGGATCACGCCACTTTCATATTTCTTGACGTTCAATACCTCACGCGCCTGTTGCTCGGGCGTCATGTTTTTGTGCACTATGCCGATCCCGCCCTCCAGGGCCAGGGCAATGGCCAGGCGCGACTCGGTCACCGTATCCATGGCGGCTGAAATCAGTGGGATCTTGAGTTCAATACCCCGGGTAAGTTGAGTGCCCAGGTCTACATCCTTGGGCAGTACATCCGAGTGGGCGGGTAACAGCAGAACATCGTCAAAGGTAAGGGCTTCCTGAATCAGGCGCATTTCGGTCTCGGGGCTGTGAAAAACAATCGGCGATTATAGAATCTGCGCTAAGGTGGGTAAACTCAAGGCAGTCAGGTCATGGTATGCGATTTCTGATGTGTAATATGAAACAGATAGTGCATAAGATCGTATCTGCGGGTGTGGGGTTGATCTGCATTCTGTCTTTGGGCGGCTGTGAAGTCATGCAAGGGCTGCAATTGGTCAGGGATCAGCCCAAACAGACCGGGCTCACCCACAGGCAGCCGCCTGAGGTAAAAGACCAGCGCATCGCTGAACAATCGTTGGTGGATGCGCGGGAATGGCAGCGCAAGGCGGCGTCGGTGGGCGGTGAATGGCGTGATGTGCATGTATTCATCGAACAGGCAGAACAGGCGGCGGCCAGGGGGGCGTATCAGATGGCTATCGATCAGGCGAGACAAGCCCGTTTCCAGGCGGAGATGGGATATCGGCAGATGAAGGCCCAGGAACAGGTGTCCAACCCCCCCTTTCTATATTTTTAACAGGCGGAACCCGCGGCGTTCCTACACCTGAAAGCCGGTATCCAATCAGGCCTTTGTTGGTGAATAATATTGGCCATTCCAGGTTCCTGCCATTATCAATGCATTGAGTGAATATGCCGTCCCCTGCAAATCCTCCGGTAGTGAATTTCGAACGAGATATTTACAGCGTATCCCGTTTGAACAGCGAGGTACGGGCAGTACTGGAGGGCAGTTTTCCTTTGCTTTGGGTGGAGGGGGAAATCTCTAATCTGGCCAGTCCGGCCTCCGGCCACCTGTATTTTTCCCTCAAGGATGCCCACGCCCAGGTACGTTGCGCCCTGTTTCGCATGGTGCGCAACCGTCTGCGTTTTCGGCCAGCCAATGGCATGCAGGTGCTGGCTCGGGTGCGTGTGGGTCTGTATGAGGGGCGCGGTGAGTTCCAGTTGGTGGTGGAACACATGGAACCGGCGGGCGAGGGCGCTTTGCGCCAGGCCTTCGAGCGACTGAAGAACAAGCTTGCGGTTGAAGGTCTGTTCGATACCGCTCGCAAACGCGAACTTCCGCTCTATCCGCGTTCTATCGGGGTGGTCACTTCCGCATCCGGCGCCGCCATACGGGACGTGCTCAGTGTGTTGAGAAGACGCTTCCCGTCACTGCCCGTTGTGCTGTACCCGACTCCGGTGCAGGGGGTCGATGCACCCCGGGGCATTGTGCGGGCCCTGCAGGTGGCAGAACGGCGGCGCGAGTGTGATGTCCTGCTGCTGGTGCGAGGCGGCGGTTCATTGGAAGACCTGATGGCGTTCAACGACGAGGCTGTAGCTCGTGCAGTGGCAGCATGTGCCATCCCCGTGGTCTGTGGAGTCGGCCACGAAATAGATTTCAGCATCGCGGACTTCGTTGCTGACCGACGGGCGGCCACGCCTTCGGCTGCGGCGGAACTGGTCAGTCCGGATCGCCAACAGCTGTCGCGAACCCTGACCCAATCCCTGCATCGTCTGCATCAGGCGCAACTTGCTCGCCTTCGTGTAGACGCTGGACGTTTGCTCAACCAGTGGCAGCGTATGCGTGCTTTGCACCCGGAACGCAGGTTGAGCCAGCGACAGCAGCGGGTGGATGATCTGGAACTACGTCTGAGGTCCGTTTTTCTCGGCAGGCTAGATCACACAAGGGGTCGGGTAATGCACCTGATGGCCCGTCTGCAAGGCGTTACCCCTGCTCATCGCATCAAACGCAGACGGCAACACCTGAGTGATGGCCAGCGACGTTTGCAGCTCGCCATGCAGCGCTCGCTGGAGCGTGGCAGCGAGCGCCTGGGTCGGGCTGGAGCCACCTTGGATGCAGTCAGTCCCTTGGCCACACTTTCCCGTGGATATGCCATTGTCACCACCCACCCCGGTACACGGGTGTTGCATCGGGTGGATGAGGTGGAGGCGGGGGTGCGGGTACGTGTCCGGCTTGGATACGGCAGCCTTATCAGCCGAGTCGAACACATCATTGGTGACGATTGAGGCCATGCTTGACACGCCCTCTGTAATGGCCTGACTCAGGGGATGAAAACCGCCAGGATCATGGAAACCACAATGAGTATGGACAAGGCGACATTGATATAGCCATCGGCATCATCAAGCATGGGCATTTCCTAACATTGCTTTCAAAACCATAGTCACAAGCATAGCCGATATTAGAAATAATACTAAGTTTATCTACTAACTTTTTGATAAAGATATTATATATTAGGCATGTGGCTGGTGGTGCTGGCGCACAGAGGTGCAAGTTCATTGCCTTAAGTGAATCATAAGAGTAGTCAAAAAAATCTTCTCCAAGGTGGGCTGTAGACTGGTTCACGTACCTGATTCCCATACTGGGTCAAGCTTATGGTGTAAGTGAACGATAGAGATATCGAGCGGTCCGACAAAGGCAAACGCATCGAAAGCTGCGGACGCAAAGTTTCGGGTCTAACATCCCGCCAAGACGGGGTTATGACGGCCGGGCTACCGAAGATCAAAGATCTGAACGCCAAGTCGGGTTTCTAGACTCTAGCTTGGCGTTTTATTTTGGATCCCAGGCCCCCCGTCCAGGAAACCTTGTGGCTGCCCCTGCCCGATGTAGGGATAAATGACCATGGTCAAGCGGCAAAAAGCACACGAGAATCAATCCGAGCCGGTTAAGCAATCACATAGTGAACGGATCTTTTCTCTCGATCCTGATTCTCTATGGAACGAAAACCAGCGTTTGCAGGGAGATTTGCACCAGTCTCTGGCTGAGCGCAACCGTCTGTTGAAAAAACTCAATGATGCTTCAGCTGCGGGACGGTTAAAAGGGGCTTCCCGTGTATTGGAGGAACGTCTCACTGATACCCGTTCACGGTTGACGGAAGCGCAGAGGGAAAACATACAGCTGCTGGAGGTTCTGGGTTTTACCCGCGAACGTCTGGAACACGCAGAGCGCGTGCCGGTCGCCATTATTGAACGCATAGATGAACTTCTTGGCCTGATTACCGGCAAGGAGCAACCGCCCCGTCGCCCGAATCCGGACACACAACAACTTAGAGACCAGCTCAATAACAGTCTGGAGAGTTTATGGCATGCCCTGCAGGCAAGCGGGGCCTTTGAATATGCCTCGCTCAAGAAAGAGATGGAGGCATTGACCATGGAAATGGACAGTAAACGGGATGAAATGATTGCCTTGGCGCGGGATAAAGAAGCAGCGGGCAGGAAGTTGGCGGAGGCCGAGGAGAATATCAATCAACTGATGTCGAATAATGCACTGCGTGACAGTCGCCTGTCCGCATTCCAGAACAGGGTGGTGGATCTGGAAGAGGAAAACAGGCGCCTGGTTCGATCTAATAGAAAACTCAAGGGTCAGATCAAGGATTTGCGCGGGATACTTGGGCCGGATGCCTCCGTCCACACCGGCCGCAATGGGGACATGGAGCAGGCGGATCAGGCATCGGGCATGGCCCGTCAACTCAGATCAAAAGGTCTTCGCAGCGGTTTTCTAGGTC
>RRYU01006079.1_pt1 | contig 10543 bp, 9 predicted proteins | sample 2162651 | NCBI WGS metagenome assembly RRYU01 (sample SAMN10267283, study PRJNA491782) | microbial mat metagenome | isolation source: biomat in the production well | place: Japan: Minami-Kanto gas field, natural gas well KTG3 | collected 2017-06 | reverse complement strand
CTGGGGTGGCTGTTTCTGTTGGTGGTGCAGGGGGAGCCGTTGGCGCTAGGGTCGGTACTGGGCTTGGTGGTTCACCTACACCCGTACTGGTACTGGTTGGCTGCGCTGTGGCCGGACTACTCGTGCAACCAGCAATAATCACTAGGACGAGTATCAGTAAGAGCGAACGTACACGGTTCACGTAACTCTTCATAGTTGCGAGTTATCCTTCCAAATCTCTTCCGCAAACAGGGCGGTGCTTGGACGTGCGCATAATACCACATTCTTGCAACTATGTGTGTAAGATCCTTGTCATCTTCTCTCAGCATCCTATCAGGTATTGTCATTGAAGAGTCACCTTCGGTGTTCCTCATATGGGGGATAGCACGCTAGGCTAGACGTTAATACAAGCACGTAGATGCCCGTTATCGCGATCCTATGCCAATTGCCACACATATGTATGTTCTTTGTGTTCTGTGGCGGCTACTGAGAGGGTGTGATAGGTACGACCCCGATAGGATTGCTCTATATGCCAAAGGGAGAAGATTATGGCTACCTACAAATCAATCCGTCGGCTGCTGATTGGTGGGTTTGGCTTGAGTATTGCCCTCCTGCTCTTTACGTGGAGTTGGATCTCATCGGCCAACTCGGCCAGCCTGACCGCTAGCCCCAGCAATCCGCACCAGAACGATACGGTCACGCTCGTGGGGTACGGGTTTATTCCCGGCGAGCCGATTGCGGTCTGGATTACCTATCCCGATTATCGCGTCTATGGGGTGGCCGATTTCCCGGCCAATGCGGAGGGTGGCTTCAACTACCCCTACCTCCCCGATTTCCTCGGTGCGACCTTTACGCCCACCGGGCGCTATGTCTATACTGCCCACGGTAAAGAGAGCGGGCGTGAGGTCTATGCCGAGATTGTGGTGGATGTGGCTCCCGCGCCCGGCCCGTCGCTCAATGTACGCCTTGAGGTTGCTGCCAATGGGAGTAGCTTTACCTTTACGGGGAGTGGCTACCAGGCGCGTGAGACGGTGGCACTCTGGATGCGCTACCCCGACAACTCCATCGTCGATCTGGGGCATCGCACGGCTGATGCGTCCGGGAATGTCCGCTACATCTTTGAGGCGGCAGGGAAACCGGTGGGGCGCTATGCCCTGACAGTGCGGGGCTTGAAGAGCCTGGGGAACGGTATTGCGGAGTTTGATGTGGCGGCACTAGATCTCACTGTGGCGAGGGGTGAGGCGGCGCTCAAGATTACTCCCGGCCCCGATACACAGCGGAGTTATGCGGTCTTTCTTGGTACGGGTTTTGTTCCTAATGAAGTGGTGACGATCTGGGTGACGTTGCCCAACTTCTCAACCCGCTGGATCGGGGATGTGACTACCGATGCGAACGGATTCTTCAATGCCTCGCTCTACCTGAGTGAGCAGGAGCCGGTGGGGCAGCGTAGCTATACCGCCTACGGGAATACCAGTGGCTTGCGGGCAATCACGACCTATACGCTCCAGCCGGGGACGGGGCAGTAGGGTAGATGAAGATCCGCGCCGGGTTGAGCCAGAGATCCGCGTGGCTCGCCACTAATCCGGGGGGTTCGGCAAGGTCAAGATCGAGGAGACTCGTCTCTGCCACGTGGAATTGGACTCGGTAGTGGCGGCCACGAAACTGCGCGGCGTGGATCTGGCCATGCAGGTGATTCGCAGCATTCTCGTTGCCCATCTGCGCTGCTGCATCGGGAGCGACCACGGCCACCGCGCCACTGCCGGGAGCCAGATCGTGCATGGGGGTGCCGTGGAGCGTGCCGAGTGCCGTCTCAATGCGCCCCGCTCCCTGGTAGTGGCCGGCAATATGGTTACGTAAGCCCAAGAAGCGCGCCGCCCATAGGCTGGCTGGTTGGTGGTAGATCGCTTCGGCTGTGCCAATCTGTTCTAGGTTTCCGGCATTCAGCAGGGCTACGAGATCAGCAAGTGTAAAGGCTTCTTCTTGGTCGTGGGTGACATACACGGCCGTCACGCCGACTCGCCGCAGTACCTGAGCCAGTTCCTCTTGCAGCCGCTCGCGCAGTTCGCGGTCGAGGGCTGCCAGCGGCTCATCGAGGAGCAACAGGCGTGGCCGGGGAGCCAGTGCCCGCGCCAGCGCCACGCGCTGACGCTCCCCCCCCGATAGCTCGAAGACCCGTCGCCGCCCGTACCCGGCCATCCCCACCAGATCGAGCATCTCCGCTACCCGCTCACGCACTTCGGCCTGCGTGCGCCGCTGCATGCGCAACCCGAAGGCTACGTTCGCCCCCACATCCATGTGCGGGAAGAGGGCATAGTCCTGAAACACCATCCCGATGCCGCGCTCATGGGCGGGGAGATTGTCAATCTGAATCCCATCCATCCGCACTGTTCCATGATCGGCATGTTCCAATCCGGCCACAATGCGCAGCAGCGTGGTCTTGCCACATCCGGAGGGGCCAAGGAGCGCCAGGATCTGTCCGGCGGCAAGATTCAGGCTCACCCCACCCAGAACGGGCTGCCCCGCGAATGATTTGTGGATCTGATGGATGGTGAGCATAATTCTTTCGCCCTAACAGAACTTCCTTTGCTGAGGTGTTTTTGGCGGCTGCGCCGCCAAAAACACCCCAACAAAGCTAATACTGAATCAGCGAGTGAACTGCATAGGGAGCCAACTTCTCGCGCCCGTTGAGGAAACCCAACTCCACCACAAACGCCAACTCAACCACTGTTCCACCCGCCTGCTCGATCAGCTTACTGGCGGCGGCAATCGTGCCCCCCGTGGCCAGCAGATCGTCAATCACCAACACGCGCGCCCCTGGATCGAAGGCATCGCGGTGGATCTCCAACTTATTGGTACCATACTCCAGGCTATACTCGATCTGGTAGGTCTCGGCGGGCAGTTTACCCGGCTTGCGTACCGGCACCAGACCCACACCCAACTCTAGGGCGATGGGCGCACCGAAGATGAAGCCACGCGACTCGATTCCGGCCACGGCGGTGATATTCTGGTCACGGTAACGCTCGACGAGCAGGTCAATCACCTTCTTGAAGGCTGGGCCATTGCCAATCAGTGTGGTGATGTCCTTGAACATGATACCGGGCAGCGGAAAGTCGGGTACGTTGCGAATCAGGTCGGCAAGTTCTTGGTTGGACATACAACCTCCGGGCTACTAATACACATTTGCGTGGGGCTATTATACCTGTTCATGCTCATGGCGGTTGCATCTGCATCCTATCGTCTTTATAATGGGCAGAGCACCGCAGCAGAGGATCATACCTATGTCCATCTATAAAACCCCGACCGCGCAGTCGTCCGATCTGATCGTCACGCTCTGTGAGCGTTGGCCTGGCCTGTCTGCGCTCTTAGCGACCCTGATGGCCGAGCATACGGTTGAGGGGCGGATTGATCGCCTTCGTCACCTGGCTGCGCTCTGGTATGTGCAGGGTGAGTCGGCAGAGGTGCTGGCCGAGTTGGGGTTGGTGCTTGCAGCACGCTTGCCGATGCCCCAGGGGTTGGTGGTGAGTGAGTTGATGCTGGCCTTCGGGGCGGCGCAGGAGGAGCAGCGTACCCGCGAGTGGGAGGCGCGCCTGCTCGCCCGTGCCTCGGAGTTGGATGGTCTGCATCGGATCATCTCTGCTGCTAACTCGACCCTCGATCTTGATACCTCGCTCCAAACGGTGGTGGAGACGGTGGCTGAGGTGGTGCATGTGCAGGCATGCTCGGTCTACCTCTACGATAAGCACCGCGACGAACTGGTGCTACGGGCGGCCCGTGGCCTCAATTTTGCTGCTGTGGGCCAGGTGGTGACGAAGTTGGGAACCGGGGTGACGGGCTGGGCGGCGCAGTTGGGGCATCCGGTGGCGGTGCGCGATGTGTGCCAGGAGACGCGCTTTACGGTGGAGCCGCAGCTTGGTGAGCAGATCTTCCACTCGGTCTTGGCGGTGCCGATTGTGCTCTTTAGTGCCGAGCGATTCCAGTTTAGTGCCGATAAGCTCCAGGGGGTGATCAGTGTCCAGACGATTGGGCCACGTGATTTTACCCAGGAGGAGATTAGTTTTGTGGAGGTGGCCGCCGGGGAGTTGGCCTTCTTTATTGCTAATGCGCAGCTCTACCAGCAGACGGATGAGCGCCTCCACCAGAAGTTACGCGAACTGACCACCCTGCAACAGGTCAGTAAGAGTATTGCCGAGCAGATTGGGTTGCGCGATGTGCTCAATCTGATTAGCGAGAAGGCGGTCGAGTTGGCCCAGGCGGATCGTGCCGCGATCTTCCAGATGGATGATGGCCGCCTTCAGTTGGTGTCGAGCCATGGTGGCGCGGGCGATGGGGTGCGTGATTTTATCATCCAAACCGTGCGCGATAGCCGCCCGATGGCGGTGATGAATGCCTATCAGGATGCGCGTTTTCCCGAACTGGCGCAGGTGGCTGTGCGCGAGAACTTCCACTCGCTCTTCTGCATGCCGCTGCGTGCTCGCGAACGCACGATTGGCGGCATTTGCCTCTATAAGTCCGAGCCACACCTCTTTGATTACGAGCAGGTACGGCTGCTCAGTACCTTCGCTGATGAGGCTGCGATTGCTATCGAGAATGCGCGTCTCTATGATGAGAGCCAACGCGCCCTGATGATCAAGTCGGCGCTGCTCCAAGAGATGCACCACCGCGTCCGCAATAACCTCCAGACCATTTCGGCCCTGCTGGCCATGCAGTTGCGGCGCGTCGAACCCAATAGCCAGGGGGCGAAGGCGCTACGTGAGAGTGCCTCGCGCATCCAGTCTATTGCCGCCATTCATAACCTGCTCTCCCGCGAAGATCTGGGCGTTACCACGGTCAATGCCGTTGCGCGTCAGGTGGTGGATAGCACCAAAGCAACGCTGGTAGGCAACGATTTCCCGATCAAGTTTGCGATTACCGGCGATGCGGTGCGGGTGGGGTCGCGGGATGCAACCGTACTGGCGTTGGTAATCAATGAACTGATCAGCAACTCGCTCACCCACGGTCTAGCCGCTGAGGGTGGTAGGGTGGAGATCTCGGCGTGGCTCGAAGATGATACGGTGACGGTGAATGTCCGTGATGATGGCCCGTTGCATCCGCCACCCCCCATAAGCCATAGCAGCGGCTTGGGGTTGCAGATTATCGAGACTCTGGTGAATGAGGATCTGGGCGGGCGCTTCCACCTCTTCCGCGAGGAGAATGGTGAGTGGATGTGCGCTCAGGTGCGTTTTCAGCAACGCATGATGATTGAGGAAGAGTAGCGAAACAGATCCTTTAAAGGGTTGTGCAGTTCTATTTGTCAGTATTCTCGGATAGGTTTGGTTGCTTTGTGGTATACTGGGGTAGGTAAAATTACGGCTGTGCAGGAGTATTAAGTAGGCAATGCGTAGAAAAGATATTATAGAACTGATTCATCGCTCAAGTTCTTTTGATTCATTGGAGCAAGGATTAACTAGTATAACACCAGAAATTTTGAGTGAACAATTGTTGTTTTGTGGTGTAATTCCTGAAATATACAAACATGATTCTTCGGATGAAAAATTATGGGCTAAGTATTGTGATATAGTACTTTCAATCTCATTTAAATATCTTGGATTACGAGCAGAAGTAATTCGAACACGAGGAGATTCAGCCGATGTATTTGCTTCTGACAACGATTATACCATTGTAGGTGATGCTAAAGCCTTTCGATTAAGCAGAACAGCTAAAAATCAGAAAGACTTTAAAATTAACGCTCTTAACGATTGGCGCCGAACTAATACATTTGCCTGTTTAGTATCTCCACTTACGCAATATCCTTCAGGAAATAGCCAAATTTACCATCAGGCAGAAAGTCTGAATGTCACGCTGATATCATATATTCACTTAAGGTTTTTGTTAAACGAAGCACCTAAGACATCACTTAGAGGTCTTTGGGAAACCCCAAGCACTTTAGAACCATCAAAAGATGCAAGAAAATATTGGGAAGCTATAGATGATGCTGTAATCTCTATAGCAGGTTCTAGTTATAGTGTATTACGAGAATATAAAAAACTGGAAGTAGAATCAATACGAATACTTGGAGAAGAGGGTGTAAATTACTGGAATTCAGTTATTCAGACGTATCAAGGACTAAGTCGGGAAGAGGCTATCACTAAACTCATTCGTGCAGAAAAAATCGAGGAGAAGATAAAGGCAATTCGAGTGGCCATCAATAGGGGTTTACTCGATGAATAATTTCATTAACACTGTGACTCAAGGCAATTGCTTTGATCTTATTCCACAAATTGAAGATAATAGTATAGATTGTTTTGTTTCAGATATACCATATGGTATTAATCTTGATGAATGGGATGTATTGCACAATAATACCAATTCTGCTTTGTTAGGGCAATCACCTGCGCAAGTAGGAAAAAATGCGTTTAAGCGAAGAGGTAAACCAATTCGAGGTTGGAGTTCTTCAGATAGGAATATCCCAAAGGAATATCAAGATTGGTGTTATGAGTGGGGTCAATTATTATATCCAAAAATGAAGAATGGTTCTAGCCTTTTTATTTTTGGTGCAAGAAGAACTATTCATCGAGCGATTATTGCCTTAGAAGATTGTGGGTTTTTAGTTAAGGACATTCTAGCCTGGGAAAAGCCTTCTGCGCATCATCGTGCGCAAAGGCTTAGTGGGGTTTTAGAAAATCGAGGACTATATGATGAGGCCAAAAAATGGGAAGGATGGAGATTAGGTAATTTAGCTCCTACTTGGGAACCTATTGCTTGGTTATTTAAGACTTATGAATATACAATCACAGATAATGTTTTAGAAAATGAACTTGGTGCAATCAACATTGATGATTGCCTAGTTAATGGAAAAAGTCCCACGAATTTACTTAAATTTGATCTACGGGAAGAAAGATTTCACGAAGCTCAAAAACCAGTAAAATTACTTGAGTTTTTAATAAAATTAACTACTCGTAAGGAACAATTGATTTTAGATCCTTTTATTGGTAGTGGTTCTACAGCGGTAGCGTGTCAAAGATTAGGAAGGAGATTTATTGGATTTGAAATTAACCCCGATTTTGTAGATATTTCACACCGTAGGATTTTTGGCATGAAAAAAACAAGTAACAAATCGGAAAATCATCAAAATATGGTATTACCATTTTTTGATGATGATCCTCAAAAATAGTTAAATGTAGGACTACAGATTGCGCAGATTATTTCGGTTCGTAGCTGCGGTGGCTTCGACAAGCTCAGCCACCGGGATTCTGCGCTGGCTGAGCTTGTCGAAGCCACCGCGAGGAGGTAAGGAGGGCGCATCGTGATGCGCCCAGCCCGTGTGGGGTGTCACGTAACGTTTTGCACGGGTAGCACCGGCTTCCAGCCGGTCACGATACACCACCGACCGGCTGGAAGCCGGTGCTACCTTCGACATGTATAGGGGCGCATCGCGATGCGCCCCGCGTTATGTCTCCGCAGAGGATTCGCCCTCCCTACCCCTTCCACACCAACAACAACCCACTGATCACCGCCGCACTGATCAAGACCCCACTCAGGATGTACAGCCCATACGTGCGGATGCTGGTATGTTTGATGTAGCTCTGCTCGTCACGGTAGCTGATCAGAAAACTGCGCTGCGTATCTATCGGGTGGCGCATGATCGCCGGTTCGCCATCTATATCGCCTAGTGTGCCCAATACATAGACCCGGTTGCCCACCGGGAGGTTGCGTTCCTCGCGCCAGATCTCGCGCTCGACATCGTTGACCGCGCCAGTGTAGGACTCGAAGCGCGCCATGCTCTCTATCATATCAATCTTCGCACCCTTCGTCTCGACCGCGATGCGCCCGCTGGCATCCCGTACATAGAAGCGCGGCACACGATCACTATGGATGTTGAGGTTCTTGTGCTCAATCTCCTGCCTGTGGTGATGCCCTATACCGCTATGGTGACGGCGATGACCGATGTCCCGCTCATGCTCCTCGTTGACGATGTACTCGAAGGCGAGACACTGTTCTAATGTGTAGGGCGCCTGGAGCGGTTTCTCACACTCACTCGGCCCAATCACCTCGACCGTTTGCCCCATGCGCCGCATGTGGTGCTGCGCAATCACCTGTGCAATGCTGAGCGTCTCGGTCTCGCGCATGGCGATGATGTGGCCTTCGTTGCGCCACGCAAAGAAGGCGGCGATGATTCCGGCAAGCGCAAAGCTGATGGTGAGAAAGAGGAGCAACATGGTCATGGCAGCGATACTTTCTGTGGGTCGTGTATAATAGCGTAACTCCACGGGTAGGCATCAACAATGGGTGTTGATGTGTAGGTGAAGTGAGGTCAGTTGTGCTGAAGACCATTTTGGGCAAGGTTGGTTTCGTGCTGGCAAATATGTTTGTGATGGTTATTTTACACGGAAATAGCAAACAATTTTGGCCGAAGATCCCGTACCTTAGTTTGAAGGATGAGAGCACCGGCGAACATGCCCGCCTGCTCTTCAACACGCTGGGGGTTGTCACCGTCTTCCAGGCGCTGTTGGGGCGCTTGCCGCGTGAACGCTGGCTGGCGCGTGGGGTGGTGTTGGCAGCCATGCCTGCCATGTTGCCACTGATCATCTTCTTTGGCCAGAAGGTGTTGCGCCTTCAGGGTCATGCCTCTGAGGTCTATAACCTCTCGATGGTGCCGATCCTCCCGATTGCAGCGATGGTTGCCGAGGATGCGATTGCGAAGCGTGGGTAGTACATTGTAGGGTCTGGTGGGCGGCAAAGCCGCATTAGTGTTCGGTAACAACCGCAGAGGACACAGAGGGACGCAGAGGGATGGGTTTTGCCTTACCTGTGAGTACGACCTCTGGTTTTTCCTCTGCGTTCCTCTGTGTCCTCTGTGGTCAACAACCACCGGGGCACAAAAGAATGCTTAACCGAATTCCTATACGGCAAAGCCGCCAACCAACCCCGATACCCTTTATTTGAGAAAGACCTGATACGCTGGGTTCTCGCTCTGGTCGGTGTGGCGGTAACCGAGCCGCTGGAGCGAAGCCCGGAAGCGCTCTAGGTCGGTTGGGGGCACCTGGATGCCCGCCAACACGCGCCCGTGGGCGCTGCCGTGGTTGCGGTAGTGGAAGAGGCTGATGTTCCAGGCCGCGTCGAGCGATTCGAGGAACTGTAGGAGTGCCCCCGGACGTTCGGGGAACTCGAAGCTGTAGAGCAGCTCGTGTGTCGCTTCGGGGGCGCGCCCGCCCACCATGTGGCGCAGATGCACCACCGCCAACTCGTCGTTGGTCAGGTCGAGTGTCTCGTAGCCCGCATTGGCCAGATCTTCGAGTAGGGTGGTGCGCTGTTCGGCACGTTCAAGCTGAATACCGACAAAGATGTGGGCCTCCGTGCGTGGCGCGTAGCGGTAGTTGAACTCGGTGATGTTGCGCCCGCCCACCACCCGGCAGAAGCGTTTGAACGCTCCCGGCTGCTCCGGGATGGTGACGGCCAACAATGCCTCGCGGTGCTCGCCGATCTCGGCGCGCTCGGCCACATGCTTCAGGCGGCTGAAGTTCATGTTGGCTCCGCACGTTATCGCAACCAGCGTCTCACCGTTTGTGCCGTTCTCTTCGACATAACGCTTCAATCCGGCTACCGCCAAGGCTCCGGCTGGCTCCTGAATGGCGCGCGTGTCGTCGAAGACATCCTTGATCGCCGCGCACACCTCGTCGGTACTCACGCGCACGATGCGGTCTACATACTGCTGCACCAGCCGGAAGGTGTGCTCGCCCACCCGCCGTACCGCCACGCCATCCACGAAGATCCCCACCTGGCTCAGGGTGATGCGTTCGCCCGCGTTGAGGCTCTGGTACATCGCGTCGGCGTCGTCTGGCTCTACGCCGATGATCTCGATCTCCGGGTTGATGCTTTTGAGGAAGACGGCAATCCCGGCGATGAGGCCGCCCCCGCCTACCGGCACAAAGACCTTATAGCTGCGGGTGGGGATCTGCTGCGAGATCTCTAGGCCGATGGTGCCCTGCCCGGCGATGACGAGCGGGTCATCGTAGGGATGCACGAAGGTCATGCCATTCTCGGCCTGCAACCGATACGCATGCGCCTCGGCATCGCTGTAGCTGTCGCCGTGCAGCACCACCTCGGCCCCGCGTGCGCGGCAGGCATTGACCTTGATCTCCGGGGTGGTGGCGGGCATCACAATGACGGTGCGTAGCCCCAGGTGTTGCCCCGCGTAGGCGACGCCCTGGGCGTGGTTGCCCGCCGAGGCGGTGATCACGGCCCGTTCGCGTTCCTCGTCGCTCATGTGGGCCATGCGGTTGTAGGCTCCGCGCAGTTTGAAGGAGAAGATCGGTTGCAGATCTTCGCGTTTGAGCAGCACCGTGTTGTCCAACCGCGCCGAGAGGAGCGGCGCGGGTTGCAATGGGGTCTCGCGGGCAACATCATAGACGCGGCTGGTGAGGATGCGCTTCAGGTACTCAAGGTTCATGCGTTGCTTCCGACCTCAATTCCGCACATGCGCTCGATGGCTTTGATCAGGGCGTGGTTGCCCTCGCTGCCCAACCCGGCGGCTTGCAGGGCACGGTACATCTGGAAGATGGCGGCGGTGTTCTCCAGGGGTGCGCCG
>RRYU01018159.1_pt1 | contig 10557 bp, 7 predicted proteins | sample 2162651 | NCBI WGS metagenome assembly RRYU01 (sample SAMN10267283, study PRJNA491782) | microbial mat metagenome | isolation source: biomat in the production well | place: Japan: Minami-Kanto gas field, natural gas well KTG3 | collected 2017-06 | reverse complement strand
TGAATCATCAGAAGTTCTGCCTGGCTCATTAAGTATTGAGTCTCCGTCTACATCCAATACATCATTTTGCAGACTAAAAACTTTTAACTTATACCCGGTTTCCTTTGAACCTTCCCAGGAATAATACTCTCCACAATCAGCCGCAGGATCGCTTAGCTTTATACATTGCTTTAGATTACTATAATATTCAAGCGCTTCTCCTCCTTGCTCTGCTAAATCTAGGTTTGTAAATTCATCGCAGCCAACAGCTTGAGCGCTACAAGTTCTAGCTGTATTTGGTATAAAATATTGATATTGCCCTGAATCAAAAGATGTTTCAGATTGATAAGAAGTATCATAGCCAAAGCGAAGATCAGGACAATAGTCCTGGGCAGTCACCTTTGCTGGAACACTTATCCCATCTCTAATAGAAGTGTACATATTACACCCAACCTCATAATCCATGCAAAGTCTTGAGTAAGTATCGCATTCCAGAGGCCTATTTGATCTTAGCTCATAATTACCAGCACCAATATAACAAGAATCATACATAAACTCTGGTATAAGCTTTTGATAAATAACCCCCTCACTCATATAGCCAGAATATCTAGTAGGAGATGTTCCTCTCTCTAGTTTAATAGCATCAATCAAACAATTGGTTGCTGACGTATCTATATCAAAAATCAATTCTATTTCATTTGAAATATAAGAAAGAGGCATTGTTTTTGAGGTAGCATAATACGCCCACTCATCAGTTGCTCCAAGACTGCTTGTAGCTATTCCTGAGCCGGGAATAATCCCCTCTCCTATGCCAAAAATAGAATTACCACAACCTTTAGCATAAACAGATAAAGAAAATTCTTCGCCAGCAGCATCATATCCAGGTGGACCAACCTCTACATCAAATGAGGGGCTACCACTTATCCCTAGTGATATATATCCATCAAAAGGATCGCTCTCCGCTGTTCCGATTGTTCCCCAATATTCAAATGATAGAGTGCTGGAATCATAATCTTCAAAACTTGAATTTGGTATCAAATTAGTCCCTAAACCGGCCTTTGTTCTGATTAATTGGGTGCAACCATCATTGTCCGGAGAACATTCAGTAGCATCATTATCAAGATACATTACTTCACCACCTGTGTCCCAGGAGACATTGTTTGTATTTGAATCATAAGATGTTGCTTCTATAAAATACTCTGAACAACCAGCATTTCCGGCATTACACCCAGAGTAATCAAGAGTATTTTCTAGATAGCTTATCTTAGAACCATTTTCTGCTGTAAACGTCTGGCAAGTATTGTACTTGGGTTCGCAGGAGCTAGTGCCAAAAGACCATCCTCTTCTCTCTTCTGTGCAATAACCATAAATATTACAAGAACCATCAAAATTCTCATCTATGCAAGTCTGCTCATCAGCACAATAATTATCATTTCTGGATATATTTAGTTCAGCATCATCTCCTTTTCCTGATATTCTTTCTGACATTATTTCGGGACCTGGACCCTCTCTTTTACAATAATTCAATGGAGCCTTTAGAACCCAGTTCGGGTCTACAAGCCCATCACACCATGAATCATAAAATCCACCATAATCGTCATTAGCATCAAAACAAGCAACCAGTTCTCCGAGATTATATGTCCTTTTTGCATTTTCTTTTATATATTGGGCTGCTATCTCCCAATTTAGTGGTAATATTCTAAATTTCCTAAGTATTATCATGGAACGATAAGAATAGCCTTCATTATAGGCTGGCTCAACCCCATCAGCCCTAAAGCCAAAAGTTCCATCACTATTGAGATATCCCAGTTTCATAGCCTCTCCCACTGTCAAAACCTCGCTAACTGCGTCCTTGAACCGGTCTGTTATTACACAATTGGTTGGTCCAGCTTTTGTTGGGTCTGGACACATAGTTAACTCTGACAATACATCATAATCACCTCTCACATTAAACTTTGGCTCTATTATAGTACTAAGTCTTTCTTTGGTCCCCGCTATACCAGTATTCCTAGGGCCAGATTCAAACAAAGTCAAACTTGACCAATCATAAGGACTTGTTGATCTAGATCCATCTTTGTCGGCTATGTTTCTCATGGCTGTTTGAAAGGCCGTAACTGCAAGTTGATTTAAAAAAACATTAGCGGCATCAGCCAGGGCATCTCCCGTAAACTGACCAAAACTACTTGCTCTCATCTGATTAACAAAGGACAACTCCCCTTCTTCATTTTTTGGGAAAGTTGTTTTATCTCCTGCTAGATTTGTTATTGGTTTCCAGCCTTCATCCTCTTCTCTCGTTATTATAGCTAACTCTCTTTCTTTAACTTTTGCAAACTCATAACTAGACTGAACAGAAAAAGCAATTGAAAGATCATTCCCACCAGGAGTAAACATATTACTAAACCTATACAAGAAATCATCTCTGGTTAATTCTTGTTCCCAATTTTCTTTCATTTCAGAAAAGGTACAAACAGGGTCTCTTGGTCTCTCTTGTTCTACAAGACCTAGACCTATTCTCATTTTTACATCAAAACTGGGTTGACAAAGATTAAACTTACCAAAAAATTCAGGATCCCTTCCTAGTTGTTCTAAAAAATCCCCAGCAGCATTGTCGGCTATATTGCCAAGATACGTCCCCCAATCTTCTGTTATAAAAAGAGGTTTCTGTCCCCTGCCACCAGAACCTATATATGTAGCTGTATCATAGGCTATCTTATTGAGAGCATTTCTAAGAGTTGAAGAAAGAGCCTTTGAGCCACTTTTTTTCAATGCTTCCCAGGCTTTTTGAAGCCAACTGTCATTACTTCTGCCTGCCTCAGCATCAGCCTTGGCCTCTGCAGCAGCCTTGTCTATACCTGTCTGAGTTTTAATATCAGAAGTATTTATTGCTGGTCCTTGAGCTCTTGTATAACCAGGAAAAATCAAAAACCCCAAAAGTATAATAAAAACAAAAATAAGCTTAGAGAAATATTTTGTCTTTGTTCTTATTAGAAGATTGTTTCTCATATATTTTAAAATTATTGTAAAATTTCTTGATAACTCTGCATAAGATCTTCATCACTTATGGTGTCTAAAATTCCCTTATCCATACCAGCATTTAATAACATGTCTCTTAGTTTCTTGACGTCAACCTCTCCATCCAAAATATTATATAAAGTTTCTTCGTCTATGCCCGTGGGGTCAGGTGTTCCAATGTTTATATCTTCGTTTAGAAAAATATCTATACCAGACTCACTAGACTCTTCATAGGCATTATAAAGACGACAATCTTGCCCAGGAGGACATATCTCATTTGATGTTTCTGATAAATCTCTATCAATATCCTCATAATCAATACCCTCTGTATTTTCATTTCCAAAAAGTTCATAGTTAATTTCTTGAGTCTCATCTTCACTGCCAAAAGATGGGTTCAGCTGATTGGTTATGGTGTTTTTAGTGCTAATTATCCAGTAAATAAAAAAAGACAAACTAAAAAAAACCAAAAAAATAACAACTATTTTTCGGTTTCTATCAAGGTCATCAAAAGCGGTCATTATGGTCTGAGGCGCTTTTGTTTCACGAGAATAATCATTTTCCTCTTCAGAAAAATTATCTTTTTGTTTATCTTGCATGGGGACAAATATATAAGATATTGTAATACTAACTAGGCGAAAACCTGAGTTAAAAACTTATTAGAATTATAACATATTTCAATTTTTTTTGCCAATGGAATTAGAATTATAAAGTATGAATTATGAAGCATAATGCAAAAAGAGATAATAAAAAGATTTAAATCTTTTTATTATCACCTTAAATCTGTTATTTCTAGTCAATAATTGGCTGGCTCCGGATTGTATTCGGAGCCAAAATGCAGACTGTCTCTAAATCACCAATCACCAAATTTAGAATTGAATCATGAAGAATGAAGAATGAGAAATGAGCCATGATACATGAGAGACAAAAAAATAATTTGAATCCTTTCGTCACTACCTTAAATCCGTACCTATAATTAATAATCCTGATTCATACTTCATACTTCTAGAGGAGAGACTTCAAATTCTCTCAATAATTTCTTCCAATCATCCACAGACAGCTCTTGGGCTCTTGTTTTTGGGTCAAAACCTGCTTTTACTATTTTCTCCTCTGCTTCTTTGTGAGCAATTCTAAAACCTCCGGCTAGATTGTTTTTTAGCATTTTTCGCTTGGCGCTAAAGCCAAATTTCACTAGTTGAAAAAACCTCTTCTCATCAATGTCTATTTTTTCTTTTTTAAGATCTAGCTTTATTACAGCACTATCCACCTCTGGACTTGGCCAAAAATCACTACCTGGAACCTTGGTAATTATTTTCCCTTCGGCATAGAGCTGAACTGATACGGCAAGCAAACTCATCTCTCCCCTGTCGGCCACTATTCTCTCAGCTACTTCTTTTTGGAGCATTAGAGTGAGACTGCTTGGTTTATTTTTTAACTCAAAAATTGTGCGCAGAAAAATAGAACTGATGTTGTAGGGTAAATTGGCAACAACCTTGTATGATTTTAGATTTTTGATTTTTGATTTTTGAATATATTGAATAATATCTTCATTTACTAGTTCAACGTTATTAATCTTATCTGTGAGTAGCCTTGTTTTGAGAAGTTCGGCTAACTTATCATCTAGTTCTACAGCTATTACTTTTTTTACTTTACGCGCAATTCTCTCGGTCAAAAACCCAAGCCCTGGACCAACTTCCAAAACTATATCGTCCTTATTCAAATCAGCTTCATCTAAAATCTTCTCATAAACATCTTCATTAATCAAAAAATTCTGCCCACGAGAGCGGGCAGGATTTATGTCGTATAGTTTACAAATTTTTTTGGTTTGTTCTAGTAAATTCATTCTCTAGTCCTTAATCTTTGTGATCGCATACTTTACAATTTCGTAATATTTTTCAAAAATATTCTTATCATTAATGGCGGTGCAAGCTACTCCAGTGCATCCTCCGGTTCCAGCAAGAACTCCGCTGTCCATTTCTGTCATAGTTGAACCCCCTGCTATTAATGATCCACCACTTGAAACTCCGGCAATTCCCAGATTCATAATTGTAAAAAGAGCATTAGCTCCAGAGCCACCCGCTGGTGTTCCTGTAACATCTGCGTACATAGCACACTGCGCAACAGTTTTGTTTGTACAAAGAGTTCCCCCCGTGCAACAACTACACACTGGAGTGCAACATGATATTTGGCAATTTGTTACTGTTGCTCCAGTTAAGCCGATCTGAAAAGGAAAACCACCAGAAGCCTCTACTGCTAATTCAAATCTAGCTTTTGGCCATAAAACAAAGTAAACGGCAATTAGCATTATAACCAGCGTTATGCTTAAAAATATTGATATCTTTTTCATAAAGTTAATTTTATAGTATAATTATAGCAAATATATTTAAAATTTTAAACATGAAGAGAATAATACCATATACATTGTTAATATTGTTTGTTACCCCTGTTTTTGCTCAAAATAATTTGAATAAAAATCTTAGCGGCAGAATTCTTTTAAGTGTCGAGGAGAGTGGTGAGGCCTGGTATATTTATCCAAATAATTTGAAGAAGTATTATTTAGGAAGACCGAATGATGCCTTTGAGATTCTTAGAAATCTTGGAGAAGGAATTAGTAATATCAATCTAGAAAAAATCCCAACTGGGGTACTTCCAAACAACGATTTAGATAGCGATGGAGATGGACTTTCTAATGATCTTGAAATCGCTCTAGGGACAGACCCTTTAGATCCTGACACCGATAGGGATAGTTTTGATGATAAAACAGAAATATTAAATGGGTACAATCCCCTTGGGGAAGGCAGGTTAAATATTGACCATGATTTTACAAACAAGCATCTCGGGAAAATATTTTTACAAGTAGAAAGAAATGGGGAGGCTTGGTATATAGACCCAGTTTCAAAGAAAAAATATTTTCTAGGAAGGCCGGCAACTGCTTTTCAAATAATGCGAGACTTCGGACTTGGAATAACCAAAGAAAATCTTGAGAAAATAGAAAATGCTGAACAAAAAACTATGATACAAGATCCAAAATACCCCCATGATACTAATGATGGTAAAAATACAATTAATGAAGCTGCTTCGGCAATCAGAGCAAAAAATATTGCCGAAACTCAATCTCTTTTTGTTCCAGAAATGGGTGCTTCACTTGAATATTCTCTAAAAAATATGTCAGATGAAAATATATTACTTTTAGCAAATTTCTTATCAGGAGCTAAATTACACTCATCTTCTCCAAATAAACTTGTATATAAAAATACCGCTTACTTTAACGGAGGAAACCATGGTGTTTTTTTCAATGTAGAAAAACAAGAAGACGGAACTTGGTTGATGATGAATTTATAAATACTAACGAATCTACAAATTAATTATTAATTTCTAATTTTAAACACTCAAATTTAATAATTGTTTAGTAGCTGTGTTTTGGTGATTGATTATTCATTTTTACACACCCCGCCTACGCCTTAGCTTCGGCACCCCTCTCAAGAGGGGAATTATTTATTCAATGTTTTGTTTACTTTTTACGTGTTATGTGTTTTGCCTTACACGTTACACACAACTCACTTCACCACAATATTAACCAATTTCCCTTTCACAAAAATCACTTTCAAAATTTCCTTTCCTTCTATCCATTTTTTAATCTTCTCATTTTCTAGAGCGGTTTTTTTGGCTTCTTCTTCCTCTATTTCAGCTTCTACCTCTATGGTTTCTCTTACTTTTCCGTTTATTTGGATAACTAGATTTATTTTTTTGTCTACTATAAGACTAGCATCGTGTTGAGGCCATTTATTTTTAAAGACGCTTTCTTTTTCTCCAAGATTTTCTCTTATTTCTTCTGTTATGTGGGGAGCAAATGGTGCGAGAATTGAAATAAACAAGAGATAATCTTCTTTGTTTATCTTTTTTTCTTCAGTTATTTTATTTGCCAAAATCATCATTTGGGAAATAGCCGTATTGAATTTAAAATTTTCTATATCTTCGCTAACTTTCTTAATGGTTTTGTGAAGAGTGTTTTTTACTTCAAAAGAACTCTCTTCCTCACTTATTATATCTTGCATATTCCAAACTTTTTCTATAAATTTTCTACAGCCAATAAGACCATTAGTACTCCATGAAGCGGCTTGTGAAAAAGGGCCCATAAACATTTCGTAAACTCGCATAGAATCGGCTCCGTGATTATCTACTATCTCATCTGGGTTTATAACATTCCCCCATCTTTTACTCATTTTTCTGTTATCCTCTCCTTGAATAAGCCCAACATACTGAAGTCTTTTAAATGGTTCGTCATAAGAAACCACACCAATATCATAAAGAAATTTGTGCCAAAAACGAGCATAAATCAAATGCCTCGTTGCATGCTCGGCTCCACCAACATAAAAATCAACGGGAGACCAATAGGCTTCTTTTTCTTTATTTACCATTTCTTTGTCATTTTTTGGATCTATATATCTCAAATAATACCAGCTAGAGCCAGCCCACTGAGGCATTGTGTTTGTCTCTCTTTTTCCTGCCCCGCCACATTTCGGGCAGACCGTATTCACCCAATCCTTAATCGCAGCCAAAGGAGATTCTCCTGTGCCGGTTGGCTCATAGCTCTCTACTTCAGGTAAAAGCAAAGGAAGTTCACTCTCGGGGATAGGAACAATTCCGCATTTTTCACAATGAACCAAAGGTATAGGCTCCCCCCAATATCTTTGTCTTGAAAAAACCCAATCTTCTAGTTTGTAATTAATCGCTCTCTCACCAAGACCTTTCTCTCCTAGCCAATCTATCATTCTTTTTTTTGCTTCTTTTGTCTCTAGAGTATTTAGAAAATCAGAATTAATATTAATCCCTTCCCCTGAAAAAGCTTTTTCGGAAATATCTCCACCTGAAACTACTTCTAGTATTTCTAGATTATACTTTTTGGCAAATTCATAATCTCGCTCATCATGAGCAGGAACAGCCATGATAGCGCCTGTTCCATAGCCAGCCAAAACATAGTCAGCTACAAAAACAGGGATTTCTTTTCCGTTTACAGGATTAATGGCCGAAATTCCTTCTAACTTAACTCCTGTCTTTTCTTTCTGAAGCTCTCCTCTCTCAAGCTCAGACTTTTTCATTGCTTTTTTAATATATTCCTCAACTTCTTTAATATTTTCAATGCTATCTTTATGCCTTGAAATCAATCCATGCTCAGGAGCGACCACCATATAGGTACAGCCAAAAAGAGTGTCCGGACGAGTTGTAAACACTTCCAAAATAATATTGTCACCCTGAGCGGAACGAAGTGTAGTCGAAGGATCTCGAGATTCTTCACTTCGCTTCGCTTCATTCAGAATGACAGAGAATCGCACCTTCGCTCCTTCTGACTTACCTATCCAGTTTCTCTGTTGTTCTTTTATAGATTCATCCCAATCTTCTAGTTTTTCAATATCTACCAAAAGCCTCTCAGCATAATCTGTAATTCTCAAAACCCATTGACGCATTGGTATTCTCTCTATTTCAGAATCACATCTCTCACAACGACCGTCTTCGAGATCTTCATTGGCAAGGCCTGTCTTGCAAGATGGACACCAATTTATTGGTTCACTTGATTCATAAGCCAAACCTCGCTCAAACATTTTCAAAAAAATCCATTGAGTCCATTTATAAAAGTCTGGATCTGTTGTATTTACTTCCCTCCCCCAATCATATGTAAAACCTAGTTTTCCTAGTTGCCTTTTATAGGTTGCCACATTTTTGTCAGTAGCTGTCCTCGGATGCATTTTATTTTTTATGGCGTAGTTTTCTGCTGGCAAACCAAAAGCATCAAAGCCCATGGGATGCAAAACATTAAAACCCTGCATCATTTTCATGCGCGCAAAAATATCGGTCGCTATATATCCTTTTGGATGCCCAACATGAAGACCTTCTCCCGAAGGATAAGGAAACATATCAAGGATATAATACTTTGGCTTGTTTTTTTCTTCACTTACTTTATACAAATTCATTTCATCCCATTTCTTCTGCCATTTTTCCTCCACTGTTTTGTGATTATATTGATTTTTCATATTTTTGCTTAATAATGCTAAAAGTGTATTATTTCTTTATATTAAAGGAAAAATTAATAGTTTGCAATGTTTTTAAAGATAATAATTATCTCATTTTTTACAAAAATCCTTTTTATAAATACTTTTTTTACCCACTTGAAAAATATCAATTTTATGCTATTATTAAAGCATTAATGTTCTTTTAACCCAATAACGAAGGAGACTCCATGAGCCAAAACTGGGTTCAAACAAAAAGCTATGACGGCGTTTTTCATGACAATTTGTCAGACAAACAATTTAGAACAGTCCTAGCTGATTGGAGGTGTATACGATGCAATGCAATATTAACAAAGATTCCAGATGGGGTCGGAACACCGTCCGAGTGTGATTGTCAAAAAATGAACCAAGAAGAACTACGAGCAAGAAAAAAATCGCTCCGAAAAGGAACTCCTTTATAAAAAAACCAAAAGCCGGTTTAGAAAAACCGGCTTTTTTATTTGGAAATTTTATTTTAATTCCACCCCCACAGGGCAGTGATCTGATCCCGGGACTTTGTCTAAGATGAAAGCATTTTTTATTTTGGGGACGAATTTTTTACTAGAGAGAAAATAGTCTATCCTCCAGCCGACATTTCTAGCCCTCGCTCCCCCACGATAACTCCACCAAGTGTACTGAATTTTATCACCATTGAAATGCCTATAAGTATCAACTAAGTCTTTTTTAACAAACTCCGTCATCCAGTAACGCTCTTCATCGGTAAATCCCGGACTGCCGACATTTTCTTTTGGTCTAGCTAGATCTATTTCTTTGTGAGCGACATTGTAATCCCCGCAAGCGAGTACCGGCTTTTTCTTTTCTAGTTTTTTTACAAAATCTATAAAAGCTTTATTAAAGTTCTCTTTGTATGGCAAGCGAGAGAGCTCTCCATTGGCATTAGGAAAATAAATATTGAGAAAATAAAATTTTTCTAACTCAATCACCTGCAGTCTTCCTTCGGTATCAAACTCATCAAATCCCATACCCATAAGTTCGCTCTGAACCTCTATTCCCTCCCTTACTAAAGTAGCGGTTCCGCTGTAACCTGGCCTTAGGGCTGAGTTCCAAAAAACCCTATATCCAGGGAAAGAAATATTCTCTTTTAAGAGAGCTGGCTCTGATATTTTTATTTCTTGCAAACCTAAAATATCAGGCTTTTCCTTTTCTAAAAAAGCATAAAAATTTTTTTTAAGAATTGCTCTAATTCCATTTACATTCCAAGAAATTAATTTCATTTTTATTTATTTGAAAGCTTTGTATTAACTTTATTATTTTATTCAATATTAGATAATTTATAAAAAAATTTTTATAAAAAAACTATTTGGCTCTAAGTAAAAAAAATGTTATAATATATTTATAAAAGATTTTTATTAATCTTATCATAAAACAAATAACTTTTCATGGCAATGGAGGGAAAATTTATTTCAAATAATCAAAAAGAACACGAAGAAATAATTGAACATTCAAAAAAATGGTACAAGAAATGGTGGGGAATATTATCTCTATCTTTACTTTCTCTTTTTTT
>RRYU01000692.1_pt1 | contig 10569 bp, 13 predicted proteins | sample 2162651 | NCBI WGS metagenome assembly RRYU01 (sample SAMN10267283, study PRJNA491782) | microbial mat metagenome | isolation source: biomat in the production well | place: Japan: Minami-Kanto gas field, natural gas well KTG3 | collected 2017-06 | reverse complement strand
ACGGCTGACCGGCAACAATGAGTTGGCCCGCCTGGCTGCGGCCAAGGCCTGGTCGCTGTGGGAGGGGCGTACCGCCTGCCTGCTGCCCAACGAGACCCTCGTAGATCACTTCGGCAATCCGCATACCGCCCTCAGCCTGGCACGCATCGAGTGTCATTACTTCATGCAAAAGGCATTTCTGCAGCCAGACCAGTTGCTGCACGATGCCGGGCGTCTGGCGGACATCCCCGGGGTGATTGTGCATGGCCGTTATGACTTGATCTGTCCTTTGCAGAATGCCTGGGCCCTGCATCGCGCATGGCCGGACAGCGAGTTGTGGATCGTGGCCGACGCGGGCCATGCGGCCTCCGAGCCCGGTAATCGCGCCGCCCTGGTGCAGGCCACGGACAGGTTTGCGGAACGCCTGTGATCGGCCTGCTGCAGAGGGTCAATGAGGCGCGGGTGGATGTGGCCGGGCAGACCGTGGGAGCGGTGGACCGGGGTCTCCTGGTGCTGGTCGGTGTGCAGAAGGGGGACGACGATGCTCGCGCGGATCGCCTGCTGCAACGTCTGCTGGGGTATCGCGTGTTCCCGGATGCGGATGGCAAAATGAACCTCAGTGTCAGAGATATCGAGGGTGGCCTGCTGCTGGTGCCCCAGTTCACCCTGGCGGCCGATACCAACAAGGGCACCCGGGCCAGCTTCTCCAGCGCCGCGCCGCCGGACCAGGGACGGCGCTTGTTCGATCATCTGCTCGAACGTGCCCGGGATGCCCACCCCCGGGTGGCCAGCGGTGTATTCGGCGCGGACATGCAGGTCCATCTGGTCAACGATGGCCCGGTTACTTTCTGGCTGCAGACCTGAAACTCCTATTGGCATCCATGTCCCCAGGCAGCGACATAAGGTTTCTGGCCGCCCCGCCCGTCGCATATTCCCACGGAATGTACCTGTGCCCTGACAATGCGGGGTTTTTTCGCGTAATATCCCGCTTTTGGCATTTGCCGCTATCCCGCCCCACAGGAGCATTCCATGCAGCGCAACGCCTGCGTTGAACGCAATACCCTGGAGACCCGTATCCAGGTCGAGATCAATCTCGACGGCAGTGGCTTGGGTCAGTTCGAGACCGGCGTACCCTTTCTCGAGCACATGCTCGATCAGGTGGCGCGGCACGGATTGATTGACATGCGCATCAAGGCGCAGGGCGATAATCATATCGATGACCATCACACGGTAGAGGATGTGGGCATTACCCTGGGACAGGCCATGGCCCAGGCGGTGGGGGATAAAAAAGGCATTCGCCGTTATGGCCATGCCTATGTGCCGCTGGACGAGGCCCTGTCCCGCGTGGTGGTGGATTTCTCCGGCCGGCCAGGTCTGGAACAGCATGTGGAATTCTCGCGGGCGCGCATCGGCAGCTTCGATGTGGATCTGTTCGGCGAGTTCTTCCGTGGTTTCGTCAATCACGCGGCTGTCACCCTGCACATCGACAACCTGCGTGGCGACAATGCCCATCACCAGGCGGAGACCGTTTTCAAGGCCTTCGGCCGCGCCCTGCGCATGGCCCTGGAGCCGGATCCACGCATGCAGGGCGTCACACCTTCGACCAAGGGCAGTCTGTGAGCATGTCTCAGGATATCGCAGTAATCGATTACGGCATGGGCAACCTGCACTCGGTGGCCAAGGCCATCGAACATGTGGCCGGACAAGGCGACCAGGTGCGGGTGACCGATGACCCCAACTATATTCGGGATGCCGACCGGGTGGTATTCCCCGGCCAGGGTGCGGCGCGCGACTGCATGGCGGCCATCAACCAGCATCATGTGAAAACAGCGGTGCTTGCGGCAGCGGCGGGCAAACCCATGCTCGGCATTTGCATGGGTCTGCAGGTCCTGCTGGCACACAGTGAAGAGAACGGGGGAACGGATCTGCTGGGCCTGTATCCCGGTGAAGTGCGTTTTTTCGGTGGCTGCGAGGAGGTCAGGCAACAACACCTGAAGATCCCACACATGGGCTGGAACCGGGTGCGCCAGATGCAGGATCATCCCCTGTGGGCGGATATTCCCGATGGCAGCCGTTTCTATTTCGTACACAGCTATTATGTGGACCCGCAGGACCCGGGGCTGAGCGCAGGCAGCACGGATTATGGCGTGAACTTCACCAGTGTCCTGGCCCAAGAAAATCTGTTCGCGGTGCAGTTTCACCCAGAGAAGAGCGCCGATCACGGCCTGCAGTTGCTGGCCAATTTCGTACGCTGGAACCCATAGTTTTCGCCAGTGGAGATACTATTTTGCTTCTGATACCCGCCATTGACCTCAAGGACGGCCGTTGCGTGCGCCTGCGCCAGGGGCGCATGGACGACGAAACCATCTTTTCCGATGATCCGGTGGATATGGCCGGACGCTGGGTGGAGGCAGGCGCACGCCGTCTGCACATGGTGGATCTCAACGGCGCCTTCGCCGGTGAGCCGGTCAATGGCGCGGCCGTGCGCGGTATCGCCACGCGCTATCCAGACCTGCCGATTCAGGTGGGGGGCGGCGTTCGCGATGAAGCCACCATTGAGGCCTATCTGGAGGCGGGGGTGGACTTTGCCATCATCGGCACCCAGGCGGTGAAGGAACCGGCCTTCGTGGCCCGCGCCTGCAAGACTTTTCCCGATCATGTGATCGTTGGATTGGATGCAAAGGAAGGCATGGTGGCCATCGATGGCTGGGCCACGATCACCGAGCATAAGGTCACGGAAATGGCCAAGCGTTTCGAGCAGGATGGGGTGTCCGCCATCGTATATACCGACATCGGCCGCGACGGCATGCTCACCGGGCCCAACGTGGAGGCGACCCAGGCCCTGGCCGAAGCGGTGGCGATTCCCGTGATCGCCTCAGGCGGTATTACCAACCTGGAAGACATACGCGCCCTGTGCAAGGTGGAGCACGCGGGTATCATGGGCGCCATCACCGGGCGGGCCATCTATGAAGGCACCCTGGATTTCACCGCAGGCCAGAAATTAGCCGACGAGTATCAATAATCGGCCATTTACGGACACAAAACATTATATAGCGTAGGGTCTGCACAGCGGGCTCTACATGGATCGAAGCATGTTAGCGAAACGTATCATTCCCTGCCTTGACGTGGACGCCGGCCGTGTGGTCAAGGGCGTCAAGTTCGTGGATATCCGCGATGCAGGTGACCCGGTGGAAGTGGCGCGGCGCTATAACGAGGAAGGAGCGGACGAGATCACCTTCCTGGATATTACCGCCAGCTCAGACGATCGTGACACCATCGAGCATGTGGTGGAGAAGGTTGCCGGCGAGGTATTCATCCCGCTTACCGTGGGTGGTGGCATACGCAAGGCGGAAGACGTCCGCCGCATGCTCAATGCCGGTGCGGACAAGGTGGCCATCAATACCGCGGCTGTGTTCAATCCTGAATTCGTGCGCGAGGCCGCGCAGCGCTTTGGCTCCCAGTGCATCGTGGTGGCCATTGACGCGAAGAAGGTGAGTGCCGATGGCGAGCCCATGAAGTGGGAGATCTTCACCCACGGAGGGCGCAAACCGACCGGACTCGACGCCATCGAGTGGGCGAAAAAGATGACTGAATACGGTGCCGGCGAGATTCTGCTCACCAGCATAGACCGGGACGGCACCAAGATCGGTTTCGACCTGGATCTGACCCGGGCCATCTCCGAGGCGGTCAGCATTCCGGTGATTGCCTCCGGCGGCGTGGGCACGCTGCAACACCTGGTGGACGGGGTGAAGCAGGGGCGGGCGGATGCCGTGCTGGCCGCCAGTATCTTCCACTTCGCTGAATACAGCATCGGAGAGGCCAAGCGTTTCATGGCGGAACAGGACGTGGAGGTACGCCTGTGAGCGATGTACTGGAACGCCTGGCCGAGGTATTGGAACAGCGCAAGAGCGCAGCTCCGGACAGCTCCTATGTGGCCGGCTTGTACGCCAAAGGTCTGGATAAAATCTTGAAAAAGATCGGCGAAGAGGCCACGGAAACCGTCATGGCCGCCAAGGACGGGGATACCGAACACATTGTCAAGGAGGTGGCGGACCTCTGGTTTCATTGCATGGTGCTGCTGGCCCATCAGGGTCTGGGGCCTGATGCCGTGCTGGCGGAATTGGATCGGCGGTTTGGTCTGTCCGGTCTGGCGGAAAAAGCCGCCCGCTCCCACTAGAGAGGGGGCTGATGGGAAAAATCGATGGCCCGATAGTGTGTGCCCGTCCCGGCTGAGGTATGATCGGCGGCTGCTAACGGGTGCTCGCACCCGGTGACCCTATATATAGGGCGTTCGCAAGTACGGCCGCCCGCGAGGAGAAACGGAGAATATTATGGGCTTTGGTGGAATTAGTATCTGGCAGTTGTTGATTATCCTGGTTATCGTCCTGCTGTTGTTCGGCACCAAGCGTCTGCGAAATCTGGGCGGCGACCTGGGCAATGCCATCAAGGGTTTCAAAGGCGCCATGAGCGAAGATGACAAGGACAAGGACAAGGACAAGGACAAGGCTAAACTGGAGCAGCAGCCGGAAGAGAAGGTCATCAATGCCGAGGCGAACGATAAAGGCAGCGACAAGACCAAGGTCTGATTGCATCAGACGGAGAAATACAGGTCATGTTTGACGTCGGCTTCTGGGAATTATCCCTGATCGCACTGGTGGCATTGCTGGTGATCGGTCCCGAGCGCCTGCCTAAGGTTGCACGTACCGTCGGGCTCTGGGTTGGCCGGGGTAGGCGCATGCTCAGTTCCGTCAAGGCGGACATCGAGCGCGAAATCAAGGCCGAGGAACTCAAGAGTATCCTCGACAAACAGGCCCAGAGCAATCCGCTGGAAGAAATCATCGACGACGCCCGGGGCACCATGGAAGACTTCAAACGCAACACCGAAAGTTCGCTCGATCCCGGTAAGTCCGCCTCAGGGCAAAACCAGAAAACCGCCGATTGACCCACCCCATGTCGTCTACCAGTGATCGGGCCACTCCCGACAAGGAACAACCCTTCGTTTCCCACCTGCTGGAGTTGCGTGACCGCCTGTTGCGCATGGTTGCTGCCGTATTCGTGCTGTTCCTGTGTCTGTTTCCTTTTGCCAACGACCTGTACCTGTATGTCGCCACCCCCCTGATGGCGCATATGCCGGAAGGCACCAGCATGATCGCCACCGGCGTGGCGACACCCTTCCTCACGCCGTTCAAGCTCAGTCTCATGGCGGCCGTATTCCTGGCCATGCCTTTCATCCTGTACCAATTCTGGGCATTCGTGGCCCCCGGCCTGTACAAGCACGAACAGAAGCTGGTGATGCCTTTGCTGGTCTCCAGCAGCGTCCTGTTCTACCTGGGCATGCTGTTCGCCTATTATGTGGTCTTTCCGCTGGTGTTCGCCTTCTTCATCGGCACCACGCCGGACGGCGTGGCGGTGATGACCGACATCAGTCAATACCTCGATTTCGTGCTCACCCTGTTCTTCGCCTTCGGTCTTGCCTTCGAGGTGCCAATCGCCACTATCCTGCTGGTCTGGACCGGTATGACCCGGCCGGAGGACCTGAGCGGCAAACGGCCTTATGTCATCGTGGGCGCCTTTATCATCGGTATGCTGCTGACTCCGCCGGACATCATCTCCCAGACCTTGCTGGCCCTGCCCATGTGGATCCTGTTTGAACTGGGCATCCAGTTTTCCCGGTTTTTCGTGCCCAAGGACAGTGACGACGACACGGATGCCGATGGGCCTTCGGCCCCTGATGCGGATTCCCCGCCGCCATCACCCGGGCGGGGTGACGCCGGTTCGGGGCAGGAATCCCTGCTGGTGGGCGCGGAGATCTCAGCGGGAGATTACACCGATCCGGACCGATTCGTGCCCATGACCGAGGAGGAAATGGAGGCCGAACTGGACGAGATCGAGGCGGATGAGGTGCTACAGGACAGCGCCGGGAAATCCGAAGATCCCACAGGGCATGAGGCGGTAACAGAGGGCATTCGCCCTGAAGAGGATGCGGTGGATATGAAGTTGCGCGGGGTACAGGCACTGCGCGATGCCAATGACGCCGCCGCTGCACGCACCCTGCTGTACCAGGTACTGGAAGATGGCGATGAAGAGCAGCGCAAGGTGGCGAAGAATATTCTTGAGCAGATGGATATGCCCTGAGGGCAAGCCTATCCTTCCGTGTCTGTTTCACCCTTGAGGACAAGCTTCACTCGCTGATCCATCACAGCCGTCGCTATGGGCAGCGGAATTGATGAGTCGCTGTGTGAGGGCTATTCTCTAACAATACCTTGCCGCAGACACCCAACAATTCCGTTCGCGAATATTGGCGATAGGCTGATGAAATTCCATGTACTGATCCTCTGCCTGCTGATGCCGCTCCTGGCCCGCGCAGGCCCGGGCAACAACAGCCTGGCCGGACATCCTTCGCCCTACCTGGCCATGCACGGTGAGGACCCGGTGCACTGGCAGGACTGGGGGCCGCAGGCAATGGCCATGGCCAGGGCGGAGAATAAACTCCTGTTCATCTCCAGCGGTTATTTCGCCTGCCATTGGTGTCACGTCATGCAAGGCGAAAGTTATCGTGACGCCGCGGTGGCGAATCTGTTGAACAGTCATTTCATTGCGGTGAAGCTAGACCGGGAACTGCACCCGGCCCTGGATGCCTATCTGATCGACTTTGTGCAAAACACTCGAGGCAACGCTGGCTGGCCGCTCAACGTGTTTCTCACCCCGGAAGGTTATCCCCTGGTCGGCCTCACCTATGCCGGGCGCGACGACTTCCATGCCCTACTGCAACGCCTGTCTGCGGCCTGGAAAACCCAGGCCGACAGTCTAAAGGCCATGGCCGTCGCGGCGCAGGAACAATTGGCCGCCACCACCCGGCAGGGGGAGCCACAGGCGCTTCCCAGGGACAGGTCTGCGCTGCTGCGCAAGTTCAAGGCGCAGGCATTGCAGGTGGCTGACGACATGCAGGGTGGTTTCGGGCGTCAGACCCGCTTTCCCATGGCCCCACAGTTGGCGGTGCTGTTGGAGATACAACGGCAAAGCCCGGATGCCGAACTCGCTGCATTTCTACGCCTGACCCTGGACCGCATGGCGGGGCAGGGTCTGCGTGACTTGCTGGACGGTGGGTTCTTCCGCTACACGGTGGACCCGGGTTGGCAGGTCCCCCATTTCGAGAAAATGCTCTACAATCAGGCCCTGCACGTGCCCCTTTATTTGAAAGCGGCCGAGATTCTGCAGGTGCCCGCCTACCGCCAGGTGGCGCGCAACACCCTGGATTTCGTGCTCGCCCGCATGGGGGCTCCCGGGGGCGGTTATATCGCCAGTTTCTCCGCAGTGGACGCGGCAGGCGTCGAGGGGGGCGGTTACCTGTGGAGCGAGGCGCAACTGGAGCAGTTGCTGGATGCCGTTGAACGGCGCACCGCCGGCCTGGTCTGGGGTATGCAGGGAGTGCCAAACAACGAGGGCGGCTACCTGCCGGTCTGGTCCATGCCCCCGGCGGATGCCGCGCTTGAACTCAATCTGCCGGCAACTGATGTGGAAGCCACCTTGCAGCGCATACGCGGCAAGCTCCTGTTGTCCCGCGCGACACGCAGCCATCCACGCGACAGCAAGGTGTTGGCGGCCTGGAACGGTCTTATGCTGACGGCCCTGGCCGAGGGGGTGCGCGCCTTCGGCCAGGTCTATCTGGCCCCTGGGCGTGCGCTGCGCGATCTGCTGATAAAGCGCTTTCTGGATGGTGATCGTCTGTACAGATCCGTCGGCGGCAATGGCGCCATCGGGGCGGCCGCGCTGGAGGATTATGTCTACGTCGCCCGTGCCCTGCTGGACTGGACGGAGGCAAGCGGAGCCGATGCGGATCGAAAGACAGCACAACGTCTCGTGGAGCAGGCCTGGAAACGCTTCTATGACGATGGTTGGCGGCAAAGCGATTCCAGCCCCATACCAGGGATCCCCACTCAGCCGGCCCTGCAGGACAGCCCGCTGCCATCGCCCTCGGCGGAACTGATCCAGCTCAGCCTGAGATTGGATGCCACTGACAAGGCCCCCTGGCATGCTCGCCTTAACCAGGCCATGGCCCAGTCATACCCGCTGGCATTGGAACAGCCTTTCGCTTACGGCGGTAGCGTGATGATGCTGGCGCGTGCGGAGGGACAGAGAGAGGACGTTGCCGAGGCCTCCAGGCATCCGCAGGCTGATTGATACCCGGCTGTTTTTCGTCGTTGCTGAACGGCTGGGTAAAGGGTCAAACACCATTGTGGACCCGTCGTGGATGACCTAGCGATAGCGCAGGCGTGTGCCGTGCTGCAGGGACAGGTTGATCTCCTCCGCGGACAAGTTGGTGGGGAAATAGACGCCGGAAATCTTGGCGCCGCTGATGCTGGCCCCCTCCAGTTGCGTCTCACGCAGGTCCAGGCCTCTCAGGTCCGAGGCGCGCAGATAACAGTCGCGCAGGTCCAGCCCTGCGGCCTGCACATTTCTTAGGTCTGTGTGGCGCAGGTCCGATCCGCGCAGATCACAATGCTCGCCCGCTTCACGGCGCTTGTTGAAGTCCTTGATGTGGCCTTCTCTGAGCAGTTTGAACAGGGGGTCTTGTTTGTATTCTGGTTTCGCCATGGCTGAATGTCTTGTTGTGGATGGGTTTGTTCTGCTGATTATAAACCCAGTGTTCGGTAACTGTATCGCACGGTTATTTGACAGATCAATCTTTAACAGCTTAGCTATTGCTATATACAATAAAATAATATCGACATGTCTTCAAACAAACAGATATATTATAAACAGAACCGTCTGAAGCAGCTTCGGGCCTTCTGCCACGCGGCCCAGACCGGCAGCATCAGTGAAGCGGCCGAACGGGTCTTTCTCAGTCAGCCCACTGTGTCTCTGCAGGTACAGGCCCTTGAGCGTGAATTCAATACCGTGCTGTTCGAACGGCGTGGTCCCAAGATCCGCCTCACGCCCGAGGGAGAGACCTTATACCGCCTGGCCCAGCCCCTGGTGGAGGGCATGGACTCACTGCATGAGACCTTTGCCGCCTACAGTGGGCTCCTGGAAAGCGGTGAACTGAATATCGCCGCCGGTGAATCCACCATCCTGTATATCCTGCCGGAGCCGATAAAGCGCTTTTCTGCAGCCCACCCGGGTATAAACGTAAAACTGCACAATGTCACTGGCCGCGATGGCCTGGCCATGCTGCGGGCTGATGACGCGGATTTTGCCATCGGTTCCATGCTGGATATGCCGGATGACATCACTTACCGCCCAGTGGTGACTTATGCCCCTACCCTGATCACGCCCCTGAATCATCCTTTGGCCGGGCGCGACCGGGTGACCCTGGCGGATATCAGCCCCTATGGCCTGATCCTGCCGCCGCGCCACTTGAGCACCTGGCGCATGGTGGACCTGGTTTTCAGACAGCACGTCGTTTCCTACCAGGTGGCCTTGGAGGCGGGTGGCTGGGAGGTAATAAAAAAATACGTGGAATTAGGCCTGGGCATTTCCATCGTAACGGACGTCTGTCTCACCGGGGAGGAGGCGTTGGCGCGGATATCGCTGGAAGAGTATTTCCCCACCCGCAGCTACGGTATTGTTTTACGGCGCGGAAAATTCCAGTCACCCCAGGCCAAGCGTTTTCTGGAGGTCATGGATCTTGTTTTCGTGGCAGAGAAGGAGGCGGCATTGGAGGATGAGGAACAGGACTTGATACCGGGATATTAGACAGCCCCCTGATATTGAATGATCTCTGCGATAATGAGAGCAGACACTCACCCTGAATGCTGATCTTCGTGCACAAAAAACCGGGCATGGGGAAAGTATTGTCTAATATTCTGGCCTCGCTGAACTTTGGTTTAAAGTCTTGGCGTTGAGGGTCGATATCTATTTTTGAATGGAGCTAATACGGTTTCATCATTATCGTGCCAACAGGCTTTGGCACATGGGCTTTTGACATGCTCAAGGCTTGAGGCCAATTGTGATCAGAGACCCTGCGCCATGACAGACAAAGACTACCGAATACGTTTCGGGGGTAAAGAGATACCGGCTTACCAGGCCTGGAAGAAGCTGGAGATTGCCCATGCCGCCCTGGCGGTCCTGGAGAAGTTCAATCTTAAACGCACCAGTCTGGCCACTGATCTCACCCGGGAGAAGGAAGAAGAGGTAAAGCGCCGATTGGCGGAGATAGAGGTGCAGGTGCCCTCCGCGCCAAAAAAGGATAAGGATTTGACGGAAATAGCCCATGCGCTGATGTCAAAGCATGCCCCTGAGGATGTCATGGATATTCTGCGGCGTGAGCACGGCGTGGAAATTGATATCAATGGTCTAATCCATCTGGCCGGCACAGAGGCCTATCTCACCTCGTTAGCGAACGAGGTGCAGATGTTCAGCCAAAATGCCATTTCATATGATCAGGCTGCGGACCTGTGGAACGAGGCAAAGCGCCCAGCACCGGGAAAACCCTTCTGGACCGCTTCATCCGTAAAGGCCTTGGTTGAGGAAACGGGATGATCCCATCAGAGCGCTGAATTTATTTATGATTTTTCCTACGCAGATGGCAAAATGGAAAAATAAACTGAAAGGTATGCACTTTTATTTCGATCATGGCCATCACCCCAG
>RRYU01008424.1_pt1 | contig 10575 bp, 11 predicted proteins | sample 2162651 | NCBI WGS metagenome assembly RRYU01 (sample SAMN10267283, study PRJNA491782) | microbial mat metagenome | isolation source: biomat in the production well | place: Japan: Minami-Kanto gas field, natural gas well KTG3 | collected 2017-06 | reverse complement strand
CCTAGAAAAGATGTCAACCCTGATGAGGCGGTTGCGCTGGGTGCGGCGATTCAGGCCGGTGTTCTGGGCGGCGATGTCAAGGATGTGTTGTTGTTGGATGTTACTCCGCTGTCATTGGGTATCGAAACCCTGGGTGGCGTGATGACCAAATTGATCGAGAAAAACACCACCATTCCGACCAACGCAAACCAGGTATTCTCAACCGCCGATGATAACCAGACCGCGGTCACCGTGCATGTCTTGCAAGGTGAGCGGGAAGTGGCCAGCGGCAACAAATCCCTGGGCCGGTTTGATTTATCGGACATTCCGCCGGCGCCGCGCGGCGTACCGCAAATCGAGGTGACCTTCGATATTGACGCCAACGGTATTTTGAATGTCTCGGCGCGTGATAAGGCGACCGGAAAAAAACAATCGATTGTCATTAAAGCTTCCAGCGGCTTGTCTGATGATGAAGTCGAACGCATGGTGCGTGATGCTGAAGCACATGCCGATGAAGACCGGAAACATACCGAACTGGTCAATGCCCGCAATCATGCCGAAGGCTTGATCAACGCCACGGAAAAATCAGTCAAAGAGCTGGGTGATAAAGTTTCCAGTGAAGAAAAAACGGCGATTGAGTCGGCAATCGGTGCACTTCAGGAAGCGGTAAAAGGCAATGACAAGGCCGATATCGAGGCCAAAACAGCAACTTTGACCGAGATCTCCGGCAAGTTGGCAGAAAAAGTCTATGCTCAACAATCCGGTTCAGCAGAGGACAATGCGGAAACAACAAAGCAGCAAACTTCAGAAACCTCTGAAAACGCCGATGATGGCGTGGTCGATGCCGAGTTTGAAGAAGTTAAAGACGATAAGTAAAACACAACAGCCTTACCTGAATGTTGCTCGAACGAGTGATGTTCAGGTGATGGCTTCGTTGGCAAACGAACTTTAAACTTTTATCACCCACCGATAGCCTCAGTTTTACAAAGCTGCAGTGGCTGTCGTTTTTTCGAAATAACCGCCGTCAGTGCGGTCTTTTTGCTTATGGCCAAAGAAGATTATTACCAAGTGCTAGGTCTGGATCGCAACGCCAGCGATGCCGAAATCAAAAAAAGTTACCGGCGTCAGGCGATGAAGTATCACCCGGACCGCAATAAGGACGATCCTCAGCAAGCGGAAAAAAAGTTCAAGCAGATCAAAGAGGCTTATGAGGTATTGTCCGACCCGAAAAAAAGATCGGCCTATGATCAGTTTGGGCATGCCGGGGTTGATGTCGGCATGGGCGGTCGTCCGGGCGGCGGTTTCAGTGGTGGCTTTGGCGCGGAAAATTTCAGCGATGTATTCAGCGAAGTTTTCGGCGATATTTTCGGCGGAGCGGGAGGTCGTCAACGCGGTGGCGCGGCGCGTGGCTCGGACTTGCGCTACAACCTGGAATTGAATCTGGAGGAAGCGGTTTCGGGTACCGAAGCCAAACTCAAAGTGCCGGTTGAAGTTACATGTAAGGATTGTGGCGGCAGTGGTGCGAAAAAAGGGTCAACTCCTGTGACTTGTACCATGTGCCACGGTCATGGCCAGGTCAGAATGCAGCAGGGCTTTTTCTCGGTTCAGCAAACCTGCCCAAGTTGTGGCGGTAGCGGCCAGCAAATCAAAGATCCATGCCGAACGTGTCATGGCCATGGCCGAGTTAAAGACACCAAAACCCTGTCGGTTAAAGTGCCGGCGGGGGTCGATACCGGTGATCGAATCCGGCTGGCAGGCGAGGGTGAAGCCGGACTAGGTGGCGGTCCTTCCGGAGACTTATATGTTCAGATCAGTGTCCGCGATCATCCCATTTTTACCCGTGATGGCGCGAATTTATACTGCGAAGTGCCGATCAGTTTTCCCACCGCCTGTTTAGGAGGGGAGTTGGAAGTGCCCACGCTGGATGGCAAAGTGATGTTAAAAATTCCAGCGGAAACACAAACCGGCAAAGTTTTTCGGCTGCGTGGAAAAGGCGTTAAACCGGTGCGCGGAGGGACAGTTGGTGATTTGCTTTGCCGGGTCCATATTGAAACACCGGTGCATTTGACGCGTGAACAACGCGAATGGGTCGCCAACCTGGGTGATTCACTGTCTGGTGGCGGTAAGCACCACAGTCCGCAAGAGCATTCTTGGACCGACACAGTTAAAAGTTTCTTCGATAAATTGACAGGATAACCATGACTCGCATTGCTATCGTCGGCGCCGCCGGCAGAATGGGTGTGAACCTGTTGCGCGCGGTCGCCGATGCAAACGGCGCTGAACTGGGTGCGGCCTTGGTCAGGCAAGGTCATGTGGTGATTGGTCGGGATGCCGGTGACCTGGCCGGGTTGGAGGCAACCGGAGTCAAGGTGGCCTGCGAGCTTGACTCGGTCATCGATCAATTTGATGTGTTGATTGATTTCACCCGTCCCCAGGCCAGTCTGGCTTATCTCAATCATTGCCTTGCCGCCAACAAGCCAATGGTTATCGGCACTACCGGTTTCAGTGATGCGGAAAAACAGCGTATCAGCGATGCCGCTAAAAAAATCCCTATCGTATTCGCGCCCAATATGAGCGTCGGTGTCAATCTGGCCTTGAGCTTGTTACAACTGGCGGCAAAAGTTATGGGTAATGACAGCGATATCGAAATCATCGAAGCGCATCACCGCCATAAAGTCGATGCGCCCTCCGGCACCGCGCTGCGCATGGGTGAAGTGGTCGCTGAAAGCCTGGGACATAGCTTGGCGGAATTGGCTGTGTACCAGCGTGAAGGTCATACCGGGCCTCGTCCGGATGGCAAAATTGGTTTTGCCACCGTGCGCGCCGGCGATATTGTCGGTGAACATACCGTAATGTTCGTTGGCGCCGGTGAGCGTCTGGAAATTACCCACAAAGCGACCAGTCGTATGACTTTTGCCAACGGCGCGGTGCGGGCGGCACTGTGGCTGGACAGACGCGAACCCGGTTTGTATGACATGGCGGAAGTTCTGGGTTTGACTTGAACAGCCAGTCTTAGACTTAATACAGTCATAGATTGATGTCGCAAGTCAAAAGAATAAGCGCCAATAGTCATCCCTTTGCTGATGCAGGTTGCCGGTGGGCTAGGCTATGATCGGCAATGCCTGTCTGATATACCCGCATCAATTATTCGCTGAATCCCTCCTGCTAACGCTGGCAATGCAAAACGCCTGGCCGATTTATTTAGTCGAAGAGGCCTTGCTGCTAACCTACAACCCCAGTCATCGGCAAAAGCTGATGTTGCACAAACTGTCGATGGATGCCTTCCAGCACAGGCTTCGTCGGGCAGGTTTCAATGTCATTCGCCTGAGTTTGGCCGACTGCCCGGATGCCGGCACGGTCTTTACTCGTTTGCATCGCGATGGCATAAAGGTCATTCATTGTTTGGATACCACCGATAATTATCTGGAAAAAGCGCTTGCCACCAGTGGTTTTCAGCGGATTTGGTACGAAACCCGGCAGTTTTTATTGAGCAAAAACGAAGCAATAGACCGTTATCAGGCATCCGGTCGACGGATGGCCAGGTTTTATCAAAAGCTTCGTCAGGATTTTGAAATTCTGCTCACAGACCAAGGCCAGCCGGTTGGTGGGCAGTGGAGTTTTGACCAGGATAATCGCAGGAAAATACCCAAAAACAAATCGTTGCCGCCTGAAATTGAGTTTTATCAAAACCAGCAAGTTACTCAGGCAAGTCAATGGTTAAGCACCGTGAATGCGCAGCAACATGGCCAAGCCGGTTGCTGGTTACCATACAGCCATGAAGACGCAGGCCAATGGTTAAACGACTTTTTGCATCAGCGCCTGGCAGACTTTGGCGCATACGAGGATGCAATAACCAGCGATGGTGTGCGCTTGTGGCATTCGGCCCTGTCGCCACTGCTGAACATTGGCTTGTTAACACCGCAACAGGTGTTGGCTGAAACCTTGTCCTTTGCTCGGCAAAATCCAGTGCCAATCAATTCACTTGAAGGTTTTGTGCGGCAGATTCTGGGTTGGCGGGAATTTATTCGTGCCAGTTATGAGTGCGATGGCGGGAAAATGCGTAATGGCAATTTCTTTCTGTTAACACAAACGCATCCCGATGAGGTATATCGTTGGTTTATGTCGTTTTATCTGGATGCTTACGATTGGGTTATGGTGCCCAATGTTTATAGCATGAGTCAGTATGCCGACGGCGGTTTGTTTGCCACCAAACCTTATATCAGTGGCGCCAATTATCTGACCAAAATGAGCGATTATCCGAAAGGCGATTGGCAGGCTGTCTGGACAGCGTTGTATTGGCATTTTATTGACGCCCATCAGGCAGTTTTTGCCAACAACCCAAGGCTGGCGATGATGCCGCGCCTGCTGGCGCGGATGAGCCCTGAAACCCGGGCGCGGCATTTGCGTTTGGCGTCAGTTTATCTGGCTAACCTTTAGCAGTGTCTTGGCTGATGTTGGCCGCTTGCTTGAGCTCATCGACTTCTGGTTCGGTCAGCTCGTAAAACGAATGCGCTTTTAAGCCTTTGGGCATGACTAAAAGGCCAAAGCGCACCCGAATCAGACGGCTGACCTGAATGCTTTGCGATTCCCACAGGCGCCGCACCAGCCGATTACGACCTTCGGTCACTACCACGTGGTACCACTTGTTGGCGCCTTCGCCGCCGTAAAATCTTATGTCACTGAATTGTCCCGGGCCGTCTTCGAGCATGACGCCGGATTTGAGTTTTTCCAGGACAGCGTCATCAATATCGCCCAATACCCGAACTGCGTATTCCCGATCAAAGTGATTGGACGGGTGCATCAGTTTATTGGCCAGATCACCGTTGTTGGTCAGAATCAACAGTCCTGATGTGTTGATATCCAACCGACCGACGGCAATCCAGCGTCCGGTTTTGAGCTTTGGTAATTGGGTGAATACCACTGGACGACCTTCAGGATCTCTTCGGCTGACGACTTCGCCGGTGGGTTTGTGGTAAATCAGGACTCGGGTTTTGAGGCCGGAAAAGTCTTCCCAATGGATCAGTTTGCCGTCCAGTTCAAGATGATCACCCGGCATCAGTTTATCGCCTAATTGCGCGGGTGTGCCGTTGAGGATAAGTCGACCGGATTCAATCCAACCTTCAATTTCCCGGCGTGAGCCCAGGCCACCATTGGCCAGCGTTTTTTGAATGCGCTCCGGCGTAAAATCAATCGTTTCCTGGGTTTTCGGCTGCGCTTGTTTCCGGGTTTTCTTGGGTGATGTCTTTTTCGGTCTGTTCACGAGGGTTTTCAATGGGGTTGGGGACAGGTTCTAGCGGTTCTTGTTCAGGTTCGATCAATGTCGGCAGCTGGGCCAGCGAATTCAGATTGAAATAATCCAGAAAATTTCGTGTGGTGGCAAACAGAGCGGGTTTTCCCGGCACCTCTTTGTAACCGACAATTTTAATCCAATCGCGTTCCATCAGCGTTTTGATGATCTGGGAATTGACGGCTACACCTCGGATGTCTTCAATATCGCCTCGGGTAACCGGTTGTCGGTAGGCAATAATGGCCAACGTTTCCAGGGTCGCCTTGGAATATCGAGGCGGCTTTTCTTCAAACAACCGACCTAACCAAGGTGAATAATCGGCTTTTACCTGAAAACGGTAGCCGGATGCCACCTGTTTCAGTTCCAGGGCGCGGCCTTGATAAAACATGGCTAAATTGGCCAGTGCTTGTTCTATATCCGCAAGCGCCGGTTGTTCCGGTTCAGGAAACAAGGCCTGCATTTTTTTTGCCGTCAGCGGCTGGTCGGCGGCAAAAATCAGAGACTCCAGAATCAATTCCAGGGACATAGCGAATCTAAAGAGCGGAAATAATTGGCATGATCGATGGTTGCGGCTGGATGATTTGAATCAATCCTTCCTTGCCAAGTTCCAGGATCGCGAGAAAGGTCACCAATGCGCCTGGTCGACCTTCCTCCAGCTTGAACAACAGCGGAAACGAGATTGAGTGGGTACTTTTCAAGCGTTCCAGAATGCCGCTCATGCGTTCACGCACGGATAAAGGTTCTTGCAAAATACGATGGTGACGGTGTTGATCCATATGAGTGAGAACCGTCTGCCAGGCGTTGATAAGTTGTTGCAGATCAACCTCCGGCGGTGTCGGCTGGGTTATGGCCGAGTTTACAGCCACCTGCGGCGGCCAGAGATCGCGTTCCATGCGCGGAAGACTATCCAGGTCTTCAGCGGCGGTTTTCATGATTTCATAGGCTCGAAGACGTTTGATCAACAGCGCCCTGGGGTCTTGTTCGTCCTCTTCGGTCGCAGGTCGTTGAGGCAGCAGCAATCGGGATTTGATTTCAGCCAGCCAGGCCGCCATCACCAGGTAATCCGCCGCCAGTTCCATTTTCATGGTGGACATCATTTCGATGTAGCCCAGGTATTGCTGGGTGATGCGGGTGATGGGCAGGTCAATGATATCCAGATTTTGCCGCTTGATCAGATAAAGCAATAAATCCAGCGGCCCTTCGAAAGTTTCCAGAAATATACGCAGGGCATCGGGCGGGATATACAAATCCTCGGGTAACTCCTCGACCGGAGTCCCGCGCACGATGGCAAGGGGTACGGTCATGACCGATGAGGTCACAAGCCGGCCAGACCGGTCAGCCACTGCTGGCTGAGATATAAAGGTTTTTGCAAAATCAAGCCAATCACTCCGGTGTACAGTAGAACGAGCAGAATAATAAACCCGTAAGGCTCGATTTTACTGAACGGGATGGCCAGCGATTTAGGTAAAAGACCGACCAGGACCCGGCCGCCGTCCAGAGGTGGAATCGGCAGCAGGTTGATCAGCATCAGCACCAGGTTGATGGTGATTCCGGCAATACCGGTGTAAATCATCGGTAGAGTGAAATAAGGAATTTCCAGCCAGATGCCGAGGCGTGCCCATAGCGCCCAGATAACAGCCATCAAAAGATTGGCAACCGGACCGGCCAAAGCGACAACAGCCATATTCTGCAATGGATCCTTGAAGTTGCGCGGGTCCACTGGAACCGGTTTTGCCCAGCCGAAGATAAACCCGGAAGACAACGCCAGCAGCAACCCCGGAATGATCAAAGTGCCGATCGGGTCGATATGTTTGACCGGGTTCAGGGTCAACCGGCCCAGTCGTGCGGCGGTTTTATCGCCGAACTTTAATGCTATCCAGCCATGGGCGACTTCGTGCACGGTAATGGCGAAAACAACCGGCAGCACCCAGATAGCGATTTTTTGTATCAGAGAAAAGTCATTCATTTAGATTTATCCGGCGCATTAACGCAACATATCTGCTTGGCCTTTACCTTGACGGAGTATCTCAAGGTTGCCCTTCGTGCAGTCGATAATCGTGGTTTGCTCGTTATTGATAATGCCGGCATCGATAATCAAATCGGTGGCATGTTCGAGATGCTCACGAATGTCGAATGGGTCGATCAAGTCATGATTACTGTCCGGCAGGTCAAGCGTGGTGCTGAATAGCGGTTCGCTGGCCTGTGCCAGCAGGGCTTGGGCGATTGGGTGATCGGGAATGTGAATACCGATGGTTTTTTTCTTTGGGTGTTGCAATCTTCTTGGTACTTCCCGGGTGGCGTCCAGAATGAAGGTAAAAGGCCCTGGCGTCAGAGTTTTTATCAGCCGGAAAGCATCATTGTCGATTTTGGTGAATTGGGAGACCTGGGTAAGGTCTGAGCAAATCAAGGTGAAGTCATGTTTTTCATCGAGCAGGCGGATGCGACGCAGCCGTTCTAACGCCTGTTTGTCATCCATTTGGCAGGCCAGCGCGTAGCCGGTATCGGAGGGGTAAATAATGACACCGCCTTGTTCAATAATTTCAAGCGCGCGTTGAATCAGTCGGGGCTGTGGCGACTCGGGATGTATTTGAAAAAGCTGAGCCATGATCAGATCGTTATGTAAGGTTGCCGTTGTTCGGATTGTTTCTTGGCGACTTGATCGCGCAAATAGACCGGAAGTGCTTCCGAGGCGGTTTTTACTTGTCCGGTGTTAACAGCATGCAGGGCAATATGAGCAATGGCACTGGCACGGGGCAGGGGGCTATGGTCAATTTGTTTTACCCAGCCGCCAACTCGATGGATTAAGGTGTCATGGTGCCGATGCCAGCCACTACCCAAGCCGATGCCTGACTGTTCCGGGAATATCACTGCAGCGGCGGGGGTGACCTGTTCATCGCCCCAGAGTCGGGCATAACCTTGGCTATCCTTGAGGTAACAACCCCAGAATACCTCATCCATGCGGGCATCAAGGGCAACAAAAGCGGTGTCGGCAGTGTTGGTTGAACGGAAATGGTCTTGGGCAATGGCTGCTAGCGTGGATACTGGAATAACGGGCACACTAAGCGCCAGCGCCAGTCCTTGAATAACGCCTGCGGCGATGCGCAGCCCGGTAAACGATCCAGGGCCCCGACCATAAGCCAAAGCGCTGATCTGGCGTTTGGTAATGCCGGCTTCGGTCAGCAAGTCATCAATCAGCGCAAACAAGCGCATGCTGTGCTGTTTAGGGGTTAGTTCGAAGCGTTCCAGTATTTGCCCATTTAGAGCCAGAGCAACGGAACAGGCATCGGTGGCAGTATCTAGGGCGAGCAGAACCATTGGGTATGCAAGCCGTAACCGGCTCGAATGGAGGCAAGAAATTGGCGGAGAGGCAGAGATTCGAACTCTGGGTGGGCTACAAACCCACGACGGTTTTCAAGACCGCTGCCTTAAACCACTCAGCCACCTCTCCGTTAACCTTAAGTTGGCATATCATAGTCGATCACCAGATTTTTTCAACTTTCGTTTGTCTTGTGTAGACAATTCCGGTGTCAAAGCCCATCAATGATGGTCTGTATTGCGCCGGAATGTTAACCGAAGCAGTGGTTTGGTCGTGCCGGATGTGTCGGAAGACTCCGCGCAAGGCACATAAAAGCCTGTTTTTTTTCTCTGTCAATGTTAAAATCGACCAATCCTGTCATGTTCACCGGTTCAGAACCTAAATGACGCAAGCTCCCCCACCGCAGAGTTACCAGAAGCCATCTTTGGAATTCAAGAGCAGTACCATTTCTGTTCCGGTTTTACTGTTACGCAGTGCCGCTCCTGAGGTTTTACGGGCCGCTCTCCAAGAAAAAATCAAGCCAGCCCCAGAGTTTTTTCGGCATTCCCCGGTGATTATTGATTTTAGTGAATTCAATGCTGAAGTCACACTAGCCGACCTTGTTGAAACAATCAGAGACCTGGATTTACTACCGATAGGTATCCGTAACGCCGGACACGAACTGAAGCAGCAGGCTTTAGCCTTGAATCTGCCGGTGTTTTCCAGCCATCATGCCAGCCCTTCAGCGGTCAATAACGAACCTAAGCCGTTGCCGACAGCGGTGCCGGAATCCGAGTCCGAGCCGCTGTCCAGCGCAGATTCAACCATTCTGGTAACGCAACCAGTACGTTCGGGACAACGTATCTATTCGCCTGGAGATCTGGTTATACTGGCTCAGGTCAGCGCCGGCGCCGAAGTTATGGCGGCAGGTAATATTCATATTTACCACACACTACGTGGTCGTGCGCTGGCCTGGGGATTTTCCGGAATACCGGCCAGGATCTTTTGTCATCAGCTGGAAGCGGAGCTTATTTCCATCGCCGGCAGCTACAAAGTCAGTGAAGATATCAAGTTGCCGGATCAGCAAGGGCCGGTACAGGTTTACTTGAAAGGTTCGGCGTTGGTCATCGAGCCTTTGTCCATTTCACCATGATTTTAAGATGAGGGTTTTCGATTGGCCAGGATTATAGTAGTTACATCAGGAAAAGGCGGTGTTGGTAAAACCACGACCAGTGCGGCAATCGCGACCGGACTTGCGATGCGCGGCCATGCTACAGCGGTGATTGATTTCGATGTCGGCCTTCGGAACCTGGATTTGATTTTAGGCTGTGAACGTCGGGTGGTTTATGATTTTGTCAATGTTATCAATGAAGAAGCGAGTCTGAAGCAAGCCTTGATCAAAGACAAGCGTTGCCCTAAGCTTGCCATTCTTGCGGCATCTCAAACCCGGGACAAAGATGCTTTGACCCAGGAGGGCGTTGGCCGGGTGCTGGAGGAGTTATCCAAAACTTTCAAGTATATAGTCTGCGACTCGCCGGCGGGTATCGAAAAAGGTGCTCACTTGGCTATGTATTTTGCTGACGACGCTTTTGTGGTTACCAATCCCGAAGTCTCATCGGTCAGGGATTCAGATCGGATGTTGGGTCTTTTGGCGAGTAAATCGAGACGTGCGGAACAAGACGAAGAACCCATCAAAGAGTACCTGCTGTTGACCCGTTATTCGCCGGAGCGGGTAAAGCTGGGAGAAATGCTCAGCGTCGATGACGTGCAGGATATTTTATCCATGCATCTTTTGGGCGTAATTCCGGAATCCAAGTCAGTACTTAGCGCTTCGAACGCCGGCATGCCGGTAATCATGGATGACAACAGCGATGCCGGTCAGGCTTATGAAGACGTTGTCGCCCGTTATTTGGGTGAATCCCGTCCGCATCGCTTCATCGAGCCCGACAAAAAAGGGCTGTTCAACAAGATTTTTGGTAACAAGAAATGAGCCTTCTCGATTATTTCAAAAGTG
>RRYU01002774.1_pt1 | contig 10581 bp, 9 predicted proteins | sample 2162651 | NCBI WGS metagenome assembly RRYU01 (sample SAMN10267283, study PRJNA491782) | microbial mat metagenome | isolation source: biomat in the production well | place: Japan: Minami-Kanto gas field, natural gas well KTG3 | collected 2017-06 | reverse complement strand
ATATATGCTCAATGGCTATGAGATAATGCTCGTAGACACAGGAGGATTAGAATTTGACCAAAAAGAAAACATCGAAGCAGACGTTCAATCACAAGCAAAAGTGGCAATTAACGAAGCTGACATTATATTATTTATGGTAGATGGTAGTAAAGATCTAACAACAGACGACTACACAGCCGCAAACGTACTTAGAAAATCAAAAAAACCAGTATTATTAGTAGCAAACAAATGTGACAATCTTCAACTTGAACAAAATATATACAATTTTTTTGAGTTAGGATTTGGCGAGGCAATAGCAATTTCAGCAGTACACAAATATGGAACTGAAAAAGTATTAGATAAAGTAGAAAAAAAACTTGTAGAATTAAAATTCACTCAAAAAACCGATGAAGAGGAAGAAATTAAAGACGAAAACATCACAAATATAGCAATTTTAGGTAAGCCAAATGCAGGTAAATCTTCAATCATAAATGCAATATTTGGAGAAAAAATAGCAATAGTATCAGAAATAGCAGGCACAACCAGAGATGCACTAGATACAGAAATTGAGTACAATGGCGAAATAATAAACCTTATAGACACCGCAGGACTAAGAAGAAGAGGAAAAATAGAAAAAGGCATAGAAAAATTCAGCTCACTTAGATGTTTTAGCGCAATTGAAAGAGCCGATGTTGTAGTTTTGCTAATTGACGGGAAAGTAAGCCTCACAGCACAAGATTTACACATTGCACAATTTGCACTCGAAGCCGAAAAAGGATTTATAATTGGTATCAATAAAACAGATCTTCTATCAGAGGCAGAAAGAGACATACTTACAAATAAAATATACAAAAAATTTACATTTACACCATGGGCACCAGTAGTTTTTGTATCCGCTCTAGAAGAAAAAAATGTAGAACAAATTTTAAGCATCTCTCAAGAAATCATGAAAGAAAGAAAAAAGAGAATTTCAACATCAGAGCTCAATGAATTCATGCAAAAAATCACATATAAACATCTACCAGCAAGCACCAAAATGAAAAAACCTAAATTTATGTATGCAAGCCAAGTAGATACAAATCCGCCTAAATTTTTATTCTTTTTTAGAAATCACAAAAATCTTCATTTTTCATACCCAAGGTACATTGAAAATGAACTAAGAAAAGAATACGGGTTTAATGGGACTTCACTCACTCTAAAGTTTAAACCGGGAGGAGGGGAAGGGTACTTTGACGACAAACCAAAAACTACAAAAATAACAAAATCTAAAGCACAGAATAAAAATCCGAGGAGATAAAAGAGCTATAATCCGGATAAGTATCAACCAAGCGATCATGATAAAATTTACGCCTATCTTTATTGTGAAATTTCAATATGTTTTTTTTAAGAACAATACTAGCCTCATCAGAAAGCATTTCAGCTTTCTTTTTTGCACGTGGCAGCTGCCAAGATTTCAAAACAAATTCGACAAAATCTCCAATATATCCAAAAAGCAAAATAGAAAACAAACCTCTCAAAAACCCTAAAAACTTAGATTTTAATAAAAGTCTACTATCAGATATAGATAAATTTTGATAATCAACAAAATAATCCTTTATCCAAATATTTTTATCTAAAAAAATTTTTGAAGCCCTCAGTCCCTCAAAATTATAATCTATAATAGGCTTTAAATTTGCAGTCCAATAAGCCAAATAGTAATCCTCACTAATTGCAATATTTGAAAGATCACTAGCAGACTCATCAATAAAAAAACTAAGACAAAAACGCTCTGCAATTTTGTCCTTATATCGTCTAACAGAGCTAAAATGCACCAAAAAAGTCACAAAAGTTCTAACAATAAAAAGACGTCCAGGTCTAGAAACAACAAATAAATCAATGTCACTATCCTTATGAACCTTAGAAAAGGATAAACTATTACAAACAGCTATAAATCTCACAAATGGCACAATTTGCAAAACTTTGCCATATTTACTAACCTTATCCCATAGTAATTTCTCTATTTCTTGAGACATAAATAAACTATACTTAGACTACAAAAATACAATAAATAGAAAATGACAAAAAATACAGCAAAAAATAATATAAAAAAAGCACTTAAAAATTTACCAAACAATCCAGGAGTCTATAAAATGATCAATAAGGATGGAGTGGTCATTTACGTTGGAAAAGCCAAAAACCTCAATAAAAGAGTAAGACAATATTTTAGAAAAAACTATCAACATTCTATGCGAACAAAGAAACTGGTAGAAAATATTTTTGATCTTAGCTACACAGTAGTAGATAGCGAATTAGAAGCCTCAATTTTAGAAAACAATCAGATAAAACAGCTCCAACCAAGATATAATGTAATAATGAAGGACGACAAAAATTACGTATATATAAAAATCACAAACGAAGATTTTCCACGCATACAAATAGTAAGAAGACTAGAAAAAGATGGAGCTAAATACATCGGACCAAAATCCGCAAAACATAAAGTAGCAACAACATTAAAAGTACTCAAAAAAGTTTTTACATTTAGACACTGTAATCTTGATATAAAATCACATTCGCCAAAAAAAACAGGAATAAGCACTGTTACAGTAAAAAATCGTACAATCAAATATCCATGCATCGACTATCACATCAAAAGATGTATGGGACCATGTATAGGAGAAGTCAGTCAGGAAGAATACAAAAAAACCATAAACGAAATAGTAAATTTTCTTGAAGGTAGATCAAACGGCATAATAGATGATCTAAAATCACAAATGACTGAATACGCAAAAGCAAAAGAATTTGAAAAAGCAGCAAAATTAAGAGATAAAATACTACAAATTGAGGAAATAAACCAAAGACAAAAAGTATCAGACCCAAACAGAAAAGATACAGATATTATTAACTATCTAATCACTCAAAACAGAGCATATTTTAATTTGTTTCAAATAAGAGATGGTAAATTAATAGGGCAAGAAAATTTTATAGTAACCGCTCAAGAAATAGAGGATAAAGCCCAAGACATGGAGGTTTTAGAAGGATTTATGAATCAATACTATGCAATCACAACAGACATTCCAAAAGAAATCCTCATCCCACACGAAATAGAAAACCCAAAAGGACTTATTGAATTAATAAATTTGGAAAGCAATAAAAAACCAAAAATATTAATTCCACAAAAAGGAGACAAAAACAAACTACTAGAAATGAGTCTCAAAAACGCAATGATTTACGCAGACAGGGCAAAACCAAGCTGGCAAGAAGAAAGCGAACTAAGCATCAAAGCAACAGAAGATCTACAAAAAATTCTAAATATCGACACAAAACTACGCCGCATAGAATGCTATGACATCTCACATTTAAGCGGTACTGAGACAGTTGGATCAATGATTGTATTCGAAAATGGAGCTCCAAAAAAAGCAATGTATAGAAAATTCATACTTAAAACCGTTAAAAACAAAGCAGACGACTACAAATCCATGCACGAAGTGCTATTTAGACGTTTTTCCCGCATCACACTAGACAGACAAACACAAGAATACAAAGTCAAAAAAGCAAGAATAAAAGATAAAACAACAATAGAAAAAAAACTAAAAAATAAAATTGAAATAAAAAACTATTACATACTAGAGAAAAAAGAAAAAACATTTGGATTTGTAGAAATAATTGAGCATTCAAAAAAAACCGCAGAAATAAAAAATTTATGGATAGACACAAAAAATAAAAACAATAGATTGAGCGAAAAAATACTAAAAGAAGTCATCAAAAAATCAAAATCTAAAAGAATTTACATCTGCATAGATAAAAAAGAAGAAGAATTACTACTAAAAATAGGATTCGAAGAAATAAACAAAAATCCAGAGGAAATAAAAGTATCAAAAAAGTTAAAATGCATAGTTTATGACAAAAATAAACACAAAGAAGACTCCTCATTTTCAAAGATACCAGATCTAGTTATAATTGACGGAGGAAAAGGACAATTAAAAGAGTGTACAAAAGTACTAAAAGAACTTGATATAGAGATTAAGCACATTTCACTAGCCAAAAGATTAGAAGAAATATTTTCACCAGACAAAAAACACTCACTTATCCTAGAAAGAAATTCACAGGCACTAAAACTACTACAAAGAGCCCGTGACGAAGCCCACAGATTTGCAATCACATTCCAAAGAAGTAGAAGAGAGTTTTAATACTCAACCTTTTCCAAATTTGCAATCAAATCATCAATCCAATCATCAATTGGTAGATTTTTTTCTAACTTTTCCAAATCATAAACATTTGCACTAAGCTCAGGATGCTCAGGCATAAACATGCTGCAAGTATCCTTACAAGGCAATTTAGAAACATCAAAAGTACCAATTTGATTTGCAACATTTATAATTTCATCCTTATCAAAAGAAATCAATGGTTGAAATAGGGGAATACTGGAAGCCTGATGAATAGCAAATAGATTTTGAGCCGTTTGAGAGGCTACCTGAGCATAACTATCACCAGTGATCACACCTTTACATTTTTTTATCTTAGCCACACGCTCAGAGACCCGTATCATCATGCGACGATAGAGTACAACTCTAATTTTTGGTGGAATATCAAGATTAGTTGCAATTTGTTTTTGAATTTCTCCAAAAGGACAAAGATAAAGTACAGTTTGTGTCTGATAATCAGAAAGTAAAGAAACCAACTTCTTCACATTTGTAATTTCACTTTCATCAGTAAATGGATAAGCATGAAAATGTAAAAAAACAACACGAGCACCACGTCGCATCATCCTAAATGCTGCAACTGGTGAATCAATTCCCGCAGAAATCATCGCAATAAGTCTATCCCCAGTACAGGCAGACATACCTCCTAGTCCTTGATATTTTTTATACGAATAAAAACTCTTGTTGTTGAAAATTTCGACATTAACATCAAAGTTTGGATGCTTCATTTGTACCGACATACCAATACCGTTTCTGAGCAACACAGCACCAAGCTCACGCTCCATCTCGACAGAAGTCACAGCAAGTTTTTGAGATTTTTTTACTCTTACTCGAAAACTACGACCTTTATCAGCCAATTGTTTCATCTCTTCTGGTAAGTTTGCACAGATTTGCGGACCAAGCTCTTTAAGCTCTTTAGAACCCTCATAAACAAACTGAAAATTTTTTAAACCAAATATTTTTTTAAGAACATTAACATATTCCTCCTCCACAAAATCACAGTCAAGCGGTATAACAATACGCGACAAAACCTCCTGCACTTTAAAAGTTTGAGAAAATTTTTTTTCCAATTTTTCTTTAATATTGGCAATAAGTTTTTTAACAAAATAAGGCTTATTTGACTTTTTTAAACCAATTTCACTGTAATGTGCGAGTATATATCTATCCATAATTGTTTGTTAACAAAAGACAAGTTAGCAAATATTACGATAAAAATGAATAAATTATTTTTTAGAACGCTTTTTAAAAGCAAAAACCAACACAAAAACCAAAATCAAAAATATAAAAAAATACTTTATATCAGAATAATACAAAGATAAAAGCTCCTGATTAGCTCCAAAAAAGTAACCCAAAAGCGCTAATATCACTACCCAAAGGCCTGCGCCTAGAGATGTATAAAATACAAAAATAGGAAAGGACATCTTTGTGAATCCGGCGGGGATTGAGATTAATTGGCGGATTGCAGGGAGAAGGCGTCCAAAAAAAGTAGAAACTTTATCATATTTTTTAAAATAATCCTCAGATTTTTTTACCTTTTCCTCATTAACCAAAAACAGATGAGCAATCTTTGTCCGAGATAAAGAATAAACAACCTTTCGACCTAAATACAGCGAAAGAAAGTAATTAATACTTGCACCAAGTAAGCTTCCTAAAACTCCATACAGCACAACCAAATAAATATTCATCTTACCCAAAAACGCCAAATATCCCGCAGGGGGAATAACCACCTCAGACGGAAAAGGCACAAAACTACTCTCAATAGTCATAAGTAAAAAAATCCCTAAATATCCCATTTTATCCGCAATCAAAAGCAAGTTTTCTACAATAAATTCAAACATAATATTTTTTAAATCAAACGCATTATCCTCAAAAAATATAGATTTATCCATAGCAAAGCATTGAGAAAAGCCCACAAACATGATATAATACTAAAGCAAAAATAAAAACAAAAACATATGATAAAAGCTATTTGCAAACTTCGCACAAAATTAAACGAGTTAGAAACAAAACAAAAAGAAGGATTAAAAGGATTCATCGCCAGATCAATCATATATTTAAACTTGTTTTTTATAAGTTCACAGTTTTTTAGCAGCTACAAATCACTATTAAACCAAGCTTCAATCACAGTAAACACCGGCTATAGCTCGTTTATCATATATTTTATCATTGCAATATTTTTATATGCAAAACGAGACAAGCTACTAAAAGCCTACTCTTACAAAAACAAATGGCTACAAACAATAGGATTTGCACTTTTAGCAATCATACTTTTTTCCACACCCTACACGTTTTTAATAGACAATTTCCGCATTCATCCATACGTATCATACTTTTTACTATATGGTTTAGGTCAAATGGCTCTACTACTCGCAGTATTTAACTTTAAATTTATCTTTAAATACCTGCAAGAAGAAGTACTCACCCTACTCATTATAATCATCGGTTTCACAAGCCTAACAATAGTATTCGAATTTAGTTGGACATACTTTTTTGCACCAATAAAGGCTGGTACTAATTTGATTTTAAGTGCTTTCGTAAGCGACTTTACACTTGAGAATGTCGACGGCGGATTTATCATAACTCTAGGCGATTTCTCCGGATTGGTAGGCCCAGCCTGCTCAGGAATTTACTCACTAGCAGCTTTCACTTTTATATATTTTAGTGGAATTATATTTTTAAGAGGGGATAAAGACATCAACAAACTAAAAGCAGTACTATACTACGCAGCAGGTATCACAGCATTATACTTACTAAACATAATTAGAATAGTAATCATCATGTACATAGGTGGTAGATATTCACCAGAGCTTGCAATAGAGCTATTTCACGAATACCTAAGCTCAATATTTATTATGATATTATTCATGGTATATATCTACAAAGTTATCCCAAAAATCTTTATCGATTCAGAGTAGAAAGGATATTGTCCTTAAAATAACGAATATTTTCTCGTACAAAATTTGTTGCATGCGAAACTATAGAAAGACTATCAAATAAAAAGTTTTCATAAACCCGAAAATCGAAATTAGTTAAATCATTCACAACAGACAAAAGCTGTTGTCTATACTCGACAACAAACAGCTCCACTGCCTGACCACTATCAATCACCAACGCATCAACCAAGCCAGTATAAGTCTCAACATAAGTCTCAAAATCCAAAGCCGCACGATAATCAAACCTATCCTGAGCCACAATAATCATAATCCGATAAAGCTCACGAAAAGCATTAACAGATAATTGCAAAAGATGAATCGCTTGCTTATGTGTTAGTGGTGGCGGCTGAGTAATAACAATCTGTTCAAAAAGATGTCTAGTATAAGAAGAAAACAAAAACATAAATAAATCTGAATTATCAATTTTTCCCTCATATCTATCAACTACAGTCTGCAAATCAACACCAACCAAATTAGAGTGTACAGTCCTTTTAATTAAATACAAATCAGTTAAAACTTGCTTTCTACTAAGATCGTTATATTCCATAATTTTCATACCAAACTCCACATTCATATCTTTCAAAATCCCAAGCAATTCTGAAAAAGGACCACGAGAAAACAAACTTGATAAGTCCTTAAAAATCACAATCCAATCTAAATCACTCGCGATATCTGGCGTCATCGTAGGATCAAACAAAGATCCATAAGAACTCGCCGATACTATTTCACCGCACTGATGCAAGTCATTTAAAACATTTTTCACTAAATCAGCCGCCTCATACAAGTCATCAACCTGAGGAAATTTTTGCTCACGTAACTCATCCACACTAAAAATCTTTGGCATTTAAAATTTTTCATAGGCAAATAAATTATTACACGTTTCCAGCACCGGTGCCAGAAATTTTAATGTTCCACCAGTGGAACATTAAAATTTCAAAATACAAAAAAACACCTACAATAAAGTATCCTCCCCAGATGAAAGGTCATGTACAATATGATTTTTGGTGCCCAGGGAGGGAATCGAACCCTCACACTCTTGCGAATACGAGATTTTGAGTCTCGCGCGTCTACCAATTCCGCCACCTGGGCTTGTTTTCTTTTAAGGTAGGAAAAAAATATCAAAGTTTCAAGAAAAATAAAAGACTAATATCATAATTTAACACCTGGACAATAAATAAAAAAAAATGTATAAATACACAAGTAAATTAACGAAACAAAATGTTTTGCGATGAATTAAATATACATGCCATAGCAGGAAAGGGCGGTGATGGTTGCTCAAGTTTTAGGCGTGAAAAATTTGTACCAAAAGGTGGACCAGATGGAGGAGACGGTGGACATGGTGGAGACATAATAATAAGAGCGGTTAAAAACCTCAACACTCTTAACCATTTAGCACATCAAAAAATATATAGAGCAAAAAATGGTGTATCTGGAAAAGGTAAAAAAATGCATGGTAAAAACTCTGAAGCATTAGTAATTGAAGTACCAAAAGGCACAATTATATATAACCAAGATAAAACTCTAGCAATAGTGGATTTAGAACACGAAGGTTCTGAATTTACACTAGTAAGAGGTGGTAGAGGTGGACAAGGAAACGCAAGATTTAAAAACTCAATTCATCAAGCACCAAAGTTTGCAGAAATGGGCGAACCAGGACAAGAAAAAAAAGTGATTTTAGAGCTAAAGTTAGTTGCAGACGTAGGGTTGATAGGTTTACCTTCAGCAGGTAAATCAACATTAATCTCAGTAATCAGCAACGCAAAGCCAAAAATAGCGGCATATCATTTTACAACACTCGCACCAAACTTAGGTATTGTAAATCTAGGTAAATTTGGTGGAGACAATAAACACACTTTTGTTGTAGCTGATATTCCAGGGTTGATAGAAGGAGCAAGTGAAGGAAAAGGTCTTGGCCATCAATTTCTTAAACACATAGCACGTACAAAACTACTAGTACACATCATCGACGGAAGCCTAGACAACATTGAAAAAAACTACAAAACAATCACAAAAGAACTCAAAGATTTTGATAAAAAACTCGCAAAAAGGAAAGAAATCATTGTAATTAACAAAATCGATCTACTTAGCGACGAAGAATTAGATACAAAAATTACAGAACTTAAAAAAACTACTAAAAAGAAAAAAATATTTACCATATCAGGTGTAGCAAGGACAGGACTTAAAGAGCTAATATATGAAATCGTCAAACAGCTAGACACACTACAAAAAGAAGAAAAAGATGAGATAACAAGACCAGTACAGCCAGTAATTCCAATTTTACAGCCACATCTAACAAAGATTAAATTTAAAATCGAGAAAACTAAACGAGACAAAAACACAATATTTCATATCTATGGATTTAAGATTGAACAAATAACAGTAATGACAGATATCAAAAGCCGTGAAGGTCTTGAAAGGATTTACATATACCTAGAAAAATCAGGTATCAAAAAATTAGTAGAAAAAGATGGTGCAAAATACGGAGATATCTATAAAATAAAAGACAAAGAAATACCATATCGAAAATAAAATGAGAATAATAGTAGGACTAGGAAATTTAGGACCAAAATATGCAGACACAAGACATAATGTAGGATTTTACGCTCTTGAGCTTCTAGAAAAAACACTAAACAAAGATGATATTAAATTAAATTGGAAAGAAGAAAAAAAGCTCAAAAGTATCACCGCCAAATTTGAATACAACGGAGAACAAACACTTTTTGTAAAACCAACAACATTTATGAATCTCTCAGGAAAGGCTGTAAGCAAAATACTTTCATACTACAAATCAGATACAAAGGATTTAAGCATAATATATGATGACATCGACCTAGAAATCGGCACAATTAGAATCCGAGACAAAGGATCAGCCGGCACCCACAACGGCATGAAATCAATTATCCAAGAATTAGGAACTAACGAATTTAAAAGAATTAGGATCGGGATAGAGTCAAGAGGCACACTAGCCCCTGAAATAAGGGATTTATCAAGCTTTGTACTATCAAAATTCTCAGAAGAAGAACTAAAAATAATAACTAAAAAACTAAAAGAACTTGACCTTAAAGCAGTTTTTACCTAAATTACAAAAGCAATTTTCTAAAAAACAACAAAATGTTTGCAATAATTGAAACAGGAGGAAAACAATATAAAGTCCAAAAAGGACAAATACTTGAAGTTGAAAAACTTGAAGGAAATGACGGTGATACAATCAAAATTGATACAGTACTACTAATTGACAATGATGGAGAATCTAAAGTAGGAACTCCATACATCAAAGGAGCTGAAGTTGTACTAAAGATTGTAGAACAAACTAAAGCTGACAAAATCATAGTATTCAAAATGAAAGCTAAGAAAAGATACCAAAAAACACAAGGACACAGACAACAACTTACTAAAGTAGAAGTTACAGAGATCAAATAGAATGCTTGAAGCAGAGCGATTTAAAAAACACAGGTAGATCTTAAAAACAAAGGATCTGCCTTTTTTATATT
>RRYU01000266.1_pt1 | contig 10604 bp, 11 predicted proteins | sample 2162651 | NCBI WGS metagenome assembly RRYU01 (sample SAMN10267283, study PRJNA491782) | microbial mat metagenome | isolation source: biomat in the production well | place: Japan: Minami-Kanto gas field, natural gas well KTG3 | collected 2017-06 | reverse complement strand
GGTGAGCCGGCCGATGGTCACGGTCAGCTTCCTGCGCTCGCCGTTGCGCAATACGCTCAAGGTTTCCCGGCTGCCCGGCGGGGTCAGGGCTACCCGGTTGCGGAAGCTACCCACATCGTTTGCCGATTCCCCCCGGTAGGAAAGAATCACATCGCCCTGGCGCAGGCCGCCCAGCGCAGCGCGGGCAGACCACCGGCCTCTATCTCGATCACCGCCACATCGGACTGGGGGTCGCGGCCAGTGACCTTGGCCTCGAACTGCCGTCCATCCTTGAACTTGACCCTGATCTTATCGGCCTTCTCCACCACATGGTTGTTGGTGAGGATAGCCGTCGCGGACCTGCAGGTCCAGGTCGCCCTTGTCCAGACCGGGGGCTTCCAGGCGCACCACTACCCGTTTGTCGCCGTCAAACACCTGCGGGGCCAGCAGGCCTCTGCCGCTGCTGCGCACTGCGGCATCGGTGTCTTGGCCGCCTTGTTCCTTCGTACCCGGTGTGAACCGGGTCAAGGCACCGGCGGCGCACCGGTACAGACGCTGCCAACCATCCACCAGATTGTCCCAGGCCTCGTTCAGGCCCTCTTTCAAATGTAGACATGGTTCACCTCCTGTTCGGGATGTGAAATTCAAATCCCCTCGGTCAGACAGGCAATTGCCTTTTCCAGTCCCGCGCGTGTGCCCTCGATCAGCAGCACGTCGCCGCCGCGCAGCCGGGTATCCAGCAGGCTCCCCGGGACCCGAGTCGCCCCTCTGCGCACGTCCATCAGTTCCACCCCGCATTCCTGGAGGCGCAGTTCCTCCGGGGTGCGACCCGCCGCGTGGTGGGTCTCGCCGACGATCACCGAGCGTACCTGTTCGGGAAAATCCAGTGACCGATCATCCACACCCTCTTCCACGGTGTCGTGGAAAAAGACCCGTAACGGCGAATAGTCCTGGGCACGGACCGCATTCAGTCGCTCCTCCACTTGTGACGGGGGAAAACCCAGCAGGGTCAGCAATTGGCCGGTGAAGGCCAAGCTGGTCTCCATAGATTCAGGAAAGACCCTGGCCCCCGCCTCGATAAGGGTTTGTTCGTCACGGCCGCGGGTGTTGCGCACCAGCACCGGCAGGGCGGCGCCGAGTCCCTGTACATGCTTGAGGATGCGCTCGGCAAGCGCGGCATCGTCAACAGTGATGGCCAGTGCCCGCGCCCGCTCCAGTCCCGCCGCCCGCAACACACCAGGCTGGGCGGCATTGCCGAGCATGACCGGCTCCCCTGCTGCTGATGCCTGGCGGACCCGGTCCGGATCCAGGTCCAATGCCAAAGCGTCGACGCCTTCCTGCGCGAGAATTCGTACCAGATTCTGGCCCAGGCGACCGTAACCGCAGACGATGACGTGTTGGTCGAATTCATGGCTGGTGCGCGCGATGCGCGCCTCGATGCCCGGCTCTTCCTGCCTGTTCGCTCCCGGTGTCAAGTAGCCGGTGATCCTGCCATTGAAACGCAGTAGCAGGGGTGCCGCTGCCATACTCAAAACGAGCCCACCCAACACCGGCTGGGCCAGTGTCTTAACGATCAAACCGGAGGCCCATGCGCTGGAGACCATCAGCAGACCGAACTCTCCCCCATGGGCGAGACTGAGTGCGCCCCTCCAGGCGCTTGTCCAGGTCTGATCAAACAGGCGGACCAGGGGCGCCAGGACCAGGGGTTTGAGCAAGACCAGGGCGGTAAACACCATTGCTACGGCAGCCGGGGCTTGAACAAAGGTGCCAGGGTCGAGTTGCATGCCGACAGTGGCAAAGAACAGCCCCAGTATCAGGCCCCTGAATGGTCGGATGTTCATTTCGATCGGGTGCCGGAACGGGGTTTCACCCAGCAACATACCCGCCATGAAGGCACAAAGGCTGGACGGCAGGCCGGCCCAGCCCGATAATCCTGCTGCTCCCACGGCCATCAGCAGGATCATCAGCATGAACAGTTCCAGGGAATGGGTTGCCGATACCCTGTGCAGAAGCGGCGGCAAGACCCGCCTTCCCAGGAGTACCAGGCCAGTGAACACCAGGACCGCATTCACCAATGGCGGCGCCATGGCAGTAACCACCCGGGCCGGTTCGACTGCCAGTACGGATAACGCCACCAGCAAGGGAACCACCGCCATGGTCTGGAACAACAGGATGCTCTCGGCAACCCTTCCATGAGGTGCGGGCAGTTCCATCTGCTCTCCCAGATGTTTGAGTACGAGCGACCTGGAAGCGAAGGCGAGAGCGGCCCCCAGCACGAATGATTCGATGATCGTGAGCCCTAGCCACAGGCACCCCAGCCCCAGTAACAGGGCTGCCACCAAAACCTGGGCACCGCCCAGTCCCAGTACCAGGCGTTTGGCCGCCAACAGACTTGACAGGGAGAACTCCAGGCCGATGAGAAACATCAGCAGGATCACGCCCAAGTTCGCCAACTGGTGCACCATGACTTCGTCCGCGAGCCACCCTAGGCCGAAGGGCCCAGCCAGCACGCCGGTGGCGAGATAGGCCAGTACAGGTGAAAGGCCAGCGCGCCGGCACAAGGCGACGAGCAGAACCCCTGCCGCCAGTACGGCCAGAACATTAAGCAGAGATGCATATCCCATGGTCAGTTGGTGATCGGCAGGTTGATGGTTTCAGCCCCGGTGCATGGCACCGGGGACCTGGAATGAACTGCCTCAGCCGGTGCTGACCTGGATCCTGCGCGGTTGCAGTTCGGCCCGTTTGGGCAGGGTGAGGGTCAACAGGCCATCCTTCATCTCGGCCTTGATCTTGTCCGTCTCCAATTCATGGCTCAGCGTAAAGCTGCGCCGGAAGCCTGTGGCGCCCACATCCGCGTATAGCGCTTCCATACCTTCCGGCATCCTGATCTGCGACTGTCCCTCTATGGTCAGGGTGTCCCGGTCCACATGGATGTTGAGCCGCTCCTTGGACACGCCGGGGAGATCTGCCAGCAGGGTGATGCCCCCGGCGTCCTCGAAGATGTCCACCGCCGGCCGCAGGAAGCGTTCCGTATCGGGTTGAGCTTGCACTTCGCGGCTGTCCCGGGTCTTCATGTCTTTGCTTTCGTTCATGGTCTTTTCCTCGCGTTGCCGATAACCTCAAATCCTCACTTGACCTCGATCTGGCGGGGCTTCACCTCCTCGCGCCTTTGTACCGAGATATGCAGCACCCCGTCGCGGTAGTTGGCGCTCACCCGATCCGGGTCCACGTCGTCGGGCAAGGTGATGGCCCGGCGGAAACTGCCGCTGAACCGCTCCTTGCGATAGACATGGGCCTCTTCCGGCATCTCGACCTTGCGCTCCCCGGCCACCGTCAACAGATTCTGTTGCAGGGAGATATCGAGGCCCGCCGGATCCAGACCGGCGGCGAAGACATAGACATCCACCTGATTATTCGAAGCGCCGACGTTGATGGCGGGAAAGGCACCCATGGTTCCTGCGCGGATGCTGTTGATCTCGGGCTGGCCGCCGAACAACCGGTCCATACTCCGGCGCATACGGTCCATTTCATCGAAAATGCCGCTATCGAAACCGGTCAGATAACCCAACATTTCACACCTCCTGTCTGTTTTGAAAAAGGGCGCTCGCAGCGCTCACGAAACATTCACCAATAGTCGAGCAAAGGCTGTACCAAGTCACAACACCATGGTTTTATTGATTATTATCCTTCAGCCATCCCTGGTGGCGGCCAAGTTGGCCGGTTTGAAGCAGATTTGAGCGGCCAAGCTGGCCGCGCTTTCACGGGTCGGTTAGGATGGCGATAGTTGATCTCCTTCTGCTTTTTCTTTGCCGACATTCAAGGAGTCCGGATGATTCGGTCCTCGTTTCCGCTGACACGAGTTCTCTTCGTGCCTTTTATCCTGCTGCTCGCGCTCTACCTGTTGGTTGTCGGCGGTGGCAGCGCCTGGTTTCTCTACCAGGTCCGCCAGACGGAAACGGAGATTCTGACCAGCCGATTGAACGCTGCTCTGCAGCCACTCGCCGAACGCCTGTCAGGGCTCAATCCCCTAGGTCTGATGGAAACAGAGGATTCTTGGCTGAGAGAGGAGATCAGCTCACTGTTTACCGAGTTGCCCGAACTGCGGGAAGTATCGGTGCGCGAGCTGACGGGGGGGCGTGGAATGCATGTCTCCCGGGACAGAGGGCTGACGGAGTTGCAGCTGGAGCCGCTGGCGAGTGATGCCCCCAGGGCTTCCGAGGACCCGCCCGCGTCCCAGAGGCTGCATGGGCGACCCGAGGCCCTGTTCATCCTGGGCTTTGATCTGCGGGAGCCGGAAAATGCCCTGATCCGCATGGATTTTGGATTCAAACGCGCGGGACTGATCGACTCGGTACAGGAGGCCATCGCACCACTGGTTCACGCCACGTTCCTGTTTGGCATCGTGGGCGCTGTGTGTATCGCCGTGGCGTTCGGACTGTCGCTGTGGGTGGGGCGCTCCATGCGCCGCATCGAGGCACATTACCAGGAGTTATACGGTCGCAACGCCTCCGCCGAGTTGATGGCCGCCATGGTGCACGACCTGCGCAACCCCTTGATGGCGGTCCGAACCAACCTCAGGGCGCTGCAGATTACCCCAGAGCAATCCGACGCCATCGTCGACGAAATCGACAGGGATCTCGTCGGCCTGAGCGAAAGACTCAGCGCTTTTCTGGATCTGACGCGCCGGCGGGAAGAAAAGCCGGCAAAGACGGATCTGACAACCCTGATCAGAGAAGCGGGCCGTCTGGCCGAGCCCGCGCTGTCAAGACGGGGATTGAAACTGGTGAGCGAACTTGCGGACGATCTGCCGGAGGTGGAAGCCGTCTCCACGGACCTGCGTGATGCCCTGCTCAATCTGCTGGTCAACGGTGCCGAAAGCGGCCAGACCGAAGGTGCGGTGCAGGTCGGAGCCCGTCGGGTCGGCGATTCGGTGGAGATTGCCGTGGAGGACCAGGGCCCGGGCATTTCCCCCGCGACGCATCCCAGGCTGTTCGAGGCGTTTTTTACGACCAAACAAGAGGGTTACGGCTTGGGTCTGGCTATCGTCAACCGTATTGTAGAGAACCATAATGGAAGCATCCGTGCGGAAAACCGCGCATCCGGCGGCGCCCGTTTCGTTATCCGCCTGCCCATACGACAGAAGGAGGCGCCCTCCTGGTGGAAACAGAATCCGAACAACGAGCAGACCTGAGCGGACTTACGATCCTGGTGGTGGACGACGAGCCGTCGATCGTACGCAGCCTGGAGCGATTCCTGAGCGGACTGGGGGCGAACGTGCAGGGCGTCTGTGGTCTGCGGGAGGCACGGCTGTCGTTTTCCGATGCCGTACCTGACCTGGTGCTGGCCGATCTGAAACTCAAAGACGGCGAAGGGCTGGATCTGATTCCCGACTTTCAGACCCGCAATCCCGACGGCTTGTTTTACCTGATCACCGGTCACGGCAGCGTGGCAAATGCGGCTAGCGCATTCAAGCAAGGGGTTCGGGACTATTTCGAGAAACCAGTAGATCCCTTTTTGTTGGCGAAACGGCTGGAAGCGGATTTTGCGGGAAAAGGGGCGAAGCAGGCACTCACGCTGAGCCTGGCCCCATATCTGGTCTTTCGAGATCCGTTCATGGCCGAGGCCCTGGCCGACCTGCCGCGATTCGCCGGCAGTTCCGAACCGGTGCTCATCCAGGGTGAGACGGGCACCGGCAAGGAACTGGTGGCCCGGGCCTTACACGGCATCGGCCGGCGCGCCCAGGGTCCTTTCGTGGCGGTCAACTGCGGCGCCATCCCCGAGACCATGCTGGAAGCGGAGTTGTTCGGCTACGAGAAAGGGGCATTCACCGGGGCCAACAGAATGCATCGGGGACGTTTCGAACAGGCCGACAAGGGCACCCTGTTTCTCGATGAGATTGGCGAGATGCCGGCCACAGCGCAGGTGAGCCTGCTACGGGTTCTGGAGGACGGGGCCTTGCAGCGCATCGGCGGTGAACAAACAGTGTCCATTGACGTACGGGTGGTCGCCGCCACCCATCGGGCCTTGGAGGAGCGCACCGCCTCAGGCCTGTTCCGCCAGGACCTCCTGTTCCGCCTCAATGTGCTCCCCCTCACGCTGCCCCCGCTGAGGAAGCGGCCAGCCGATATCGCCCTGCTGGCCCGGCAGTTTCTTGCCCACAGCCTCAATGACATGGAGTGGAAAGACCCGGTTCCGGGTTTTTCAAACGATGGTCTCGATCTGCTCAACGCCTATTCCTGGCCGGGAAACGTGCGCGAAGTGCGCAACATGATGACCCGGCTTGCGGTACGTCTGCCCGCTGGACTCAGGGAAATAGGCCCCCGGTTGCTCAGGCCATTGTTGCCGGACGAGCGCCACCGGCCCCAGGGGGGAGAAGAGGGTGTATTTATCCCTGCCGGCACTTCTCTCGAGGACGCAGAGTGGCTGTTGATCGACGCCGCCTTGAAACAATCCGGCTACAACCGCACCCAGGCAGCCAAAATCCTGGGCATCGGCGAACGGACCCTGCGGCGCAAGCTCAATCAGGCTTGAGCGTTAGCCCCACCAACCTTCCGGCCAGTTTGGCCGCCTTATATTTATACGTATCGGCCAAACTGGCCGGCGCTGCGCCACAACATGCTATTTATCTAGGTTAAATCAATAAGATATAAAATGGCACACAATATGCTATAGCCAGGGCAGAAATGTGCGGAAACACCGACCATCCCGGTGCCGGAAAGTTGTCGGCGTGCCGCCATATCCTGTTGATTCGTGGCTCACGCGGCCGTTCTAATGAGGAACAAATAGATGAAAATCCGTCCTTTGCATGATCGAGTCATTGTTCGCCGCATGGAGGAGGAGCGTACCTCTCCCGGAGGGATAGTGATTCCGGACTCCGCCACCGAAAAGCCCATCCAAGGCGAAGTGATCGCCGTGGGCAAAGGCAAACTGCTCGACAACGGTGAATTGCGGACCCTACAGTGACCAAGGACGGCGTCTCGGTGGCCAAGAAGATCGAACTCAAGGACAAGTTCGAGAATATGGGCGCCCAGATGTTGAAGGAAGTGGCATCCAAGACCAGCGACATCGCCGGTGACGGCACCACCACCGTACTGGCCCAGGCCATGGTCCGCGAGGGCTTGAAGGCCATTGCATCCGGCATGAACCCCATGGACCTCAAGCGTGGCATCGACCAGGCGGTCGAAGCGGCGGTGGAGGCACTCAAAGAGATTTCAAAACCCTGCTCGGACAACAGGGAGATCGCCCAGGTGGGCACCATCTCCGCCAATGCCGATGAGTCCATCGGAAACGCCATTGCCGAGGCCATGGAGAAGGTGGGCAAGGAAGGCGTCATCACCATCGAGGAGGGCAAGTCCCTGCAAAACGAGCTCGATGTGGTCGAAGGCATGCAGTTCGACCGCGGCTACCTCTCTCCCTATTTCATCAACAACCAGGACAGTCAGAAGGCCGAGCTGGAGGATCCTTATATCCTGCTGCACGACAAAAAGATCTCCAATATCCGTGACCTTCTGCCGGTGCTGGAAGCGGTGGCCAAGGCCGGGAAGCCTCTGCTGCTGGTGGCCGAAGACGTGGAAGGCGAGGCCCTGGCCACCCTGGTGGTCAACAGTATCCGCGGTATCGTCAAAGTATGCGCAGTGAAGGCCCCCGGTTTCGGAGACCGCCGCAAGGCCATGCTGCAGGATATCGCCATTCTGACCGGTGCCACCGTGATCTCGGAGGAAGTTGGTCTATCTCTGGAGAAGGCGAGCCTCAACGAGTTTTCGACCTTATAGAGGATGGTCCGTACGGTCGGCGCTTCGGTGATGAAGGCGATGATTTTAATTAACCACCGGGTCGGACCACGCTAACTCCCTGTTTGTTATATTTATTCGCTCCAGAGAAACCGGTTTTCAACCCTTAGAAGCCCATTGTCAGGGGTAAATTTCTCCCGGATGGATCTGTTGTGCCTCGCTGAGCCTGTGGTGATGCAGGTGGGAGACAGGAGGTTTTGGGTTTTCTCTGCATCCCCATTTACCCCAATACCTGGTTCTGTGCCGGGTTCTGTCTGTAAGATCAGCTTATAGATGATTCACGATTTCTGACTGAAAATGCTGCTGCTGATTTTTTATCTGTGCCTGGCGCTGTTCGTCTCTTTCCTCTGTTCCATTCTGGAGGCAGTGTTCCTGTCGGTGACGCCCACCTACATCGGCTCGCTGGACGATTCGGTCAAGCACAAGAAAGTGCTGCTGCAACTGAAGGGTGACGTGGACAATGCCATTTCGTCCATCCTCATTTTCAATACCATCGCCCATACCATGGGTGCCGCCGGCGTCGGGGCGGAGGCGGTGGGGATGTTCGGCGTCGAATGGCAGAGCGCCATCGCCGTGGTTCTCACGCTGCTGATCCTGTATTTCTCGGAGATCATCCCGAAAACCATCGGTGCCACCTACTGGCGGGAACTGGCCAAACCCAGCAGCCATATCATCGCCTTTCTGACCAAGGTATTGGCGCCCCTGCTGTGGATCTCGGAACAGATCACTAAGCGCATCCAGAAGAAAGACCATGACGGCCCGACCCGGGAGGAAATCTCCGCGATGGCCGCCATCGGGGAGCAGAGCGGCATCCTGGAGGAGCACGAAAGCGAGCTGATCGAAAACCTGATCACCCTGAAGGAGGTCTCGGTGGGCGATATCCTGACCCCGCGCAGCGTGGTTTTCCGCCTGGATGCCGACACCCCGATAGAAGCGGCGATGCAGGATGATAGTGTCTTTATCTATTCGCGCATTCCGGTCTATGAAGACAACCGGGAGTCCATCATCGGGATGGTGTTGGCCAAGAACATTATGAAGGCGGCCTCATCCGATGAACAAAAGGACGATACCATTCGCAGCATCACTACCCCGATTCACCGGGTGCCCAAGAAAATGCCCGTCTATTACCTGCTGGATCTGTTCATTCAACGTAAGGAACACCTGTTCATGGTGCACGACGAATACCGCCAGTTCTCCGGTATCGTCACGATGGAGGACGCCATCGAGACCTTGCTGGGCCGAGAGATAATGGACGAGATGGACCAGGTGGCCGACATGCAGCAACTGGCTCGGGAAAAAGCGGTGCGCTGGAAGAAGCGGCTACAGGAAAAGGCCGGCGATGAGTTTGTGGACTGATTTGCTGCATTTGTTGCAGGAGCTGGCTTGTGTGGAACTCAACTATCGGGTCCGACCCGATTATTTGTTGGACAATAAAAGCTGCCGAAGCAGCTTTTTGGTGACGAATACCGCTGGATTAGATAACTGCGGCGATAGCCGTACAGAGTTGATCCATGTTGTCGCGGGTCATGCCGGCGACGCTGATACGGCCTGAGCCAACAATATAGATGCCGTGGCTATCTTTCAGTGTGGCGACCTGCTCTTTAGTCAGGCCCGAAAATGAGAACATGCCGTTTTGACGTGCAATAAAGCTGAAGTCACGGTCAACGCCTTTCTCTTTCAGGGTGGCGACAAACAGGTCTCGCATCTGTTTAATGCGGTCGCGCATCTCCGCCACTTCTTTATCCCACTCTGCATACAATGCCGCATCGTTGAGGATAGTAGTCACAACGGCCCCGCCGTGTGCCGGCGGATTGGAGTAGTTTGCACGGATCAACGACTTTACCTGGCTGAAAGCGGTTTCCGCAGTGTCGCTGTCTTTTGCGACCAGGGTGAATGCACCCACGCGCTCATTGTACAGACCGAAGTTCTTCGAGAATGAACTCGCCACCAGCAACTCCCGGTTTTCTTCGGTGAAAACGCGCAGGCCCGTGGCGTCTTCCTCTATGCCTTTGCCAAAACCCTGATAAGCGAAATCGAATAAGGGCAACCATCCTTGTTCAGCGCTGAGTGCTGCCAGCTTCTGCCACTGAGCTTCTGTTGGGTCGATACCCGTTGGGTTATGGCAACAGCCATGGAACAACACCATGTCTCCCGATGCGGCCCCCTCGAGTGAGGTCAGCATCGCATCAAAATCCATCTTCTTGGTGTCGGCGTCGTAGTAGTCGTACTTGGCGATTTCCAAGCCGGCGGCAGCAAATACATTGTTGTGGTTCGCCCAGGTAGGGTTACTGACCCAAACCTTTGTGTTGTTGAGCTGCGAGGCATAAAACTCTGCGGCAATACGCAGTGCGCCGGTACCGCCGGGGGCTTGCGCCGTGCGGCCACGCTTGGTGGCGACGATGTCTGAATCCTTACCGAACAACAGGGCTTGCACGGCTACGCCATATGCCGCGCTACCCTGGATGCTCAGGTAGGATTTGGTTTTCTCATTTGCCAGCAAAGTAGCTTCGGCTTTCTTGACCGTTGCAAGAATAGGGGTTTGACCCGCTTCATCTTTATAAATGCCGACACCGAGATTGACTTTGTTGTTACGGGGATCGGATTTAAACGCTTCAGTGAGGCCGAGAATCGGATCAGCTGGAGCGGCTGAGATCTGTTCGAACATAAGTGAGTCCATATGGCAGTAATGCACGGAAAAACAGCAACTGGGGAGTGATGCCGCCTACCCTATATGATGCGCGTATATCAGACAAGGTCCTGTTATGGTCACCATGAATCACCCGCTGGGCTTGGCGTTACTGGAGACGGTGATGGCTACTTTATGGACGCCGGTAA
>RRYU01001446.1_pt1 | contig 10607 bp, 5 predicted proteins | sample 2162651 | NCBI WGS metagenome assembly RRYU01 (sample SAMN10267283, study PRJNA491782) | microbial mat metagenome | isolation source: biomat in the production well | place: Japan: Minami-Kanto gas field, natural gas well KTG3 | collected 2017-06 | reverse complement strand
TGCTACCTTCGGGCGTAACCGAATGCCTATGCGGCGCAGCCGCCCCCGAACCCCCACCGGAGGTGATGTTGCCCATGTCCTAGTTTAACCGTATTTTTATATTCCCATCTATGGGAATTTTGCGGTACAATGCTAGGCGGGAACCACATGCATCTATGGAACCGCCATGCTCGCCACCACCTTCGACCCAGCTCTGCTCAGTTTCAGTGGGCATGAGACCTTCATCTTACGCAGTCACTGGCTCAAAAAAGCCTACGATCTGCTCCGCTCCCAGCCCGATCTCTTCTTCCTCGAAGATGCCTTTGTGCGCTTGGGGGTGGGCAAGAATATGGCCAACTCCATCCGCTATTGGGGCCGCGTCTGTCATGTCTTTGAGCGTAGTGAAGATGGCGCGACCCATCGCCCCACGTGGCTGGGTGATGCGCTGCTTGCCGATCACGGCTGGGACCCCTTTTTGGTGACGCCCACCAGCCGCTGGTTGCTGCACTGGCAGATCTGTGCCGGGCCTGCGGCGGCGTTTACGTGGTTCTTCACCTTCAACCTGCTGCGGCGCGGGGAGTTTAGTAGCTCCCAGTTGGCGCAACAGGTACACCATGTGGTGGCGCAGCTTGGGGCCAAGCTGCCCTCGGCGGCCACGTTGGGGCGCGATATTGATTGCATGCTGCGCTGTTATGTGCGCCCCGATGCGACGCTGCGCGGTGCGCCACTTGAGGATGCCTTGCAGTGCCCGCTGCACGATCTGGAACTGATCCAGCTCTTGCCCGGTCAGGGGACGTACCGCCTCGCCGGGGGGGCGCACCCCGATCTGCCCGATCAGTTGGTGGCGCTCGCGGCATGGTATCAGGCACGCCATCTGGGCCGGGCGACGCTGGCCTTTAATGAGTTGGCGTATGCGGAACGCTCGCCGGGGCGGGTCTTCCGCCTGGATGAAGATGCGCTCTTGACCCGTCTGTTGCACATGGAGCAGATTACCCACGGGCAGGCGACCTTTTCGGAGAGTGGCGGGATTCGTCAGTTGGCCTGGCGCAACCTTGAGGATGTTGCGTATCCGCGTGCGTTGTTGCAGGCTGCGTTTGCTCAGGAGCGCCACTATGTCTGAACGCCGCTTGCCCATGGTTGCGCCGCGCTTTACTCGTGCTGTCCATATCCGCCGCGATTTCCGCGATCTGCGCTACCGCCTCGATGGCTACCATGTGACGCCGCTGGTGCGGCAGGTGGCTGGGCGCATCGTGGCGGGGCTGGAGGCGCAGAGTAGCGAACGCGCCTTTTCGCTGATTGGCCCGTTTGGTGCCGGGAAGTCGGCGTTTGGCCTCTTTGTGGCCCACTTTCTCCAGCGTAAGCCCGAATCGCGCCAGAAACTGCTCGATGCGCTGCATGTGGCCACGCCCGATTCACTCTTGCCGTTGCATGCGCCGCGCATGTTGGTGGCGCTGATTGCGGGCAATAATAGTTCGTTGCGCCACGCGATCCTGACCGGCATGCTGGAGGCGTTAGCTGCTCCGCATCTCCATTCGCCGCAGTTTGATGATCTGCGCGAGCAGCTTCGTCAGGCCAGCCGCGCTGCCGATCTCGACCCGGAACGGGTGGCGCAACTGGCCAGCCGGGTGGCTGCGGCGCTGCGTTCGCATGGCGAATACCAGGGCTTGGTGCTGCTGATTGACGAGCTTGGTCAATTTTTGGACTATGCGGCGCGTCAAGATGAGGAACGCGATCTCTTTGTGTTGCAGAGTGTTGCCGAGGCGGCGGCGCGTAGTGGTGAGGATCGGTTGCTGGTGCTGACTATTCTGCACCAGGCGTTTGAGCGCTACACGCTGAATGCGGGCCTCGCTCGGCGGATCGAGTGGGCCAAGGTGCAGGGCCGTTTTGTCGATCTGCCCTTCCAGGAACCCGCCAGCCAGATGGTGCGGATGGTGGCGCTGGCACTGCGTCCGAGTGGCAAAGATCCCTATCAGGCCGCTCGTGCAGAATGGGCGGACACGATGGCGGTGCAGAGCGAGGCGCTGGGCTTGCGCCCGGTGGAGATCGCGGCCCACGAGTGGCCCCAGATCCTGGCCGATTCTTATCCCATCCATCCCACGGTGCTGGTCGCGCTGCCGCAGCTCTTCCGCCAACTCGCGCAGAATGAACGCTCGCTCTTCGCCTTTCTGCACTCGGATGAGCCGTGGGGTTTGCGCGATGTGCTTCAGGCTGAAGCTTCGCCCGCCACGCTGCCGATCTACCGCCTGACCCACCTCTACGCCTATGTCGAGGCGAGTCTGGGGCCGAGCCTCTTTGCGAGGGCGCGCGGTCAGCGTTGGGCCGAGTTGGCCGAGGTGCGCACGTTGTTGGGCAACGGCGATCCTGCGCTGCTCGATCTGCTCACGGTGATCGGGACGATTGGGGCGATGGAACGCTCCTCTGGGTTGCGGGCGAGTCAGGCTCTTCTCGCCTTTGCCTTGGATACCGAGGTGAGTGATGGGCTGTTGGCGCTGCAAGCGCGGCGTATGATCACCTTCCGCCAGCACCGCGACAGCTACATTATTTGGGAAGGCAGCGATCTGGATCTGGAGGCGTTGACCCAGGTGGCGCGCCGCGATCTGGGGGAGCGGGCGACCCTGGCCGGGTTGCTGCAACACCACGCCGATACGACCCCGCGTGTGGCGCGGCGGCATAGTTACCGCAGCGGGGCCACCCGCCTCTTTGCGGTGCGCTATCTCGATACGGCGCAACTCGATGCGCCCCCCGCCCCCACGGCGGGCTACGATGGCGAAGTGGTGCATATCGTGCCTAATGATGATGACGATCTGCACCGTGCCGAAGCCTGGGCACAGCAGGCGGCGCGCCGCGACGAACCAGAACGGATTGCGGTGTTGCCCCAGCGCGTGCGCGAGTTGCGCAACGTGTTGCTCGATGTGGCCGCGCTGCGCCACTTGCTAGAGGAACAGCCGGAGTTAGAACATGATCGCCCGGCGCGGCGGGAAGTGGCGGGACGGCTGATCGAGGCCCAGCAGACCCTGGCCGGGGTCATGAACGAGACCTACGCGGGTCGTCATGGGCGCTGGTTCTACCGCAGTCAGCCCCAGCCGATCTTCAGTGCCAGCCAGATTGATGATCTGCTCTCGCACGCTGCCGATGCGACCTACCCGCAGACGCCACGGGTCTGGAACGAGTTGATCGTGCGCCGCCAACTCTCTTCGGCAGCGGCCAAGGCGCGCCGCAATCTGATCGAAGCCATGCTCGATCACCCCGACCAGGAGTTGCTGGGCATTAGTGGCTACCCGCCGGAGCGGGCGATCTATGCGAGTGTGCTGCGCATGAGTGGGCTGCACCGCCCCAATGCGGCTGGAGTGTGGGAGATCGGGCCACCCCCCGATGACGATCCGCTCCACCTCCGTCCGGCATGGTCGGCGCTAGAGGCGCTGCTGCGTGCCGAAGAGGCGGAGCCGCTGCCCCTAACCAGCCTCTTTGCCCGCCTTGAGGCTGCGCCGTTTGGGGTGAAGCCGGGGCTGGTTCCGCTGCTCTTCATGGCCTTCTACCTCACCCGTGCGGGCGAGATCAACTTCTACGAGCGTGGCAGCTACGTCCCCGACCCCGACATGGCCACCTTCGAGCGGCTCTTGGCGCGCCCGGAGCAGTTTGGGGTACGCCTGAGCCGCGCCGAAGGTGTGCGCTGGCAGGTCTACCAGCAGCTTGCCGCAGCCTTGGCCCCAGCGGCGCTTACCAAGCCGGTGCAACCGGCGCTGCTGGCGGTGGCCATCCCACTGCTGCGCCAATACCGCCACCTGCCCGCCTACAGCCAGCAGACCAAGCGAGTGAGTCGGCAGGCGCAGGCCATCCGGCGGGCGCTGCGCGAGGCGCGTGCGCCCGATGAGTTGCTCTTCGAGCGCCTCCCCGCCGCCTGCGATCTGCCCGCGTTCCGCGCCGATGAGGTGCTGGATACACAACGGGTGCGCGATTTTGTCAGTGCGGTGCTGGCGGGGATGCAGGAACTCCAGCATGCCTACACACATCTGATCAGCCAGATCACAACCCAGATTGAACGTGCCTTCGGCCTGCGCCAAGGGCGTGCCGAGCTTCAGGCACGCTACGATCTGATCGCCGAGCGCAGCAACGATACCCAACTGCGCATGTTGGGGGTGCGCCTAGAGAGCGCCAGCCCCGACGGGCATGCCTGGGTCGAGAGCATCGCCGCGCTGCGCGGCAAGCGGCCCCCGGAGCAGTGGGGCGACGACGATCTGCCCCGTTTTGAGGATGCCGTGGCCCAGTTGGGGCAACGCTTCCGCGCCGCCGAGGAACTGGCCATCATTGCCCAGCGCGTCCCCGCCGAGGCCGCGCTCCTGCGGGTGGGCCTCTCGAACGGGCAGCACGAGCGCAGCCGGGTGCTACACATGGATCAGAGTGACCCCGCTGTGGCACGGTTGCGCAACGAGTTGGGCGATCTGCTCCAGCGCCACCAGGGCTTGACGAGTGAGCAGCGAGCGGTGGCGCTGGCGGCGCTGCTAGAGGGATTCTTGGAAGAGTGACAGGTTACTCACGTGTGAGCGGAGCTTCTTTTTGACGCAAAAAATCTGGGATGCGCCGCATGGCTTCGACAAGCTCAGCCAGCGGCCCGGTGGCTGAGCTTGTCGAAGCCACCGGCAGTGTGGACACTTACCTAGAATAATCATAACCCCATGGACGACGAACGCATCATCCAGAGTTGGGCCGAGCGCCCCGGACGCCACATTGTCAACCTGAGCGGCGGCAAGGACAGCACCGCGCTGGCGATCTTCCTGCGCGACAAGATCCCGCAGGTAGAGTATCTCTTCTGCGATACGCACAAAGAGCTGAACGAGACCTACGAGTACCTTGATCGGCTCTCGGCCTACCTGCAACGCCCGATCATCAAGCTCAACGCCCAGCGCGGCTTCGACCACTGGCTGGATATGTATGGTGGCATGCTGCCCTCGGCGCAGGTGCGCTGGTGTACGCGCAAGCTGAAGATCGAACCCTTCGAGAACTACGTGGGGAGCGAGACGGTTTGGAGCTACGTGGGCATTCGCGCCGACGAAGCCCGCAGCGGCTATGTCTCGACCAAACCCAACATCCACCCGATCTTCCCCTTCAAGGAGTTCGGGCTGGGGCTGGGCGACATCGAGCGGCTCTTGGAGGAGAGTGGCCTGGGGCTACCCAGCTACTATGAATGGCGGCAGCGCAGTGGCTGTTTCTTCTGTTTCTACCAGCGCAACAGCGAGTGGGTAGGGCTGATGGAGCGCCACCCGGAGCTTTTTGCGCAGGCCAAAGCCTATGAGAGCGAGCGCGGTGGCGAACAATTCACCTGGCGGCAGGGCGAGAGCCTGAGTATGTTGGAACAGCCGGAGCGAGTCGCCCAGATTAAGCGCGAGCATGAGCGGCGTATGGTCCGCGAGCGGGCTAACCGCCCCGACCGCCCCTTGATCGAGGTGATCGGGGCGGCGTTGGATGCCGAGGATGATGATCAGGGGTGCGATATTTGCCATTTGTAGGAGGAGTTGGCTATGGTGAGTGTGAGCAATCCATTCGTTGACTACCTGAACCGCTACACCACCGCTTCGCCCGACCATGAAGCGGCCTTCGATGAATTTCTCTCCCAGATCGCGCCGCCCTCCGGCCAGCCGCTGCACCTCAAGACCCAGGTTGAAGACTTCCTCAACGTGAGTTTCGCCCAACCCGATCCGCCCTCGGTCATCCTGACCGGCAACGCCGGGGATGGCAAGACCTACCTGTGTCGCCAGATCATCAAGAAGGCGAACGCGCAGCCCTTCCACTGGGAGCGGCTCCAACACGAGCCGATCATCCTCAATGGCAAGCGGCTCTCTGTGATCAAGGATCTCTCCGAGTTGGGCGACGCCGAGGGCACGGCGCTCTTGCGCCGGGTGGCCGCAACCCTGAGCGGGGAGAGCGAGGATCGCTATCTGATCGCGGCCAACGAGGGGCGCTTGCGGGCACTGGCCGCTCTTGATGCCGCACTCCGCCCCCTCTACGATCTGATCCACAACCAACTTACCGTGGGTGAAGCCAATGGGGCGCGGGTTCTGGTGATCAACCTGACCAAAGTGACCACCTCCTCGTTCGTGCGCAAGACCCTGGAGTGGATGAGCGATCCTGTTCACTGGCAGGTGTGTGAGACCTGCGAGAGCCGCGCCGCATGCCCGCTGGCCTACAACGCCCGCCAACTGGCCCAACCCAGCATTGCCGCTCGTGTCCAGATGCTCTACCAACTCCTCGAACATCTGGACATCCACGTTACCGTGCGTGACATGCTCATCCACCTGGCCTATACCCTCACCGCCAATCAACGCTGTCAGCACCTGCAACACATGCACGCCGCGCATCGTGATCTGAGATCGCTGGTCTACTATGAGAATATCTGGGGCCACAACGCCAGCCCCGACTTCCAGCGCAAGGCGAGTGTGGTGCAGCATCTGGAGCGCCTGCATATCGGCAACCACTCGCTCTTCGAGTTGGACAACTTTATTGTGAGTGGTGGTGAAAGCGAGGAGGAGCAGGCACAGCACCGGCGTCTCTTTCCACCCGCTGTGGATCTCAACCATCTCCGTTTTGAGCAGGATCGCCGCGCATACCTTGAGGGCGGAGCCGAAACCGGGACGCAGCAAGAAACCCCCATGCTCATCGCGTGGTTGCCCCACTATCGGCGTAAACTCTTCTTCGAGCTGGAGCAGCAGGCCGAGGCCAACCGGCTCATCCCCTTCCTCTTTTTGGCCGACTACCTCGATCTGCTAGAGAATGAACAGCGACATAAAGAATCGATCCGCCGCAATCTGGTGCTGGGTCTCAATCGTGCCTTCTCGCGGCTCTACCTGAACCTCGATGACAACCTCTATATCACCAGCCAATACCTGCACAGCACCGAACAGCCGCGCCCGCTCGTGCGCCTTACGATTCCGATTCAGGGCGTTGATCTGCGGGTGGATCGGCGGCCACACGTGGCCTACGACTATGATCGTGCCGACCTCGCGCTGGTGATCGCGCCACCACCGGCGCTCACGATGCAGCGCGGGGTGCCGCCCAAGCCGGAGAGTTGGCGCATGAACCTGTTGCTCTTCGAGTACCTCATGCGCCTCGCCCATGGGGGCACCTTCAACATTCTGGCCGAAGAGTGTGAACTGAGTGTGCGCAGCCTCAAAGATCGCCTGTTGCGGGCATTTGCGAGTGATACAGCGCATACGGATCGGATGGTCGAGTTCTTCGTGGCCGAGCAGCGCCGCTATGCCTTGCGCAAGCTTCGTATTGATGAGCAGGGCAAAGTTCATACTTCGTAGGAAAGGGGGAACGCGATGACGAACATCTATGGTGGGCCTGAAAGTACACAAAAAGAACAGTTCCCTATCGCGGCATGGATCTGGGGGCACCGGCTACGCACCGGCCAGACCTGGATCGAATATATGCTCGAATTTCTCAGCATCCTCGCGGGCTATGACTACCAACTCGGTCGCGGTCTGCGTGGCGGCGATGCGGATCTCGCCTACTCCATCCCCAAGCGGCTGGGGCTGCGGCGCTTCATCTTCTACGATGGCCATGAAAAGACCCGCGATAGTCGGGATACCCGTGCGCTAAACGAGCTATGCGCCGAACTTAGACGTACTATGCCCACACCCAACGGGCATGCGGATACCGACATCATGGAGCAGGTGCGTTCACTACTGCGCTCCTTCTCGGCGATAGAAGAGGCGCGTTCCTGGTATGCCAAGGCGCTCTTCCCGGTTCACGAGGAATTTCTGCTCTGGGAGGCGTTGCGCAAAGGTTCCACCAAGAAGGCGTATGCCGCCTCGGCTGATGATCTTGAACTCCAACAGCTTGATAAATCTATTGATTTCCGTGCCCGCAACTTCTTCGCCCGTGGTGGTGAGATCTACTACCTCATCCTCTCCGCCGGTACCGAGCATGACCCGGCATTGCGTAGCCGCATCGGTGAGCGGCTGCGCCACCTGCTCACCAACCACAATACTACTCTGGGCCAGATTGCCCATATCATTGATCGCACATGGAGCGATCTGGTTCTCAGTGCTGATCATGAGGGCTTGATCAAGGGCAAACTGGGCTGGATTCTCGATCCTCAATGCGCACTCTATCGCCAGATCGCCGAGGATCTGGATACCTTCCTCGATAACCAACTCGATTCGCTCGAATGCCTAGAGTTACTCGCCCACCTGATCAGTTTTCACATCCTGCTCTACATCTACCACCGTGCCCATCCGGCCAGTCACCCCGACGGCCATGCGGCGGGAAGTTGTTTGGAGGCGTGTCGCCCGGAGTTGCTGATAGATGTGCTGGGTGAGCAGGATGGCGGCATTATGCGTAACCAATCGGCGCGTAGCCTGCGCCAGCACGAGGATTGGCAACTTCAGCAGGCGCACAGTTTTATTACGCAGAAGATCAGCACCTGGGTCAATGAATATGCGGGTGATCCCGATCTGCATGCGCAGCTTGATGCCGAGATTCAGCACTTTTTCCTGGCCAGTGGAAGGACGATCAAGGAGACCTATCAGGCAGCCATCCCGCAGGTACGCGCCACCTATGATCCGGCCACAACGGATCGTGAGGCGCTGATCCAGATCTACAGCCAGACCGTCTTTCAGGTACTCGAATCGGAGTTCCGCACGAATTTCCTCAGAGTCCACCGCAAGATCGGGCGAGCGATTGGCATGATTGCGCCACGTAAGGGGCCGCAGCCGCGCTTTGTCTTGGGCGATACGCTGCTCAAAACCCTGATTATGGCCATCTTGCCGCGCGACGCCCCGCCCATCCCCTTCGGGACGCTGCTCGAACGGCTCTATGAACGCTATGGCATCATCATTGGGCCGGGTGAGGTGAGTAAGGCCGGGTTGCTGGAACGCCTGCGTATCAATGAGGAGTACTACACCCGCAACCGCGATGCTCTGCGTGACCGCATGCTGCGCACCGGGTTGTTACAGCACTATTCGGATGCAACGGCATTGGTGCATCGGAGTTAATCGGAGGGGATCATCATGCCTGAGAATACCGATTCCTTAATCGCCACTGCGCTGCGTCGCTATCTGGCGAGAAAGATCCAAGTCTCCGCCAATGCCCGTACCTTTTTCCGCATCTCCGGCTTCCGCGAGGCGGTCTACCAGGAACTGCTCGGTGCCTTGGCGCAACAAACGTGGCGGCTCGCCGAAAAAGATCTGCTGGTGTGTAGCATTGATCCCATCCCCGGCTTTCCTGAACAGGCACTCGCGCCGCACCGCTCGGCCACATGGTACCGCAACACGGTGCAGGATGGTCAGGCGCTCATCCTCATCCAGAACCGCCGCAGCACCGATGCCCAGAGCCTCAAGGATCTCTTCTCAGTTACCGAGATGACTATCTCGCAAGATGGGATTCATGCGCTGCTCGATACCTGTATGAGCCGCTACCAACTCAACACCGAGGCCAATCAGCGCGACGAGATCATCCATTTTGTGCGCCGCTTTGCCAAGGTGATCCACGAGCCGCAGTTGCGCGATCTGGTCGAGTTTTTGGTCGAGGTGGATCGCAGCATGGCCGAACAACCCGGTATGGATGTGCGCCACGCGCTAGCTGCCGCACTCCCCTGGCTGGGCCTCTTCCGCTGTAAAGAGTTGGCGACGCTGAAGAGTACCCACAGTGACAAACTCTTGCGCCAAGTCTGGAACGCCGCCCGCATTGGTGATGAGGTGCTGGAGGAGCGCCAGTATAGCGACTATATCAAGCGTCTTGAGCAGGTGACATTCGATGATCTGAATGGCGCTTCGGCTGCCCAGAAGCGCCGCCTGCTGGCCAGTTTCATTGCCGGTGAATTGCGTAACGACCGCGACGCGCAGTTGGAGGTGCTGAAGATTGATTGGAACGAGGTCAAGCAGATCGTCCTGAACAAGACGCGCAATACCGCCCAGCAGAAGATCGCAACGCTGGCCACCCAGATCCAGGCGTTAGCAGAAGAAGGAACGCTGGGTGGTGATGATGTTCAGGAGGTACTCGATGACCTGCGCAATAGTACCGAGCCCGATCCAGAGACGCTCGACCGCCTGCTGATCGAGCAGGGCGATGCGTTGCCCAAAAGACTGAAGACCGATCTTCAGCGGCTGGTTAAACCGCGTACCCAACGCCATGCCGATTTCCTCGTCGGGGTGGTGAGTGTGGCCCTGACGCTACTCGTTCCGAACCAGAATGATCTCGCAGTGGGGACGAAGCTCCAGGTGCAGGTCAATCTGCGTGGTGTCAAGAAGAGTGATCACCTCCCTGAAGCCTGTGCCACGTTTCGCACGCTCTATGGGGGTATCGAGCAAGAATGGGATCAGCTAGAGTGGAATCTTCAGGCGCTCTGGGATCAGAGCGAGCAAGAGCCGAGTGGGGGAGAGGAAGAGGCCCAGAACGAGGCCGAACAGGAGCGCGAGATCCGTGAGGAGATTCCCTTCCGCCTCATTCTGCTGGGGCCGGACGGCAAGGAGCGCAGCCGGGGCGAATTGATCTGGATCTACCGCGCCGATAGCCCCGCCGGAGCCACCCACCAGACCTTGCTGGCCGAGCGCAAGCAGATTGGTGTCACCGAGCCATTACGGCTGCGCGTGCCGATCTTCAATACCTGCCCAGCGAGTAGCGTGATTGAT
>RRYU01000890.1_pt1 | contig 10609 bp, 14 predicted proteins | sample 2162651 | NCBI WGS metagenome assembly RRYU01 (sample SAMN10267283, study PRJNA491782) | microbial mat metagenome | isolation source: biomat in the production well | place: Japan: Minami-Kanto gas field, natural gas well KTG3 | collected 2017-06 | reverse complement strand
ACTTGTGAGTGAAACTAATGCCGGCTTTTTTTAACCTGTTTTTTACATACCCCCTAGCTGGACCAGTCAACAAGATGTGTACTTCTTTTTCTTTTGATATTTTCTCAATCACATCACAGAAAACGTCTGGTCCTTTTATCAATTTCGGCTCAAAACCATCTTTCCATCCATCCCCATCTTTTTGAAAAGAGCCGATTATAAATTTATCTTTTGGTAAACCGACGCTGGCTTTAAGTTTTCTTTTTTCTTCCCCTGATTTTCTTTTAAAAATATTCAAATCTATCCCTAGCGGTATTATAACAATTTTCTTTTCATCGAATCCAAGTTTGATTAATTCTTTTTTTGTTTTACTACATGCTGTATGAAGGAAATCTATAATTTTATTGATTTCTGGAATTTTTTTTGTCCTTTCGTCATCTGGAGCGATATGATACCAAGTTAAAACGACTTTATTGCTTTTATGTATTTTTATTGGATAATTATTTTTATCAAAAAAAGTGTTTGCCGAGCCAAAATGCAAAATTTTATTTCTAGCTCCAGTTGTAGTTGTTCTCAAATCTCCTTTTATCTCTCCCTTTTTATTCAAATTTTTTATAAGCTGACGGCCTTCCCATTGTATAACCCAATCAACATTTTCCGTAATATATATAATTTTGTTTTCATAAAAGATATTTTTAAAAATATCTTTTATGAAAGAAACTAAATTAAATAATTTAGTAAATATTTTTTTAATCATGCTTTTCAACTACCCCCCAAAGCTCACCAAACTTAATAGAATAATCTCCCAATTCCCATCCAGACAGCTTTAGCTCATTTTTTAAAATCTCCTCTGTAAATTCTATAAAATGTGTATCATCCAGTCTATATTCATATCCATTTTCTTTTTTATAAACCGCCAACCAATCCCTATCTATCATCGGCACTCTTATCAAAATTTTACTTGATAATTTATGTAAACTTTTTAGAAGCTCTACTCTCTCATCAATATGCTCCAAAACATTTGAAAGGATAATTACATCAAATTCTTCCCCGAATCTAAAGGTGGTAGCATCACCTAATATGAATTCAAGATTGTCTCTTTTGTAGTTTTTGTTTGCTTTATCTACATTTGTTTTTAGAATATCTATTCCTGTTACTTTTTTTGCCTTTTCAGCAACATCATAAGCCAAAAAACCATTTCCACATCCAATGTCTAGAACAAGATCATTTTCACCAACATTCTCAATAAAAAAATCATGATAATTCATTATGCCATGTTTCGGGTGAATACCCTTGTTATCAAAAACCACCAAAACAGAAATTACTTTGTATAGATAGTTATGTAATTTTATAGATGTTTTTAGCAGGGCTGACAAAACAATTTTATTTGTAATTATACTCTTAAGCAATTTCTTCATATATTCTAATTTCCTTTTTTATCTGGTTATGTATTGAAAAATTATCCACTATATATTTTCTTGCGTTTTTTCCTAGTCTATTTTGGAGGTTTTTATCATTTTTTAGGCTTATTATAGCTTCTTTTATATTAGCAGAGTCGGTGCTGGCTAGCAAGCCATTTTCACCGTCTTTTATGACCTCTTTTATCCCTTCTACATCAGTGCCAATACAGGCTAATCCACAGCCCATAGCCTCAAGCAGGGTCTTTGGCATACCTTCATAAAAAGATGGGAGGATAAATATGTTGTATCTATTGAGGACTTTAGGTAATTCGCTATTTGGAAAATTACCAAGAAAATTAATAATCACATTCTTCTCCCTTGCCTTTTTTACCACAACATCTTTAAAGGGGTCATTCCCTCCTCCGACAATATCTAGTTCTATATTCAAGCCTTCTAGTGCCTCAATTAAACTTAAAATATTTTTTTCTTTTACTACCCTTCCAACATAAACAATCTTGTTCTCATTTTTTACCAAAGTCTCATCTGGTTTGAAAATATCTGTATTTATATAGTTAGCAACGATTTTAACTTTTTCTTTTTTTACCTTGTATTTTAAGACAAGGATATCATAGACTTTTTTAGAAGTAACCAAGCTAAAATCGGCATAGCGATAAATAAATCTTTCAAAAATAGTTATCACTCTGTACAAAAATATTTTATTCTTCTGCTTGGCAGTAAAAGAAAGTGAGTAGCCAGTTCTAATAATTAACTTAGCATTTTTACCTATCCATTTAGAGAGAAGCGCCGAGTGCGCGCCGAGCATTTGGTTGGTTTTTAATATGTCTATTTTTTTTATTATTCTTCTATTTACAAATGGCATTAAAATAGAATAGAGATAGTTGTTTATTTTTGATTTTTTGTAAACTATCTCAACATTTTCTTTGAGAAGATTTTTATATTTCAAATCTTCCTCTCCTCCATAGGTGAAAAAATACACTTTATTGAAATATTCTGCCATTAGATTGATTGGCTCTATTTCACGAGAAAGCATACCCACCTTTTGCCATTCAGACAAACTCACTCCCATTGTCATAAAAAATCCAAGATTTTTTCCTTTTAACTTTGAGAATATTTTTTCTTCTTCGGATGTTTTTGAGAAAATTCCTACTATCATGCCTGCCCCATTTCTAAAATGTCCAGCCAGAAACTGCCTTAAAATCCATCCAACATTTGCCCAGAAAAACCAAAGATAATTTTTTATATTTTTTTTGCAATTATTTTGGAAAATAATTTTCCTATTTTTACCCTCCTTCTCTCCACTAACAAAAATATTTTCTTTCCCAGATTTGCTGTGATTATGCAACACTTTTGCATGTGGCGTGTAGATGAGATGATATCCAAGATTTTTCGCTCTCAGACAAAAATCCACGTCCTCAAGACTGGTTCTTCCCCCACTAAAAACAGTGAACTTTATTTTTCCCAGCAATTCTTTTCTAAATGAGCTCACTCCTCCGTGAGCATAATACCCTTCAACATTCTCTGTCACTCCTTCATCCCAAACCTGAAAACCAACATCGTTTATATTCCATTTTACTTTTGATTCAAGCCCAAAGATATAATTATAAATTATTTCAAATATTTTTTTCTCTCTGTTGTTTGTTATCTTTCCGCCAACTCCGATTAGTTTTTCATCTTTGTTCTCTCGCCATACTTTCATTATGTTTTCAAAAAAATCATTCTCCAATATCAGATCATCGTCTAAGTAAAAAATTATTTCGTTTTTAGCGAGGTCTATTGCTCTATTTTTTGACTCTGACAGGCCCCTTCTTTCAATCTCGTGATTTTTTTTATAATAATTTAGTTCTATGTTTTTTCGCTCTGCTCTCTCTTTTAAAATACCTATAAAATTTTTATCTAAATTTCCATCGTCAATTATCAAAATTTCATTCGGCAAAAGTGTTTGTTTTTCAATAGAAAAAAAACAAGCTTCTAAGTCTTTTTCTCTGTTGTAGGTTGGGATAACTGCGGTAAATTTCATTGTATTTTTAGACTATTTTTTATCTTAGCCATTTTGTAATAAAAATTCTTTCCAAAGAAAGACAAGATTATATAAGAATAAACAATATAATTTTTTGGATTTTCCTTTAGAGATTTCAAAAATGATTTTCTAGCCCCCTTCGTATCTCCTTCTATCATTTGTCTTGTTCCATCGTACCTCAGCTTTTTGCTTAGCAAGTCCTTGTCGTTCTTATAATAGTGAATATATTTATTAAAAATATACTCTAGATCATTTTTTCTTTTCTCCCCTAAGGTTTTGGAAATATTGTTTTTGTGAAGATAATATTTTATAAGATAATCATCTACAATCTCAAAGTCATATTTTTCTAATAACCTAATTCTCATCTCCCAGTCCTGTCCGCTTTTCAAACTCTCATCAAAACCGCCAACAGTATCAAAAACTTCTCTCTTGTAGATCATCCCGCTACCACTACCGAGATAATCTCTCGTCAGTATCTCTCTCTGTGGATTTTTTGGTTTTGTAATATTATATTTTTCTATGTTTTTTCCTCCAACCACAAGAGCATTGCAAGTCACGAAGCTAAGATTTGAATTGTCTGATTTTTCAAAAACATCTAGTTGCTTTTTTAGTTTTTGTGGCAACCATTCATCATCTGAGTCTAGAATGGCAATATAATCACCTTGAGAACTTTTTATTCCAACATTTTTTGGCTTTGCCGCCCCACCAGAATTCTCTTGATATATATATTTAATTCTAGAATCTTTCTTTATAAACTCCTGAACCAAATCTCTCGTATTATCAGTTGAGCCATCGTCCACAATAATCAATTCAAAATCCTCAAAAGTCTGGTTTAAGACACTTTCAACGGCACGAACAAGAAGCTCTGAGCGGTTATAGGTTGGGATTATTATTGAAATTTTCATGTATTTTTTCTTTTCATTTCAATCGCGCTAAAAGCTAGCTTAACAAAAAGCCAGGAAATAGTTTTATTGAAAATTTTTAGTTTTATAATAAAACTAATTAAACTATTCTCCTTTCCCCTGAATTTAATATATTCTATTTCTTTGCTTGCAAATGTATAATTAGAAAAATATTTTAATATTTCCTTCTTTTTTCTGTAACAACAAAGATCATCTAAAATTCTACATGAGTCTTTTACAAAATCTTTTGTAGTTTTATATTGAGGCCTTGTCATTCCAAAACCAAGCAATCTCATCAAATACATATAGTAATAACGTACTTTTGAATTTTTAGAAAACCAATGTGAAAAAGTTATTAAAACATGGCCTTCGCGCCAAGTGTCTTTACATGGAAAATGATGATACATAGCTCCATCTTTTTTAAGAACCCTATTTAGCTCGGAGGCTGTAAATTTAATATTCTCAACGTGTTCAAAGACCATGTTTGATATTATAAGATCAAATGTGTTATCTTCAAATGGAAATTTTGTATTAATTTTAACAGGGATTATCTTTTTGTCTTCAAAAATATCACTTTTCTCTTTTTTTAGATCATCATTATATTCATACACATCCAGTCCCACTACATCTATGTCATTTTCCAGTAACAATTCAACAATCTCTCCCTTTCCACACCCAAAATCAAGAACTTTGATTTTTTTATAATCAAAATTTTTCTTTACGTAATCAAGAAAATATAAATAATTTACATTAGTGGTCATAGAATATTATTTCTCCCAATCCCTAATAATTAATCTTTTCCTCCTACTATCAACTTCCACCACCAATTTCTGCTTTTTCTGCCACCCAAAATCGCGGATTGCTTCAATTGGTAAGGTTATAGCATAGCTTTTACCACCAGATTTGGTGATTTTGCGAATATTTTTGTCTTCTAATTTTTGTCTTCCCATATATTTTTTATTACGTAATTTACCCTGTTAAATAAGATTTGAGCCTATTTTTTAAAAACATTTTACCATGATATGTTTTTAAATACTTCTCTCGATGAGTAGCGTCCTCTCTTTTTAAGCAAGCTTCATAGTATATCAATGAAAGAGGAAGTCTGTTTTTAGTCGACTCCACTAATCCTTTGTTGTGTTGATCAAATCTTAATTTTAAATCTTTTGTATAGCCCGTATACATTTTTCCATCTTTTTTACTGAGTAATATATAAGTATAATACACTAGATTTAAAATTATTTAATAGGGTGAATTACGTAATTCTTTTTTTTATTTTACCACATATTAGCAAAAATAAAAGCCCGGAGGGCTGTGGGCTATTGGTTATTTTTTAGGATAAGAGAGTAAAGGATTGGTTTTATTCTGAATATAATTAATTATTAGTTGTTGTCTTTTTTGCTTCTTATCAATAGTTTTTATAATAACAATTAATTGCTGCATTAAAAAAGTCTTATTGCTGCATTTTATCAAAAATATCCTAAAAAATCAAGTAAAATAGCAATTAATCGCTGCATTTTATAATATATTATCGCGGCATTTAATGATTTTTAGGTAACTTTAGAAAACAAAAAAACAGCTTTGTATTATAACAACTTTTCTTGCCCATCTTTTTTCTTTAAATATATTTCAACTTTTCTAAATACGTCCTCCGTCCACTCTAAATATCCTTGAGCTTGTTTTATTGATATTGCTGTCATTGCACCGTACAAATTTTTATTTCTTCGGAGCCTCATTCACCCTGTGAAATAAGACTTGAGACGTTTTTTGATATACATTTTACCATAGTGGGTTTTTAAATGTTTTTCTCTTTTTGTAGCATCAGCTCTCTCGACACAAGCCTCGTAATATATTAATTCTAATGGTTTTCTGTTTTTTGTTGATTCGACCAATCCCTTATTATGCTGTTCAAGTCTTAATTTTAAATCTTTAGTATAGCCTGTATACATTTTATCATCTTTTTTGCTTTTCAAAACGTAAGTGTAGTACATCATCTTGATTTAAAATTATTTCACGGGGTAAACTTGCCCTATTATATTAATATCGTCAAAGTTTAATTGTTCTGCTAATTTTTCAATTAGGGCGATATGGTGTCCTTGCTTTGATTTTACTCTAAGTCCATTTATTGCGCTAACAGCAATGCTTATTTTCAAAAATGCTTCATATGAAAACCTAAATATAACCTCAGGCTCATCTGAATTTCTAGCAATTTTCAAATCTGCTATAGCTGCCTTGTAATATCCGTCTATTTGTTTTTTTGAAAAATCAAATTCTTCAAACATACTAAATTAATTTAATGGTTTTACCCTTAAATATATTTTTTATAAAATCATCTCCACTTTTTTTCTTTAATAAATATTCTTTCTCTGTCATGTCCACGGTATTTATCTCTCTATTTATTTCTTTTGAAAGTTTATATAGCCTTCTGTTTGACTCAATTGAAGAATGATTGCCAATTATCAATAAATCTATATCACTGTCTGGACCAAAACTACCCTTACTATATGAACCAAATATATATACTTCTTGCAAACCTTTTAACCCAACTAACAAATCAGTTAACTTTTTTTCAAAACCGTGACTAATACCAAATGCTTTTTTCACCTCCTCTAAGAGCGGATAGTCTTTGTTTAAAAAATAATATCTCATATTGCCCTGTTCTTCAGATGTAAAGATTCCATCTCTTTCTAGCTCCTTGAGCTTACGAATAAGATTTCCAGGATCAACATCCAGAATTCTTGATAATTCATTTATATAATGTCTACTTTCTGGATTAATAAAATAATATCCTAAAAGTTTTTCAGTTATTTTTGATTTAAAATTAAACATAATTGTATTTATTTACAATAATCATTGTATCAAATTACAATAACTGTGACAAGTCTTCTATTAATAGGTTAATTTTACCACATATTAGCAAAAATAAAAGCCCGGAGGGCTGTGGGTTGTTGATGATAAAGCAGATTGTCACGAGATTCTCACGGTCGCTTTAGCTCCCTCAGAATGACAGGAGGAGGTATTTTTTTAGTGGCTTTTTATTGCCACTCCAGACCCCAATCTGGAATCTTCGTTATCTAAATTTTATAAACGGAGCTCGCCAAAATAAATAACACCCGGTGTCTTTAAAGACACCGGGTGTTTTAACTGCCTGTACTACTATTTGGAACGATAGTATCTTTTGGCGTGTTCGTGGGACGAGATTCTATCGCCTCGCTCCAGAATGACAGGGGGATTAAAATTACTTTATTTTTATCTACAAAAAAACAGCATTAAAATTTGCTGTTTTTTATAATAAAGTGTTTAATTTGCATTTTTAACACTAAATCGTCTATCAAACTCCTTAATAAGATCCAGTTGTTCTTTGTTTGCCTTGTGCACAGACTGTTTTAATATACTTTTTTGCTCTCTTGCTGACAGGTCAGAATATTTGAATGTTTTATTTTTTTTGTTAAATAACATATATTTATATATTAATGTCTTTAATTATTTTGTATAAAGCTTTATCATTATAGTCAAACTTGACGTAATTGTCAATATTGTCAACATTCATATAAACCTTCTCTATGCCATTAGTATAATTCTTAATTATTACATTTAAGTTAATTTTTTCTTTGTATCTTTTTTTAACATAGTTTACATTTTCCTTGGCCTTTATAAATGAGTTCACGAAAGACTCTTTTGTAATTTTTCTAAAATAAAGCTTTTCTCTTTTTAGTGTAAATTCCCAAGCTCTTACTGGTTCTTGATAAATATAATAAACATATACTTCTCTGTCTTTTTTAATTGCAATATCAACATTTGAAACACTCCTATCGGTTGCAAAAGTTCCATCAATCAATGCATTATATTTCTTTTTATTTACATAATCCACTAGCTTGTCCACTCCCAGACTAGCGGCTCTCTGAAAAAGATGAGCATTGGCCCCATCGTAACCTGGACACAATTCTCTAATATCATCAGCATCTATTCTCACAACAGGATAAGGCATGCCAGTTTTTTCAAATACTCTTTTCCCAATCGTATCAATAAGATGCTTGGATGTTTCGGTTTTTCCAGCACCGGGTGAACCAGCCATAAACAATGTTACAGGTGAAGAAAAAGAAACAAATTTTTTTTCACTTGCAAATTTTTCATATAATTGCTTATTTTTTGCAAGCTCTTTAATATGATTCCTTGCGTTTAATGCAATATCCATAAAAATAAACTAAGTTATTATTAACAGTCCATTTCCTAAAAACTAATATTTCTTCCATACATCATACTTCTATACCCCTATTTTACCACATATTAGCAAAAATAAAAGCCCGGAGGGCTGTGGGTTGTTGACGATAAAGCAGATTGTCACGAGATTCTCACGGTCGCTTTAGCTCCCTCAGAATGACAGGAGGAGGTATTTTTTTAGTGGCTTTTTATTGCCACTCCAGACCCCAATCTGGAATCTTCGTTATCTAAATTTTATAAACGGAGCTCGCCAAAATAAATAACACCCGGTGTCTTTAAAGACACTGGGTGTTTTAACTGCCTGCATCACTATTGGAACGATAGGATCTTTTGGTATGTTCGTGGAATGAGATTCTATCACTCCGTTCCAGAATGACAGTGGGATTTGTTTTATGTTATGTGTTGCGTGTTACATGTTTCATGTTACGTGCTACAATCCTCTAGCCTGAAATAGTACTTTGAGAGTGTCTATTATTATTTTGAAATCATTTATTAGTATCTCAATCCCATTATGACTTCTGCAGTATTCTATATACTCATTATCCATCTGGACATCACTTTTCTTATCCCCCATCCCTTTCTTGGATTGATATGGCCCGGTTAGTCCGGTTTTTATGACTGTTTTTGTATATATTTTTCTTTCTAGAAGATCCTGATATACCTCTAGATTTACCGGCCTGGGGCCGACAAAGCTAATATGACCAAATAGGATCGCAAATAGCTGTGGCAGTTCGTCCATATAGCTTTTTTGAACGAGATTTCCTATTGTGGTCACATTTTTTCTCTCTCTTTCAAGAGGTTTCGTATGAATAAATTCACCCCTCTCTCTCATCCCTTCTATAACCCCTGGCTTAAAAATATTGAACTTCACAAAATTAAAAGTCTTACCGGCTGATATTCTCTTCTCTATATAAAAAACTGGAGAAAAAGGCTTTCCTAAAAGAATTCGCTCAAAAAAAAGCGAAAATATTATTATAAGATACAATGGAGAGACTGTAATTATTAACAAAAAAGATAGAAAAATATCAGCAAATATTTTAATAAAAGGAAGTTTCACAATGTCTTTTTCTTCTTGCATGGATGTGTTTATTTAATAAATAAAATAATAGCATCTTTTGATTATACATTTATTAATGAAATAATTCAAAGGTGTTTTATTGTCATTGCGAGTAGAGCGACAGCGGAAAGCGGCAATCTAATACATGATACCTGTTCTATTCGTAGAATGAAATTACTTCGTCGTTGTCACTCCTCGTAATGACAGGTGGGTTTGTTTTTTTTGTTTTTATTTATTGTCATCCTAGACTTGCCTGCCCTGTAGTGCTTACGTACAGGGATCTGGCAGCGTGCCCCTTCGGGTAGATCTTCATTATCTTTTTATTTTACACTTAAGCCTTACCTTCACCCTCTGTGAATATAATAAGCGGAACCCGCCATGTCCCAGAATGACAGAGAATGAAAAAAGCGATTTCTGGGCTCACTGTTGCTTGGTTGAAATATTAGATGATTTTTTTTCTTCTTGTTCTAAGTCAGAAAAATCTCTTAGCTTCTCCCATTTATCACGAAAGTTTTCGGCGTCAAGATAATCTACAAATAAAGGATATTGAGAGTGATGATTTTTTATTCTATTGGCGTGTTTTATCGGACACCAGAATCTCTCTGTTCTTCCAGAGATTTCACCGGCATAGCGAATAAGATTGTTTGTATAACTACAATAAATACAGTTTATTTTTTCTATCCAGTTTAGATAAGGGACCAATCTCCTGTCATAAATAAAATACTCTTTTCTGTTTACTCGGGGAATAGAGTAAAGGCGAAAACAAACCTGATGATAAATTTCTAAAAAAATATGGAATATAATAGCCGGGAAAATCATGCCATAGATAAAAGGCATACTTATGAGAAACTTAAAATTTATAGGAAAAAGCGTATCCCAAATACCTATTTTCCATTTTTTTAGACTTGGCTTTTCTAGCTTTACTCTCCTCAAAATACTAGCTCTATCCAAGATAGATTCTATGGCTTCATCAAATGACTTTCTGATATCAGCGGACAAGATATCTAGTCCTGAG
>RRYU01017005.1_pt1 | contig 10610 bp, 6 predicted proteins | sample 2162651 | NCBI WGS metagenome assembly RRYU01 (sample SAMN10267283, study PRJNA491782) | microbial mat metagenome | isolation source: biomat in the production well | place: Japan: Minami-Kanto gas field, natural gas well KTG3 | collected 2017-06 | reverse complement strand
GGGCTTGAGGATGCGTTGGGTGATATGGACTTTAAGGTCGCGGGAACGTCGGAAGGTATCACTGGCCTCCAGATGGACATCAAGACGACCGGGATCACCTACGACATCATGCGCCAAGCCTTCGCCCAGGCTCGCGATGGTCGCCTCTTCATTCTCGATAAGATGAATGCGGTCATCGGTAGCCCACGTGCCGAGCTATCGCCCTTTGCGCCACGTATCATTACAGTGCAGATCCCGGTTGAGAAGATCGGTGCCCTGATTGGGCCGGGTGGTAAGACGATCCGTGGCATCATCGAGACGACCGGTGCCCAGATTGATGTCGAGGACGATGGGCGCGTCTTTATTGCTACCTCCGATGGCGAAGCCGCCCAGAAGGCTCTGGCACTGGTTGAGGGACTCACCCGCGAAGCTAAGATTGGTGATGTCTTCTTGGGTAAGGTGGTCAGTATTAAGCCCTTCGGTGCCTTCGTCAGCATTCTGCCCGGTAAGGACGGGATGGTGCATATCTCCGAACTCTCCGAGAACCGGGTCGAGAATGTTGAGGATGTCATTCAGCTCGGTGATGAGATCAATGTCATGGTGATTGATGTTGATCGCGTCAGTGGCAAAATTAGCCTCAGCCGCCGCGCTGTCCTCACCGGTGAGTCGGCGGATGACCGCAAGGCCGCAGGTGCGGCGCCCCGCTCGCGGGAGGGTGGCCCACCGCGTGACCGGGGCGACTTCCGGGGGGATCGTCCTAGCCGGGGCGACCGAGACCGGACTGATCGCGGCGACCGGGGCGACCGTCCGCGTCCGCGACGACGTGATTCCTAAGATGTGCTGTGGAAGGCGCAGCCGACCGAGTCGGCTGCGCCTTCGCTCTCCCTATGCAACACTTCCTCGATTTTGGCGGCACTGGCCCAACACTGGCTCTCAGCCCCGCCAATGGCTTCCCCCCCGAAGCCTACCGTCCACTTGCCCACGCCCTCACTCCCCAACTACACGTCATCGGCTACCGCCCGCGCCCGCTCTGGCCCGCAAGTGACCCCGCTGAGGTCTCGTCGTGGCGCGATCTGGCCGTGGATCTGCTTACTGATCTGCATGCCCGTAATGATGACCCCTTTATTGCGCTCGGCCACTCGCTGGGTGGTATCCTCAGCCTGTATGCCGCTGTCCACCATCCCGAACGCTTCCGTGGGGTGGTGCTGATTGACCCGGTGGTGATGCCGCGCCATATGCTGCCCCTGCTCTGGGCATTGCGCCAGATCGGCCAGCACCACCGCTCGCCCCTGGCCCAAGGTGCTGCCCGCCGCCGCGACCGCTTCACCAGCGCCCAGGAGGCGCGCTCGCGCTATACAGGGCGGGGCATCTTTGCCGATCTCGATGCTGCTGCGTTAGAGGGCTACTTGGATGGTGGCCTCAAACCCGATGGCGATGGGGTGACACTCGCATGGCCCAAGGCATGGGAATCGCGCATCTTTAGCCTCGTGCCGATTGATACCTGGCACGCCCTCGATCTCCTGCGCCTGCCATTGCTGATCATCCGTGGCCAACGCTCCGACCTCATGGTTGATCGTACATGGCACCAACTCCAACACCGCTTCCCCCATGCCCGCTATGTTGAGTTGGATGGCGGGCATATGGTTCCGCTCGAACAACCCGCTGCCACGGCGGCGGCTATTCAGGCGTGGCTGAACGATAACAACCTAACCTAACGGAGACGACTGCAATGCGTGAACTCCACATTGGACAAACCGCCAGCATCCGCAAGACCATCACCGAGGCAGATGTGGTGCTCTTTGGCTGTGTCACTGGTGACATGAACCCGCTCCACACCGACGACATTACCGCCCGCGATTCACGCTTTGGTAGGCGTATCGCCCATGGTATGCTCGCCGCCGGACTCATCTCGGCGGTGTTGGGGATGCAACTGCCTGGCCCCGGTACGATCTACCTCAAGCAGACGCTCAACTTCCGCCGCCCGATCTATATCAACGATACCGTCACGACTACGGTGGAGGTGAAGGAGTTGCGTGACGATAAGCCGATTGCGACACTAGGCACCACCATCACTAACCAGGATGGTGAGTTGGTGTTGGAGGGCGAGTCGTTGGTGATGTTGACGTAGGTACGGTGCCCAAAGGTTTTTGTTAGCGCGAAGAAGTCTTGGGATGCGTCGCATGGCTTCGACAGGCTCAGCCACCGCTGGCGGTGCCTGAGCCTGTCGAAGCCAACAACGGGTAGGTAATCTTCACGTCCCACCCATCCCAGAATCCCAGAAACCTCATAGAAAGCGTGACTTTAGGCGCGGAAACCCACGCGCTTTAGCCGTGGGAGGATCGCCTTGCTTTAGCCCGCTTTACAGGGAATGTGCAAAGTCACCTCCGGTGGGGGCTTGGGGGCGGCTGCGCCGCATAGGCATTCGGTTACGCCCGAAGGTAGCACCGGCTTCTAGCCGGTCGGTGGTGCATCGTGACCGGCTGGAAGCCGGTGCTACCTTACGCACCCCATACGCGGTATTCCTTACCCGAATGCCTATATGGGGTTTGGGGCAAAGCCCCAAGGACTTTGCCCATGCTCTGCCTCCCAGAAACCTCATTTGACAGAAACTACAACCTCGCCTATACTCTCCCAACCCAGAAGTTTCCAGAAAGTAAAGACGGGCAGGCGCGGGGGAGGTCAGGGGCAACACGCCACCTATGGACTCCTTACCTTCAGTTCTGCTGGCTCAGTTGCCGGTACCGAGCAGCCCACGGCTCAACACCCCCTTAGCCAGCGGTTACCTTGTGGCCTATGCGCAAGCCCAGGGCTGGGCCGAGCGGGTGCGTTTTGCGATCTTGCCGCGATCCGTCGCCGATCATGCTGGAGATGCGGCGTTGGTGGAAGCGATTGTCGCCCATGCGCCCGATCTGCTCGCCTTCTCCCTCTATACCTGGAACAGTGAGCGATCCCTAGCCATCGCCCAGCGGGTCAAACAGCACCTACCGGATGTATTGGTGCTGGTGGGTGGCCCCGAAGTGCAGCCCGATAACCCCTGGATTCTGCACCATCCGGCGGTTGATCTGGCGGTGGTGGGAGAGGGTGAGGCCGCCTTCGTGGAGATTCTGGCATGGTGGCAAGGCCCGCGTGACCCCACCGCCCTGCTGCGTATCCCCGGTGTGGTGCGCTGCTGCCCCGGCGCTGCGCCGCGCTTCGCTCCGCCTCGCTCTCCCCTACCTGATCTCATGCTGCTGCCTTCTCCCTACCTCTCCGGCTGGCTCGATCTGCCGTTGGGGAGCATCCAACCTATTGAGGTCTCGCGCTTCTGCCCCTATACCTGTAGCTATTGCCTCTATGGTCGCCATATCGAGCAGTCCGGTTTTAGCCTCGAACGGGTGCTGGCTGAGGTTACATGGGGCCGCGAGCAGGGTGTCAAGCGAGTCCACTTTGTCGAGGCGAACCTCAATCTGCAACCCGTCTTCTGGCCACTTATGCACGCGCTGGCCGAACTGAATGCGGATCGCCAACAGACCTTCTATGCTGAATTGCGGGCTGAGTATGTGGATGCGGCAACCGTGGAGGCATTGGTGGCCGCGAATGTGATGGTGGTTGAGGTGGGGTTGCAGAGTGCCAATCCGGCGGCGCTGCGGGCCATTTCGCGCCACACCGACCTGGAACGCTGGGCGGTAGGGGTAGAGCGACTGAAAGGGGCGGGGATTGAGGTCTTGATCGATCTGATCCTGGGTCTCCCTGGTGATGATGCGGCCGGGGTGGCGATGACTCGCGCCTTCCTGCATGCCCACGGGCTGCACCACTATGACACCTTTATGCTCCAGGTGTTGCCCGGTACGCGCCTGCGCAGCGAAGCCGCACAGCATGGCCTCGTCTTTCAGCCCCGCCCGCCCTATGCGATTCTGGCCACGCCTAGCCTGACGTATGCCGATCTCCTCCGCTTGCGACGCGAGTTGAAGGCTGAGGCTGGGTATGACCCGGATGGCCGCGAGAATTTGCCGCCGGTGCGTGCTAGCCAGCCTGAAGGTACGATCTATATCTCACGCCGTTTCAGGGTTGAAGATCTCGATTCGTGTACGCATGATCTCTATGAATTGATGCGTGCTAATCCGAGTAGTGTCTTCGATCTCTTCTTGGATGTACGTGATATACTTCCTAGTGTTGAAGCGTTACGTGCTTGGCGTAAGGCACTTCCCTACCAACTAAGTTACCTAGATCACGTGAATGTCTACCTGAATACCTCCCAAGTGCGGATGCGGCTCTGGTTGGTGCTTCCCTGGGTGGCTCAGGTGGAACCAGAGCAATACGCCGGGGTCGCCGAGATCCTCTGGCACTACACGGTAGTTGCTGGTGAGGTGTTGCCCCTAGGGGCGTGGCGGGTTGCCGGGGGAGCAGGGATTGCCCTGGCGGGAGCCGATGCCGATCAGCGCCGTGAGGCTCTCGCATGGGCGCAGGAGCATGGGCGTATGGTAGTGATTGGGTAGATGCCTGACCGTTCAGTACAATGTGGAATATGAGCAGGTTTTCTCTGGCAAACTCTTAGGAGAGCGAGCATGATCAACCCGCCCGCAACACTCGCCGTCCGCGCCCAACTAACTGAGGCACTCGGCCTTGACCTGATCGGCCCGTCGGCTGGGCATAGGCTCGAAGCTGAGCAACTCCCTGAAAATATCCGCCCTTCTACCTGGTACTTGACCGGCTTTCTCATTCCTTCGGGCACACCCGCTGCTGAGGCGGGTAATCCAAACGAGGATGATGAGGTGGAGGATGTTCCCAAACAACTCGGCCTTGGTATGGAGTGGAATGATGATCGACGAGCGGCGAAGAAGGTCTTCTTTCCCTCCTCTATCGGCCTCACCTTTCTGGTCGCTGCTGAGGCGAGGCATCTGCGCATCACCCTGCGCTGGGGCGACTACCACCTGATCGAGTTGCCAGAATCGGGCGATCCGCCCACCAAGGTCTGGCAGCGTATTCAGTGTGAGAAAGAGATCGACGTAACGCTCAGCGGGGAGCCACAGAAGCTCGCAGATGTTCCTACGGCCAATGGACTCCAATACCAAGTGATTGAACGTCCCATTGCTGCGCCGGGGTACAAGCTGCCGCTGCCACCCGGAACCCGTTCCGTCTCGGTCTACTTCGTCAATAACCGCGTCCCCGCCGAGAAGATTGCCGATCCGGGGTATGCCTTCCAGGCCGAGATCCATGTCACGTGCGAGCAGCCCTTTGTAGCGCGCCCCAACCTGCGTGGTCTGCATGCTGCGGAGTGGGACGATCAGGTGGCTGACCTGCACTATGCCGATATTCCGGAGTATGCGGTTGGCCACGGTGTCTCTGCGGATTGGGAGTTGCTTGATGGGGCGTGTCGCTCCATCCGTAGTGCCTGGATTCCAGCGGCTGAGGTTGAAAAGACGGTGACGGTGCATGTGCCGGATGTGGAATTGGGGATGGATGCGCTGGGGGAACTGGCTGATGGTGCGGCTGCGAGTGCTGCGCTTAGCCCGTTGGTAGCGGCCTACCGCGATTGGCTACTTACCCAGCAAGAAGCGGCGGCGCAGTTGAACGAAGCGCGCCGTGAGACCGCTGAGATACTCGTGCATCATGCCAATACCGCCGCAGAACGGATTGCCCGGGGCATTACGTTGCTGGCCACATCGCCGGGGGCGCTCGATGCCTTCTGCACTGCTAACCGGGCAGTCGCACGTGCCCTGCGTACTCGCCTGGGTATTGCGCAGCCGCGTTGGCGCGCCTTCCAACTCGCCTTCATCCTGCTCAATTTACCCGGCATTGCCGACCCGCGTAGCCCGGAACGCCGCAATGTTGACCTGCTCTTCTTCCCTACCGGTGGCGGTAAGACCGAAGCCTACTTGGGGTTGGCGGCCTTCGCGATTGTGTTGCGCCGCATCCAGAACCCTGAGGATAAGGGGTTGGCCGGGGCGGGAGTCAGTGTGATTATGCGCTATACCCTGCGCCTGCTTACCCTCGATCAGCTTGCACGTGCGGCGGGTCTCGTCTGTGCGCTCGAACTGGAACGCGAGGCTAACCCGGATCGCTATGGACGTTGGCCTATCGAAATTGGTCTTTGGGTGGGTAAGGCCGCTACCCCCAACAAGATGGGCGAGAAGGGTGATGGACGCGATGATACCGCCCGCGCCCTGGTTCTTCGCTACCAGAACAACCCCAAAGGCAATCCGTCGCCTATCCCACTAGAGAGTTGCCCCTGGTGCAACACCCGCTTCACGTCCACATCGTTCACCCTGTTGCCTAACACCAATAAACCGAGTGAGTTGCGCATTGTCTGTAGTAATTGGCAGTGTGCATTCAGTGGCAACCGCCCGTTGCCTATCGTTGCGGTAGATGAGACCATCTACCGGCGGTTGCCCGCCTTCTTGATCGCCACCGTGGACAAATTCGCCACGCTGCCCTGGATTGGCCCCAGCGGCAGCCTGCTGGGCGGTGCGGATCGCCATGATATGTTGGGCTTTTATGGGCATGCCGAGCCAAGACGCGGTATGCCACTGAAACAACCGCTGGCTCCGCCCGACCTGATCATTCAGGATGAGTTGCACCTGATCTCCGGGCCGCTGGGCACGATGGCCGGGTTGTATGAGACGGCGGTGGATGCGCTCTGTAGCCGCACCCTGGACGACGTGGAGATTGGGCCGAAGATCATTGCCTCGACCGCCACGGTGCGCCGCGCTCAGGAGCAGATCCAGGCTCTCTTTGGTCGCCCCGCTACCCACATCTTCCCGCCCCCCGGCCCGGATCGCCGCGACTCTTTCTTCGCCCGGACTGCCCCGCGTACCGAGACTCCGGCGCGCCACTACCTCGGCATTGCCGCGCAGGGTCGTAGCCCCAAAGTGGTGATGCGTAAGGTCTGGTTGGCGCTGATGGCCGCCGCTCAGCGCGCCTACCTTGATGCGGGTGGGGAGAAGAATCGGGAGAACCCGGTTGACCCGTACATGACTGTGCTGGGCTACTTCAACAACCTGCGTGAATTGGGTGGTGCGCGGCGTATTCTCGAAGAAGAGGTGCAGAATACGGTTAAGAGCTATGGCAGCCGCAAGCGGGTGAACGAGCCGGACGGCCTCTTCGCCAATCGCGAACGTTTTAGTGCGGTGCTCGAACTCACCTCGCGAGTCTCCACCGACCAGGTCGCCGAGGCGCGTCGGCGCTTGGAGTCGCCCTTCCACCAACTCGATGACCGCGTGGACTGTGCGCTGGCCACCAATATGATCTCGGTTGGTCTCGATATTCCGCGCCTGGGTTTAATGCTGGTAATGGGACAACCCATGCTCACTGCCGAGTATATCCAAGCTACCAGCCGTGTTGGCCGCGATGACCAGCGGCCGGGGTTGGTGGTGACGCTGCTCAACATCCACAAGCCCCGCGACCGTTCGCACTATGAGCGGTTCCGCCACTACCACGAGACCTTCTACCGTGGGGTGGAAGCGACGAGCGTGACGCCCTTTTCGGCACGGGCGCTTGACCGGGGGTTTGCGGGGGCGTTGGTGGCGCTGGCGCGCCACAGCGATGCGCGGCTCAGCCCGGCGTTGGGCGCCAAAGAGATCGGGGTGGCGCGCAGTGAGTTGCGGGATCGGCTCATCCAGATCTTCCAGGATCGGGTTAACCAGCAGAGCTTCGCCGATAAGGACGAGCAGGATGAGCGCCTGCGGGCGGTTCAGAACCGTGTTGTGGATCTGCTTGATGCCTGGTTCGAGATTGTTGATGGGTATCAGCAGGTGGGGGTGGCAGTTCAGTACCAGGAGTACGAGGCCAAATCCAACGCCAAACCGCTCCTGCACGATAGCTTGGACAAGAACCTGGACGAGCAGCAGTCCAAATTCCGTATTAACCGCTCGCTGCGCGATGTAGAGCCAGATGTGAACCTGTATCTACACGACCTGAATGGCCAGATGGTGGAGGAATGAAAAAAGCACACGGACAACTACGACGCGGCCAACTCCTGACTACCTACGGGCCGGGGGCGCTCTTCGACCTACCGCGCCACGCGGCCATCATCGGCGGGCTAGACTCATGGCCAACGACGAACAAACTGGAAGAGATCATCGAACCGCGCCTTGTGCGCAGTATTCAACATACTACCGGCGTTTCTCACCCCAAACTCTACGCCCCACCCGCCGCCGAGGATAGCCCCGGCACAAACCATCACGGTGTGGGGGTCTACCGCTTCCCGGAGTGGTTTGTGGTACAAGAAGTAGTCACCCCCGGTAGCCGCACACATTCGCGGCGTTTGGTGCATCGTATGGCGATCACCAAAAACCGCTTCGAGGATTTACCGGTTGTTGCTACCCGTTTTGTGGCTGCTTGCTCCCACGGCCACTTGGACGATCTCGATTGGCGCTACTTCGTCCATCGTGGGGCGAGTGACTGCCGTAAGCAACTTTGGCTCGATGAGTTGGGAACTAGTGGCGATCTGGGGGATCTCGTGGTGCGCTGTGAGTGTGGGAAAGAGCGCCGCATGAGCGAAGCCTCCGACCGCAGCTTGAAGGCGCTGGGTATCTGTAAGGGGCGGCGGCCATGGCTGGGTGCCAATAGCAATGTTCCCTGTAACGAACCGGCACGGCTGCTCATCCGTACCGCCTCGAATGCCTACTTCTCCCAGGTACTTAGCGTCCTCTCGATTCCGGAACGCGATAATCCGATTGATGCGGTTGTGGATGAGTTGTGGGATATTCTCTGTGTCGTGAGAGAACCATCCGTACTGAGTATTATGCGGATGATACCCAAAAACACCGCGAAACTCGAACCATTCTCCGATGATGATCTCATGGCCGCCATCGAGCGCAAAAAGAACGGCTTTGTCACCCAAGAGAAGCCGATCAAACAGGTAGAACTCGATGCCATCCTGGCCGCACCCGAGGGCTATGGCGACGATGTGCCGCTCAACGAAGACTTCCACGTGCGCCGGTTGCCGGATGCGGTGTGGCGGCGTAGCAGCATCAGCGATAAGATCGCGGCGGTCTACCAACTCCACCGCCTACGCGAGGTGATGGCGCTGATCGGGTTTACCCGCTTCGAGGCAAACATGCCCGATATTGACGGGGAATACGATGCCGAGGTTGAACGTGCCGCAATCGCCCGCGAGCCAAGCTGGTTCCCGGCAGTGGAGAACCGAGGCGTCGGTATCTTTATTCAGATTGATGCAGCGGCGCTCGATGCATGGCGCAAACGTGCCAAGGTCAAAGAACGTATCCAAAGCCTCTGGCGCGGCCATGAGCGATGGAAAGAGCAGCGCAAAGGCAAACACGACTTCCCCGGCGATGCCTACATCCTGTTGCACAGTCTCTCCCACCTGCTACTGCAATCAGTCGCCTTACGCTGCGGCTACCCGATGAGCGCCATCCGCGAGCGTATCTACACCGACTACAAGGGCGGGCGGTACGGTATCTTGCTCTACACCGGCAGCCCCGATTCGGCGGGTACCCTCGGTGGGTTGGTGCAGCAGGCACGTGCTATCGAGGAGCACCTCGACCACGCGCTGCGCACGGCGATGCTCTGCTCGAACGATCCGATCTGTGCCCAGCAACCCCCCGCAGCCCAACTCGAAGGGCGCTGGTTGCTCGGCGCAGCCTGCCACGGCTGCACGCTGATCGGCGAATCTTCGTGTGAGATGCGCAACGATTTTCTGGATCGCGCCCTGGTTGTACCGGTGCTGGGTGTCGAAGATGCGGCCTTCTTCAGCGGCATTACGCTATGAACGATTTCCTGATCGATCTCCCATCCGCCACCCGCGCCAAACTGAGTGCCGCACTCGATAGCGGCTACCTCACCCTCACCCCCAGCGTCACCGCCCTGCGCGCGGCGCTGGGGCGGGTAGAACAGCCCGAAGCATTCGTGGCCGCTTTGCAAGAACTCCACACCCTCGGTATGTCCCCACGCGGGGCGGCGGCAGCGTTGCGGATGGTGGATCGCGTCGCGGCACGCCAGCGCAAACCCGATCTGGTGCTCTCTGGGCTACAGATCCCCGGCATCTTCGCCCGCGACACCCGCCAGGTCTATGATGAACTGCTCGGCTCCGCCGAGCAGAGTGTCTGGCTAAGCAGCTTCGTCTACTACAACGGCCCTAAGGTCTTCGAGACCCTCGCGCAACGGATGGAGCAACGCCCCGATCTCGGTGTCAATCTGCTGCTCAACATCCAGCGCAGTTGGGGCGACACCACCAAGAGTGAACAGCTTGTGAAGAGTTTCGCCCACACCTTCTGGCAGAAGGCGTGGCCGGGGCAGCGACGCCCCAAAGTCTACTATGACCCCCGCGCCCTCGAACAAGATGCGACGGACAAGGCGGTGCTCCACGCCAAGGCGGTCGTGATTGATACGACCTCCCTCTTCATCACCTCTGCCAACCTCACCGAAGCTGCCAGCGAACGCAATATCGAGATGGGTATTTTGCTCCGCGACCGTAGCATGGCACTGACGGTGGTGAGCTACTTCCAGCGCATGATAGACGTGGGACACCTGCGCTTATTGCCGGGAGGGTAGGGATGCGAAGCCGTCAAAGGGTGTCACGTTCTTAGCCATCAGCGGCGCGCTGGCTGAGCCTGTCGAGGCTCGCTGGCTGAGCCTGTCGAGGCTCGCTGGCTGAGCCTGTCGAAGCCAGCGCGAGGAGGTAAGGAATACCC
>RRYU01010055.1_pt1 | contig 10610 bp, 21 predicted proteins | sample 2162651 | NCBI WGS metagenome assembly RRYU01 (sample SAMN10267283, study PRJNA491782) | microbial mat metagenome | isolation source: biomat in the production well | place: Japan: Minami-Kanto gas field, natural gas well KTG3 | collected 2017-06 | reverse complement strand
CGGTTATTCCCATGTCGGGAGGCAACACCAAAAAACAGTTGATGATTATGCAGGATTTTGGTTCTACAGTACTGACCTGTACTCCCTCCTACAGTCTGTTTCTTGCTGAAGTCGCAGCAGAAGAGGGGATCGATATCCGCAAACTCAAACTCAAGGTCGGCATTCTCGGTGCAGAGCCCTGGAGTGAAAAGATGCGGCAGGAAATAGAGGCCAAGCTCAACATCAAGGCAATCGATATTTACGGACTATCAGAAATTCTTGGGCCAGGTGTTGGCATTGAGTGTATCGAAGCCCAGAATGGCCTGCATGTATGGGAGGATCACTTCCTGTTGGAAATTATTGATCCTGACACACAAGCGGTGCTGCCGGATGGAGAAAAAGGGGAGCTGGTGATTACCACCATTACCAAAGAGGGGATCCCTCTGATCCGCTATCGGACCCGCGATATCACCCGCTTGACCCGTGAGCCCTGTATCTGCGGCAGAACCCATGCCCGAATCGATCGGCTGAGCGGTCGCAGCGATGATATGTTGATTATCCGTGGTGTTAATGTTTTCCCCAGTCAGATTGAATCAGTGTTGTTTAACATCAAGGGGATCGAACCCCATTACCAACTGCTGGTTGATCGTGAAGGCACCCTGGATACTTTAGAAGTACTGGTTGAGGTTGACGAACAGACCTTTTCTGACGAAGTGCGCAAATTGCAGCAACTCTCCGGGATGATACAGAAACAGATCAAGGATCTGCTTGGTGTTACCTGCAAGGTACGGCTTGTTGAACCAAAAACCCTGGCACGCAGTGAGGGCAAAGCGCAACGGGTTATCGACAACCGTGGCAAAACCATCTCATGACTAAGGAGCAAGCCATGAAAGTCGAGCAGATTTCAATTTTTATTGAAAACAAATCAGGTCGTCTGGCAGAGGTTTCAGGGGTTCTGGGGGAAGCAAATGTCAACATTCGGGCAAAAAAAAAAAAAAAAAAAAAAAAAAAAGGTATCCTGCGACTGATTGTGGATGACAGTGGAAAGGCTCTTGCCGTATTACGGGCACGGCATTTTACCGTCAACAAAACAGAAGTCATCGGAGTCGAGGTTCCCGATTCACCTGGAGGGTTGTCATCGATTTTGCAGATTCTTGACGATCATCAGATCAACGTTGAGTACATGTACGCATTTGTAGAGCGTTCCGGCAATAACGCCGTTATAATATTTCGTTTTGATAATATTGATCAGGCGATCACGGTATTGTTGAAGAATGGTGTCAAGATCCTTGATGGTAAAAAGATTACATCGATATAACAAATTGTTAAGTTGATATAGTGAAAGTGATTTATCGTCAATGCCTGATCACCAATTGATATGGAATGCCGAAGCGGAATGCCGACCACGCGAGCAGATAGAACATCTGCAGCTGGAACGGTTGCGTCAAACCTTGCAACGGGTCAGTGATAATGTTCCCTGTTATCAGAACAAATTCAAAGAGAGTGGTTTCCTGCCCGGCGACCTGAAATCACTGGATGATATTCAGCATCTGCCGTTCACCAACAAAGAAGATTTACGTCTGAATTATCCTTACGGCATGTTTGCTGTACCGATGCGTGACGTTGTGCGCATCCATTCGTCTTCCGGGACTACGGGCAAGCCCACCGTGGTCGGCTACACCAGGCAAGACATCAGCACCTGGACAGAACTGGTGGCCCGTTTCATGACTGCTGCCGGGGTTACCCGTGAAGATATTGTCCACATTGCCTTTGGTTATGGCCTGTTTACCGGTGCTTTTGGTCTCCATTACGGCTCTGAGGCCATTGGTGCATCGGTCATACCGATTTCCGGCGGTAATACCGATAAGCAGATCATGATCATGCAGGACTATCGTTCCTCCGCGCTTGTATGTACACCATCTTATGGTCTGACCATTGCAGATCGTCTTGAAAAAAAAGGAATTCATCCGGACAGCCTGGCGTTGCGTGTCGGTCTGTTCGGTGCGGAGCCCTGGAGTGAACAGATGCGTTGTGAACTTGAAACGCGCCTGGGTATTATCGCAACCGACAACTATGGCCTGTCAGAAATCATGGGGCCCGGAGTCGCTGGTGATTGCCTGGTCAAGAGCGGAATGCATCTGGCAGAAGATCATTTTATCTTTGAGATCATCGACCCTGAGACGGGCAAGGTTTTACCTAAAGGGTCAACCGGTGAGCTCGTCATCACCAGCCTGACCAAACAGGCCTTTCCCATGATCCGCTATCGGACTCGCGATATTACCCGGATTCATTATAGCCCTTGCGATTGTGGTCGCACCTTGGCGCGGATGGAAAAGACCAGTGGTCGTACCGATGATATGCTGATTATTAAAGGGGTCAATGTCTTTCCGACCCAGATTGAGGAAGTACTACTGCAAATCGAAGGATGCCAGCCACATTACCAGTTGATCGTTGATCGTGTTAATAACTCTGATCAGCTTGAGGTTCAGGTAGAGGTCAATGAGCATATTTTCTTTGATGAGATGAAACGCCAGCGTCAATTCGTTATCGAGGCTGAAAAGCGCCTGGCAACTGTGTTGGGCGTTAGCGCCAAGGTTAAGCTGGTCGAACCTTCATCGATGATACGCCATGAAGGTAAAGCCTGTCGTGTTATCGATAAGCGGATTAAATAGCCGCTACGACCAGTCAAAATTCTGTTGGCAAAATTCTTGACTTACGCGGGTCAATCACTGATAATGCGCGTCGCTGTCAATAACGGGATGTAGCGCAGTCTGGTAGCGCACTTGACTGGGGGTCAAGGGGCCGCTGGTTCAAATCCAGTCATCCCGACCAATAAAAACAGGGAGTTAGCATTGATTTGCTGACTCCCTGTTTTGCGTTTGGTGTCTATTAAGTGTCTATTGTTTTTCGGGGGGTTTTTCTTTTTCTGCCTGGCGTTCTTGTTTTCGAAATTGGGCGGTGAGGGTGGCGATGCGTTGTTGGCGGGTGAGGGAGATCTGGGTGTAGCGCTGGGTGCTTTTGAGGTCTTTGTGGCCGAGCAGGTGTTGGGTGGCGTGGATATCGCCGGTGGCGTCCAGGGTGTCGGTTCCGGCGGCGTGGCGCAGGTCGTGGGGTCCGCGCAGGGGGATATCGTGGGCCTTGGCGGCGCTGACGAGGCAACGGCGGATACTGGTGAAGGGGTTGCCGGTGTAGGGGTTGGTAAAGATGTATCCGCGTTTTTTGTGGTGGGGTTTGAGTAGTTCAAGGGTTTCCGGGGGCACGATGCAATAGCGGGGGACTCCGGTTTTGGTGGTTTCGACGAGGCAGCGGCCATCGTCGGTGCGCAGGTGGTTCCATTGGAGGTGACGGGCTTCGTGGAAGCGCAGGCCGGTGGTGTACATGAGGTGGACCATGGCCAGCACCTTGTCGCGGTATTCGTCGTTTTTTCCGGCGCGGTTCAGATTGGCTTGCAGGGTGGTAATGATTTTATCGAATTCTGCCGGGCTGGGGGGTTGCGGCAGGCGTTCGGTGTGGGGCAAGGGCTGGACCTTGAAGGGCAGGGGTTGGGCTTTGCGCTGGGTGACGGCCCAATTGATCATGATTTTGAGATAGCGAAGGCACTGGTTGGTGTGGGCCGGGGTTGTGCGGTGCTTGCGCTTGAAATCTTCGACAAGGGCGTGGGTGATGTGGCTGACGGGATATTTGCCGAAGTGGGGTTTGATCTTTTTGAGGGACCAGCAGATGGATTTGTAATAACCGGGGCTTTTATTGAGTTCGACGTAGGACAGATAGTCGGGGATGATATCGTCAATGCGGGGGTTGGCGATGGTGGTCCCCTGGCGGTGCTGCTGGGTGAGTTCGGCCCAGCGTTTCATGGCGTCTTCGTAGTGGCCGGCGTAGTGTTCGCGGCGGCGCTTTAAGGGGAGCTTGCCGGTTTTTGGGTTGATGGGTCTGGTGGTGTCGGGTACCCACCAGTCGATGATCCAGTAACCGGGGGTTTGGGGATGGGGTTTAACGGCCATGCTGCAGCTCGGTTAACAGGTCTTTTTGTTTTTTGATGGGGAGTTTGCGCACGGCAGCAACGAGGGCGGCGGTGGTGTCGTTGTCTTCGGAAAAGAGGCTGCTGATGGATTCGTTGTAGTAGTCGGCCATTTTGCTGATGTTGTCGATGCGGGGCAGGACATCGTAGTTGACGTAGTTGTGCAGGCTGGGGATGGGGATGCGCAGTTCCTTGCCGAGTTCGCGCAAGGTCATCGGTTTTGCGGCGTCGGGATCGAGGGAGCGGAGCAAATGTTGTTTATAGCGGAGCATGGGATGGCCTTTTACGGTTTGATTTCAAAATAATTGAACATAATTTTTTCTAGCATAGTTGTCGCTTCGTCGTCGTTGCCGGTTGTTACCATATCAACAAAAGCCCAAACATCTCGCCAAGCTACTTGATAGTTTGATGGTGATATGAACATTTTGGCAAAGAGTGGAATGGCCTTGTCTGCCTCACCCTCAGAAAGATAATTAAAAAGCATGGAACAATACTTTTCAGCGCTTTGAACGTTGAACTCTTTTATTATGAAAGGAAGAGAGTAGAAAATGAACGATTCTTCGTCATCTTCACAAATAGCATTGATAATACCTTCGTGACTTGAAAGGTGGTCGATTACCAATGGTTTGTTCTCTTCGTATTGCGAAGGGTAATTGTAGTTGCTGTCTTTATATATAATTAGGTTTTTTAGGATGGTTGGAATTCTTGAGAGTGATTCAAGCTCTTGAGGAGCCCATTTAACATAGGTTTTGGCAAGCTCATCTATTGTGTGTGGGTAGAAATCGCTACTAAACGACGGGGGATTTTCTGCGTATATGGCAAAGACGATGATATCTCCAATACTTTTTGCTGTGTTCGAACAAAATTCGATTTCTCTTCTATTCATTTTTTTAATAGTGCCGTAGCGACTCGTCAGTATGGCGTTATACCCTTGTTGCTCTGATATGCCGTTGTGGATAGTCATGCACACATTAAAGCTTTTGATTAGTGATTCTGCTGTTTTTGCCGGGCCCCCAGGGCCTTTTGATATGAGTTTGTGAATAAACCCCATTACACCACCCTCCAATTAAGTCGCCTCAGTTCTATTTTGAGTTCGATTCCTTTAAGACTGAGCCCCCTCCGACGTTGCTCCGCGACTCTTTCACCTTGGCGTAGAGTTCTGCTATTTCTACGACCTTTTCTTGTTCGGCGGGGTGAAGCTGCCGGTAGAGTTTGATCAGGTTGAGCTCGTCTGGTGCCAAGGGTTGAGGCGTGTAACCACTTGGTGCTTCGCGGGCCTGATCGGGTTGATGCTGGTGTTTGTATTTTTCTCCCTGGCCGGTGCGTAGCCACAGAGAGTTGACCCCTTTTTCTTCGGCGACTTTTAAAATTACTTCGTTCGGCACTCCTCTTTTTTTCCAGTTGCTGATCATGCTTGTGTCGGTCAACTGCATTTTTTCGGCAAGTCTAACCTGCCAACCTCTAGTGATTTCAACACCATAGACGTTAGCGATGCGCTCAAGAATAAAAACTCTGTCATATGACATATTTTCTGTTGACAATGCTGTCACCTGACACTATTGTTAGCTTACGGTTTCTTGCATCATTTCAAGTGTCAACAAAAATAGTTTATTGCAGCAAAAAATACAAGGAGAAGAACCATGCCAAGGCCAAGTTTACCAAGAGATCAAAGGGTAACGGCTCGTTACACGTTCAATATTCCAGAATGCCGCCGGGCGGAGCTTGATGATTTGGCACAAAGTCAAGGTGCGCCTGTTGCTCAAGTTATTCGTAACCTGGTGTTACGGCGGCTTGATGAGCTGAAAAGCGAAGAGCGTTCAGCTTCTTGATGAACAGTTTAGCGGTGCTTGTGGGGTTGTCAAAGTAGCGGTTTGTGATGGTGGGGTTGCGCATGATTGACCAGACGGTTCTGGAAGAGATTGAGACGTTGACGGAGGCGCTGGAGCGGTGCCGGTTGCTGGCGGGGTTGTCGCCTAAGCAGGTGGCTGCGGAGCTGGGGATTGGGTTGTCGCATTTTTCGCGGATGATGAATGTGAATGATGCGCTGAACTTTCCGCCGGACCGGATGATTCCGCTGATGCGCTTATGCGGGAACGTGTTGCCGCTGGAGTGGCTGGCGTACCGGATGGGGTATGCGCTGCACGAGAAGGGGCTGAATGAGGTGCTGCGGGCGATTTCATCGGCGCTGTGTGTGGAGGGAAGGCAGCCGGTGTTTCATCTGGTGGGTGAGAGGGTGGTCAGGAATGTTGGAGTGTCGACGGTGCGCGAAGGAGGATAGCTGCCGGTTGCGTGGTGATTTTGCGCGGGCGGTGTGGCTGGCCTGGGGTCGGGGTGAGCGGGTACCGGTGTGTGATGAGTTTGTGGAATTGGAGTTTGCCAGTCGGGGGGATGACTGGCGGCATTGGCGGAGTCGGAAGCGGGGTGTGGCATGAATGTTCAGGCGTTGGAGCAGATTTTCAGGAAGGTGGTGCGGGAGGAACTGGCGGCGGCTGGGGTTGGTGCTGCGGTGGCTGAGCCTGTGCCTGAGCTTGAACCGGTGATGGACAAGCATCCTTTTGATTTAACGGACGCGGAGCTGCGGACGGCTGAGCTGTTGATGGATGATGTGTCGGGACGGATTTTGCGGCACCGGGTGATGGCGTATCGGTTGGAGAAGATGGGGAGTCCACGGAATGCGCGGGCGCATCAGCGTAAGGCGGAGGGGTTGATGAAGCAGCGGGCGACGCGATGAACAAGATTGAGGCGTTGGGGCGTTGGAATGCTCATGCGGCGTTGCATAGTACCCTTGAGGATGTGACACCGGAGGATCGGGTGTTGATTTTGATTGAGTACAAGGATGGTGGCAATGGCGTTCGGAGTGCGAACCTGACGCGGGCTGAGGCGGTTTATTTGATGGAGCAGCGCAAGTGGAAGATGTTTGCTGAAGATGGTGAGTAGCTCATTTCAACAGGAGGAATCTATGGGACGTGGGTTGGATGATTATGATGCGGTGACGCTGTCGATGTTGGGCGGTGGGGCGGTGGAAGAGAAGTTCCAGGTGGAGCTGGATCGGGTGTTGCGGAATATTGCGGACCCGAACACGGGGGACGGTAAGCGGGTGATTGAGCTGAAGATTGTCTTTTATCCGAATACGCAACGAACATCGGCTGATATTGCGGTGACGGCGGTGAGTAAGCTGCAGGCGGACAAGCCGTATGAGAGTCATGCGTATCTGGGGCGTGAGGGTGCGGCGCATAGGGCGTGGGAGCATAACCCGGAGCAACTGAAGTTGCCGGTGGGTGAAGGCCACATTACAGAGGCGAAGGCGAAGATTGGAGGCGTGAAGCATGATTAAAGAGGCAATGGAGTTTTTTTTGACGCGGACACAGGTTCAGCCTTTTCATGTCCATAATCGGGGGTTTTTTACCCAGCCCTTGCACGAAATCAGGCCGTGTCGGGCGGTGACGGTGAAGGTCCATACCTTAACGGCGGTGGTAGATTTTATGGGTGAGGAACCCAACAGTGATTTGATGTTGCATGTGGTCAATCCCTATCGGGTAGAGGTGGTTGATCTGTTTATTGATGAGAATTACCGGGACCGTGAGTGCTACCTGACGGCTGAACGTATCCATAAGGAGTTTGAGTTTGGCAGGTGGTTTGATCAGGAAGAGATGATTATCAATCTGATGACGTTGTTTGAACCGTCGGAGACGCTGGAGCAGGTGAAGAAGGTGGTGTCGGGGCTGGTGAGCAAGACGGAAGTGACAATTGATGACGACGGAGTGAGCCAGGATGTGAAGGTTCGGCAGGGGGTTCACCGGGTGGAATCGGTGACGATTGTGAACCCGATGATGTTGCAGCCGATTCGGACGTTTACGGAGATTGAGCAGGTGGCGGCTCCGTATGTGTTGCGGATCAAGATGGTGAATCAGATTCCGCAGGTGGCGATTTTTGAGGCGGGGGGCGGTGCCTGGAAGAACGAGGCGATTGCGCGGATTAAGGGTTGGCTTGAGGCGAACATTGCCGGGGTGAAGGTGCTGGGATGAAAACAGTGTGTTTTTACCACAAATCTGATCTGGACGGAATTTGCAGCGCGGCGATTGTGAACCTGAAGTTTGATGTGGTGCTGATCGGGGTGGACTACGGGGATAGGGTGCCGTGGGAGCGGTTGTTTGAGCTGGAGAAAAACCTCCTGCCAAGAACCGATGATGATTATGAGCGCTTGCGGGTGGTGGTGGTTGATTTCAGCTTTCACATGTCGGAGATGGCGGTGCTGGAGAAAAGGTATCACCTGATCTGGATTGATCATCATAAGTCGGCGATTGCGGCGGCGGCAGAGGCAGGGTTGTCGAAGCTGGCCGGGCTTCGTGAGATTGGCAAGGCGGGATGCGAGTTGACCTGGGGGTATTTTTATCCGGGCGCTGATATGCCAAGGGCGGTGCATCTGCTGGGGCGGTATGACGTGTGGGATAGGTCGGACCCTGATGTTGATACGTTTCAGTATGGGATGCGGTTGGCGCAGTTTCAGGCGGGGGATGCTGCGCTGTGGTCGGGGCTGTTTGCGGATTCGGGGTTGGTTGAGGGCTTGTGTGACCATGGCCGGATTGTGTTGAGTTACGAGGGGCAGCAGGCGCGGCGTTATGCGCAGAGCTACGGTATGGTGGTGGAGCTGGACGGGCATATCTATGCGGCGCTGAACCGGGGGAATGCCAGCAGTATGGCGCTGGAAGGGTTTTATGATCCGATGAAGCATGACGGGATGATGTTGTTTTGTCGAAGTGCGCGTGGGTGGAAGGTGTCGCTGTACAGCGATAAGAAGTATGTGGATGTGTCGGAAACGGCGGTGAAGTTTGGCGGCGGTGGTCATGCGGGAGCGGCGGGCTTTTTGTGTGATGAACTGCCGTTTGAGTTTGTGGGCGAGGCGGCGGCATAGGCAGGCGCTTGCGGCCCGATTGCCGGGGGAAGTTCCTCCCTCCTGCTTCCCCCGGCTTTTTTAAGGAGATACGTCATGATGGAAGAAAATATTGTTCATGAAGACATGGTGGTGACTGAGTTTGGCAATGTGACGACGGTGGCGGATGTGCGGCGGGCGCTTGAGGGGTTGCCGGATGATCTGGCGGTAACGGATGCGATGGGGACGCCGTTGATGATTTCGGTGGTGGTGCCGGTGGATGTTGCCCAGGCGCGTTATGTGGAGGTGGCGTGATGGCGGTTGTGGTGACGGAGCGGTTTGTTGTGGAGAACTACGGTAGTGGTTATGTGATGGTGCGGGATGTTTTGTCGAAGCGGGAAACGCTGGTGACGAGGGAGGCATTTGAGGCGGCGGTGCAGCAGCTGGTTGCGCGGGCGCGGAAATAGGGGTGGTCGGTATGCTGGATTTGAAATCGGTTGGTAAGCGGCAGGTGGTGCGCTGGTGGTGGCTGGAGATGAATGAGACGAAGCGCCGGCGGATGTGGGACGAGGTTGTTTGTGGGGCGGTGGCGCTGATTCTTTCGGCGGCGATGGGGTTGTTGTTGCTGGCGGTTGGTAAACAGGCGGGCTTATAAGGGGGCGACGATGGGACTGAACTTTGATTTGGGCGGTTTTGTGTTGCTGGAATGTGCGCGGTATGGGGTGAAGTTGACGGAAAAGGCGTGTGATGCGTTTCGGCGTAGTGCTCCTGAGCGGTGCGAGGGGTGTACTGGTGCGACGGCGGTGGCGGCGGTGGCGGCGCGGGCTGACAGGAGGGTTGCCGGGGAGTCGGCGGGTCAGAGGGTGCATCGTAAAGATGTGTTGAAGGTTCGGGTGTGTGCGGTTGATGGGTGTTGTGGGGTCCACATGGCGCGGGGTTTTTGTCCTCGTCATTATCAGCAATTGCGGCGCTTCGGGCGGATTTTGTCGGAGGATGAGCTGGCCGCGGTGCGCCAGGAGAATGTTCAGCGGCGCGTTATTGGAAAGGGTAAGTCATTGCAGCAACGGAAGTTGGCGCGGCAGGTGGGTTTATGAGGGGGAAGGGGATGGTTCGCATGGGGGAGGCGTTGCGGCGTGATCGCGCTTATGTTGTGCAGCGTGATCGGTTGATTCCGGTGGCGGAGAGGCATGCTGATCGGGTGGCGGGCCCGCGTGATGAGGCGACGGATCGGGAGGAATGGGCTACGTGCTGGAACCGGGCTTTTTTGAGGAAGATGGATGAACTGGCGCGAAAGGGTGGGCTGATATGAGTGTGAACAAGGTAATTCTGGTTGGGCGCCTGGGGAAGGGTCCGGAGCTGCGTTACACGCCGTCGGGTACGTCGGTGGTGGCGTTTTCGCTGGCGACGAGTGAGACGTTTAAGGATCGGGACGGAAAAAAACAGGAAAAAACGGAGTGGCATAACCTGGTGGCGTGGCGGCAGCTGGCGGAGATTTGCGGAAAGTTTCTGCATAAGGGGTCGGAGATTTACTGCGAGGGGAAGTTGCAGACGCGCAGTTATGAGGATCGGGACGGGAACAAGCGGTATATCACGGAGGTGGTGATTGACCAGATGCGGATGCTGCGGGATTGCGGCGAACGGAAGGATACTCCGGCACCAGGGCAGGGGTATCGGCAGGATCGTCCGCCGGAACCTCCTGATGGGGTTGCTTGGGGGCAGGATGAGGAGATACCTTTTTAAATA
>RRYU01009839.1_pt1 | contig 10610 bp, 7 predicted proteins | sample 2162651 | NCBI WGS metagenome assembly RRYU01 (sample SAMN10267283, study PRJNA491782) | microbial mat metagenome | isolation source: biomat in the production well | place: Japan: Minami-Kanto gas field, natural gas well KTG3 | collected 2017-06 | reverse complement strand
ATGGCACTACTTCTGGTTGCGGTCTTTTCTCCACGGGGTAAAACTGCACATATTGCCTGGCTGAGCATCGCCGCGTTAATTGTCGCTGGCATCGTTACCATCGTGGGGTGGAATGATACCCAGTATGGATTTGCCGGATCGGTGCAGCTTGACAACTTTGCTGCCTTTTTCAGTATGATCTGTATTATCGCTGCCGGGCTCGCCATTCTGATGTCGGATGAATACCTTAAACGCGAGAATTTCCCTGTCGGCGAATATTATCCGTTGATTCTGATTACCACGGCAGGTGCTATGTGGATGGTTTCGGGTACCGACCTGATCACCATCTTCCTTGGTCTTGAAGTTCTCTCGGTTTCGCTTTACATCCTGGCCGGTTTCTTCCGTGATCAGGTCCGGTGTAACGAGGCAGGTTTGAAGTACTTTTTCCTCGGAGCCTTCTCTACCGGTTTTCTGCTTTATGGTATGGCTCTCCTCTATGGCGTCAGCGGCACTACCAAAATCTACGATATCGGCGCTTATATCCAAGCCAATCCTGATGCAACAACCAACGTCATGTTTGTTGCTGGCGGTCTGTTGATGCTGACTGGCTTTTTCTTCAAGATTGCCGCAGCTCCATTCCATATGTGGACCCCTGATGTATATCAGGGTGCACCCACGCCGATCACCGCTTTTATGAGTGCGGGCCCCAAAGCTGCTGCTTTTGCCGCGTTGATCCGTGTGACTTTTATTTGTCTCGAAGGAATGCAGGATCATTTGACCACCGTGTTCTGGGTCCTGGCTGTTTTGACCATGACCGTCGGTAACCTGATCGCTCTGAATCAGAAGGATCTCAAGCGCATGCTCGCTTACTCCTCCATCGCTCACGCCGGATATGCAATGGTCGGCCTGGTTGCCTGGAACGAGATTGGATCTGCCGGTATCCTCTTCTACATGCTTGTTTACACCTTTATGAACATGGGCGCCTTCGCGATCCTGGTTCTGATCGGTCGCAGTGGTGAAGAAAATCTGACCCTCGATGGTGTCACCGGTCTGGGTTTTAAAAAGCCGATGCTGGGTGTTGCGTTCAGTATTTTCCTCTTCGCGCTGATGGGTCTCCCGCCAACTGCCGGCTTTACCGGCAAGTTCTACATCTTTGCCGGAGCGATTAACTCCGGTTATATCTGGCTGGCGGTGCTGGGTGTGCTCAATTCGGCTGTATCCCTCTACTACTATCTGCGCATTATGATCTATATGTACTTTAAAGAGCCGCAGGAGGATTACGCCTGGGTTAAAATCTACCCGGCCACCGCTGTGTCAATCGTGATTTCTGTTATCGGCGTGCTGTACCTTGGTATTGTACCTGGTTCGATTATGCAGCTTGCGCGCATGGCAGGTTTCTGATCAATAAAATAAAATTTGAAAATTATGCCCTTCAGTTCGCTGAGGGGCTTTTTTTTTGGTAAACTGGACGACCTTTTTAAAATGGATGATACAAATGATGTTAAGAGCACTCTTGCGCCAGCTGTTGATTGACAATGAAGTCAAAAGATTTAGGACTGAGGTAGACCCTGATCTTGAGCTTGCGGCGGTCTGCCGACGTGAATTTCTGTCTGCCTCCGGCGGTGATGCGCTTTTATTTGAGGCCGTTAAGAGGACATCGGTTCAGGTTGCAGCGAACCTGTTCGGCTCCAGGGCCCGGTTATTGAGATTGTTGGACGTTGATGAAAAGAGCTTGATAAGTAAGATCAGAACCATGATCGCTTCGGGCGCGCATGATGCGGTTACAAACCTGACCAATGCTTGCAACACTCCCTCACTGGATTTTTCTGAGCCGCAATATCAGCACGAAGAATTGACCTTGAACGATATCCCGGCACTGCGTACCTGGCCAGGAGAAACAACCCGCTATTTGACTCTGGCCCTGACCCACAGCGTCTCGCCGGTGACCGGGGTCAGCAACCTGGGGCTATATCGTGCAGCGCTGGTTGCTGAAGGAAAAATCGCTCTGAATTTTTCTCCTAACTCAGGTATCGCTGAACATCTTAAGGTTGCAGAGTTTAGTGGTGAGGCGTTGCCCGTGGCATTGATTCTCGGAGCGGATCCGGCCCTGTACTGGGCTGCAGCGGCGCCTCTACCAACCGGCTGCAGCGAGTATGGCTTTGCCGCCGCACTGACCGGTCGAGGTTTCTCTTTTTCGCCCTGTCTGACCCAACCATTGAAGGTTCCTGCAGTGGCGGAAATTGTCATAGAGGGGCAAATTAAACCAGGTGCCAGGATCAAAGAAGGTCCTTTTGGCAATCATACCGGTCAGTACGTGGAGCGTGAAGATTGTCCGCTGATGGAAGTTACGACAATTCGCCACCGACATCAGCCTATTATCCCGGTCACCGTTGTTGGTCCTCCACCAAGCGAGAATGTCCAGCTGGCGAAGCTCAATGAACTGCTGTTGCGCGAAATGTTATCGTTTGACTTTCCGTTGGTTGCTGATCTTGCTATGCCGGAAATGACAGCATTTCATGGCGTGGCGGTCATTGCCGTCAGACCCTGTTCCGCTACGGAGATTGCTGATCTTATTTACCAGCTTGCCACAGTGCCCAGCCTCAGCCGATCCCGGCTGCTGGTACTGGTGGACGATGATATTAATATTCATGATTTTAACCTGAGCTGGTGGCGTGCCCTTAATTTGCTGGATCCGGAGCGCGTCAATATTGCCGGTAAGGGGTTGATCATCAACGCAACAGGGGTTGACCGTGATAAATTAGTGACAGAGGATCAGGTGACGGCCGAGCTGGTAGAAAATAAACATTATCAGGTCTCGAGAGAAACACCGGAGTACTTACAGCCATGATGGCTACAGATGATGATAATCGTGTACGGGCTCTGTCGACGCTGCAACAGGTATTCGGCTTTCAGGGTTTTCGGCCCCATCAGGAAGAAGCTGTTGTCAGTCTGATTGGCGGTCGTGATGCCTTTATTCTGATGCCGACCGGCGGCGGCAAGTCGATCTGTTTTCAGATTCCGGCCCTGATCAGAAAAGGAGTGGCGATTGTTGTGTCACCTCTGATCGCCTTGATGAAAGATCAGGTTGACAGTCTGGTTGCTTTGGGGATTCGTGCAGCCTGCTATAATTCGAGCCTGACACAGGGCGAGGTGCGTGATGTCCTTGAGCGGTTACATCAGAACCGGCTTGACCTGCTCTATGTAGCTCCTGAGCGCCTGATGGGTGCTGATTTTTTAAGTCTGTTGCGGGGGCTAACTCCTGCTCTGTTCGCAATTGATGAGGCTCATTGCATCTCCCAGTGGGGTCATGATTTTCGCCCGGAATATATTCGTCTGGGCCAGTTGCGTACCCTGTTTCCCTCTGTGCCGATTGCAGCACTGACGGCAACAGCGGAAAAACAGACGCGGACAGATATTGTCAATTGCCTGCAACTGAAGGATCCATATCGGGTCACCTGTGGTTTCGACCGGCCTAATATCCGCTACAGCCTGGTTGATAAGGTAAAGCCTTATCAGCAGCTCTGTGAGTTTCTCTTGCGCTATAGCGACCAGTCAGGGATTATTTATTGTTTAAGTCGTAAGCGGGTCGAACAAGTTACCGATAAATTAAACCGTGACGGCTATCAGGCCGCAGCCTATCATGCCGGTCTGGCCCCGGAGGTGCGGCGCTCGGTGCAGGAAGATTTTCTGCGCGATGATGTCCAGATTATTGTCGCAACCGTGGCATTCGGCATGGGCATCGACAAGCCTAATGTGCGTTTTGTTGTTCATTACGACCTGCCGAAAAATATCGAAGGCTATTACCAGGAAACCGGTCGTGCCGGTCGTGACGGTTTGCCGGCAGAAGCTCTGCTCCTGTTTGGCTACTCAGATATTGCCCTTCTGCGTGGATTTATTGAAAAAGTCGAAGACCCGGAGCAATTGCGCACCGAGTTACACAAACTCAACGCTATGGTGGCTTTTGCTGAAACAGGGGTCTGCCGACGGCGGGTTCTGCTGGGTTATTTTGGCGAGGTGATCGAAGCGGACTGCGGTAACTGTGATAATTGTCTGGCTCCACCCGAACAATATGATGCTACTGAATATGCGCGCAAAGCGCTATCCTGTGTCTACCGGGTTGGCCAGAGTTTTGGCATGGGACATGTGGTTGATGTTTTGCGAGGGGCGGAAAACCAGCGGGTCAAAACAATAAAGCATGATCGGCTCTCAACCTACGGGATAGGGCAGGATGTCAGTCGCGACGACTGGAATTATCTGTTGCGCCAATTGATTCAGCTGGGCTACCTGGAGCAGGATGTCACCCGTTACTCGATCCTGAAGCTAACCGAGCAGGCCCGCCCCTTGCTGCGCGGTCAAGAACGACTAAAGCTGTGCAAGCCGCGAACCAGGGTGCAACGCAGTAAAAAGAAAGAACATAAGATTAAAGGGCAAAACTACGATCCGGCGCTGTTTGAAGAGCTGCGCCGGGTGCGTAAACAGATAGCTGATCGCGACGGTGTTCCACCCTATGTCGTATTTGGTGATGCAAGTCTGGCGGAAATGGCTGGAGCATTGCCGACCAGTCCGAGTGAACTGATGGCGATCAATGGGGTTGGACAGGTGAAACTACAACGTTACGGGAATGATTTTATCCAGGCGATCAACGGCTTTCTCTGCCGTTAACCCTAGAGTCCGGGAGGCATCTTGAAAATCATATCATTTAATATCAATGGCTTACGGGCACGCTACCATCAGTTGCAGGCGCTGGTTGAAAAGTATGATCCTGACATTATCGGTCTGCAGGAAACCAAGGTTCACGACAGTGACTTTCCTCACGAACAGTTGGCAGCCATGGGCTATCATATTGTCCATCACGGCCAAAAGGCACACTATGGAGTGGCAACCCTGTCACGCTGGCAGCCCCTGTCGGTAATGAAGGGATATCCCAATGAAGATCCGGAACATCAACGGCGAACCCTGATCACCGCTTATCAGCTGGCCGACGGCACCTCCGTAAAAATTGTTAATGGCTACTTCCCGCAGGGGGAAAGTCGCCACCATCCGGTGAAGTTCCCCCATAAACGTGATTATTACCAAAATCTGCACAATTGGCTGACAAATGAAGCGGACCCGGAAGATCAGCTGGTTGTTCTCGGGGATTTGAATGTGGCGCCGACAGATGCGGATATCGGCATAGGAGAAGAAAATGCCAAACGCTGGTTGCGCACCGGAAAATGCAGTTTTCTGCCGGAAGAACGCAGCTGGTATGAAAAACTTTATAGCTGGGGCTTGCAGGATACCTGGCGGACATTGAATCCGGCTGTGAGCGATCAATTCAGCTGGTTCGACTATCGTTCACGCGGATTTGAAGCCGATCCGAGGCGCGGGTTAAGAATCGATATGATCCTGGCGACCAGAAAGTTACAGCAGCGCTGTATCGCGGCCGGCATCGATTACGAATTGCGCAGTATGGAAAAACCATCGGATCACTGCCCGATCTGGGCTGAATTCTCCCTCTGAGGCACAAACCACTACGTTGACATCAGTAGCAAGAGAGTTCAAAATCAGTAGGATATCGGTATAAGAAGATTGTGGCAAAAGGGCCGCTTAATTAAAGCTGATAAGGAGGCGTTTATGGGTAACAAGAACGTAGGGAAACGGTTATTGTTTGCTGTGTTTTTTGTTATCAGTTTGCTGATGCTGGTCACCTTGGCCTCAGCAGAGGATATGTACTTAAAATACAACGTCCATACCCAGGTTGACCGGGCAAACGTCCTTAAGGGAAGCTACGCCAACTATACCAATCCGGGCGCCGGGCACCTTATTATCCCGGCGGGAACAAAAATCAATATCAGCAAGAAGTCCCGACGCGGATTTTATTTTACCCACGACATTTCCTCACAAGAGGCCTTTGTTGAATTCCATGAACCCAGGATGGGAATGAGCGTGGATGCCTATATTGATCTGATCACCTCAGCCTCACCGGTCAGTCTGGCAAAGTTTTCCGCCACTGACCAGAAGGGAATCAAAGAAGGCAGGGCAGCCGTCGGGATGACCCGCGAGGGGGTGATGACTGCTCTCGGCTATCCCGCCGCCCATCGGACGCCTGATCTTGATGCCAGTCGCTGGATTTATTGGCAGAATCGTTTTCGCACCCTCGCTGTCGATTTTGGTGCCGATGGCAAGGTTTCGTCCATCACCGACTGATGTGATTTATTTGATGTTCAAGAGACGAGGTTGAAGGTTGAAGGATGACAAGCGCATTGCTCTGGTTACCGGAGCGAGCAAGGGGATAGGTGCGGCCATTGCTGTCGATCTGGCGGCTGAAGGGTTTCATCTCTGGTTGAATTATCGTTCGGATCAGGCCGGTGCCGACAAGGTCGCAGAAAGAATCCGGGGCGCAGGTGGGAGTTGCACCCTGCTCTGCTTTGATGTCGCAGACAGTAATGAGGTTGCCAGGGTGCTGGAGCCGCTCCTTGAAGAACAATCCCCCTATGTGCTGGTCAACAATGCTGGTTTTGCCCGTGACGGGATCATGGCGATGATGCCGGAGCAGGACTGGCAGGATGTTATGGCGGTTCATCTGGGGGGATTTTTTAATGTAACCCGACCGGTGGTGGCACGCATGCTGAAAAAGCGCAGCGGGCGGATCATCAATATCGTTTCAACCTCGGGTGAAACCGGGGTGGCCGGCCAGGTTAACTATTCAGCTGCCAAGGCAGGACTGATCGGTGCCACCCGCTCCCTCGCAGCAGAGGTTGGCCGTCGTAAGATTCTGGTCAATGCGGTGTCGCCCGGCTTCATCGAAACCGATATGGTCAGCGACTTACCGAAAGAACAGATTCTGCCCGGTATTCCTCTGGGACGTTTTGGGACCCCGGAAGAAGTGGCAGGGCTGGTCAGCTTTCTCTGTTCCGATAAGGCCGCTTACATCACCGGTCAGGTATTCGCCGTCAACGGTGGCGTCCACATTTAAGTCAAAGGAAGCAAGTGTGAAGCGAGTCGCCATTACCGGCATCGGCATCATCTCCTGTCTCGGGCAGGATATCAGCACCGTGAGCGCGGCCTTAAAGGCCGGGACCTCTGGTATCGTTATTGACAAGCAGCGGACAGAGCTGGGTTTCCGCAGTCCGCTGACCGCGCGGATAAATGACTTTGACGACAAAATTCTCGGTCGCAAGCAGCGCAAAAGTATGCCAGATTTTGCGGTATGGGCTTATGCCGCCAGTAGCGCTGCACTGCAGATGGCAAAACTTGATGAGGCAGCTATCCGGAACGATCAGACCGGGCTGTTGTTCGGCTGTGATTCCAGCTGTATTGCCGCCATTGAGCAGGTCGAAGCCTTAAAGGCCGCCGGTGAAACCAAAGGGATCGGCAGTGGTCAGATCTTTCGTTCCATGACCTCGACTGTCACCATGAATCTGAACACTCTGCTGGGTACCCGGGGGGCCTGCTGGAGCTTGAGTTCCGCCTGCTCCAGTGGTGGCCACGCTGTGGGTCAGGCGGCGGATCTGATTCGTCTGGGACGGCAGGAGCGGATGATCTGTGGCGGTGCCCAGGAAATCAACTGGCAATCGATGTGCAGTTTTGACGGTCTTGGGGCCTTTTCTGTGCGGGTTGATGATCCGGCCGCAGCCAGTCGCCCCTTTGATGCCGACCGGGACGGTCTGGTCCCTGGCGGCGGTGCGGCAGCTATTGTTCTCGAACGCTATGATCTGGCCGAACAGCGAGGTGCCACCATTCTCGGGGAAGTTCTCGGTTACGGTTTTTCTTCCGATGGCGAGCAACTCTCAATCCCGTCAAGTGACGGCCTGGGGCGTGCCATGCGCATGGCGCTGGAGGACAGTGGTCTGGCTGCCGCCGATATTGATTATCTCTGTGCCCACGCGACCTCGACCCCGGCTGGTGATGCGGCGGAAGCCGAAAACATCCGTCGTGTGTTTGGCAGCAGAACCCCACCCATCTCAGCTTTGAAGGCCATGACCGGTCATGAGTTGTGGATGTCGGGGGCATCGCAGGTGGTTTATACCACCATCATGGCGCAGCAAGGCTTTATTGCTGCAAGTAAAAATTTTCTGCGTCCCTGTGACGGGACTCTCGGGTTGAATATTCTGCGTGAACCCCTTCCTTTTGGGCCCAGGCGGGCCCTGTGTAATTCTGCCGGTTTTGGCGGTACCAACGCTTCTCTTGTGATCGGCTACGATTAAATCATGATCTACGACAGTATTATTATCGGGACAGGTCTGTCCGGATTGACCTGCGGTCTGTTGTTGGCAAAAAGCGGGCGCAGGGTGTTACTGGTTGAACAACATCATGAACCGGCTCCGGTGGTACGCGGTTTTTCCCGAGGTGGAATCTATTTTGACAGCGGCTTCCACTATGCCGGTGGTTTAGGGGAAGGAGGCCCCTTAAGGTTGCTGCTAAAGCATCTGGGGCTGGCAGAAAAGCTCGAATTTCTGCCCTTTGCCGCAGATGGATTTGACCGGCTGCGGATACCCGGCAGCGCTGTTGATATCGACGTGCCGGCAGGCATGGCGAGGATTGCTGATCATCTGTCACAACTGTTCCCTCACCTGCAGCAGGAAATTACCAGTTTCCTGGACGAGATCGAGGCTCGCTGGTGTGAATTTCCTTACCTTGACCTCGATAAGGAGTTTGCTGCGAGCGATCTGCAGTCGGTTCATGAAGCGTCGTTGGCCCAGCGCCTGGAGGTGTTTTCAAGCGCCCCAAGGTTACAGACGTTGTTATCGATGCACTCGCTGCTCTACGGTGTGGCCCCCCAGGAAGCATCCGTAACCCTCAATGCCCAGGTCGCAGGTTCTTATTTCCATTCTGCTGATGGTATTGCCGGTGGCGGTCGCAGGCTGATTGAAACTTATCTGGAACGACTTTCAGAGTGCGGTGTCGATCTGCGCTGCCGGGCGACGGTCGCCCGGATCCACAGTGTCGATGGCAAGGTTGCCGGGGTAAAGCTGGTTGATGGAAAAACGGTCTTTGCCCCGGAAGTCATTGCTACCTGTAATCCGACGCTGGTGCCGGCAATGTTACCTGACGGGCTGCTGCGCCCAGCCTATCGCAAGCGCCTGGAACAGTTGAAGCAGACCCCCTCGGCACTGATCCTGTACGCTCGTTGCGTAACACCGACCCCATTACTGCGCGGGAAAAATCTGTTTGTTTGCCCCCAAGCAGGAACTTTGCAGGTGGACCTGGATAGACCTCTGGAAGAACGTCCCATGTATCTTGCCGGCGCTGATCACTGTTCTGCTAGCGACGGGGCCAGGGGAGTGATTGCCATTATTCCCACCGCCTTTGATGAAGTGGCTGCCTGGCAACATAGCGCAGGTCAGCGCTGTTCTGAATATCTTGACTGGAAGCAACAGATGACTCGGCGCCTGCTGCGCCACCTTACGACCAGCGTTCCGGAACTGGGCGAACTGGATCCTCTTGATGTGGCAACCCCTTTGACCCTGGAAAAATATTCCCGTGCGCCGCAAGGGGCGATCTACGGGGTTGGTCGGGTGTTGGGGCAGTATAACCCCCAGCCGCAAACCCGGCTGCCCGGTTTTTTTCTGTCCGGCCAGGCGGTTGCCGGTCCGGGGTTGCTGGGAACCCTGGTTGCCGGTTACTATACCTGTGGTAGCATCATCGGCCACGAGTTGTTGCGGGGAGAATTGCGGACATGTCGTTAAACGCGGTTGTGATCACCGGACTCGGAGTTGTTTCCCCATTGGGAAACAGCTATGAGGACCTGATTGATCATTTATTTCAAGGGCACTCAGGCATCGCCGAGCTGCCTTCCCTGCGAGAGGTCGGCGGCTTGCGTTCTCGTCTGGCGGCAACGGTTAAAAATGTCGACGCCAAACAGATTCCGCGCAAGAATCGCCGCTCCATGTCCGATATGTCGGTATATGCCTATCTGGCGAGCTTGCAGGCCCTGGCCCAGGCTGACTTTCCGCAAGGGCAACTGGGCTCCGGCGGATTAGGGGTCGCCATTGGTTCGACCCTCGGCAGTACCGCCACCAGCGAGGGTTTTTTTAAGGATTATTTTCAGGATTACAGTCTCGAGCGGATGAAGTCCGGTCTGTTTTTTCAATTGATGGGGCATTCCTGTTCCGCCAATGTGGCTCAGTCTCTGGGCATCACCGGCCGGGTCATGGCTTTGTCGGCGGCTTGTGCCACCAGTTGCCAGGCCATCGGCTACGCGTTCGAGCAGATTACTTTTGGCAAACAGCAGGCGTTTCTCTGTGGTGGTGCTGACGAGCTTCATCCCCTGACCGTCGCGACCTTTGATGTTCTTCATGCAGCCTCAACCGCCTGGAATGATTGTCCCGACCAGGCCCCCGGCCCCTTTGATCAGCGCCGTGATGGTGTTATCTGTGGCGAAGGGAGCGGGATCCTGCTGCTTGAATCCGGTGTTTCGGCATGTGAACGTGGCGCGCCAATTCTTGCGGAGGTGATTGGCTTTGCTACAACCTCTGATACCTCAAGCATCGCCAACCCCGATGTCGGGGCCATGGAACGCTGCATGCGGTTGGCTTTGGCCGACGCGGGCTTGACAGCAGCCGATATCGATTATATCAATGCCCATGCCACCGGTACCGGTCAGGGTGATATCGCCGAGGCCGAAGCGATTCGTGCTATTTTTGGCGATA
>RRYU01006365.1_pt1 | contig 10610 bp, 8 predicted proteins | sample 2162651 | NCBI WGS metagenome assembly RRYU01 (sample SAMN10267283, study PRJNA491782) | microbial mat metagenome | isolation source: biomat in the production well | place: Japan: Minami-Kanto gas field, natural gas well KTG3 | collected 2017-06 | reverse complement strand
ATTTGTTTTCAGAAAAGCCTTTGCGGGGCGCTTTCGTAGCTTTGGAAAGGCCTTCATTCAGTAATTGGAACTGGAAAGAATGGCTATCCGGCGGTTTTCAGGATATTTTCAATACCAGGCTTGAACAAAATATTGGATTCAGAAATAGCCTGATTCGGTTAAATAATCAACTACATTATAGTTTTTTCAGGCAAGCCAATGCTGAAGGTGTAATTGTTGGTAAGAATGCAGAGTTATTCGAAGAAGATTATATCAGGGCCTACCTCGGAGAGTTTTTTATTGGTACAGATGTTTGGGATCGTAAAGCACAGCAATTGAAAAGCGTGCAGGATACCTTGCAAAAGCTTGGGAAAACATTCCTTGTGGTGTTTGAACCGGGCAAAGGCAGTTTTCATTCAGATCGGTTCCCGGCAAAGTACGACCATATTGAGAAGAAAGTGTCAAACTATGACTACCTGCTTCAATGTCTTACTCAGAATAGAGTTAGTGTGCTCGATCTGAATGCTTATTTTGTTCAGATCAAACCCAAATCGGATTTTCCACTTTTTCCACACATCGGTACACACTGGAGTTATTATGGCGCTGCAATCGCAGCAGATACCACGCTTCGATTCTTGCAAACCAAACATGGTGATCAGATTCCGTACTTGAATATCAAATCGCTGATCACAGATAGCATCCGCCATCCTGACGATGATATCTGGCTAGCCATGAACCTGTTGAGCGACCCTCCTGATCAAGGCCTGGCATATCCTCGTCTGGTTTTTAATAAAGCACATGGGGATGCCCTGTACAATCTATTGACAATAGGCGACAGCTTCTTCTTCAATTGGCTCAGTGATAGTGTCATCTACCATGCGTTTAATAAAGCCGAGTTTTGGTATTACAACAAACACAGGTGGAATAAAAGTGGTGCTCAGTTGGGTCAGGTCAGCGAATCGGATCTTGTATCTAAGCTTAATGAATCGGACATCATAATGATCATGATCACTGAGCGTTTTCATCAGAATTTTGCATGGAATTTTGATGAGCAATTGTATGATCACTTTTTTCCGGGCCCACGTGATCCCATTGATCGTTTTGCCAACCGCCTTCGCATTAACAATGATGATTTTCACCGCTTGCTTGCCGATGCAAACCGAAAAGGGATTAGTGTTGAGCATAGGATTACATTGGAAGCCGAGTATTTGATGTATCTGGACTATCAAAAGAACCCGGATCAATACACCGGTCGCGAAGACAGGATCAGACTTATTATGATGAGCATCAGGAGCACACCCGATTGGTACGCCAAAGTGGTTGAAAAGGCTGAAATTAATAATATACCTGTTGAAGAGATGCTTCGCCGCGATGCGGAATGGATGGTTGATCATGAATGAAGCGTCAATCGGATTATTGTATCGTAAAGTACTTTTTTCACAGTTAAACTTCCTTTTCTAAAAAATTCCATTGTAGAGTTCATGGGCCTTCAACTGCAATTAGAGATGTCTGTCTTTATTCAAAAAGAACTTATTGAGAAGACCTTTTGCCCAACTGCAGATTTAGTTTTACAACATAACGTAGAAGATCATAACAAAGGAGGCTACCCTTACGAGGCAGCCTCCTTTTAAGTTGTATCCATACACCTAGATATGGATTTATAGGAATTTCATCAATAAGGGATTAAATCCTTATTGTTTAGTAAATGTAAAGGCAAATGAGCCAAATGAACCCTGATCAACAGTGATGTTGAAAAGCATTTCATAAGTTCCATCACATGTGTTGAGCAGTCCTGTGCCTGCGTATGCAATGTTTGTGTATCCAAATGCATTGGATGCAAGCACTGTTCTTTCTGCAACTACAGAAAAGTCTAATGGGTTAACAATCATCTTTAATGGGCCTTGGTCTTCGTCAAGTCCATCCAAAGCGGCTAATCCTGCAACATATAAAATGTATTCGTCATCAGGGTCAGCAGTGATTGTAATATTACCATCAACTGCCCAGGCTGCACTAAATGCATTATAACTACCGGTAACATTATCAGTATCATAAGCGCAAACTACAGCTGCGTTAAAAGAAGCACTACTTCTATAGGTTTTATCACCCTGAATTGTTAATGCTTCAAAATTAAATGCAGCGCCTTCTTCTACATCATCGAGCTGCATTCCCAAAGCGGCAGCAGCCTCATGCATATAGATCTGCACATTTTGGGGAAAAGATGTAAATGACTTAACTTCAACTCTTTTCATGTCCCCATTATAGGAAACGATCAATTTCACTTCGCTCACCACATCTGAATCGACATCCAGATCAAATTGAACGAAAGTATTCGCCGGATCGTTTACGTCAAATACTGCAGGATTTAGGTTCGTTATAGAGGGAACAACACCCTCGCCTCTTACACCAGCAGGATCCACAACTTCTGTTTCACATGATGTAAAGGCTAGAACCATCGCTACCAGAAATGTAATTGTTTTAAATGTTTTCATATTCTAGTTATTTTAATTTATTAAATATTAGCGTGTGCCTCCGGCCCACCATACTCGTTCAGAAAAAACGTAGGTTCCATCACCATAAGCGGAGCGAACATTTTCGTTCGTTGTTACATCACTCGCTCCGTATGTAAAGCGCCATGGGAACTGGGATGAGTTCAAAGGATTAGCAAGTTGAATCACATTGTCCCCCATTGCTGAAAGACGACGATAGTCATTATAAGCTTCCACTGCTTCTTCCTCAAAGAATGCTATGTATTTTTGATTCATAACTTCCGCAAGTGGATTAGAATCAAATCTTGAACTTACTACATTTTCAAAGTAGTCATCTGCAGCAGCAGCGGACAGGCCAATATTCACTTTTTGGAAAGCAGCAGAAATAGCATTTTTTAGTGCAGTTTTAGCTGCTCCAAGGTCTCCTAAGCGAACATGAGCTTCTGCTTTTAGAAATTCAATTTCATGATAACTCAACAAATAGGTGGGTGCTGTTGGTGTTGATATTGCTGAGATGGAATAGCGTCCTTGCACTTGAACCGGACTCCCGTTGGGTGCCAATTCAAATCCATCTGAAGCTGGGTGTGCTTTCCAGAAAATAGTATCTCTGGGATCGCTTCTTACTTCTAATTTATCAGCTAAACTCTGACTGGCACCAAAATAATCGCGATCGGTAAAGAAACGATAGAATGGACTATATGTAGTTGAGCCATTGTAATGGAACTTACATTCTTCAGCAGAAGAGGAAAATGACTGGTTAGCACTGGCGATAACATCAGCATAAGCTGGCGACCTATGTGATAAACGCATGAGATAACGTGCTTTTAAACCATGTGCAAATTTTAACCATTTCTCAGTATCACCACCATAGATGAAGTCTTGGCCGCCAAGGGGTGGAAATACAGTTGATTGACCAAGATTTCCAATTGCAGCATCAACAAGTTGAAGTATTTCAGCATAAATGGCTTCCTGAGAATCAAGTGTTGGTGTGAAGATAACTCCTGGTTGCAAAGCTTCTGACCATGGTACATCACCCATTAGATCAGTAAGTATTGCTAAAGTATAGGCGTTTAGAGCCTGAGCAATTCCCAATGTGTGGTAATTGCCTTCCTCAGAGCCTCCTTCGGAACATTTCTCGATAATAAGCCTCAGATCTGCAAGATTTCTATACATTGAATTCCATGAGTTATTGTAAGTTGTCGCACTTACAGGCTCACCTGACCTGATTTCAGCATTATAGCTCTGATTCCAAATACCAACGTTATGCTCAATATAGACTGATGAGTAGAATGCAAGGTCGCTTCCTGTAATAGTAAAGGCGGTTCTTGTCATAACATCTGTAATAATCAAGTTTGAGGCAACATCAGTAGGGTCATTCACATTTTTATTGATATCATCCATGACTTCTTTTGAACATGACCATATACCTATGACCAGTACTCCAGATAGCAGGATATTAAGTAACTTTCTCATAATTTATCTTTTTTTTTATTAAAATGTAATATCTAAAGTAAATCCGTAGCTGGTGGTTTGAGGTAGTGAGAACCTTTCAAAAGAACCACCCATATTAGTATTACCTTGTGAAGTTTCTGGGTCAAGGTTGCGAAGTTCAGTCCATAGCAAAATATTTCTTGCATAGAGGGAAATGCCTGCGGTTGCTGTCTTGTAAATATTTCTTGGCAGCTGGTACCTTAATGAAATTTCACGCAATTTTACGAATGAGTTATCATGGATATAATACTCATCAATATTTGACAAAACGTCTGCATACAGTCTTTCAACTGCTCTTGGGTCGCTTGGGCCACCTCTTACAATATCGTTTGGTGTGCCATCGGGTTTTACACCCTCATAAATAAAGGTTGATTCTCTGTCTTCGGTAACAGCTGACATTCCATAAAGGTCAAGCAAACCATTTGATCCGGAATACATTTGACCACCTTGTTTCCATTCAAATACAGTGCTTAAAGACAGCGACTTGTAGGTGAAAGCGGTTGTTCCGTTAAGAATAAAATCTGGTGAAGCTTCTCCAATTACATCAGGATCACCAGCTTGAGGGAATCCATGGTTCCAAGCTCCGGGATTATCAACTACAACGATATTACCAGCATCATCACGTACAAAAGAAGTACCATAAATAACTGGGAAGGTGTTGCCAATACCTGCACGTACCTGAGGTGTTACGAAACCACCCAAAAAGATACTTTCAACACCGGGAGCAAGTTCATCAACCATATTAGTCAGTTTGGTATAATTGATATTAATATCCCACCTGAAATCTCTGGTTCTGATTGGAGTTGTATAAAGCATAATCTCATGTGCATCAGTGGTAATTGCACCTCCGTTCATAACGAGTGTCCCTGAACCGGTTGAACCGGCAAGTGGAACTGGGAAAATTTGATCTGTAACATTCTGATTTGAGAAAGTATAGTCAATACCTAGCCTGTTGTCCAGGAATTTAAGATCGATACCTATCTCATATGATTTGGTATTCTGAGGTTTTAGGTTGGGGTCATACAGTGAATAACTTGGAATATAAGCACTGATACCACCAATGGGGTATTGAATTGGATCTCCAATCCAGAATCCCCCAGAATAAGTTGGAGACACGAAGAAGTTATCATAGTAAGTACCTGCCTGGCCTACTTCAGCGTAGGATGCCCGTACTTTTGCATATGAGAGCCAATCAATATCCCTTAGAACATCCGATTGAGATCGGACATAAGACAATGAAACAGAAGGATAAAAGAATGATCTGTTGTCAGTTGGCATGGTTGAAACAATATCATTTCTACCAGTAGCATTCAAAAACAGCATTGACTTCCATGAAAGTGAAAAACTACCGAAAAATCCAACAATTCTTCTTTGCCACTGTGCCTCGTTAGCCGTTACAACACTGGCATTGCCGATATGGTTCCACCCGGGGAAATTAAAGTTTTGTCCTGTTTCTTCGTATTCTTTTGTGTTTTCGTGGTTTATTTCGTTACCAACCATCACATTAAAATCTAGATCATCTGTAATACTCCAGTCCAAAGAGGCAGTTAACAATGAGTTGAAGATTGAATTTGTTTTTCCATAATTATCTATTACTCCTCTTGAGTTACCCCTACTTCCATAGCCGAAAATATCCTGAAGGTGAGTAGTGTAGTTATCCGCACCTGCTTGATACCGTACATTCAGGGTTTTGCTATGATCAAGAATGGCTTTGTAATTGATAAACGCATTTCCGAAGAAACGGTTTGTGTTTTCATTAAAGGTGTTGTTATCAGGGACCCAATATGGGTTATCAAAACTACCACCTCTAAAATAGATCTGACGGGTAGGTTCACCTGGCCTGTGATAAGGAATACCGGCAAGGTTATAGCTAGAGGGGGCAGCAAGAATCCCGGTTAAGGATCCATCATTGGCGCCGGATAGTTTATCAATGTCCACAGTCGAATAATTTCCTGAGAAACCTACGTTGAAATTTTTATTGAGATTCCTTTCTGCGTTTGCCCTAACGTTGTATCGGGTCATACCTGTATTTAATGCAATACCGGTTTGTTCCGTATTGCTGAATCCAAGTGAAAAATGTCCCTCATTTGTTGCTTGTGAAACATTAATATTATTAGACATCGTATAACCAGTTTGGTAATAGTCATCCCAGTTATTATAAACTTTCGGTAAAACCCAAGGATCCAGTCCAGCCTGTTCTAACTGAGGTACCCTGAAATAACCTGGACGATCAAAGTTGTTTCCACCGTGATTTGGATCATCCGGTAGGTCAACAATTCTGGTTCCCCATGACATTGATGAAGTTGGAACATAGTTTCCGCCAGTACCCTGAGACCAAGTCGTCTGGTAATCAGGTGTCCTGGAAACTTGGTCGAAACTGCTCGAATGACTGATCGATACAACTGGTCTTCCAACTTGATTGCTCTTCCCACTCTTAGTAGTAATAATGATTACACCGTTGGAAGCGCGAATACCATACAAGGCACTTGCAGCTTGTCCTTTAAGTACCTCAATACTTTCGATGTCGTTAGGATTGATGTCAATCGCTCGATTTGAGATGTCTGCTCCTGTTACACTATTCAGTGTGGAGTAAGCAGGTTCTGAGGAAATAGGCATCCCATCAACAACATATAATGGGGTGTTGTTTCCAGTAAAGGACCTTGCACCTCTGATTTGGAACTGCGAGGAGGCACCTGGCATACCACTAGATGGCTTAATATCTACACCTGCAATTTTGCCTTGTAACGCACCAAGTAAATCTGAATTGCTTGTACGTGCAATTGCTTCATTATCAACATCTTGAACAGCATATCCTAGGGATTTCCGTTCTCGACTGATACCAAATGCAGTAACAACAAGCTCATCTAGTGCTACTACATCCGTTTCCATCGTAACATTGATATTGCTGCGCCCTGCAATTTCAACTTCCTGGGTTCGCATACCAATGAAACTGAAAACTAGTGTTCTGGCCTCAGGTGGAACATCAAATGAATAGTTCCCGTCGAGGTCGGTAACCGTTCCGGTTGTGGTTCCCTTAACAAATACTGTTACACCTGGGACTCCACTACCATCCTCTGAACTGGTTACCTTTCCAGTCACGGTCCTTGTTTGTGCAAAAGCATGACTTATACCTGCCACAAGCAAGAACACTAACATAATTGTAATTTTTCTCATAATGATGAAATTTGGTTAGTGAATTGATTAAACTTCTGTTTGATTATGCAATCATTTTTATTGAAATCGTTTGCACTTTTGAGGGTGCAAGTTATAAATTCTACTTCGATTACAAAAAATTAACACAAAAATAATTTTCAATTAATCTGGCCATTTATTTATATGCATGTAAATCAATACTATAGGTGACATTATTAAATTTTAGGACAGAATAATCCAATGAATATAAGATAGATTTAGTCTTCTAATGGTTGCATTTTTTTAAATCCAAAGCTTAGAAATATTAAGAAAAGTAACAATAAGCCCGATTCAACGGCATATTTTTGCCATCCTTCAGTACCGCTTAAGATGAATTGATAGCCCATGATCAGAAAAGAGGAAAGCACAAATACCACCGCTCCAATTATTTTTTTCTTTAGTACAAGTGTTATTCCATAAACAGCACCCAGGTTCATCATCAAGCCAGCCAACAGGAAAAGGATGATCTGCAAACGTGTGAGGCCCAGTTCAGGCAAATATTGCATGCTTAATCCGGTGATAAACTCATTGAAAACAAGTGCAACAAGGAGAACCAGGCCGGACAAGCCATAATAGGCTATAGCAAAGGAACAGACCAAACGAAGCAAAATATGATTTTCACTCCGCTTATTTTTTTCACTTAACGCTCCCATTCTTTGTTTCATGGTCTTGATCATTTACAAATATACCGTAATACAAAGTGTTTTAACCTACCGCACCCGCATTTAATTATCATTAAAAGGGCGTTCATACCTCTATTGACTTAATTAAAAAGCTAATGGCCACTAGTCCATGATATTGCGAAATCGAAGATACAACAATATAAATAAGGTGGTAATCAACAGGTCAAACATTGGAAAGGAATCCATAGGCTTGTACACATAGATGGTTGACACGATCAGTATCATTAGCTGTGACAAGGCGTATAAATGAAATCCTGCCCTCCGCAATTGCCACATATGCAAAACTCCTGTGAAAGAGATCACCATCAACAGTCCGCTTAATAAGAAATAGATCCTATCGATTGTACTAAAAAAATCCAGATTTAAAGCTGTGGCATCATAATCACCTGAAGAGATTATTGAAAGTATGGCATCGTGCAGAAAAAATACCATGAAACTGCTAAAAGCTCCAATGCCACTGCCAATGAAACTAAGAACGCAAAGGAAGCTAAGCAGTTGAGGTCTTTTATTTACTGGTTTTTGCTGTGATGCGTCATTCATAATTTGTCGTTTGTTTATTAACAAGTCTGGTTAGTTAACCTTACACTGAAGAGCAGTTTTTTCATGATTTAATTTAAGATAACTATTCAAGTCTTCCAATTATTTGTTCAACATCATTTAGAATCTCGCAACGTTTAACCAAGTCTTTCATAGCGTTATGATCGTCATAAAGAGGCCTGTCAATATCTAAAAAATCAACATACTTGCGGATCACACGATGAGCTTCCATGGTTCCCTGTCCAAATTTATATTCGCGAAAATCGAGGGCTTGCGCAGCAGCCATAAGTTCAATGCCAAGAATGCCATATGCGTTATCCATGATCTGGTTGTTTTTGAGTGCTGTATTCATGCCCATTGACACAAAATCTTCCTGGTCGGCAGCAGCAGGTATGGATTGAATGCTGGCAGGCGCGGACAGGATACGTTGTTCAACAATCTGCATATCGGCTGTGTATTGCGAAAGCATTAATCCGGAGAACATGCCGGCACCCTTGGTTAGAAATGCAGGCAGACCAACGCTAAGTGCAGGATTGTTCAACCTGTTCATCCGTCTTTCCGACAGGATACAAACCATTGTTATGGCAGCTCCCGCCATATCCATAGGCAATGAAACAGGTGAACCCTGAAAGTTAGCGCCGGAAAGTTGTAGGTTTTCATCCGGAAAGAAAATGGGATTGTCACCAACTCCATTCAATTCAATCTCAACTTGCGATCGCGCCCATGCCAGGGCATCATGAGCGGCGCCAATTACCTGTGGTGTAGAACGCATGCTGTAGGCGTCCTGCACTTTACATTTGATTCTTCCTTCAGCAAGGTCACCACCTTTGATCATCTTTTGGATGGCTTTTGCGGTCCGAATTGCCCCTTTGAAACCCCGTACTTCATGAATCTTTGAGGCATATGGTTTCATATTGGCCTTTAGGGCCTCAAGTGACATGGAGGCTGCAATCTCAGCCTGTTTCAGGAAGTTATTAGCATCATACAGAAATAAGGCACTCATAGCTGTAAGCACATTGGAGCCATTGATTGTGGCAAGTCCGTCCCTGGCCTCCAGTCCGGGAATGGGAATACCGGCTTTGTTAAAGGCTTCCTTTCCGCTTAAAAGCTCGCCTTTATAAAATGCTTTTCCTTCACCCATCATTAAAAGGGCGATTTGCGACATGGGAGCAAGGTCGCCACAGGCACCAACACTTCCTTTTTCACAAACATAAGGAGTAACCTCCTTGTTCAACATTTCAACGAGTGTTTGTGTGATTTCAGGCCTGCAACCAGAATTGCCATGAGCATGTACATTGATACGTCCCAACATTGCACCACGAACGTGTTCCAATGGCATAGCTTGGCCAATGCCTGCAGCATGATTGTAAATCAGGTATTTTTGAAAGTCCCTAACCTGGTCATCATTAAGTACAACTTCTGAAAACTCACCAATACCTGTGTTCACACCATACATGATCTCGCGGGCAATAATTTTCTTTTCAAGCATAGCCCGACATTTTTTGATCCGGTCAATGGCTTCAGGATGCAATTCAACTTTTTTGCCTTGTCGTGCTACTGCCACAACGTCTTCAACACTAAGGTTGTTACCAGTGATAATTAAGCTCATCTATTAATAACTTTTAGGGTTTAACTTGGTTTGTGATTTTTGGATGGCTAAGGTAGATAAAATTTGGACTGAGAACGGCTAATGTTTAAAGTTTCACAACAGGAATGCATCAAGGTTATGCGTATTTTTGTACCCTTCAAAACATAGCATATGGAGAAGTCGGATGTTCGACAGTTTATTGAAAATGAAAAGGCTGTTTTGCTATATTTTTATAGTGATCAATGTGCGCCTTGCGTCAGCCTTAGACCCAGGGTTGCGGCTTTAATCACAGGTGAGTTTCCAGAAATGAAACTTGAACTTATTGATTCAGTTGCAAATCCAGCGGTAGCGGCACACTTCGGGGTGTTTGCCAACCCGACCATTTTGATTTTTTTTGAAGGCCACGAACAGGCACGTTTGAGCAAATATGTGTCAGTTTCACAACTTAAGGAAGTTGTTGAAAGACCCTATCATTTACTTTTTGATTGAAGCCTGGTTCTGACATGTCCAAATTGACGAGCTGTAATATAGCCTAGTCTGTCAAAAGTTCAGTATGGATATAAAGCGCTTAAATCCCACTAAAAAATTTACGACATTATGGCAGCCAAACCGACCGAACTTACCTATTTTTGCCAATTGTATTGCTTTCGCACA
>RRYU01010001.1_pt1 | contig 10611 bp, 12 predicted proteins | sample 2162651 | NCBI WGS metagenome assembly RRYU01 (sample SAMN10267283, study PRJNA491782) | microbial mat metagenome | isolation source: biomat in the production well | place: Japan: Minami-Kanto gas field, natural gas well KTG3 | collected 2017-06 | reverse complement strand
TACCAACTATAATTAAACAACTCGCATAACTCAGATAAGCATTTGCTCACGCTCAGATTATTAAACGCCACCACCTTAATCTCCAAGTCGCAATTTACATGATTATAAGTGATGCCAATGTCTGCCAAATAATTGTCCACTAAATAAACAATAATTTCATTGACTGATTTATCTTCAAAACGATCAACCACCAAAATCCTGTCCAAATCTAACGTGTAGTCTTTACACTCAATTTCATAATAAACTACATCACCCTCGGAATAATTTGCTACTCTAATAATCTGGCCGGCAAATATCTTTGTTAAACCATCAAACACTTCCACGTTATCACTAATCTCCGGCTTATAGCTTTGCCCATCAAAAACCTTGATTGTAAAATTGCACAAATTCGGCTGTTCATTAATATTGTCCTCGATGCCAAAACTCTCCCAGTCAACCAGATTCGTTTTTTCTTCTCCGTTTACTTTTACAATTATATTCATATAGCTACCCCAGCAGATTGCTGGTTTTTAATTTTCTGATCATTAAATCACCAATCCTCTCCGCACCCTTCCGGTCCATAATGGTATTACCTGAAATATTTATATTGACCACCACACCTCTGCCACCCATTTTATTATTTGGAATGATACTGCCGTTTGACCCCGGCACAAATAATTCAGGCCCTTCTTCTCCCACCAGATAAGCACTGCTTGAACTAACAGACCCTCCTTTGGCTCTAGCACCGCCAAAACCCAGCACATTGCTGATGGCATTTTTTGCGCCCTGTATCACATTGAGCCTTTTAATACTTTCAATCAGCCGGTCTATACCGCCGACTACTTTTGAAATGGTGGTTGTAGTCGCATCCCAAATATCCTTGAATTTTTCAATCCCGGCATTAGCTGCTTCAATTATCCAAGTTAATGTTTGAATCAAGGCAATCAAGCTAACTTCAATTATTTTGACCACGGCAATTAATGCTCCCAAAAGAATAACTCCGATAATCTGCGCAAATGTTTCCAAAAACGGCATCAATGGTTGTAACACCTCCCATAATTTCTGTAATTCCGGCAATAAATTCTCTCTAAAAACCAGTGCTACATTATCCCAAGAATTTCTAAATATGGTTAGCAGTCCCTGATAACGATCCACAATATCAATCCCGGCTTTTATAACATCTATAAACTTGCCGGAAATATCTATCACAAAAGTAATAGCATTTTTTAAACCATCAAAAGCCACCATTAAAACTTGGCCGATAATGTCCGCTGTAGCTTTGAGTTGCGGATTGATTTCATTTTCTTCCGTAAACGCCCAGGACTGAAAACTTTTGATTGTTTTATAAACATACTCAATACTCGGTTTCATGGCATTATCAAGCATGTCCCCGAGAATCAGCTTCAACCCAACAATACCGTCTTTGACCGAATTGGAAATCTTATACCAACTATTCATAGCCTCGCCATATGAGCCTTCCATTCTGGTGGCTTCCGCAATCATGGCGTTATACATGGCTTGCGATTTTTGCGCATAAGTCAGCTCGCTGGTTTTGATGCCCAGTTGAGCGGATGCATCACTATAAACTTTATTCAAATTCATCTGAATCCCATATTCGCTTAAAAGTTCCGGCCTGAGCTTAACTACCGCCTCCATCATGGACTTAATCGCCTCATTGGAATTCTTGTTTGAAGCGGCCGCCACATCTCTGCCTCGGGTAACTATTTCCAAGGCTTGCTTCTCACTCATGTTGGTCATGATAGCCGTCTTGGTTAATTCAACAGCAGTCAACATATCCTTATTTTCTTCACGGATACTTTTAACCAAACTATCAATCTGCTTTTTACTCCAGTTATTATTCTCACCCAACTGATAGATGACTGCCTTGCTTTGTCCTAATTGCCCAGTTAAACTTACGCTTTCTTTAACCAAATCAGATATCCCGCTGGCTACGCTCTTAATCGTCCCGACAATTGCCCCATAAGCCAAATTACCAACCGCTACAGCCTTGGCCATAGAACCAAAAGACCCTGATGTTGTTTTAACATCGGTGCTCATGCCGTTTAATGCCTGGCTCACCTTCTTCATTTCCGAGCTGGCATTGTCAACCGCTTTTAATATAATTTGTAGTTCCTTGCTTTCCGCCATTTTGCTTTTTGTTGCGTTCAATTATAAAAATAAATATTTCATTGATGAATTCCCAGCGCTGGCCTAAATACTCCTCCTCGGTCCAACCCATCTCCACGCAAATAAGTGACTTGAACCCCTTGTAACTCCAATGACCAAATCTGACAAATTTGGCTATCTCGTATTTTGAGTTTTGGCCTTGTCTAAAAAATCCTTAACAAAACTTAAATTCTCCTGAATAAACTTTATATCCTCTATCCCGAAAAAATTCACGTTTTCAATCGTGATCGGCAATTTCTGCTCATTCTCATCCGTGGCATCCCAATCCTCTATCACCCTTGTAAACAAAACCAGTATCTGTCTGATTTCGCTTTCTTCCTTTTCTATCGCCTCAATATCGCTGGCCAAAACACCGTCTCTAATTTTAATCGTTATCCCGCATTTAGGCAGATTAATATTTTTAACTTCTCTTGTATCTTTTAATATCGGCATATGTTTAATAGTTAGCTACCAAGTTAGTTAACACCGCCTCAATGCTTTTTGAATCACTGGCTGAATAAAAAGCTTTGAAACTGGCCGTAACTTTGGCAATCTCATTATTATCACCGCTGATTAACGGTTCTTTTAATTTTATCTTGGCTAAATCAATCACCAGTTTGGGATTACTGCTTAAGCCAATAGTAATATCGCTATTTACAATCTCCAGCCTCATCGCCTTTTTGTTTCCGTTCAAAGCGTAATCCATTAAAACTGTATCCTTGAAATTCATCTCGATTGACCCCTCAATAGTCAATTGCTTATTCAAAAAGTCATTCGGCTCAATACTCCCCAGCTTGTCATCATCTTCAATATTTTTATTGATATTCAGTTCAACCTTTTTAACATCAACCGTACTGGCTCCATCCAACCCTGCCAAATCATCAGCTAATTTCAGATTTATATGCTGACCCAAAAAATAGCTTTCCGTAATATATCCGGGTGAGCTGGCTTCGGCTACCCCGGCTTTACCTCTAACTGCAATCTCATATTTCAAATATTGGTTAACTGATGCTTCCAGCTTTAATGTTTCAATAACTGAATTGGGATAGGCTTTTTGCTCATTATCGCCCCGTTTGACCTCGACTGTGAGCGTTGGGTGCTTGGCTGACTGTAGTACCCCGAAAACATGCTCATACACCCCTGTGTCCGCCGTTTCCACACTTCCAACCTGCCCGAGAGTGGCTAAAAGAATAAGTCCAAAACTCTCATCAAAAACCTCCCCGGCAATTGTGCCACCACTCATTCTCTTACTAATCTCCTGATCTTCACTATCCTCAATCACTCCGACGGCTCGTTCGCTCACTGCCACTTCAATTTTATCGTTGATATCCTCAGATAGCGGCTTCAACCAATAACTCGGCGCTACTTTCACGCCTCGGTTGGTTTCTCGACCGATACCGATATTAAATTTTCGTTTTATTAACTCTGTCATATTTTTATTGTTTCAAAACACGCTGACATAAAGTACGGCCTGCTTTGGATTATTTAATTTGTAATTTCTCTTAATTTTTTATCCGCCTCTTTTTTATTCCTAGCCCTAACCGTTAACCTCTGATCCGGGTAATTAAATTCTTTTTCATTTCTCTTTTTACTCTCTTTGTTTTCTATTATGTCGCTTTGCGCTTCTTCTGGCTTTAAAGCCTTGTCCTCAATTTGTGATTTTTTAATTGCCATATTTTTGTTGTTAAATTAAATTATTTGAATTAATTTTTTACAAATTATTTCCATTTCTAGTACCCTCATCAAAAGCTCCCTATCCTCCCAGATAAATGAACTGGTAACTAAACAATCATCGCAAACTCCTCCCAGCGTATCATCGTTGTCAAAAGCCACATCGATTCTGTCACTTAAACTGTTCAACAGATTTTCTCCCTCCTCTTGACCTCTGGCCTCCTCGTTAATTTCCTGAATGATCCGCACCTTAAATCTGTAATTCTTAAAAATAGTTTTAACGCTCATCCGTTCTTTCTCATTTTCCGTTCCCAAAATAACAGCGACCGGATAATTATTAAATTGTCCCTTGTTATATTTAAAAACCTCGGCGATATCATCAATATCATTCAGTTTGTTATAAATTGCATCTAAAATTTCACTTCTCATAAACTCTTGATTATTCTTTCTAAGACACCGACAAATATTCTTCTCACTTGATATTCCGCTTTTTGAATTGTCCGGTTAACAAATGGATTAGCTTTTGTACCTTTGCGCATTATACTTTTTTGTACCGCATACGGATTTAAACCTTTCTTTATTGCCCAAATTCTGAGTGGCGCTCGACTGCCTTTAACTGATACATAATGCGGTTTAGTTCCCTCATGTACATTGATGGCATATTTCTTGCTTGGGATAATAACAACACTCCCGATTCTCATTCTAATACCAATGCTTTGCCTGAGATGAGCGGTAACTCCGACCGGTGCCTCTCCTTTTTCCGTACCGGCGATTAACTTGCCGGCATCCAGAAGTCCTCTCTGAATCTCCCTATTTGAAATAACCGGGTACATTCTGAATGCTTCTCTAATTTCATTTAAATTTTCAATCTTTATTTCAAATGCCATTTAATTATTGGTTTTAATTATAATCGCCTCAATTCTTTCCAGTCTCCCTAAATCTAACTTCCTCAAATTTTTAACAATATACTCCTGCCCGTCATATTCCAATTTGTCAGTCTCTTTTATGTCTGAGTATATTTCCGTATACAACTTGAACATCCCTGCCGGGTTACCTTCGCTTAATAGAGTGTCTTCGGCTTTAATAGACATTATCGACCCCTGAATTACGCCTATGGACGCGTAGGTTTCTTTTTTATTATCTGGACTGCTAACCAAACGATAAACAGCCATTTTTTTATTAAACGCAAATCTCATAATGAATACATTTTATAACCTGATAATATTGACGTAATCTCGTCTGTTAAATACTGTTCCCAAGATATACTGGCATCTCCCAGACTTTCCGTTTTTACGCCATCGCTTTTGCGCTGATTCCATAATTTTCCAACCAACTTCATTATTGCCAGCTTCAAATTATCAGGCACGTCTTGATCGGTAAATCCGGCCTTATAATTAACCTTGTAATTCATTTCCCCATATCTTACGCTTTTAAGTTTTACCACTCCCTGATCCGTGTAAAATAAATATTCAGTGTCCGGCAAAGTAACCCAGCTTCCATTGCTTTCATACTGAACAGTCAAATCTTTTAAATTCAAATTATATTGCAAATACATTCCGCTCTCTATCTCATCCCCGTCAAAATATTCTTCAAACGTGCCTTGTTTGATTTTATTATTGACCATTACCTCAATCCAGCTGACAACACTTGATATCAAAACAGCAATCACACTGTCATAATCATTTGTATTCAAGCTAATATAGTTTTTAAATTCTTCGACTGTAATCATAATTATTGTAAAGTTTTAATTCCTGATCCTGAATAAGGACCAGGCATTAAAACTCTAAGCTTTAGAGCAAATCTTTGCCTCAATTAATTTCTTTGCCAACTCCGGATCAAGCCCGGCTATCTCGTCCTTCAAATAAGGCGTATGGGCACGATTAAATCTTACTCTCACCAAATTCTTCTTTTTAGAATTTGTTTTATTCGCATTACTCTTATCCCCTTGACCGTCTTGATTGTCGTTTGCATCATCCTCAGTATTTGGCTGTTGGTTGTTTTTATTATTGGCCATAATGATTTTAAATTATGAATTAAATTAATTTATTACTGGCTCTCCGCCAACATAGAATCGCGGGCGAAGAGCGCAATAATAAACTAAAGGATTATTTAACTCCGGTTAATTTTTTACCGGCTTCAGGCATAGTAAACACACCGTCAATCGCTTCTGCCACTACCACTTCGGTCTGCAGTTTACTGATTACCTTGTCGGTATCGATAAACATCTGCTCACCGTCCTTAATCCAGTAATACCATGGGTCGAAAAACAGGATTTCCGTTTCATCCATGCCAACTCCCAGATTAGCCGGGATATCAGCGCTCTCCATAACCGGACGGTTAAAGATAGTCTGATCCCGAACATCGAATATCGGCATTCTATTTTCGTCAGTCAATGAACGGATTAATTTCATACCGGCTCCTGATGTCATAAAGACCGCATTCTGACGATACTGCTCAGGTAAATCGTAATAGAGATTTACCAAATCAACATATTTAAAACTGACATCAGCCTGAGCAATTTCAGCCAGACCTGCACCTCTGACACCGTTTGGCTTGCCTGACCCGTCTCCGGCCACAAATGAAGTTTCCTCCGCGTCTCTTAGTTTTCTGGAACTAAGCTCACCAATAAAATTGACGATGTTAAACGCTGAGGTGTTAAGCAATTTGCGGGGAATAAGCACTCGGGCGGCCAAGTAATAATCTGATAGACTTTTCTTTTCAATTGTCGGGTCACTCTGCGTTATCGTGTTATTATCATCCACCCAATAAGCAGTCACACCAGTGCCTTCGGTTGGCAATTGAAAATTACCTGAAAGCTTAAATGAATATGCCAACTGGCGCATGCGGGAAATCTTATCCTTCTTGGTCAGGATAAAATCAGCCAATTCATTCGGTATGGTATGGCCGAAAGAATTATTGCCGGTGTCAATCGCTTTTTCTTCCAGCCTGCCGAAACAAGCATCCTTGATAAACTTGGCTGCTTTTTCGATTTTCTCTTCATCGTCAGGCTTTTTAATATCAGCTAATCCCTTCTGCGTTTCTTTTAAAATCTCCGCTTTTAAATCCCCGACGATTTCTTTAACACCATCAGCTATCAACTGATTTAACTCATTCAAGGTTATCTCTTTAACCTCGGTTATTTGATTGTTGTTTTGTTCTTTTGGATTCATAAATTTATTTAGTTATTCTTAATACGTATTCGCAGGCTTTATCTGCCTGCTTGATAGCTTGCCTGATGCGGAGTATTTTTTGTTTTTCCGTATCAGAATCGACCTTTACCCCCTTGTTTGTCAGGGACTTTAAATATTTAATATATTTATAACTTAATTTCATTCGGCTTACGCTTCCGTCTTTGAAATAAACCTTTACTCTCATCTTCTTGTGATCAACATCAATGTAATTGATTTGCTTTTGGCCCAGGCCACCTTCTCTGACTTCGTCATCCCCCAGGGGAGCCTCTCTCGCTACGCGATTCACCTTCTTCACCTTGTCTTTTTTCTCTATTTTATTCTTATCATCTTTGACATTAATCAATTCCGTATCGGGGTTAGCTCCAGCCAATACTGGTGACCATTCATACAATCTGACCTTCTTGATAATTCGGTTGTCATTTTCATCCCATTCGTAATCCAGAATCTTAAAACCGATACTAAATTCATCAATAATCCCAAACTTGATATCGCTGAATGATTCTCTTCCTCTTTGCGTTTCTAAATTAAACTGCGCCCGGATAAATAAGCCCTTGTCATCTTCTTCACCGGTAAGCGTTTTAGCAATCGGTTCTTCCCAGTTATGCATCCACACGCCCTTGGGCAATTTCTTGCGCAGGCTTTCCACAAATGCTCCTCGTTTGATAATATCTCCCACCAAATCGACATTATCAAAAATAGATACATAGGCTTCAATAATGCCCTGGGCTTTATCTTCTTTCTGCTCGATAATTTTTATCTCGGCTCTAGCTCTTACCCTGATCATTTTATCTGTGATATCATCAGGGCTATTTTTATTAATTTCTTTATTGTTTTTTTGTGTCATATGATTAAAATTGTTTAATAAAATATTACAATGGCGTAAAATCACATTTACAATTAGGGTGAGTTTGACCGGGAATCTGCCCCTCAATACTTTTAATCGTCCACTCCTCAAAACTTTTTGAAATACACAGACTGCAAGCCCCGGGAGATAACAACCACTCAGCATCTTTGTATCCGTAATACTCATAGGTCTTACGATGAGCCTCAACCACTCCCCGAGTAGTCTCCGTCCTTGCAATCATTTCCGCCCGATAATCAATTGCGAAATCAAATACCGCTTCAACTCTTTTCCTTAGCTCTCCGATGTCTTCGCCATTATCCACTCCCTCTTTAAGCGTTTCGGCAAAACTATCAATCGTTGTATTGTTAATAGTTTCCCCGATTTCCTCGCCCACTTTTTCCAGCCACTCTTTGATAAAATCCATATCTAGGATTATATTCTCGCCAATCAATTCACTAGCACCTGCAATACCGGCCATTACAGTCTCGTACATCAAAGGGGTTATCAAATCAATCGTGGCCTGAAGCTCCGCAGTTTTGCTGACTCCGTATGCTTCTGCCACCGCCTTTTTATAATTCTCATTCAAACTATTAATGAACCTATCCTTTTGCTCTTCAAAAAATTGAATAAATTTATTTTTCCATAAACCCTCCAATTTCACTTCTCGCTCCATGCGTGATTTATAAAAAACCTTTTTTTGATCATCGGTAATGCTATTGTCTTTTTTTTCAACAATCCTTAAAACTACTTTTTTCTTATCAACCAATTGACTGACTATTTTCCGACTGGCTTTCTCGGCTATTCTTTTAATGCTCAAGTTACGATTCAATATTCGTCTTCTGATTAATTTTTGAGTTTTCAAATTTATCTGACCGCTTGGTACCGCTTTAATTTTTATATACTGCTCTGACTTTTTCTCTCCGCCAATCAAAGGCATACTGGATAGGGGCATATAAATATAATCTCCGCCTCTAATCGCTTCCAATCCTTCCATTTCCCTGATCTCATTGGTGGTCTTCCATTTGTTCCAACTCTCAGTCTTTTGCTTCAACTCCATCTCCTGATCATCACGAGCCAAAGGTTCAAACGATAACCATAAATTTGTTCCAAACTTCGGCACCAAAAATTCATTCAACTGTTCAATCATCTCTGTGGCCAACGGCTCCAGTGTCCATTTATTAAAAGCATATTCGGCCGCCAAAGCACTGGCACGATTAACATCTTCAAATACTCCCAGCACCGGCTTTGGTACGCCGAAGATTGATAATATCTCATCCCGGTTCATCTTTCGACTTTCAATGAAATCCAAATCCTTGGGTGGCAGGCTAACCGGCTTGAATTTCATCCCGCCCTCAAGAATCTGTACATCATAGGCATTCTCATAACCCTGATATTTATTTTTAAATTCCTTTTTTAAACGTTTAATTGTTTCCTTGTTAGCATTGCCGGCAAGTTCCAGAAAACCACTTGGCCTAGAGTTATTTTTCAGTAAATTACTATTTGACTGCAAAATATAATCATCATTTTCTGCAGTCATACGCACCGCTTCAATAACTCCGATTCCTTTGTCTGGATTTTTAGGGTTATAGTTTTTCAAAAATATCACTTCATCCCTGGTATAAGTTTTTTTAAAAGTTCCAATTTCATACGTATAGCCGACTGTCTGGCCGTCCTTGTCCTTTTGAACTTTAAAATATTCTGGCCTAGCAATATAAATATTGCTGGGATATTTATCGCTCTCGTTTGTTTTGCTTAACACCCAAGGACTAGCACCAAGCAAATCCCGATATATCACGCTTAACTGAATAAAATTATATTTAGTCATCTCCGGATTAACTCGATATAATAATTCTAAAAGTTCATGCTCAATCAATTCTTCCACTTCGCCGTTTTTTTTAAGCTGATATAGTTTGAATTCAATCTGAGCCAAACCCATACTTCGTCTAGCGACACAGGCATATACCCATGACTTATAAAAATCTAAGGCATCTGACTTGGTGATAACGCTGGCCATCATGCCGGAATTAACAAAAAAAGAAAATGGCACAGCTCCTTTGTCGGTTATTGATTGATAAAATTTCTTAAAAATATTCATAAAAATTACTATAAACTTATTATTCGCGGAACAATTGTCTGACGTTCAAAGAATGTAAAACATAGTGCATCCCAGAAATCAGGACTTTGAACTCCTCGTGCTATCAAATCATCCTTTGATTCCATTTGAATCTTGCCATCTCCTCCACTTGCTATCTTCCATTTAATCTCATCAACCTCTGAAAATTCTCGACCGTAAACTTTCCCATTGTTTTCAGTAAGCATTTTCTTGGCTTTGAAATTTGCTTCCGCTTTTATATTTATATACAAATTCCTACCATCCTCGCTGGGCTTATCATTTGCCCGACACGCATTTATATAAACCCCAATCTCCTCCAACCTATCAACCACACCAGACCCCACTCCTATCTCATCTACAAATACATCAAAATAATCAATTTTTTCTTCCTTGCAAATCAGATTAATTTCATCTACCACTTTCATCGTGTTTCTGGTTTTAATCTTGCGCTTGATATACGCTCTAGGTAATCCGGTCTTTTCTTCAACGCCTCTAATCACAAAGACCGTCCAGTTTCCTCCTCTTCCAACGTCTACTCCCAACTTCTTCCCTGACTTTTTAAGCAACGGCTTATCGTTGCAAAACATCGCTTCCTGCTCCTTAACAGTCATCAACTTTCTAAATCCTCTTGGATCGACATCATCCTC
>RRYU01004859.1_pt1 | contig 10619 bp, 8 predicted proteins | sample 2162651 | NCBI WGS metagenome assembly RRYU01 (sample SAMN10267283, study PRJNA491782) | microbial mat metagenome | isolation source: biomat in the production well | place: Japan: Minami-Kanto gas field, natural gas well KTG3 | collected 2017-06 | reverse complement strand
ATTTACAAGCTAGTTTTTTCGGATAATCATCAATCCATCACGTATGGGTAAAACTAATTGTTCGACTTTGCTGTCGGCCGAAATCTGTTTATTGAAATGATTGATGGCCAAGCTTTCCTTATCACCGGGATCGGGATTTAAGACCTTTCCACCCCACAGCACATTGTCAACCAGAATAATTCCACCGGGCCTAACTTTCTCAACAATCAACTGATAATAATTCATATAGTTCTCCTTGTCAGCGTCAATAAATACAATATCAAATAATTCCTCCAATGTGGGTATGATCTTGACAGCATCTCCGAAAACAGGTACAATCTTGTCCTGGTAACCTGCTTTCGCAATATACTCCATGATCACATCCCTGAGCTCTTCATTGTTTTCAATTGTTATCAATTTGCCCTCATCGGTCAGTCCCCTGGCCAGTGAAATAGCCCCATAAGCCGTGAAGGTTCCAATTTCCAGAATTCGTCGTGGCATCACCATCAGCGATATCATCTCAAGCAACTTACCCTGGATATGCCCCGAAATCATTCTTGGCAATACCTGCTGCAGGTTTGTTTTACGGTATAATTCATATAATACAGCTGAAGGGGGACTGCTTATGCTGCTGATGTAATCATCAATGTTCTGATCAATCATTTTTGTTGAATTAATTAGGCAGATATTTATTGTTGGATTTAATACTCTTTTCCGTTATAAATCAGTGTACTGAGTTTTTCAGGTGTGAAGATATCATTGGCGGTTTCGAGTATATCTGTAGTGCTTATATTTTCGATCTTCTTGACAACATCCTGCATGGTATCAACCCGGTTAAAATGCATATGGCTACGAGCAATCGACAAAGTTTCAGTTTGACCTGATTCAAAACTTATTGCCAATTGCCCGATGAGTTGTTGTTTTGCCCGGTGCAGCTGGAGGCTTCCCAATTGTTGGTTTCGCAACTTATTCAACTCTTTCACTACAAGCATAATGGTCTTATCGACTGTTCGGGGGTCTGTACCGAGATAAACAGAAAACAGTCCAGTATCAGAATAAGAATGAAAGTGAGATTCAATGGCATAAGTAAAACCGTATTTCTCCCTGATGTTTAAGTACAATCTGGAGTTAAGGCCAGGGCCACCCAGAATGTTGTTCAACAGTATAAGGGCATGCTTGCGCGGATGTTTGCGGTCATAGGCCACATTTCCGATCATGCAATGCGAAAGGTAGCTTTGTTTGTCAGTCTTCTCATTTTTTGCACTGTAATTCTCAAATTGAGCCCTGTTTTGCTCAAGAGCTTTATTGGTAACAGTTCCAAAATGCCTGGCTGCAAGTTTTATCAAGCGTTCAAACTCGATATTACCTACCGAACTTATGACCATTTTGCTTGTGCTGTAATTGCTACTAATGAATCTGAACATATCATTTCTGGATAATAATGGAAGGTTTTCAGCTGTCCCCAGAATATTTCGCCCGATTGGATGGCCATTAAATACAAGGTTTTCAAATTCATCAAATATCTCCTCTGATGGGTTATCTCGATAGGCATTGATCTCATCAAGGATCACTTCCTTTTCTTTTTCCAGTTCTGAAGCCAGAAATACGGCATGGAATGCCACGTCAGAGAACAACTCCAAAACCCGTTCATAATGCCTTTTGGTAAATGAAGAATGAATACAGGTTTCTTCCTTAGTGGTAAAAGCATTCAGCTCACCTCCAACATGTTCCATCCGGCTCAGAACATGATAGGCTTTACGCTTTGTTGTACCTTTAAAGATCATGTGTTCAATGAGGTGTGCAATACCGTTTTCATGCTCTTTTTCATCACGTGAGCCTGTATTAACCATCAATGCACAATGAGCAACCTCATGTGTCGTTTTTCGGTGAATAATCCGGATTCCATTTGATAAAGTATGATATTGATAATGCATGGATGCCTTCCCTCTTTAACGGGCAAAACTAATCAATATGCAAATAGTGACAACTTATCCGTACTTTTGAGAAATAGATAATTCAACGGTTCAAATGTTAAATATAAGCATTACAAAGCCCACACTTTTGTTGGATCAAAAAAAATGCAAGGCCAATATCCGCAAAATGGCAGATAAGGCAAATGCAGCCGGCGCAACATTCCGGCCACACTTCAAAACACATCAATCGGGTGTTGTAGGTCGTTGGTTTCGTGAGGTGGGTGTAAAATCAATCACGGTATCTTCAGTAAGTATGGCGAAATATTTTGCTGATCATGGCTGGGATGATATCTGTATTGCATTTCCAGTTAATTTACTTGAAATAGATTATATAAACCAGCTGGCAGAACATGTCAACTTAACACTGTTGGTCGAATCGGTTGAATCAGTTCATGAATTAGGCAAATCAATCAAACATCCAATAAACGTCTATATTAAAATTGATGTAGGCGCACAACGAAGTGGGATTCATGTAAGTGATGCAGGGAGTGTTGTTAATTTGTCCAATTGCATAATGGAATATGAAAAGCTCCATTTGAAAGGACTATTAACACATGCAGGTCAAACCTATATGGCTCGTGGGAAGGAGTCTATTAAAAACATTACTTATCAGGCGTTTGAAGCAATGAATAAACTGCAGGAACTATTGCAAGACGATTCCCTGCTCCTCAGTTGGGGCGACACGCCTTCGTGTAGCATGCTTGATAGCCTACCGACATTCAATGAATGGCGGCCAGGAAATTTTGTTTTTTATGATGTAATGCAATACCATATTGGTTCATGCGGTATGCATGAAATAGCAGTTGCCATGGCATGTCCGGTGGTGGCATTACATCCGGAACGTAATCAGGCTGTAATTTATGGAGGCGCTATTCACTTTTCAAAGGAGAATATAGCGGCGGAAAATGGTTTCAGGCTATACGGATATGTGGTCGAGTTGCATGATGATGGATGGAGTGAACCTGTGCCAGGAGCCTGGCTAAGTGCCCTTTCACAAGAACATGGGATCATCACTTTTCCACCAGGCTATCTGCATATGATCAAACCCGGGAGTATTATTGGAGTCTTGCCGGTCCATTCCTGTCTTACCGTAAGTTGTATGAAAGAAATGCACACCCTCAGCAATCAAATAGTTCCTTGTATGAAATAACCAAATTTGTAATTCATATAAGCTGTATTTTTGTTAAATAATTCACAGTATAAAATTAAACGAAATGGAGTTAAGTGAAAAAGTCACATTGATCAATAATATTGAACTATTTAAAGGGTTAAAGGGTAATGAAATTGAAACAATTGCAGTTAAGGCACCAGAAGTCACTTATGAAACAGGAACCATACTTTTTTCAGAAAATACTGCGCGTAAACAAATATACCTGGTAGCTGATGGCAGGGTTGAATTGTACAAGACTTCGCCTTCTGGTGACGAAATCCATATTACTTATTTTGGGAGGTATGATTTCCTGGGAGAAGGCTCATTGATGGAGGACTCCCCCCACTCCACCTCCGCAAGGGCGATAGAGAAAACCACAGCTTTGCTTATTGACAGTAATTTAATCAGGCAGTCAGGCTCAATCGCATTAACGACACTTTCAAATATTGTACGTGTTATTTCAAGAAGGATGCGCTATGCCAACGCCAGAGCTATTAACTCAACAGCGCAGTATGAATCGGGGAAAACACGCCAGGAACATGACTTATTGGGAAACCGGGATGTACCTTATGAATACTACTATGGCATTCAAACCCTCAGGGCACTTGAGAACTTTGATATCAGTGGCATTACACTCAACTTTTTCCCTGATTTTATCAATGCATTAGCGATGGTTAAAATGGCAGCAGCCAAAGCTAACCATGAACTTGGGCTGCTTGACAGCCAGCTTGCCAATGCCATCGTACAGGCGTGTAAGGAAATACTGGATAATAAATTTCACTCACATTTTGTTGTGGACATGATACAAGGCGGTGCAGGCACTTCAACAAATATGAATGCAAATGAGGTAATTGCAAACAGGGCTTTGGAAATACTTGGTAAACAAAGGGGACAATATAAATTCTGTCATCCCAATAATCATATAAACCTATCACAATCTACAAACGATGCCTATCCTACTGCCATAAAAATTGCCCTTATCCTGGCAAATGAAAAACTTGTTAATGTATTGCAGGATCTGATTAAGGCCCTACATACAAAAGGCAAAGAATTTGCTCATATCATAAAAATGGGTCGAACACAGTTGCAGGATGCTGTGCCAATGACACTTGGTCAGACTTTTGACGCTTTTGCCGTGACAATGGAAGAAGAGGTTCAACTGCTCAACCGCACTTCCGCCTATTTTCTTGAAGTCAATATGGGCGGAACAGCCATCGGCACAGGCATAAATGCAGATCCGAAGTATGGCGAAAAGATAATTCCACACCTGCGCTTGATCACCGGAATGGACATCAAACTGGCACGTAATCTGGTCGAAGCAACCCAGGATACAAGTGATTTTATAACTTATTCAGGCTCATTAAAAAGGCTTGCAGTAAAGCTTTCCAAAATCGCAAACGATCTGCGGCTGCTTTCATCAGGGCCACGGGCAGGACTTAACGAAATTAACCTGCCGCCCATGCAACCCGGATCGACCATTATGCCAGGGAAGGTAAACCCGGTTATACCTGAGGTTGTGAATCAGATCGCTTTTAAAGTGATAGGTAACGACCTGACCGTGTCCATGGCTGCGGAAGCAGGCCAACTTGAACTCAATGTAATGGAACCAGTTATGGTTCAAAGTCTTTTTGAGTCCATTGAAATGCTTAAAAATGGAATGCGCGCACTTACAAACAAATGCATAAATGCCATAACTGCAAATGAGGCACATTGCCTCAACATGGTCCAAAATTCCATAGGCCTGGTTACGGCATTAAATCCCCATATTGGATATGAAGCATCATCCGTGATAGCAAAGGAGGCACTTGAGAGCGGAAAAAGTGTATATGAACTGGTTTTAGAAAAAGGTCTACTTTCAAAAGAAAAGCTGGAGGATATTCTCAAACCTGAAAATATGATCAAACCAAGATAGCTTCAAAGCTAAGTTGATGATTGGAATTTATTTTATAATCTTTTTAGTTTCCAGTATTTTACCGGGTTTCATAATGATTCCCATGCTATTCCGGCCATCAATCACAATGCTGAGTTCATGTTCAAAACGAACATGCCTGATGAATTCGTTCTCGAAAACAGCGTCTTGTTTATTCAAAAAATCTAAATCATAATAACCGTCCTGTATGAATGGATTAAGCGTAAAATAACCGACACCAAAAGATGTAAGGTTCTGAAAAAAGTGTGTGCCCTGGCTTGGGTCGATCCTATAATTTTCCAATCCTGACTCAATAATGATACGCGCGGCGGAAATCTGTGGCCATTTTACCGGTATGCCTAACCAGGGATCACTTGAACCCCAGCGACCCGGACCAATGAGAATATAGTTTTGATTCTTGTCCAGGAACATTTTATTGATCTCACCTACCATTTCTGCTATTTCCTTGGTTCGTGCCGGATCAAAACTTCCGGGCTTAATATATACCACGTCAGAAATGCCATTTATAAATCCATTTCCTAATGCATGTTCTGCTGAAATAATCGTATTCTCCGGCTTTACCTCATCAATTTGAAAATCCAATGCATCTGTATTGCTAACAATTGGTCTAATCTGTAACACATAAAACATTCGTGGTACGTCAGCAGGTTTGTTCAGCTCCACTGCAAACTCAATCTCAATGGGTTTACCCATTTCACGCTGACCAATCTGCAACACATCCTGTAGGATAGAGGCCAGGGGGAATGTGTTGTGTTTTAAGATATTGGAAAATGTAACAATTTTCTTTCCTTCATGGTGATATCCATCGCGCAACATATCGCTATGGAAATCCATGGTGGAGCAAACCAGCCGGAGTGAACCATCTTTATCAGCTTCGTTAATTCTAAGCTTCAATAAATTAGCAGATTCATCCACATTAGGTTGAAAGCTCTCCGGCTCGAGGTTTAGTGCATAGAAGTGCTTCTGACTTTCGCGCAAGGCCATATCAGGTGAACTGGTTTGTAATACCTTTTTAGGATATTTTGGTGAAAACCGGAGTGTCTGACCCCCATCAACAATATATTTACCAAGGCCAAGTGCAATGTTGGCAATGCCGTCTTCCGACTTTTCAGGTGGTATAGGGTAAAAATTTATTGAACGGGCTACACCTGAGCAAGCAGGATAATAACGTGAATCGTAAGCTTTGCCACAAACTTCCTGCATTACTATAGCCATCTTCTCCTCGTCAATTACATTATGCGTAGCTGTCATATAAGCTTTGCTATCTTTGTAAAAAGCCGAGGCATAAACACTCTTGATGGCATTGCTGAGCATCTTGATCATCGTGCGCTCATCATTTTCCACAACCGGGATCATATAAGTACTGTAAATGCCTGCAAATGGTTGATAATGTGAATCTTCAAGTAGGCTTGACGAACGTATGGCAATTGGATTGCGAATTACGGAAATTAGGGTATATAAGTCTTCATGTATCCTGAAAGGTAAGCGTGCTTCAATAAAATGCTGCAATAATTCTTCATCGGTAACATCATCCGAGAGTGCAATTGAATATAAATTATTCTCTTCCATGAATTCATCAAACACATCGGTACAAAGCACAACCGTACGTGGTATGCCAATAATAACACCGGTATATTTGTCATTCAGGTTATTGCGCTTGATCAGTGAATCGAGAAATGCAAGTCCACGCGCTTTACCCCCGATCGAACCATCACCGATCCGAGTGAATGATAAATATTCATCAAAACTCTCGCGGTTAAACTCAGCAATAACACCCCTGGCTTTGTTTAGCCTGAAGTATGCAATAGCATCAAATACAAACCTTTTGATTTCATCACAGTCGTTGAAATCTTCTGGTGAGAACATGGCGAACATTTCAGCGAGCGGAAATAGTGCCCTGGCCCTAAGCCATTTCGAAATATGGTTTCGCTCAATGTGATATTGCAATGATTCGTCAGGCACCTGGAATATTTTTTCCTGTAAGGCTTTTAGGTCAGCAGCTCGCACCACTTCAAGCCCGGTATTGGGGTCTTTGAATACAAAATCACCGAAAGCAAAGTATTCCCTGATAAAATTACGCAGTTCGATCGATAGTGATTTGGAGTGCTTATAGATGAAACCTACTTTGATTTCCTTTGCAAGTTCTTCTTTTTCCAGATCAGATGATTGCAACAAAAGTGGCATAAAACGGTCATTCTTCTTCACCACCTTACACAACCTGATTCCTGCCTGAGGATCTGTTTTACCTTCACGCAGATAGGAAATATCTGAAATAATACCGAGGAGGTTTTGTTTGTATTTTTTGTAGTAATCAATGGCTTCCTCGTAGCTTGTGGCGAGAAGAATTTTAGGTCTGCCACGCATGCGCAACATCTTTTGGTGCTCATTGAGCCCCTCTGTCATGAAAGCTTTGGATTGCTTGAATATGATCTTATATATGGTTGGTAGATAACTGCTATAGAACCTTATAGAGTCCTCCACCAATAAAATGCATTGCACACCTACTTCACGAATATCATGTTCTGCGTTCATCCCATCTTCAATAAGCTTGATGATGGCCAACAAAAGATCTGCATTACCTAACCAGTTGAACACATAGTCAACACCCTTGAGCTCATTGCGGTCGATCTTAAGGTTGAGCTCACGCGAAAATGGTGACAGAACGACAATGGGAATATCCGGATGGTTCTTATTTATCTTTTCTGCCAAATTATATGTTTCTTTTTCTTCAGCACTTAGCATAATGATAACCAGATCAACATCTTCATTGGCCAGTTTTTCTTTGGCTTCATTTTCACTGGTTGTTAGAATAAAATTGGGAGGATAACGCAAGTTTAGTGATACATACTCATTGAAAATCTGTTCGTCAATTCGGCCATCATCTTCGAGCATGAAGGCATCATAAACTGATGAAATCAACAATACATGATAAATGCGTTTCTTCATCAGGTTAGTAAATGAAGTGTCGCTAAAACTGAACTTGCGGTTTAGTAGATCCAGACGTTGTGGAGACATAATGATTTGATGCAATTATATATGGCAAAACTAATGGTTTTATTGTCACATTTGTCACAAACACTTGCATTAGCAGGTTTGATATATTGAAGGATGCCATTAATTATCTGAAGCATTTCTCTATTTTTGTTCAATTTACTTGAAACCTTATTAATCCCATAACCAAAATCCAGAACAGGTATGCAACAAGATGACAAACTCAATGATGAACAAAGCAACAGTGATAAGAAAAAAACCAACATATCGGCCAAAGGATCGGGAGGAGTGCTAAATTGGATCGAAGAAATGGGCAACAAACTGCCTCACCCCTTCTGGATTTTTATCTGGATATGTATTTTCGTGGTTTTGTTCAGCGGGCTAGCCGCATATTTTGGTGTCAGTGCAGTTGACCCGGGATCAGGTGAAAAAATTATTGCTCAAAACCTCATTTCAGGTGATGGCCTGAGACGCTTTTTAGAGCAAATGGTAACCAATTTTGCTCATTTTGCACCTTTTGGCCTTGTGTTGGTCATGTTGATGGGCGTTTCAATAGCTGAGCGCAGTGGTCTGCTTACTGTAGTCATGCGTACGATCGCATTCTCTGTTCCTAAAAGAATCGTATTGCCTGTAATATTTATTATTGGAGCCTGTGGCAATATAGGTTCTGATGCAGGTATCGTTATTGTTCCACCAATTGCAGCACTCATTTTCATGCAAATGGGGTTGCATCCCATTGCCGGCCTGGTTGCAGGCTATGCAGGTGCTACAGCAGGTTTTACCGCAAACTTTTTTATTGCCGGCACTGATGTGCTGCTGGCTGGCATCAGTACTGAAATAACTGATAAAATGGCCAATACACCGGAGGTGAGCGCCACTGCAAATTGGTATTTCATGATAGTTTCCACATTTTTGGTGGGATTTGGTGGAGCATTTATCGCTAGGCGCTTTACCATACCGCGTTGTCAAAGGTTTGAAATCATAGGTGAAATTGAGCCTGCTTCTGCCCAGTCAAAAATGAGTCAAATAGAAAAAAAAGGATTGAAACGCGCGGGTATAGCACTCTTTATATACGTGGTGTTGATCCTGATTTTGGTTGTTCCCGAGAGTGCACCATTACGAAATCAGGAAACAGGAGGCATCGTACCTTCACCCTTCCTGCGCGGCCTAATCCCAATTCTTTTCTTCTTCTTTGCGATACCAGGGTATTTCTATGGCAAAACAACCGGAGTCATTAAAAAACCAAATGACGTGCTGAAACAAATGGAACATGGCATGAAGGAACTCTCGGGATATATCGTACTAATGCTTGTGGTGGCTCAATTTATAAACCTTTTTTACTGGTCGCATTTGGATACCATCCTGGCAATTAAAGGTGCAAACTTCCTAAAGTCAACCGGACTTACCGGACCGGTGATGTTTATACTGTTTATGATCATCGTAGCTTTCCTGAATATTTTTCTTGGAAGTGGTTCGGCTAAGTGGGCCATTTTTGCACCTATTTTCATTCCCATGCTTGCTCAATTGGGATACAGCCCGGCTTTTGTGCAATTAATTTATCGCATCGGTGATTCCATAACCAATGCCGTTACGCCATTGTATATTTACTTTCCACTCTTGTTGGGATGGATACATAAGTACAATAAAAACATAGGTATCGGAACCATCGTATCATTACTGATTCCTTACGCCGCAATTTTATTCATCCTGTGGACTTTACTTCTGCTTGCATGGTATTGGCTCAACCTGCCAATTGGTGTTGGCGAACATATTTATCTGCCTTAAGGATGCCTTAACAGGTATGAAAAAAAGAGGTCTGTTTCCAGGCCTCTTTCCGTATATCATTAGATTGTATTTATTTTCAATGTTGATGATGATGCTCATGATGATGCTCCTTGTGCTCTCCTCCTCCACAACAAGCATTATTTTGCGAACCGCAACCACAACCGCTGGGTGCTGGATTAAGTTCCTCATGAGTGGCTTCCCTCACATGCAATACTTTTCCGTATGTGTACAAACTTTTACCGGCCAGTGGGTGGTTAAAATCCATGGTGACCTTGTCATTATTAACAGTTACAACGCGGCCATTTAACGCATGCCCTTCACTATCCATCATGGGTACAATGTTTCCAATGTCCAGCATGCCTTCACGTATGTTTCCGTCAACCATAAATGCAGTAATTGGAATTTCCATGACCATATCCTTACGGTATTGGCCAAACGCTTCTTCAGGACCTAGATTAAATGAAAAATCATCACCTGATTTCAAGCCCATCAGTCGCTCTTCAAAGCTTTTTATCAAACGGCCTGTTCCAAATAATAAGGTACGCGGATTACTTTCAGGGGCTTCTTCAAGCAATTCCCCATTATGATTATCTATATGAATGTTGTAGGTTAATACGCCAACTTTTTGTTCTGCAATTACCATTTTGAAATCATTTTTTAAAATTTGTAAACACAATTTTCCTAACTGGAATCAGAAGCAAAAGTAGCATAAATTTATTTGGACTTAATAAAAATAGGGTAGAAATTTTAAAAGATCTGATATATCATATAAAGCTTGGACAACGTTCTTTAACATTATACGATCACCCGT
>RRYU01003558.1_pt1 | contig 10622 bp, 9 predicted proteins | sample 2162651 | NCBI WGS metagenome assembly RRYU01 (sample SAMN10267283, study PRJNA491782) | microbial mat metagenome | isolation source: biomat in the production well | place: Japan: Minami-Kanto gas field, natural gas well KTG3 | collected 2017-06 | reverse complement strand
TGTTTATTTCATTTATGGTTTTTGTTTCATTGGTTTGGATTATTGTTTCAATTTTGCAATTCAATATTTCTAAAATGCTTGTTAGGGCGCCTGTTTATCAAGAGAGATTCCAAAATATTGTTTATTCATACGAAGAATTTCTCGGAGTTAGCAATACTACAAGTAGCTCAAATCTTTTAGAGGTAATAAATTTTCCGAGCTTTTTTGCTTTTATGACCAATCTTTTTACTAATTTAGCTGGTTATATAGGGATGATAGTAATTTATTTGGTGCTTATTTTTTTGGAATATAAAATTTTCGGAGATAAAATTAAAATGTTTATTAATGATGAGGAAAAATATCGAAAATTTCGTGAAGTGATAGAAAAAGTAGACAAAGACATAAAAACCTATTTGTCTATAAAAACAATCATGAGTCTTTTAACCGCTTTTTTGAGTTATCTTATCTTAATCTCTTTTGGCGTGGACTTCCCCTTGTTTTGGGCGATGATAATTTTTGTGCTTAATTATATACCGACGATTGGTTCTATCGTGGCAGTTATTTTTCCTCTACTCTTTTCCTTGGTGCAGTTTGGCTCTCTCGGAACGGTTTTGTTTTTAATGGTTCTTCTGACCTCAATTCAAATAGCAATAGGAAGTATTCTAGAGCCGAAATTAATGGGAAAAAGTTTAAACCTAAGCCCATTAGTAATTATTCTTTCTCTTGGTCTCTGGGGGGCTATTTGGGGGGTTGTAGGTATGTTTTTGTCAGTTCCGATTATGGTAATAATTAATATTATTTTATCTAAGTTCCCAAAAACGAGAGGAATCGCTGTTATGCTTTCGGCAACTGGTAAAATAAAATAGAAAATTTCCAAAATAAAAAAATCGGGATTTCCGATTTTTTTATTTACTAATTTATTTACAGCTTTTTGTTTTTGAAGAGAGATAAAGTGTTTTTAAAAGTCATAGCTATTGTTAGGGGGCCAACTCCTCCAGGGACTGGGGTGATGTAGGCGCATTTATCTCCAATATCTTTTAAATCAACGTCTCCTTTTACTTTCTTGCCATCTTTGGTTATTCCCACATCTATGATAACAGAATCTTTTTTTATCATTTCTTTTTTGATATGATGAGGCCTACCAAGAGCGCTTATTAGAATGTCAGCATTTTCTATGTCAGGGCTAATTTTTTCGTAACAACTTGTTTGAGCTCCTTTCCTGGAAAGAAAAATAGCTAGATTATCCCTAAATATTTTGGAGTTTGAAAGAATGGAAACTTTTTTATTTTTAAGGTCTAGATTTATATCTTTTATAATCTCTTCAACCGCTCCAAAAACAGGAGAAATTACAGTGTTTTTATTTTCTTTTAGATTTTTGATATTTTCTGGGTGAAAGCCGTCAACGTCTTTTTCTGGTTTTACTGATTTTATGATCTTGTCAGTATCAAATTTTTTTGGCAAAGGCAACTGGACCAATATTCCGTCTATAGTTTCGTCATTATTTAAAAAATCAATAACATCCAAGATTTCCTGCTCATCAATTTCTTCTGACATTTTGTATAGATGGGTATCAATCCCAACTTTTTTTGCCTCTCTCTCTTTTAAGCTGACGTACAATTCTGAGTCACTTCTTCCTTCAACTAAAATTATAGCCAAGTTTGGTCTTTGGCCTAGTTTGAAAATTTCTTTAGTTATATTATCTTTAATTTTTTCGGCTATTTTTTTTCCGTCTATTATTTTTGTCATTTTATCTGGAGCTTGGCAAAGGAAACTGAAGACTCAGTTTCTCTACGTCTTTTTTAATATTTTCTAAGTATTCTGGGTTATCTTTGTTCTTGATAGCTGAGTCTATCCAATTTGCAATTTGTTTCATTTCATTTTCTTTCATCGCCCGGGTAGTTAGGGCTGCTGTCCCTATTCTGACTCCTGAGGGGTTCATGGGCGGATTTGGGTCGTTTGGGATGGTTGAGCGTGAAACCGATATTCCGACATTTTCTAATATTACTTCAGCTTCTTTTCCTGACAGTCCTTTGGTATTCATGTTAACCACTATTAAATGATTATCAGTCCCTCCGGAAATAATTGTGTGACCTAATTTGATTAATTCATCCGAGAGAGTTTTTGCATTGGTAATCACTTGTTTGGCGTATTCTTTGAATTCGGGTTGTAGAGCCTCTAAAAAAGCAACAGCCTTGGAAGCGGTAATATGGTCATGAGGGCCACCCTGCATTCCAGGAAAAACCGCCCTATCTATTTGTTTGGCAAATTCCTCTTTGCACATTATCATCGCACCCCTTGGACCACGTAATGTTTTGTGAGTAGTGGTTGAGACTACATCAAAAAAAGGAACCGGATTTTTCATAACTCCGCCAGCAATTAAGCCAGCGGTGTGAGCGATATCGGCAAAAGTATAGGCGCCAACTTCGTCAGCTATTTTTTTGAAAGCCTCCCAATCAATTTCTCTTGAGTAGGCAGAGAATCCAGCGACTATCATTTTTGGCTTTTCGGCTCTTGCTATTTCGGCTACTTTTTCCATATCAATTATTCCGCTCTCAGAGTCTACCTCGTATTGAACAAAATCATAAAGCATGCCAGAAAAGTTTACTTTGTGTCCGTGAGATAAATGTCCGCCATGATCAAGTTTCAGCCCCATCACCTTGTCTCCAGGTTTCAAAAAAGCCATATAAACAGCGGCGTTAGCAGGGGAACCAGAGAGGGGTTGGACATTGACATGTTCGGCGCCAAAGAGTTTTTTGGCTCGTTCTATTGCTAGATTTTCAATCTCATCAATAATTTGATTGCCACCATAATATCTTTTTCCAGGATAACCTTCTGAATACTTATTATTAAGAACACTGGCCATGGCTTCAAGCACCGCAGAAGAAACATAATTTTCTGAAGCTATCATCTCAAGTTCCGTTTCTTGTCTTTTTTCTTCTCTATTAATAATATCCAGAGTATCTGGATCAATTTTGGCCAAATTTTTATAATCCATAGCATTATTCTTAATAATTATAATTTAATATTAGGGTAATAAATGACGATTGTCAAAAAAACAAGAAAATAAAAAAGAAAGTTTTAAGGCTTTCTTTTTTGGATATTCTTGTGTTTTATTTAAAATCGTTCTGGTAGCTCAATATTTTCATAGCTTTCACCAGATTGCTCTTCTAGTCTTTTTATTCTTGGAGTAAGGCTTTCTTCTTTTACTGATTGAGAAATTATTTCCTTCGCTTCAGACCATAGGCCGTTTTCTCGCAATGCTTTGCTAAGTTCATTCTCTCTGTGATCTAGCCCTCTGATTTTGTCTTTTAAGGTCTTTTCAAAATTTTTAATTTCATCTTCGGCCATGTTGTTTGTCAGGTTTTCCTGCTTTTCTTTCCATTCAGAAAAAACAGCCTTTTTTAAATTTAGCCATTCTAATGCTGCAAAATATTCATTGTTTTTTATAGCTTCTTGAAAAGATTCTGTATCAGTAATTTCTATTAAATTACCCTCTCCTTCATGAGAAGGAAGTTTAAAATTCTCGTTCATAAGTTTTAATTTTATTTACTTAAATACTCTTTCCTTATTTTATCAGGAAACTTTTCAATTGCATAACGCAACATGGTTCTTGGCATCTTGCTTTTGTGTTTTTCTAAATAGTTTTTAAGGACTTTCTCATCCTTCTTCCCAACTTCACGAAGCATCCAACCACAAGCTTTGTGTATTAAATCGTGCTTGTCATTCAAAAGAATTTCGCTGATTAGTATGGTGTCTTTATAGCCGTTATTTCTAATAAAAGAAAAAGTGGCTACAATAGCTATCCTTTTTTCCCAGAGATTATTTGACTTTGCTAGTTTATAGAGAGTTTTTTTGTCTTTATCAAGAAGATATTCTCCCGCTATTTTTGGAGCAGAAACATCAACCAGGTCCCAATTGTTTATATTCTTGGCATTCTTGATATAGAAATTAAAAATTTCTTTTTTCTCAATTTCTTTACCTTTTTTAAATTTTTCACATAAAATTACAAGAGCCGCGAATCTGAATTCATGAATTTTGCTTTCCAAAAGACTACCTAATTCATCTAGTGAAAGATAATAATAATTTTTTGCAATACTTCTTATCTGAGGAACCTTTAAACCAAGAAAAATATCGCCTTCAGCATATTCACCAGGACCTGTTTTGAAAAATCTTTGCAATACTTCTTTTTGCTTTTGGTTTTCTAGGTTTTTTATTTCCTTTTGAATTTTTTCTAAACTATTCATTTAATTTTTTTATCATATAAGTCTTAAACAGCCTGTATCCAAACTTTTTATAATAATTTCTCACACCAACTCCAGAAATAATGGCTATTTTATCGTAGTTCTTTTTTTGAGCAATTTTTTCTGCCTCTTTGATTAGTCTCTGTCCTAGTCCTGAGTGTTGAACTTTTTCGTTCGCTCCCACGGAAACCAATTGCCCATAGACATGGAGCTCTCTGATTATTGCCGAGTCTTTAAGTAAATCACTTAAGCTATTTTTCCTGTCGCTTAGCCTTAGTCTCAAGAAAGCTAAAAGAGTTTTATTATTATTTGCGTCATAGCTCAAAAAATACTCTTCGCCGCCGTTGGCTTTATATTTTATTATATTTAATTTTATATCCTTCTCTTGGTATTCTCCGTCCTTGACCTCGCGACAACGAATGCACTCACATTTAACGCCTCTGTCTTTCATAATTTGTCGTAAATTGGTGATCAAATTTCCCGCAACTATAGATTCTCCTGGGATATCGCGAATCAAGCGGATGATTCTCACGTATTTGGGAATAATTTGCTTGCATTTGATTATTAAATCTTGGAGTTGCTTGTCTGTGTATGGCTTATATTTGCCATCTTTCCACCAACGATAAAGCAAAGATCCTTTGGTTACTACAGTGGGGTAGAATTTTATTTGATCTGGTTGATAATCTTCTTTAGAAAAAAGACCTTTAAATATTTCAAAATCTTTTTTTGGATTAGAGCCTGGCAGCCCAGGCATCAAGTGGTATGTTATTTTAAAGCCGTGGTCACGTAACAATTTTGTAGCCCTGACGGTTTCAGCGTTATTATGACCCCTTTTGTTTAATTTCAAAACTTCATCGTCAGTTGTTTGCACTCCTAGTTCAACCCTAGTACAGCCTAAGTCGCGCATTTCCAAAACTTCTTTTTTGTTGATATAGTCTTGCCTTGTTTCAAGAGTTAGTCCTATTATTTGATATTTTGTTTTCTCGTTTCGTTTTTGCTCTTTTTTTAGAGATTCCTTTAATTTTTCTAAAGAAGCATTAACGCTTGTATTTTTTGACTTAGTGCTTTTACGATAATAATCATTAGCCGCCCGAAAACACTCTTTTATATACCAATATTTATATTTTTGAGGAAAATAACTCCAAGTTCCACCTATAACTATGAGTTCTATCTTTGTTGGCAAGTGTCCATTGGCCTCAAGTGCTTTTAACCTAAATTGAGTTTGGATATAAGGATTGTACTCACAGCGAATAGCTCTCATTACAGCCGGCTCATTAGAAAGATAACTTTGGGGAACATCTTTTTCGCTAGGGCAATAGGCGCAGTTTCCTGGACAAGGCCAAGGCTTTGTCAAAACAGCTACTGGAGCTATCCCTGACATTGTTCTTATGGCTCTTTTTTTTAAAATATTTTCAAACGCTTGATTTTTTGTTATCTCGCCTTTTTTCAGTAGTTTGAAATAGCAACTAAGAATTTCTGAGTTCTGAGGAATCTCAATTTTTTCTTCTTTGGCAATCTTTCTTTTAATATTCATGAAGTCATTGCGGGAAGCTAGCTTTGTCTTGAGAAGCGATTTGGTAATATTTATTATTTTATTGTCTTTTTTGATCATTTTTTATAATTATTATAGTTGAGACCGTCAAGAAAAGTGTGTCCATGAAAAATTATAATTCATGGTGTTTAGAGGTCGGACCCCTACGTGCTTTTCTATGTTTATGGGATAAGATGAATTAGATAACCTAAATATTAATAGATAAGGCTAAACTCGCAGGGGTCCGACCTCTCTTTCGCTATCTGGTGTTTATTCTATTCTAGACATAATTAAACTTATGGTCTCTTATAGTATCTATGTATAGACAATAGACCATAAAAAAAAGCGAAAGTCAATTTTTGTTCACCTAGCTTATTATTATCCCACTTGAAAATAGCTAAAAATTCTAATATAATAAGTTTACTATGAAAAAATTTATTGGATTATTCTTATTATTATTTCTTCTTCCCAATACTGCCTTTGCTTTTGAAAAAATGTCAGGAGTAAATATTAGTATTGATGAGGACGAGTCTATAAATGGAAGCTTATTTATTCAAGGAGATAGGGTTGAGATAAAAGGTGAGGTAAATGGTGATCTCTTTGTTCTTGCCCCAGTACTTGAAGTTAGTGGTGTAGTAAATGGAGATATAATAGCCCTCGGCGAAACTTTTTCTCTGACAGGTACAAGCACAGGCGACCTTAGGTTGGCTTTTGGCGGTGTTGAAATAAACGGAATTGTAGAGGGGAATGTTTCTGTCTTAACAGAAAGTCTTGAACTAGGAGAGTCTGCCAAGGTAGGTAGGGATTTTTTGGTTTTGGCAATAAGTGCTAGTTTTTCTGGTGAGATAGGAAAAAGCCTTTTTGGCTGGGTTAGAGATGGCAGTTTATCCTCATTTATAGGAGGAGATGTTTCCCTAAAACAAGGAAAAGGATTTTATGGAAATAATAATAATCCAGAATTCACTTTACTAGACAGCACCGAAATAAATGGGGATCTTAACTTCAATTCACAATACAATTTAGTAGAAGAAGATGGGGTCAGTGTCTTGGGTGAAAAAAATATAAGCAAGAAAGACGAAGAAAAGGGATCGTCAGCCGGCTACTTCTGGGCGATAGTGTCTGTCTTCTCAACCATCTTGGTCTCTTTTGTTTTGATAGCTCTGTTTAAAAATTTTCTCACAAGCATTTTAGGAAATTTAGAAAAAAATAGCCTAAAACTTTTTTGGATAGGACTTTTGTTTTTCTTTTTAACTCCAATAACTTTTATACTTTTGCTTTTAACTATAATCGGAGTACCACTTGCTGTTATTTTGTTTTTTGTTTATATAAGTATAATATTAATTTACAAATCAGTCTTGGCCATTTTTCTTGGAGGTAAGATTCTGAGTCTTTCAAAAATAAAATCAAAAAATTCTCTAAATCTAATGGCAGTAGTTGGTTCACCAGCGATTTATTTCTTGTTTCAAATTCCTCTAGTTGGCGGCATCCTTTCCTTTGCGGGAGTGATTATTATTTTTGGCGGGTTTTTAGAATATTTTAGATCAAGGTTAATTAAATAAATTAAAAATATGAATATCAATCCAAATATATTTAAAGCTTATGATATAAGAGGTGTTTATGGTAAAGACTTTGATGAAGAAACGGCGTATAAAATAGGTTTTGCCTTTGGTCAAATGAGACAAAGAGAGCTAGACAGGAAAGTAAATATTAAGATTTTGGTGGGCGCTGATATGAGATTGTCTTCTCCTGTTTTGAAAGAAAAATTAATAGCGGGCTTTATTGCCTCAGGCTGTGAAGTGACTGATGGCGGTCTTTTGGCGACTCCTACTTTCTATCACTCTGTGGCTCACAATGGTTTTGACGGAGGAATTCTGGTTTCGGCTTCACATAATCCAGGAGAATACAATGGTTTTAAAATAGTTAGAGATAAGGCTATCCCATTTAGTAAAGATAGTGGAATGATGATATTAAAAGAGATGGTTTTGAAAAATACTTTTGAAAAATCTAGTGTAGTTGGAAAGTTAGACACCGAAGACAAGTACCTAAGAGAACAAATAGAATATGATTTGAAGTACGCAAATTTAGAAAAAATAAAACCACTAAAAGTTGTTATTGATACAGCTAATGCAATGGGATCTTTGTTCTTTGACGAGTTGTTCAAGAGTGTTCCTGGTGAATTTATTAAACTAAACTGGGAATTAGATGGAACATTTCCGGCCCATGAGGCAGATCCGCTAAAAGTAGAAAACCTAGAACAACTTTCTAGAAAAGTTATTGAAGTAGGTGCTGATTTTGGTATATCTACAGATGGCGATGGCGATAGGATATTTTTTGTTGATGATAAGGGAGTGCCAGTAGAGCCTGGAATAGCTAGAGCGATTTTGTGTGAAATATTTTTAGCCGAAAAGCCTGAATCAAAAATAGCCTATGATATAAGACCAGGAAAAATAACAGAAGATGTTATTAGAGAAAATGGAGGTGAGCCTATCGTGACAAGAGTAGGGCATTCATTAATAAAAGAACAAGCCTTAAAAGAAGGAGCATATTTTGCTGGAGAATCCTCTGGTCACTTTTTTCTCAATATGCCAGATGGTTGTTATGAAGTCCCAGTTATTGTCACTCTGAAGATTTTGGAAAAAATATCAGAGCTTGATATGCCATTTTCAGAATATCTCAAAAAATATCAAAGGTATTTTCACTCCGGTGAAATAAATAGTGTTGTTGAAGATAAAAAAGAAAAAATAGACGAACTCAAAAAGAAATACAGTGATGGCAAACAAAATGATCTGGACGGCATAAGTATAGAGTATAGTGATTTCTGGTTTAATGTTCGTGAATCAAACACAGAGCCTCTTTTGAGATTAAATCTAGAAGCTAGAACAAAGGAACTAATGGAAGAAAAACGAGACGAAGTTCTCGGGATAATAAGATCTTAATAAATAAACAAATGGAAAAAAAAGACAAATGGACTTTTATAATAGGCTTCTCTTCGGGGGTTGCCTCAGTTTTACTTATAGCTTTACTTGTCTTTGGGTTTATATACCTAAAGGAAAATACCTCATTTTTTAAAGCAGCCGTCAGCGAAAAAGTAGATGGAGTCTGGACCAGAGGAAATCCAGAAGCCAAAATCACCGTTTTGGAATACTCAGATATTCAGTGCCCTTTTTGCGCTAGACATCACGAAACCTTAAAAAGGGTTTTAGAAAACTACCCCAATGATGTAAGGTGGCAGTACAAACATTTTCCTCTAGACTCTATTCATCCTCTAGCTAGAAAGGCAGCAGAGGCGGCAGAATGTGCTGGTGACCAAGGACAGTTTTGGAACTATTTAGACAATCTTTATGCTAATCAAAAAAATATCAATATAGAAATTTTTGATGAAATAGCTACTGGTTTGAATTTAAATTTAGAAGATTTCAAGTCTTGTCTTGATTCCAGTAAGTACAAAGACAAGGTAGCAAGCGACTTAGCAGAAGGACAAGAGAGAGGTGTCCGTGGAACGCCAGGAAACTTTGTTAATGACACAGAGTTGAGAGGAGCAGTTCCTTTTGAAGACATGAAGGCAGAAATAGATAAACAACTAATGGATTAATTTTTATGCAAAAAATAACTAAAGATGTTTTTTATGTTGGTGTAAATGACAAGGCAAAAAAAATGTTTGATGCTTTCTTTCCTCTAGACAAAGGTACAAGTTATAATTCTTATTTAATTAAAGGAAGCGAAAAAACAGTTTTAATAGACACAGTAGATGAGTCCAAAAAAGAAGAATACTTGAAAAATTTAGCAAAAATAAAAAAAATAGACTACATAGTTTCAAATCACGCCGAGCAAGATCATTCTGGTTCTATAAGAGCAGTTTTGAAAAAATATCCAGAGGCCAAAGTCTTAACCAGTGCTTATTGCAAGAGCATGTTGATGGATCTTCATAATATTAATGAAAATAGGTTTGAACTGATAGTTGAAAATCAAGAATTTTCTTTGGGAGGGAAGACTTTAAAGTTTGTTTTTACTCCCTGGGCTCATTGGCCGGAAACATTTTCTACATATTTAATTGAAGACAAGATTCTTTTTTCCTGTGATTTTTTTGGAGCGCATGTCGCTTTTGACAAGATGTTTGACGGAGACAAAGAGAGTACAATAAAATATTCAAAAATATATTTTGCTCTTATAATGATGCCGTTTAGAGAGGTTCTCAAAAGAAATATAGAAAAAGTAGAAGAACTTGATATTGAATTGATTTGTCCAAGTCACGGACCTCTACACAAGAAAGTAGAAAAAATAATAAGTTTGTACAAAAAATGGATAAGCACTGAGAAGGAAAATAAGGTTTTGATTCCATATGTGACTATGCATGGAAGCACGAAGTTGTTGGTAAAAAATCTAGAAGAAAAGTTGAGAGAAAAAAATATAGAAACTTTTATCTTTAACCTAGAAGAGAAGAACATTTGTGATATAGCTCCACATCTGGTAGACTCAAAAGTGATAATATTTGGAACACCAACTATTTTGGGAGAAGCTCACCCCGCTGTTTCAAATATCGCAAATCTAACAAGAATGTTAAAAGTAAAAACAGAAGGAGTGGGAGTTGTTGGCTCATATGGTTGGGGTGGAAGAGCAGTTGAGGCTATTTATGAATCACTCGGGGAGATAAATACAAATTTTTTGAAATCAGTTATGATAAAAGGACTTCCCGATGAAAAAGATTTTGAAATCATTTCTTCTCTCGCAGAAGAAATAGAAGAAATAATTATTAACTAAAATAAATCTATGAACAATTTAGGTGAAAAAACCAAAAAAAATTTACTAGAAGCATTCGCCGGCGAATCAATGGCTAGAAATAAATATGATTATTATGCTAGCGTCGCCAAAAA
>RRYU01020464.1_pt1 | contig 10624 bp, 6 predicted proteins | sample 2162651 | NCBI WGS metagenome assembly RRYU01 (sample SAMN10267283, study PRJNA491782) | microbial mat metagenome | isolation source: biomat in the production well | place: Japan: Minami-Kanto gas field, natural gas well KTG3 | collected 2017-06 | reverse complement strand
GCGGACTTCACAAACGGTATCAGGAGTTCCACTCTCCAGCACTAGGAGTTCCAGTACCCAGCCGTCGCTGCAGTTGTATACATAGCGAAAGCTCTCGCCGACAAGCAGCCGGGAATAGACGAGGGGAACGCGGTGCAGATCATCTGCGAAGCCGAAACCGTCGGGACGCGCAACGCCGGACCTTTTGCCGTTGATCACAAATCGATGCAGGCTGGAATTGCTCCAGCCAAGCGTGGTCTGGATCACCGCAACAAGCCGCGTGATGGCGGTATCGCTTCGAATGAGGAGCCGGCGCGAGATGAGTGGACTGATGTCGCGGTGCACGAGGCGGAGATGGTAGGTGTTGGGCATGATCGCTGTCTCGATACCGTGAACATACCCTCAGCCTAAGGCGATTCGGCTCGTTACAACAATCTCCGCACCACCCAGTTCTAGCGCTCGTTGAAGTGGCTGATAGTTGAGGGCAAGGGAGAGAATCGGGTGAAACACGAAATGCGAAGCAAGGACGCGGACAGCCGACCTGACCTTGCTTGTTGGGAGCGTCACGCACTGGAGCTGTCCGTCGGCGTTTTCGGTGACGAGGTCCTAGGTTACGGGGCGCTCTCTTCCTTGGTTTCTGCGGCCAATCGACAGCCTGACCATGGGGGCGTCCGGCAGCTTCGTCGACAGCTTCGGGATGGTGACCGCGCTCTTTTCCGCCCTCGCTTTTTCAGTGGTGGCGGTGTCCCTGCACTTCCAGCGGAGGGATCTTGGGCTCGCCCAGCAGGAGTTCCGCGACACCCGAACACAGATGGAACGCTCACAGCGGGAGAACAACTTCTTTCAGTTGTTCAGGGCGCAAATGGAGATCGTCGCGGAGATGCGCATCGTGGGGCGGTTAACATACAAAGAGCGTGGCGTACAGAAGCGCGAGGATGACCCGTGCGCTAGATCCCAGTGTGGAGCCTTAAGGTGAACGTAACGGCGGGGTAGGTTGCTCCTCGATAATCACGTGTACTGAACGTCGTGCCTAGCAAGTTAAGGTTCCCGAAAGAAATATCCGGCGATCTGATGGGAAGCCCCCTCGGGGAAGCCATTGGTCATCTCGACCGTCACGACCTCAGAGCGATCGCACAATGACTCTGCCCACACTGCCACCGACCTGCGCGCGTTTCTCGGCACTCGTACAGACCGCATTCGATAAATGGATTCCCAACGGCGTTGCCAACCTACACGAAATGAAGGCGGGCAAATCCGGCGCCGCCGTATTCCGCTTGGACGTGCGGGATGGCGGGTGCGGCGACCTGGAGCCCGGCAACTACGTACTGAAGCTGAATCCTCCCTCAATATGGGAAGATCAGGAGGATGAGGACTTGACGCACGCTCGCGCCTACGAGCGCTCACCTGTGTTCTCGCAAGATCACCTACCGGAGTTGCGGGAGAGGTGCCGGACCGAGGACGGGCTGGCGATCCTTTACGAGATTGCTGGCAAAAGCCTGATCAACTACTCGACCACGGACCTGCCTGCCTGCCCTGGCTTCCTCGAGATCGTGCCGCAAGTCATTGAGGAAACGCTCACGGCCTGGAGCAACAAGGCGCTGCGCGACGATGCACGGCCCTATGAGATCCTAGAGGAGCTGTTGGGCTACAGGCTCGACCCGAACACGCAGTTGCGCCGATTCGCCGCCGAGCACTTCGATAATCGACGGATTCGGTTGATCTCCGGCGAGGCAATACCCGATCCCCTGTGGTTCCATGAGTTCGCACGCGACGCGGACTGGCCCGCGACGCCGGTGTTGAACGGGCTGCTCCACAACGACCTGCACGGAGGCAATTTGCTGATTCGTCAGCCCGTGCGACGGGACGACTACCACCTGATCGACTTCGGGCTATCCGCCGACGAGCGTCCGATCGGGTTCGATCAGTCGTACCTTGAGGTCTTCCTGCTGCTGAGAAACCTGGGTCAGCAGGATCCGCGTGAGATGATCTCGCTTCTCCGGCCGATCCTCGATCCCACCACCCAGAGTTTCCGCCCGGCCGGCGCGGCGATGTGGTTGTTCGAATGCGTCGCCACCATCCGGCGCGCTGTCGACACCTGGATCGAACGGCATCACAGCCGCCGCCGGGACGAGCTTGCGCAGCAGTTCGCGCTCTGCCGCGTCGCCGCGGGTATGAACTGGGCGAACAAGCCACTGGAGGTCGACGAAGGAGACGTGGGCCGGAACCAGCGGCTGCAGGCGCTGCTGTACTCCGGGCTTGCGGCTCGCGACTACGTCGCGCGATTCCATCCCGATCACCTCGATCGATTCCTAGAAAGCCAGATGTCAGCCGCAGACCACGCCTCACGGACCACCTCTAAGACTCGGGACCGGGCCATTTGGACGCAGTTTTGGAACGTCGCGGACCGCTTCTCTGTGAAGGACGGGAACCGGTATGTTCTCATCGCCGAGGGACTCGGTGACGACGAGCGGCTGCAGTCCCTAGGGAAGCTGCCATGGTCCGTGGTGATCGATCTCGACCCTTACAGCGACGAGTCCGGGCTGCATCGGCACGCGACACCGGTCCTTGAGAGCCAACGCAAGGTGCACAGCTTCCGCAGGGCCGGCCCCAACGGAGATCTTGAGCTGTCCAGGGCGCTTCTCGTTCGAGGCACAGCCTGGATGATGGCCAACGGCTGGTCACTCAAGAACGAGCAGCCGCTCGAGTTCAACCGCTGGCGGTACGAGAGGCTGAACGACATCCGTACGCTGTTTGGTCGTATCGCTGAACTCCTGAGCCCAGAAGAACTCGTGGTCGTGGTCATGCCTGGGACCAGCCTCGATGCGAATCTGCCGCTGGAGCGTGTCGCGCGGACCGTCACGGCCATCGAGGAGGCCACACGCGGCACAGCGAGGACGATATTGCTCGGCAGTGCGCGCCTGCCCGGTGTCGACACCGGATACCAGCAGGTCCCCCTGGAGGTTTCCGAGGCCCTCGACTACCTGGTTGACGACCTCGGCACATCCGTGGCCGTGCACCTGGCGGAGGTACCCGGCCGAGACGGCCCTTGCGTGCTCCCCGTTGAAACGCTCCGTGCGCTCGAGGAAAATCTCGTCGTCCTGCACTCCCGCATCCTCGACGAAGCGGTGTCGCCCAGCGTGGATGCGCCGGAAGACGCGTTCTGGAGAGGTAACCCGCCTACCTGGTTCGATCTCCACGTGGGGGTCGATATTGAACGAGATCTCCAACCGGACGTGGAGAGACGTATTCGGGACATCTTGGCACAGCCGAAGACGCGCACGGTCATTCTCTACCACAATCCCGGAGCGGGCGCGACGACACTCGCGCGACGTGTGGCCTGGGATCTGCGTGGCGAGATTCCTACGGTCATTCTCCATACTTACTCGCCTGACATGGGCGACCGCCTCGCAAGCCTCTACACGCGAGCCGAGCTCCCGGTGTTGCTCGTCGCCGAGTCGGACGTGCTCCCCGAGGCACGCCGAGAGGACCTCTATCGGGAACTCTCGTCGCGCAACGCCCGTGTCGTATTGCTCTACCTGCGTCGGTCGTTCGCGTCTTCGGGAAGGGAGGGACACCTTTTCCTGGCGGGGAGCATATCGTCCGATGAGGAAGCGGACCGCTTCAAGCGAAAGTATCTCCAGCTGACCGAGGAGCCGCATCGTCGAACGGAACTGGGCCGCATCACCTCGGACGAGCGGCTACGGGCGTACCGCACACCCTTCTTCTACGGACTGGTTACCTACGAGCGGGATTTCCAAGGCACGGAGTCTTTCGTGGAGAACCATCTCGACAGAGTTTGGGGAAAGGCCGCCGACGTGCTTCGCTACCTGGCGATGATCACGATCTATACCAACTCGGGTTTGCACAAGTCGATTCTCGGACGGCTGATCGACCGCAAGCTCAGCCGCGTCACTGATCTCACCCCAACGGATCTGCTCGGCGAACGGCCCGCAGGGCTGGTTGTCAACCGCGAGGGGCGCCTTCGGCTGCTGCACCAGATCGTCTCTGAGGAGGTCTTCGACCGGTTGGTAGAGGCGCGCAACCGCGGGGCGTGGCGGCAGGAGTTGAAGAAGATCGCCGTCGATTTCATTGAAGACCTTGCACGAGTCGTCGACCAAGACTCCGAGGTGGTCATTGATCTACTTCGCCAGCTGTTCATCGAGCGCTCTGGCCCCGGCGTCGATGACGCCGAGGACCGCAAAGAGTTCGCGCCGCTGATCCAGGACGTCGATTTGATCGACAGCACCCTAGGGCACCAGATCCTGTTGGCGCTCACCGAGTGCTTTGCCGGAGAGGCTCACTTCTGGAACCATCTCGGGCGTCACCACATCTACCGCATGAAACGTGACTTTGGCCGGGCCGAGGCGTGCCTGCTAAAGGCCGTGTCGCTAGCCCCGGACGACTATATCCACCATCACACGCTCGGGCTAGTGCGGCGCTCCCAGGTTCGCCAAGTGGTCCGCGGCTCCGATTCCAGGTGTCTGCCACAGTTACTCAAGGACATCGAGCCATATTTCGACGGCGCGGCCGAGGCGTTCGGCAGGACGCGCAAAATAAAGCCGGACAACATGTACGGCTACATCACGCACGTACAGATGATCACGCACGTGCTGAGCCGGATGCGCGAGCTGGCGAATACCGACTCGATCGCTGAACTCCCGGAAAACCATATGCTTTGGGTTCAGGAGCAGCTCTCTGTCGCCAACGATCTGCTCCAAAGTGCCGATCAGCTCTATGGCACCCTCGACCGCCAAGACAGATACCTCACCACTTGCCTTGGCGATATCCAGTCGCTTTACGGCAACCTTGATGACGCCATTCAACTCTGGGAACTCCAGCTAGAGCGCACTCCGGACAGCCCGCCGAGCCGCCGCGCGATCGCGTATGCCTTTCTGGAACGTACCATTGCGCGTACCAGAGAGTCGAAGCCGGGGAAACAGCGGGCACGCTGGACGAGGCTGGGCCAAGCCGAGCTGCGACGAATCCGCGATCTCATGGCGAGCAATCTGCGCTCGGGACGCCGGCTTGCTGACGATTACCGAATGTGGTTCGAATCGACCCGCTTGTTGCCGCAATTCGACATCGACGAGGCCCTCGGCGAGCTTCGGATCTGGACTCGCGAACTCGACTCCTGGCGGGCCTACTACTACAAGTACATCCTCCATTTCCTGCTCTGGGCTTGGGATCGAACAGACTCGGTAATCGAGATTGAGGAGGCCCTGGACAATTCCGGCCGGCTGTTCTTCGGTCGCCGACGCTACTCCCACCTATGGCTCGCCGAGCACCCCGAATGGTGCCCTCTCGTGGCAACCGAGGAGTTGGGGGAGTTCGACCAGGAGAAAAAGTTTTGGACCAGGACCGAGCCGCTGCGACGGGTCAACGGATCAATCCGGGAGATTCATGGGCCGCAGTCTGGATGGATTGACCTTGAGGGGGCGCTAAAGGCGTTCTTCGTGCCCCACGACTTCACGCATGACGACGTTAATACACGGGTCAACTTCTTCCTCGGATTCTCTCCTACCGAGCTGAAGGCTTGGAGTGTCGAGCGCGGACACGTGGAGGGTGGGACGCTGCGGCGTCCCCCGGAGCGCGTCAAAATGACAACCTCTGTCAGGGCGACCATGGAAGCGGGCGAGAGGGAGGCGCTCGTCAAGCGGATACACCTTGATCGTGTGCTCGAGTTCGTCGAGACGGTCGTGACCGCTAGGGCGGCGATCGGCGCCGAGGTGGAGGTTGCGGCTCTGCGCGACCGAGTCGAAGCGGCGTTTGGACTGGACCACTTGTTCGAACTTAAGGGGAAGGAGAACCTGGTCGCTTACCTCCGAAGCACCGGCCGTTTCCGACTCACGCATGACGGAGACCGCACCCTCATTCAGCCGGGTACCGCCGAGCCCATGCAAGAGCAGCACCTCACGGATAGCCGTCGACAAGAGGGCTACGTGGTTCGTTTGGGCGAGACTCGCACGCACGGATTCATCAGCGTTCCGGGGCAGTCGAAGGATCTCTACTTCAAGTTGGCCAACGTCGCCGACGATGACCGGCCTGGGATTAAAGAAGGGTCATACGTGGCGTTCACAAGGGTCGATAGTGACAGGGGGCCGGTAGCTTACGCTGTCAAAACCGTCGAACGGGACGGGCCTGTCGAGCCACCGGCGAGCGAACCCGACCTAGAACGCCCGGCTGAAGAGAATCCTCGGCCACGTGGCTGGGTGGTCGTGTTAAATCGGCACAAAAGGGATGGGTTCATTAGTGTCCCAGGTGAGACGAAGGGACTCTACTTCAAGCTGGCTTACGTGTACGGCAGTGATGTATCCGGGATGCAGCGGGGATCCTACGTAGAGTTCTCACGGGTCGAAGGAGACGATGGACCCGTCGCCTATGCTATCGCGCGAGTCGAGCCCCAAGCCCTTATCAGGGATGTCCAGCGGATTGTGATAACGACGCTCGAAACCGCCGCAGAGGCCGGGCGGCTGCCGATGCCACTCGGTAATCTCGAGGACGCGATTGAGGAGTGCATGGGCGACCTGGAACGGATCAAGAGGGCGGTGAAGGTCTCGAGCACCAGACGTCTCCTGCAAAGTCCGGATCGAGTTCGCATTGAAGGTGAGCCGGGTAGTTACGTCGTCGATCTTCTGGAAGATGTGCCCTTTGGTCGCGTGCCGCGTTCGCCTTCCCCCGTGGCCCCCTCCAAGCAGGTGCCGCTACGTGGGCAGGCACGATCCTCGCAAAAAGGTCCGAGCAGGCAACGGATCGTCGATCTATCCATCGAACTGGTGGGGCGCAGGTTGTCTGCAGGGAAGAGCACGCTGCTGTCGGCGGTCATGTACGAGTTGAGAAAAGTAGCCGGAGGCACCAACGCGGACATTCTCAAATCGTTCGGGGTTGGTTCAGTCGACGACATGTTTGCCGCGATACCGGGTATCGAGGTCGTCGGCGAGGGGATCAATCGCAGCGCGCGTCTCACTAATGGTTTCACGAAGTCTGAATCTGCGAGCGAGGAGGAGAGCGCAGCGCTTCCCGATAATTTCACGCGCGAAATCGTCGCCCAATGGATACGAGACTATGCGCGGGACCACCCAGGTACTTTGCTCTCCAAAGCGATCTTTCATCTCGTGAAGGCGACCGGCCACGGTGCCCAGGAGACTTACAGGCTTTTCGACGTCAGCAACGCCACCAAGCTTGTCGAACAGATCAAGGGTGTCACAACACACGGTTCTGGGGCTGGTCGCACGCTGGAGCTGTCTGCGGAGGCCCCATTGAGCGCGTCCGCTGGCTGGGGCTTCCCTAGAGCGAATGACGGTCAGTCCGGTCCGACGTCAGCAGCGGGCCCGACTACCGCCGATCCCACCGACGCGGCGCTCGACCCTGAAGCCATAGCCGAATGGATTCGGGGTTTTGTTAGGGACAATCCGGGATGCACGCTCAAGCACATGATGAGCCGCCTCGTCGATGCTAAGCGTCACAAATCCCGGGAGATCCTCGGAATTTTCGGCGTCAAGAACGCCACTGGGCTTATCGAGCGGATAGACGGCGTCATGACGGTGGGCGACGGCGACGAGCGTTCCGTCGAGCCAACACCCCGGACGTCGTCGAGCGCGCTGACGAAATCGTCACCGCACGAGCCGAAGGAGTCGGATCCGGCAGACAAACCAGACTTCAAGTCTTGATAGGGAATCCCTGAACAGCGCGACCCGCGTCTGGTCAGCGCTCCCGAAGCGGGGACGGCGGTCACCTACAGGGCCACGAAACCGTCGTTCGGAGACTCGGTGGCCCACCGCAGCGTCGCATCCGTCGCCCCGTGCTCAGGTTCGCTTGCCAGCCGCGAAACCCGCCTCAGGACGGCAGCTCAACGGGTTCCGAGGGCAGTTTATATGACTTTAGGGATCGTCAATAAATAACTGTACCATTTCCAGATGGCGCAATGGTGTCGTTCCAGTCGCCGTGGAAGTCGTGACGGCGGATGTTCACCTCCGCAAGCTCGCCGTCCGTGACCTTCCTGCCCAGCGGGTACTCTGATGCATCCAGTTCCGCATGAACCCGCAAGCCGGCATCGGTTTTCGTTTGCGCGATGAGATTCACAATCACCTCGTGACTCACAAGCGGCTTGCCGCGCCAGTTCTGGGTGATGAACGAAAAGAGCCGATGCTCGATCTTGTTCCATTTGCTCGTGCCCGGCGGAAAGTGGCAGACGGTGATCGGCAGGGCGATCTCATCGGCGAAGCGCTGCAGTTCGGTCCGACGGTGGTCCGGGATCCGCGCGAGGGCGTCGCGGCGCTCCTCGACCGTGGCTCCGGCCATCACGCGGGCGACCAGCTCGGCGAGACGCTCAGGCATGGGGGTTTCCTCCGGTGAGGACCGGGTGACTCAAGGGCCGGCGCCCGATGGGCGACTGGCCGCGCGCGACCGAACCGGCCTCAATCGCCCGACGATGGCGTCTCCGACAACTCCCCCACCAGCGCCAGGACCCGGCTCCGGCGCTGCGCATCCAGCGCCCCGAAGCGCAGGACCAGCTCCGCCAGCGCGTCGTCGTCACAGAAGAAATAGGCCATGGGGATCCCCAGGACCTCGGCCAGCTTCTCGACGATGGGGAAGGACGGCTCGTTGATCCCGGTCTCGTAGCGGCTCATGCGGGCGCTGCTGCTGCCCTCGTCGAAGCCCATCAGCACCCCGAGGCGGTCCTGCGGGATCCCGGTGCGCAGGCGCGCCTCGCGCAGACGGCGACCGAACAGGGTCTGGGGTGGGGACAAGCGGGCCATCGCCCGATGGTCCGGGAACCCCCTTCCATCGTCTCTACTGCATCAGTCGAATGCCGATTCGACGAAACGTGGAACCCCATGGGCTTGGGATCCGTCAGCCGCGCCATGCCGGCCGCCGGTCGTGCACGCGCTCGGCTCATCCGGCTTCCCCGTGCGGTGTTCCCACCCTGCCGCGGCGCCGGTAGCTGCCCCAGGTGAAGGGCACCAGCGCGGATCCGTGCTCCAGGATGCGATCCATGATGCGCTCGCCGAGGTACTCGCCGATCCCGGCCTCGTCGAGGTTGCTGATCAGGACCGTCGGGCGCTGGTCGCCGTAACGGCTGTTGAGCAGGTCGAAGAGCATCGCCTTGCGCTTGGTGGCGTCGCCGATCGCGATGCCGACCTCGTCGAGGACCAGCAGGTCCGGCCCGGTGAGGAGCGCGAAGGCTTCGCTCTCGGTGCGGGTGCTGCGCGGGGAGTAGGCATCCCGGATCAGGCGCAGGGCTTCGCTCACGGTCACGAACAGCCCGGTGTGGCCACCGCGCAGGATCTCGGTGCGTATTCCGACCCAATCCGGCCACCCATTCCGGTTGAAAACGGCCACCCATTCTGGTTCAACCCGGCCACGGATTCCGGCTGAATCCGGCCACCGATTCCGGTGCAAAGCGGCCACCCATTCCGGTTGATCCGGCCACCGTGGCCGGGGCCCTCGCCACACGGGATAACCCTGCGTAGGGTGCCTCCTTTTTTCAGGAGGCACTCAGATGCCAAGAGAGAGGTTATCCATGCGAAAAGTCGAAGAGGTGTTGCGGTTGAAATGGGGTTCCGGGCGGTCGGTGCGGGAGATCGCCCGTGCGCTCGGAATCGGGCGAACAACGGTGTCGGAGTACTTGGATCGCGCCGAGGCGGCAGGACTGTCTTGGCCGTTGCCGGAGGGTCTGAGTGGGGGCGAGTTGGAGCGGCGGCTATTCAAGCCGGGCGGGCGCCCCGCCGAGCGGGGGCTGATCGAGCCCGACTTCGATGTCGTTCACCGGGAGTTGCGGCGTAAAGGCATGACGCTGTTCCTGCTCTGGCAGGAGTATCGCGAGCGCCATCCCGAGGGCTATTCCTACAGCCAATTCTGCGCCCGCTACAGCGTCTGGAAGGGTCGCGTGGATGTGGTCATGCGCCAGACCCACCGGGCCGGGGAGAAGCTCTTCGTCGACTACGCCGGGCAGACGGCGGCGGTGATCGACCCCGGCAGCGGCGAATTGCGCACGGCGCAGATCTTCGTGGCGGTGCTCGGGGCCTCCAACTACACCTATGCCGAGGCGACCTGGACGCAGACGCTCCCCGACTGGATCGGCGCGCAGGTGCGCGCGCTGAGCTTTCTCGGCGGTTGCCCGGACATTATCGTCCCGGACAATCTGAAAAGCGCCGCCAGCTTGTGCCCACCGTTACGAACCGGATCTGAATCCGACCTACCAGGATTTCGCCGCCCATTACGGGCTGGCGGTGATCCCGGCACGGGTGCGCAAGCCTCGGGATAAAGCCAAGGCCGAGGGCGGTGTGCTCTTGGTCGAACGCTGGATCCTGGCGCGCCTGCGCCATCAGGAGTTCTTCTCCCTTGCCGAGCTCAATGGGGTCATTGCCACGCACCTGCAGGCGCTCAATACCCGTCCCTTCAAAAAGCTCGAAGGCTCGCGCCTGAGCCAATTCGAGGCGATCGACCGCCCGGCCCTGCGCGCGCTGCCGGCAACCCCCTATGAGTACGCCGAATGGCGCAAGGCACGGGTGGCGCCGAACATTCACATCGAGGTCGACGGGCACTTCTATTCGGTTCCGCACGCCCTGGTCAAACGCCAGGTCGACGTGCGTCTGACCGCCACCACGGTGGAGGTCCTGCACCACGGCCAGCGGGTCGCCAGCCA
>RRYU01016696.1_pt1 | contig 10634 bp, 8 predicted proteins | sample 2162651 | NCBI WGS metagenome assembly RRYU01 (sample SAMN10267283, study PRJNA491782) | microbial mat metagenome | isolation source: biomat in the production well | place: Japan: Minami-Kanto gas field, natural gas well KTG3 | collected 2017-06 | reverse complement strand
AAAAAAAATATGACGATGCAATTGATTATTATAAGAAAGTCTATGATTTAAATAATAACAACATTCAGGCATTGGAATTAGCAGTTGATTTAGCTCATGGTTTGGGTAAAGTTGAAGAAGCGGATCAGCTATACAGAAGGTTGTTAGAATCGGATAGCTTAAATGTAAATTATTTAAATGCTTATGCCGAATTGAATGTCCAAATGAACAAGCCTGAGGTAGCAATTAGTTTGGTTAAAAAGATTATTGCAATCGAAGGATCATCAACAGAAAGTTTAATCCAATTAGGCATACTATACACCGAACTTGGGAAAATTGATGAAGCAATTGGACTCTTTAATGGTATATTGCTTGAAGACAGTACAAATACAGCAGGATTACATTTTCTATCAACGATATTTCGCGAAAATGAGGAGTATGAAAAAGCTCAAAAATATGCTGATAAAATGATAATTGCTTATCCTGAAAATCCACAAGGATTTATCAATAGTGCATTAGTTGCATTGGAACAAAATGACGCAGTTGGCGCAATTAGTATTTTGGTTGCTGTGGCGGCAAATTTTCCGGAGGAATATTCCATTCAATATTTACTTGGCATGAGTTATTATCAGGATGAAAACAACAAAATGGCAGCTGTTTTTCTTGATAATGCTCGACAAATTGCACCAAGTTCGCGAAATACGCTGCATTTATTGGCAATCGTGAACGATAACCTGGAGAATTGGATTATATCCGATGGAATTTATCAACAGCTAATTCAGACGGATAGCACCGATGCTCAAGCTTTGAATAATTTTTCTTACAGTTTGGTTGAACGTAATGAACAGCTTGAGTTAGCCAAACGTTATTCTCGCCGAGCGAATGATTTAGAGCCGGATCAAGCTGCCTATCTTGATACATACGGATGGATTTTATTCATGATGGGAGAAATTAAAGAGGCTTATAAGTATATCGCAAAGTCCTTAGAAATTGAAAATGAGAATGCAGAAGTTTTAATGCATATGGGAGATGTGTTAATCAAAATGAATAAAAAGGTAAAAGCTAAAGAATTTTACCAGAAGGCATTATCCATTGATCCAACAAACCAACAACTCATTGACAAATTAAGTGAATTTTAAATCATTATTATTATTGACTACTGTGTCGATAATTTTAACCAGTTGTAGTCAACCGCCTGAAGTTATTAGCGACGAAATAATTGATTTGTCCTATACAGAACTAAAGCAAAAATATTATACTTGTCAAGGAAGAGGGGTGATGAGTGCTCAAGGTTCATTACCATGGAAATTGAATTATACATTTACTACTCAAAATGATAGCTCTTACATTCAATTTAGAGATATATTTGGCAGGAGAGTCTTATTTGTCCAAGCTCTGCCGACAGAAATCACCTTATGGGACATGCAGAAAAATATTAAGTATAATTCTGATATCGGAAATACAATTTCAATCTTTAATATTATTGAATCATTTGATGTTGCTCAAATATTATGGGGGGAAATTCCGGACAGGTACTTAATATCTACCCAAGAATCCGGTTTTGAAAGGGATTCAAACTTAGTAAATTTTCAGTCTTCTATAACACTATTAGGAATGGTATTGGATAAGGTTACCTTTAATTTGGATTCAATGGAAACGGTGGTCGATTTTAAAATATTAGAAAGAGATTATGGTAAATCAAATCCAGATTTATTAAAAGGAATTCCTGAAGAAATACCACTAAACTGATATGAATAAATCATTATCTGTTGTAATCCCGATCTATAATGAACAGGAATCGCTTTCTGAATTAGTAAATTCACTGAAACTTGTCCTCGAATCATATAAAAAATGGGAAGTGCTTTTCGTTGATGATGGTTCATCGGACAATTCGATAGAATTACTTACAAATGTTGTTAAGAGTGGGTCAAATTTCAAATTGATTCAATTACATCGCAATTATGGTAAATCGACAGCTTTGGCGGAAGGATTCAAAGTAGCTTCGGGAGAATACGTTATAACAATGGATGCCGATTTGCAAGATGACCCTCAAGAAATACCAAATCTCATATCTAAGCTGGAAGAGGGATTTGATTTGGTTACGGGTTGGAAACAAAATCGGAAGGACCCATGGACAAAAAGATTCCCATCGAAAATTGCCAATTATTTTACAGGACTAATCACCGGTGTGAAAGTTCATGATATGAATTGCGGTTTGAAAATTTACCGAAAAGCTGTTGTAAAATCGTTAGATATTTATGGAGGACGGCATAGATATATTCCTGCATTAGCTGGGCAAAAACGTTTTCGCATTGCGGAAATCCCTGTTAAACATCATAAAAGACAGTATGGTGTTACAAAATACGGTGGTTCAAGACTGTTTCATGGTTTTTTTGATTTAGTTACAATTCTCTTTTTAAATCGCTATACGCAAAAACCATTACATCTATTTGGTGTGTTTGGACTGTTCTGTTTAATAATTTCATTTTTCAGCGAGCTATATGTGGTTTTCCTCAAAATATTTTTTAATCATCCATTTCAAAAACATTTTGCAATGATGTTGTTTGGAGTCATGCTCTTCGTTTTGGGTTTATGGTTTTTCTCAATAGGATTGATTGGTGAGATGGTTGCCCAAACAACACAAGATCGAGAAGATAAAGTAAAACAAATTCTTGGTTAGTATTTCCCATATTACGATTTTTAATCGATGCGTATAACACTAATTGGACCCTTTCCACCTTTTCGCGGTGGAATTTCAGATTTCAACTATTCGCTATTTAAAGAGCTCAGTAAATCACACGAATTACAAATAATAAATTTTTCAACTCTCTATCCTAAGCTTCTTTTCCCTGGAAAGTCACAATTTAAAACTGCTACTGGTCATTTAATTAATAGTGATAGAATTTTAAGTTCAATCAATCCTTTAACTTGGAGAAAGTCTGCTCATAAGATTATTGATTTTCAACCTGAGATTGTTATCATACATTATTGGTTACCGTTTTTTGCACCAACATTTAGTACAGTCATTGGTGTGCTGAAGAAAAGATTGAACGTGAAAGTAATTGCAATTTGTCATAATATAATTCCACACGAGAACCATAATATTTATCAATTATTTACTAAAAAGTTATTGACTAAAATTGATAGGTTTTTAGTAATGTCCGATTCTGTTAAGTCAGTTCTATTGAAATTTATTCCTAGCGCAAAATATAAAGTATCTCCACATCCAATATATAATATATTTGGCGATATTATAGATAAAGATAAAGCACGTTTAAATCTTGGAATTAAAGCGAAAAAGGTAATTTTATTTTTTGGGATGATCCGCGAATATAAAGGCTTGGATATTTTACTAAACGGCATTCCAAAAATCAAACAGAAACTCAATGATTTCATTGTAATTGTAGCAGGCGAATCGTATGAGAACACGAATAAATATTATTCGATAATTGAAAAGTTGAAGATTCAAGATAATGTTGATTTAAGATTAAAATTTATTGATGATAGTGAAGTGTCCCAATACTTTTCAGCTGCTGATATTGTGGCGTTGCCCTATCGTTCTGCAACGCAAAGTGGCATCACGCAAATCGCCTATAATTTTGACAGACCGGTAATCATTAGTGACGTTGGTGGATTAGCCGAAATTGCACTTGACGGTAAAACAGGATACGTTGTTCCACCTCAACCGGATGAATTCGCAAAGGCGATAATACGGTTTTTCCAAACTAATAAATTTCATGAATTTTCTCAGAATGTTAAGATCCACAAGAAATTGTACACCTGGAAGAATTTTGAGGATAATCTAATGGAATTATCTCACGAATGAATCCGTTAGTCTATATAATTGTTCTGAATTGGAATGGCAAAGAACTAACATTGGATTGTCTAGGATCATTAGTTAAAATACAATATGATAATTACAAAATATTAGTCGTGGATAACGGTTCAACCGATGGATCAGTTGAAGCAATTACAATGAAATTCCCAACTATTGAAATTTTTAAAAATGGTTCCAATATCGGATATGCAGCCGGAAATAATGCAGGATTTGAGTTCATTAAAAATCGTAATGCTGAGTATATAATATTTTTGAATAATGATACAATTGTTGATGAGAATTTTGTTGAGCCGCTTGTTAAACCATTGCTTAATAGTACAAACATTGACCAGACAGTTCCAAAAATATTCTATGCGAATGACGTCGATAGAATCTGGTATACTGGAGGTGTAGTTAATTTTTGGCTAGGTCAAATTTATCATATTGGGATTAGAAAAATAGATAATAGTAAATACTCAGTGGCTAAATATACTGATTATGCCACCGGTTGTTGCTTTTGCATGCGCTATAAAGATTTTGAGGAAATAGGCGGTTTTGATGAATCTTTTCCAATGTACGGCGAAGATGTTGATTTGTCGCTTAGAATTAGATCATACGGGAAAGAAATATTATTTGTTCCAGATTCAAAAATTTGGCATAAAGTATCTGCATCGGTCGGTGGTGAAATGTCATTTTCAAAACTTAGCAGAAAATTTATTGGTATGATAAAACTATTTAGAATTCATGCTAACCTTGTACAAAAAATCACAATTACGATTACATGGATTATATCTGTTCCGTATCTATTTTTAAAATTTATTTATTTGGTATTTAAGAAATAATGTTTAATGATTAATTGGTTCAAAAATCGATTAAATAGGCTTAATATAAAATTTCATCGCTATGGAATAAAACACACTGTTAAATTTATTATTGAGAACGCCATAATCAAACGCCCTAAAAATAAAATCAATTATTATTTAAAGAGAAAGAAATATCCGCAAAATATAATATTTATTACAGCACTACCAAAGAGTGGTTCAACCTGGCTATCAAATATGTGTGCCGGTTTGGATGGCTTTGATTTATTCGCCCCTATGAAATGGAATACTTATATTTCAAAACAATGGGATGATTCACGTTGGGACATCAATAGTGATACTTTCAGGGAATTTAATAATAAATTGGCGGTAATTCGTGGTCATACCTGGGGGATACCAAAGAATATTAAAATTTTGGAAGCAAATAATCTAAAATATATTATTGGTGTTCGCGATCCGCGCGATAAATTGATATCTGAGTATTGGCATAGCAGAAATTTCCCAAAACATTGGGCACATGATCAAGCACATCAACTAAGTATTAATGAATTTATTACATTCAAACTCGAATCGGGTGAATTTGAACGAGAAACCTTAGACTGGATTAGAGTTTGGTTGAAAAACCGTGACTTAAAAAAGTCGATAATCATACGATATCAGGACATGCTAAACGATACAAAAGCCGAACTTGAAAAGATATTTAATTTCTTGGGTTTTACAATTGAACAGAATGAGATCAATACTATTATAAAAAATAATAGCTTTGATAAAATTACAGGACGTAAACGCGGCGAAAGCAATGATACAAAGTTTGTGCGCAAAGGTGTATCGGGTGAATGGAAAACTATATTTAACAAGGAACAAAAATTGTTTTTAAAAAAAATTGGCGAGTATGTAATCAAGGATTTGAAGTATGAACCAACACTATCTAATGGATAAAAAGTTTACACCAGCCCAAAAAATTGCTAAAGAATCAACAATATCATTTGTTGGAATGGGTTACGGACAGCTTGTCCGGTACTTATTTACAGCACTATTAGCAAGATTAGTTGGAGTACATTACCTAGGATTATATTCGCTTGGCAGTTCTATAACCAATATTACCAGTGTAATCGGTAAAGCCGGCATGGATATAGGAATAATGCGCTATGTTAGCATGCGAGATCTTAAAAAAGATCGAGAATCGATAAAAATTGATATTCTTTCCACATTGAAAATTGGATTTGTATTATCGATAATAATTATGCTTATCCAAATCCTATTAGCAGATTGGTTGGTGGAAAGCGTATTTCATGAATCATTATTATTAAGAAATATTTTAATTATATTTGCAATATCAATACCATTTACAACGATGATGATAATAATGGTATTTGCTACTCAAGGATTCCAATTGTTGAAATATAAAGTATTTGTAGAAAGTATTTTAAATCCAACAATATTAATTATTTCCATGATATTTATTTATTATGCATTTTCAAGCGAATTGGCAATAATCCTGCCAACATTACTGACAGCAATTATTAGTTTCATTGTCGCTACCTATATCCTGAAAAAAATTGTAAATATTAATATTTTAAATATAATTAGTGCCCGATTCAATAAAGAAATTATAAATTACTCTTTGCCAATAATGTTTACCATGGTATTGGGCTCACTATTGCATTGGATGGATGTACTCATGTTAGGATATTTTCTTGATGCTGAAACCGTTGGGTTATATCATCCCGCTGCGAGGACAGCCGGGCTGCAGCAATCAATTTTAATAGCATTTACCGGAATTTTCGCGCCAATGTTCTCAAGATATTATGCTCAAAACGATTTAGGTGGCATGAACCATATCTATAAATTAGTATCGCGGTGGGTGCTGACTCTAATAATCCCCGTTTTAATGCTAATAATTATGTTCCCAACCAAAATAATGCTTTTATTCGGAGCCGATTTTATGCAATCCTCAAGTGTGCTGATATTGTTAGCAATCGGCACATCAATTTTTGCGATATTCGGTATAAGCAGTACCGCATTAGTAGTATCGGGATTTCAAAAAGTAAATTTAGCTAATAATCTGTTGGTCACTGTTTTAAATGTTTTTTTAAACATTATTTTGATTCCAAAACATGGAATTGCAGGTGCAGCTTGGGCTACATTGTCATCCATGACTCTCTTGGCTGTAGCACGGTTAATTGAAGCTTGGATATACTTAAAAGTAATACCATTCAATCTTAAAATATTTAAACCAATTATCGCAGGAATTCTGACCTACGCAATATTACTTTACATCAGACCAAATTTGATGGTATATCATACAATTATCACTTTATTATTAGCATTGTTAATAATATTTATCGTTTATGGACTATCACTGCTGCTATTTAAATTTGACAAAGATGATAAAGATTTCCTTTTTTCATTAATCTTTCTAAAAAACAAAGTAATCAAATCAACCAATCGGAAATAATATGCTATTTAAAAATAAACTTATCATAATTCCAATTTTAATAATTTTATTATGTATTATATTCTACCCGGTAATTTTTCAGGGGAAAATATTCAGCTCACCCGATTCACTAAATCCAAAAGCTGCTGCAATAATTTTAGAAAAAACACAAAAGGAAATTGGTGAATATCTATTGTGGCAACCATGGATTTTTGGCGGTATGCCAACTGCTGAATCTTTTACCAATACAAGTAACTTATATTTTTTACAGTACATTTTTCAAATATTGCATATTCCAACGATTATAATCCATCTATTGCATTTCTTCTTTGCCGGATTGGGAACATATATTTTATTACGTTATATGAGAATATCGCAAATTATTGCGATTGTAGGGGGCGCAGGTTTCATGCTAATGCCCTATTTAGTTACAATGGAAGTTTTTGGCCATGGCAGTCAAGCTATGACGGCTGCATACATACCGTGGGCTTTCTGGGCAGCACTCAGGTTATTTGATAATCAAAGAGCGTTAGATGCGGGGATTTTAGCCATTATTTTAGGTTTGCAATTACAAAGAGCGCATGTTCAAATTGCCTACTATACATGGATGTTAGTTGGTGCTTTATTTCTATATAAAATTATATTATTCATTATTGATAAAAAGGTCACTAAAGAAGCAATAAAAGGAAGCGGTCTATTTATTATTACCACAATATTGGCACTCGGAATTTCGGCCTTAGTTTATTTGCCGAGTCTGCAATATTCTGCTGAATCAATTAGATCAGTTGGACAACCCGGTTCAGCAAGTTATGATTATGCCACAAGCTGGTCATTCCATCCTAAAGAAATAATCACATTTTTAATTCCGTCTGGATATGGCTTTGGTGGTCAAACCTATTGGGGTAAAATGCCGTTCACAGATTATCCTAATTATATGGGCATCATATTTTTACTGTTAAGTTTATTTGCAATATTCAAAGTCAAGAATACTGTTGTTTGGTTTTTGTCAGGAACCGGTTTATTAGCATTGTTGATTTCATTTGGCAGTCATTTTGGATTTATATACAATATATTTTATGATTTTGCTCCGTATTTCAACAAATTCCGCATTCCAAGTATGATCTTAATAATATTGCAGTTTAATGTGATTATTTTAGCTTGTTATGGGTTGGAGGCTCTTGCAGAATATAAATGGGAAGGTGTTCCGAAATGGTTTTGGAGAACAACAGCTTTAATTGGGCTTTTGATATTAACATTACTTTTAGGACAAAACTGGATCAGAGAGATTGTTTCGAACGGATTCACTCAAGTAAGAACATCAGATATGCGAGTAGTGGAAGCGATAAATGAATTACGCTGGAAAATTTGGATTAAAGATGCATGGATAGTGTTATTATTTACAGCAGGCTTGTTGGGTGCCGTATTTCTTTTTATAAGAAATAATATAAATAAAATAGTTTTTATGATGATCATTGGAATATTGACGATAATTGATTTAATTGTTATCGATTACCGAATAGTCCAACCTGCAGCAAATTCCGGTAGATCATCCCAACTCGTCAATAAAAATGCTATCGAGAGATATTTCCAACATGATAAAATAACTGAGTATTTATCCGACAAAATAATTAATTCTCGAGTATATCCGATTGGGCCGCTTTTTGGTGAATCCAGATTACAGGCATTTGGGATTGAATCAGTTGGCGGTTATCATCCTGCCAAATTAGGTATCTACAGCAGATTTTTATCTAATACAAATAATATCAGCACTTTACCACTGATGCGAATGATGAATATTCATTATATCCTAAGTCCACAAGTAATTAATCATCCCGCATTAGAACATATCTTGACTGATAATATGCAGACCAGTGCCGGCAGGATTCCGATCTGGATATATCGTATAGCAGACAGTCTGCCGCGGGCATGGTTTGTTGATAATGTTGAAGTAGCAGATGAAGATGATTTATGGTCTAACCTAATGAGCGATTCATTTGATCCTTTTAAAACAGCCTATGTGAATGAGGCAGTTACTGGTCAATTTGAAAATCAGAATGCTACTATTGTTGGACAATACTTACCTAACTATTTAAAATTAGAAACTAATAATGTTAATAATGGATTTTTAGTGATTAGTGAAATTCACTATCCTTTGCGGTGGAAAGCAAAAATTGATGGTGAAGTAACTAACACCTACCAAACAAATGGAATTATTCGTGGAATTGTTGTGCCATCCGGAGAACATGTAATTGAATTTGAATATGATAGGTCAGTATTTAATAAAGGAATATTTATCTCAATCATTTCATTTGTTTTGGCAATCGGTTTAATTGGAATAAGTCTGATAAAAACTAAAAAAGAACAATGAACTGGTATAAATATTCTGTAAACATCAAAGCCGGATTGTTTATTTTAGGAATAATCCTTGTATCGGCTTTCGTGCTTTTTACCCAAAAGATCGTTAGAGATTTGCGAGATGATAATAGAGAAATAGTACAGTTATATGCAGAAATTATTGCGGGGGTACCAACAGATGAATTTGATGAAAGTTTAAATTTTATATTCGAAAATGTTATCCAAAAAATACAATTTCCAATTATTCAAGCTGATTCTGAAATGCGATCAATATCATGGAAGAATTTACCCGATAGGATTGATAATGAGGAAAAGGCAAATAGAATACAAAATACAATGAGTCGGCAAAATGATCCCATTCCATTGATATATAATAATCCGAATACTGGTGAAATTATAACTTTTGGGTATTTGTTCTATGGTGATTCCCGATTAATAAACCGATTGATTTGGTTGCCGTATTTACAAATCGGATTAGTAGGGTTATTCATCTTATTAGGGTTTGTTGGTTTTAATGTGATTCGCAATGCCGAGAAAAGGCATATTTGGGCAGGTATGGCTCGCGAAACAGCACATCAATTAGGAACACCTGTTTCAGCGCTAATGGGCTGGTTTGATTTAATAAAAAACAATCCCAAACGAATAGATACCATAGTTGAGGATATCGAAATAGATTTAAAACGATTGCAAGAAATAAGTAATCGCTTTAGCGCGATGGGAACACCACCAAAATTTGAGAAAATCGATTTAGTAGAGTTAATTAAGTCCGTTACTACCTACCTGCAACGCAGAGTGCCGGGTGCTTACATTAATTTTGGCTATGATAACTCAACACAATATATTACCAAAGGTAACAAAAAACTCTTGAGTTGGGCTATCGAAAATCTCATTAAAAATGGAATTGATGCAGCAAATGATAGCGCAAGCAAAATTGAGATAAATTTAAAAAGTGGTGAAAACGGGCTGCTATTAGATATAATTGATTTCGGAGTTGGAATTTCCAAAAGAGATTGGAAGAATATTTTCAGACCCGGTTTTAGCACTAAGAAGTATGGTTGGGGATTAGGTTTATCATTGACAAAAAGAATTATATGTGACTTGCATAAAGGCAAAATCTTTGTAAAAGAATCTGTAGTTGGATCGGGAACTACTATTAGTATATTTTTTAAGATAATACAGTAGAATTACATATTAAAGGTATCGTAATTTTAAAGCTAATTTTTAA
>RRYU01010943.1_pt2 | contig 10636 bp, 15 predicted proteins | sample 2162651 | NCBI WGS metagenome assembly RRYU01 (sample SAMN10267283, study PRJNA491782) | microbial mat metagenome | isolation source: biomat in the production well | place: Japan: Minami-Kanto gas field, natural gas well KTG3 | collected 2017-06 | reverse complement strand
AACTCTATTTCGCCCTCTCCGTGGCATTCGGGACATGTTTCTTTAATGTGCGCGTTGCCGGTGCCGTAGCATTCCAGGCATTTGGCGCTCCCGTTGACGGGCGCGTGCCGCTGGTAGCGTAGAGGCCTCCAGGCGTCGTCGCTGTCAGGATAGCCGGACATGACGGCAGCAGCACCGATCGGCGGGTCGTTGAGCATGGAGCTATTTTGGCGTTCATCCAGCACTATCATGATGTGGCCGTTACTGGCGGCAATATTGCCGCAAAGGCGAAACGGTTCGTCGAGACCGCGAATGCTGGTATCGTCAAGATAAGGGGTAAGGTTGATCATGGCGTTGTCTCCTTTTCGTCGTCTTCCAGGGCGTCGAGCTGTTGGGCCAGTGCTTCGCAGATAACATCTTGCCAGGGGATATTTCGCCGCCATTTGCCGCGCATCTCCGCTGGCAGCATGGCGTCGATATCGGCGTCTGTTTTGTTGAGGCGTTTCAGTGCGTCATCAATGAACGCGCCCCCGCCGCGCTTTTTCTGTTCGGCTTCGAGGGCGGCGATGATTGTCTCGAAGTGCTCGCGCTTTTTGACCCAGTCCAACCGTTTGACGCCGGGCTGTTTGCTGGTGGGCCGTGAGCCGCGCCCGCCGGTGGCGCGCCAGGCGATGGACTCGGCGTATTGCCAAGAGAGGCTCATGTCAGCGAGTTGGGCTTCTATCTTTTGCAGGTAACCCACGCGGTCCAAATTGTTGGGCGCACGACCTGCTCGGCGCGGGGCGCGGCGCTGTAGGTAGCCGGTGGCGAATAGTTCGTCGACGAGCTGTTGGAGCTGGTCGTCTGTCATTTCAGAACATGAGCGATGGCCGGTCGCGCCTTGCTGCCAGTCTCGGCGCGCGTCTTCGTCCGGCCACATCTTTGCGGCGCCGATGTGGACGAGCTGGATCAGCTTTGAGCGGGTCACTGGTCTGGCTCCTCTTTGATTTTTTCGAGGGCAGCAAGATAGGTGGCGTGGTCGAGTATCTCGATGCTGTCGTTGTGCCGTTTGATATGACGGATGAAGGCGTTGGCACTGGGGAAATCCGGCGTGCAATAGTGAAATGGGTCGTAATAGCCACGCTTTCGACATTCGCGTTTTCCGAATGCCTGCTCCATATCTTTCAGTAGCTTTGTGGGCATTTGTCGGTGCTTGCGATGACGCCAGAAACGCCGGCCTTCCTCTGGCAGCTCATCGGCGCTTTCAACCACCTGCGCCCAGTCGCTGGTGATTCGATCATTGATCCAGGGAACAACCGCGAGCTTATTGTGTTCGACACGCTGCAAAGCGGCGGAGATCAAATAGCCGTCGCAGCGGAGATAAACGGGAATGAACAAGCAGTCGAGCTTCTCCGCGAGTTTCTGCCATTGCTCTTTCGTGGGCTTGGTGGGCGTCATGGCTTTTCCTGTGCTTGTTGAACAAAACCCGGCGCGTGGGCGGGTTCGGGTGCCGGCGTAACTTCTACCCACTTTCCCGTTCTCACGGGGTCCATATCTTCGTGGGCCTCATTCCATGCGACCCGGCGGTGTTCGGCGAAATCAGCGCTATCGAGGGTGACATCGAAATCTTGTTCTTTTTCGACGCCGTTAACGCCGACGAGACGGGCGTGGAATATCATGATGCGGCCTCGGCTTTTTCGGCTTTGGGATAGATGGCGGCAACGGGATAATTCAGCGATCCGAGAGAGCGACCGGCAGCGGTGATCCACAACACATCGCCGGGGGTGATGGGGTCATTGAATGGTTCGGTTTCGTTTACGACGCGGCATTGCGTCCATATGCGCTCTTGAAAGGGCCGACACCCGACGATATTCCCGTCATCGTCGACATCCAGTTCCAGAAAATCTTGCCCGTGGTCTTCGAGTTCAATGGTGCGTATTGGCATGTTCGTCTCCATTCTGTAGCTGCTCATCAGACCCAGGGCACAACCCCCGGGTGACGCGCCGGCCTGGGTAGGGGCCGGTTGCGTTTCGCGTCGTCGGGTCACGATATGGAGAGGTCGTCCTCGCCCCGACTGCCGGTGTTATTGGCGCCACCGCCGGCTGGGCGCTGTAGTCAAAACGTGACGCCGCGCTCCGGCGTCTCTTCCTCTTTGTCTTCGTCTGAAGAGAGTTCAACAACGGCGTTAGCTGCCTTGATCAGGCAGCCGTTTATGATCAAGCCAGTGCTGCATAGTCTCAATCATATCGGCAACCTCATCGCGGGAAAGGTGATGGTCGTTTCCAATCCAGAGGTAAGAGCTGCCGGGGTTGTCGAAAGAGTCGTCGTAATCACCGATAGCGGACGATTCGGCGATAAGCATGGTGTATTCACCGGGTTCGTTCTGGTACTTCTCCGCGAGAACGAACCGAAAGCCTCTGTTACTGGTTTCTATTTTCATGTCTATCTCCTATAAATCGTCAGCCCAGCCAGCTTTGAGCCGTCAATGACGCCAAAATAGAGCCCGATGCCAGACAAATAGAAAACGGAAACAAGCATGAGGGGGAGCTGAATGGCATCCCATACCGCCGCAAGCGCGGTATAGATGTGATGGCGGAACATTACGCAACCCCCTTCTTAACCTGGTTCAACAGACTGGCAACGGCCTTTTCAATCGCATCGTCCATCACCTTGATAACGACGGCGTCGTTCCCTTTGTGGTAGGTGATGCCCAGGCGCCGTAAATCGCTCAGTTGGTACGATGCAAGCCCGGGCTTGAAGACACTCTCTTTCACTGAGATCAGTTGTTCCGCCTGGTCTTTGGGTAACTGATTGCGGATACGGCGGATCGTCTCCGCTTCGTCGCTGATGGATGTGGTGTCCTTGCCTTTGTTGAGGCCGATTTTTACGCCGTGGAAAATCCGGGTCCGTGGCGCGTTGAACAATTCTGGCGCGCTATTGATGGCGTCTGTAAGCGCCGCCTTCGCCGTGATGGCCTTTTCAACGTGCCGCCGAAGGGAAGGGTTGGCTTTCTCTTGGATCGCTTCCACGTCACGCTGTAGCTTCTCCAGTGCGCGATATATCGCGCGGTGGTGCTTGGCGTAATCGGCAGTCAGGATTTCGATATCGCTAAGGGTCGTCATGCGTCCGCCCTCCATTCGATCTGAGCGCCTTTTTCGTGCGGAAAAACCATGGTGCATTGGCGCCCCCCAGGAACGCCGTGAATGGTTTTTACGGCCCCCTTGAGCGAGGCGCAGCGGCGCTCTCCCTGAATAACAACAACGGGATTACGCGAGCCGATTTTTACGTCCAAGACGGTGAATTTTTTCTCCGCGAGATCCAGCGCGGCCGCGAAGGCGATGGAAAGGGATCTCAATACGTGGTCGTTCTGGGGGCCGATAACGGCGGGGAATGTGAAATCGCTCATGATGCCTCTCCTTTGTACTTTGCTGAGTGAGGACAGGTACCGCCATTGCAGCGCTCATAGAGGGCGATACGCAGCGGATTGGTGGCCGCGTACTTGCGGGCCTGGAATTCTTGGCATTGATCCCTGGGTATTTCACCCACTTCCGGACATTCAACGGTCTTGCCGAGATACGCGCCTTCCACAATCGCCTGCAGGCGGTCATAGGCGCCTTGGGAGGGGTACTTTTGGTTGACGATCTGGCTAAGGGTTGTTTCGCTGGGAAAGCCGTCTGGCTGGTCTTTCGCGAGTTCTCGCCGCACGGCGCTCTGGCTGGTTTTGGCGATACGCCGCTTTAGTTCATTTATCCATTCTGTATCGGTCATTCGTCGTCTCCGGTTTTTGGCCATACGACTTCCCCGATGTTGGGGTCGTAGACTTGTTTGATGCGCTGCACCATCGGCGGTTTGGGGCCGGTGTTCTTGCTGGGCAGTAGGCAGTAGGTAGCTATGCCGCCGTGGGTGCTGGCGGGCTTAACGATCATGAGATAGCCGGCTTTGTAGAGGTGGGCGACGTAGCTTTTCGCCTCGCCCGGCTTGACGGTTACGCCGCTGTGACTGCAATCTATGGCGAGGTCTTTGTAATCAAAGTCGCCGCCCATGCGGATAACCCGCCACATTCGTTCCCTGCCTTCGCCCTGGGTGATTTTGGTGCCGTCTTTACGCACCCTGGGGGGCTCTATGCCGACGTTGTTGATAAGCTGGTATTCCACGGCGGTGAATGCGGCTACCTCTTTTGTACGCTGGATATAACCGCCATTTTCAAGGCCTGTAAGGTAGGTTTTTATGGTGTCTGGCTTGGCGCGGGCCTCGTTTTTTTGGCGCCAGACGTGGCGCTCGATGTCGCCGGCAGTAAATATGATCAGCTCGCGAATGGCGATCCAGATAGCATCTCGCGCTGTAACCGGGCCGACCTGGTGCGCGGGCTTTTGTCCGCTGGGTGTCTTTGTTGCCATGGTGTCACTTCGTGCCGGTGTAGAGGGGGCGGTCCGCCCACCAGACGATGTCGGCGTCGGTGCGGCCTTCGGCTTGCGCGGCGCGGCGGATTTTGTTGATGTTGACGACAACAAGGCGGGTGCAGCCACTCACGGTGTCGTTTACATGCGCCAACAGATTGGCGGCGATCTCTACGTCGGGTGAATAAAACTGGTTTAGCTGGCGGCAATCGTTGAGGTCGGCAGGCTGTGAGCGTTCCCACACGAGTACGCGGTTGTGAAGCTGGGGGTGCTGCTTGAGTATTTTGTGGTTTAGATTCTCTTCACCAATCAGCATGATTTTTCCTTTTTTCGATGCCTGGTGAAGATCCATAATAAGGGCGCAACCGTTGGCCTTGTCGACGAGATAGTCTGCCTGGTCAATAATCAGTGGGCGGCGGGATTGCGTCAGTTGCTCGCCGGCCTTGTGCATTAGTTCTGATATGCTGCCGACGGGTTTGATGCCCATGTCCTCTAGTATGTATTTGAGGTAGTCCTTGCGCGTCCAGACTGATAGCCCTTCTACGTAGTAGGCGCGATATTTCGTAGCGACGTAGGACGCGGCTTTGCTTTTCCCCTGGCCTGAGTACCCGTACAAACAGGCAACGCCGGGCAGTTCGTCTATGCGGTTTACGATCTCATCCATGGCCGACGCCGCGAGAGATACGTTAGTTAGCGGCGCTATGGATTTGACTTGTGATTTTGTATCGGTCATTCTCTTTCACTCATTTGATGTAACTTGGCGGCCCGCTGCAACGGGCCGTTTTTTTGACGTCCTATGCCATAGGCATTCCCAATGCCTCGCGTCCGAAGTCTTCGATAAGGGCCATTTCGGCCCGCCATTCTGACGTGGCTTGGAAGCCTTTCCAGAAACTGTGGTCTTCATCCGTAATGCCTTCGCCGCGCTTGAGCTTGTCTTCGAGCGTTAACCAGCGGCGCATTTTTGTGCGGGAGTCGTCACGGATGGGGGTGACGGTGGCGGGTTGCCGCATCTCTTCCACCAGCCGCTGGCGGTCGGCCTGTTGGGCCTCGCTGAGTTGCTGGGTGGCTTTGTCGTGCCGTGCCGCTGCGGCCTTGCCGGCCTGTTCGAGGCCCTCCGTGGTATATCTTTCTTCGCGCTGGGGGAGCGCTGCGAGCTTGTCGTATTCGCTGACGCGGTGTTCGAGCACGGCAGCGGGGATATCGCGTTTTAGTTCGCGCTTGTAGCGACGGAACTCTTCTGCTTGCTCCGCGAGCTTTTTCTTCTGTCCGCGCTTCGCAGCAACGGCCCACTCCTGACGGCTGATGTCTTCCAGCTCTGGGCACTTGGCGATACAAAGAAATGCGCCTTCCAAGTAAACGTAAAGAGAACCGAGCTCGTGCTCGTCGCGCTTGAGATGAACTTCTTTCCCAGCGTGTTGCGGCAGAATGGGATGTATGAATTTATAATTTTCGAAGCGGATGCCCTTCTTGGTGATGGTGCGGGTATCGGCAACTTCAGCGAGGAGGGCGTCAAGGGCGCGCTCGTCGTAAACGCGGCGAACGGGCGCGGCCCATTCGTGGGCGACTTGCCAGGGCGTTTTGCCGTCGAGACCGCTGTGGGGGTCGTGGCTGTAGATGGCGTCGACCCATTGGTCGAGGCGCTCTTGAAGTTCGTCAGAAGTTAATTCAACTTCTACCGCTTCGCCTTTTGTCATGATGCGCTGCGCGAATGACTTACGCGCTTCAATGATTTTTCGTTCGGCGACGTTGTGGCCGATGAAGCCGGGGAGCAAATCAAGTATGCCGTGGCTCATGGTGCCGAGGGCGCGCTCTATCGTTCCCTTATCTTCGCTCGCGAAAGGTATGCAGATTTCGTGGATGATTTCGAGTGCGCTTAACACCTCTTCGAGCTGATCCGACACGTAGTCTTTGCCGTTATCGGTCCTCGCGGCTTCGCAGATGCCCCAGTCGATAATCGCGCGGCGCATGACTTGGCAAACGGCGCTGGCTTTGCTGGTTTTGCTGACGAGAAGTTTTAGGCGGCGGCTGTAGAGATCAATGCAACCGAGAACCGAGTGGCGGCCATCTTTGAGTAGCCAATCCCCGGGGGTTGAGTCCAGCTCCCACACTTGATTGAGCCGTTCGATACGCTCGAAATGCGACCCCATGGCGGACATGTAGACGCTTTTCCACTGATCAGGGTTGACTATATACGTCCAGAGCTGGTGATTGTCCGACTTCCAGGCGTTGATATAACGCTCAATGCCGCGCTGGCTGACGATGTTCAGCTCAGGGTGGCCGGCCTCAAGATAGGCTTTGATCTTCTTGCCGGTAATGTGGGGGTATTTGATCAGCGCGCCGAGAACAACGCGCCTTAAGGCGTCGTTCTGGTCGATTTTAGAGCGCTTTTCACGGCAACCGCGGGCATCTGCAAGGCCCATCATTCCGCGCTCGTTATAGGCGCTTTCCCACTTAAGTATCGTAGCGCGGTTCAAATGGACACGGCCGTGCAAGCGGTTGATGTGGGGTTCGTGCGCGGCGGGTAGCGGGATCTCTCCGGACGCCAGTGCGTCGCAAAAAGCGTTAATGCCGGATATTTTGGCAAACCCGCCGTCGCGGACGTACTCCATCGCCGAGCGCAGGAGCCAAAAGCGGGTGCGCATGCGGTCTTTTTTGGCGGAGGGCGCCATGGCGGCGAAGTCGGCCGCGCCCTGCTGGCGGCGGCGCTGCCGCTCGGCGGATTGGTCCGCCTGCTCTTCGGCGACGGCGGCACCAAGGGCCTCGCCGGCGTGTTGTAAGTCGTTTAGGTGGTCGTTGTGCGCGCGCTCATCTTCTGCCGTGGCGCGCCGCTGTTGCTTGGCGATGGCGGTTTGGTGGCGCAGCGCATCTTGCGTCTCATTCGGCAGCGCGGAAATGTGGTATTCACGCCCGCCACCGCGCCCGGCGCGTTTTTGCCATTGCCAGCCTTTGTCGCGCGCTTTGCGGATAACGCCGGACTCCGTAGCGGGCATGCCGGGGAGGCGGGCGAGTGATTGGGCGCTAAACCATTCCATGGTCATTCTCCAACCCCAAATTCGAGGGCCTGTTGTTCGCCCTGTTTGACAACTTCGCGATGAACGGCCAGGCCCATCAGTGCGCTGGTCAAGCTGTTTTCAGTGTTTTTTGGGTCAGAGTTGCCGTCGTAATACAGCATCAAATCTCGAAGCGACTCGTTGATGAGCATTTGAAGATCATTGATTTCCATCGGCGTTGGCGCGCGGCCGAGAGGGATCTGGATGACAAGCTGGCCGTTGCTTGATGCGAGATAATCAGTAACGAAATGGCAGCCGCAGACATGCTCATAAGCAAGAATTTTGTGGGCAGGCATTGATCCGGACGAAAGCCATTTATACAGCGCCTCTTCTGTTATCGATAGAAGCTCGGCAATCTGCGCGACGCTCAAGTTTTGCTTGTCTTTCGCGTAGTCTTTACAGAGTCGGAGCGCGTCGCGAATATTCGTCGCGCGGACGTTTTTCCAATTTCTGGTCCGCTTCTGAAATGTCATGACGCCACCATTTCCAAAATTCGCGCTAGAGGGGTGTGAGGCGCGCTGCTAATCTGAAGCCGTCTCGACAAGGAGTAAGACGATGAAGAGTTCAAATTCATTACGCCGCCTTCCTGCTAAACTTGGTTTTATCAAGATACCGACTAGGCCAGATTTTCATGGGTTCCGTGTTGAGCGCCTCGGCAATAAGGCGCTCACCCTTCGGCCAGGATTGACGGAGCGCTTTGCTCAATGTGCATCGGTCGGCGTAGCCGTGATGAATGGAAAGCCGCGACAAGGACCATCCCCGTTTCCGTAAAGCGGCGACGATATCGGCGGGGTCCCAATCGCGGCTTTTTTTGTGTGCGTTTCGTTGCCTCATGATGGAAAACAATAGCGCAAGATTTCGGAGGCAATAAGTTAAATCTTGCGGTCAGAGTTGGCGGGGCGCGTGAATATTGCGGTTAAAAATGTTTTCTCAATGGAAAACAATAAGTTATAGAAACACTGACGAGAGATAAAATGGTCAAAGATAGCGCGGATTTTTCAGGAAATAACTCTGACCAGTTCTGCGAACGCTTAAAAATTGCGATTAAAGAGATTGGCGGAGTCGCGAGAACCGCAAGAATCGCTGGGGTTGCGGAGTCTACGGTAAGAAGCTGGCGAGACGGAAATTCTGAGCCTCAGCGCCCCGCGCTGAGCCCGATTGCAAAAGAGGCGGGGGTTATGGTCTCGTGGCTGGTGGATGGATCGCTGCCAAAATACAGGCTAACGGCGGCCCAACAACGCATCGCGAATGAATTCGATATATTCGCCGCACTGCGCGGAGTTGCTGGCACCGCCGCAAGACTGGAGTTCCTGGCGGCATATAATCAGCAAGAGTTTGATTTTAGCGATGAAATTTACTCGGAAATCGGGAAGCTGACAGAACAGCGGTTGATCCGCTACCACAATACGCTAATCGACATGGGTGGCGGCGCTGGGGCGCTGGTGCTAAGCCGGGAAATGGATAATGTTCGTGGGGTGGCGGATGATGCGGCGCAATACAACGAATCGCAGACTGGAAGCGCGCAAGCGTTGGAACCGGATGATATCCATGTGATCGGAAAGGTGTTTTTTACTCAGTGGTTTGCTATACCTGATACAGACAAACAGCGCGAAATCATGACCAGGCTGCTCGGCGAGGATCTCGCCATGGATATCGTAAGGTCTCAATTTGAAAGGGAAATTATCCCCACGATGGGGAGGAGGTCGCGAAAAACATCCACTAATGTAGTTGGCTTGAGCAATGACAAGAAAAGATGATAAGGAAAGAGTTTCTCGACTTTCATGGACCATTCACTATCCGCAAGATTACACGCCTCAGCAGCGACTGTTGAGTACTACATGGATAGACGGCCGGGGCATACGGCATATAGAGCGCCGTGCAGACCCCGACACGCTCAATACGTTATCGACGCTTCGCAAGCTTGCGAAAAATCGCGACATCACGGGTATGGCGGCTGTCACGCTACGGCCTGACGGGCGTTTTGACGTGATAGTGACCGGCACCGCATACGGCGACAGCGTTCGCGCCACCGGCGCGGGGCAGCAGATGCTCAAAGAGTTATTAAAGCTACTGCAAGATGATGAAGGTCAGATTATTTAGTATTTATGGTGTCGCCGCGCTTTTTTTCGCGCTTTTTAAGGTGTCGTTAACTATTCGTTAAAATTTTGCGTGGATTTTCTCTAACTGCTTGTTTTATCCCGCTTCTTTCCATTTTATCCCGTTAAATCCCGCTTTCCCTTGGTTTCCCTTATTAAGTGTCTCCTCACACTTTCTCCTCGTCAATGAGTTAAACCCGCATCAGCTTTGCTGAAGCGTCATGGTCGCGCCGCCGACTGGAGGTTTTTGGCTTTTCCGGATTGTGGATATCAATGAAATTCGGGGGGGCGCATACGTGGTGTACTAGAATTAACTTGACGTGGTGGTGGGTGCATCTCTATTGGGGCGGGCTTTCCTATTGCGCGATTGAGTCCTTGTAACTTATTGGGAGAAAAGGAAAATGCTGGGAATTTCCTGGTTGCGGGCATTGCTTTCGGGGGTGTCTTTGGTGCTTGTTTTTCAGTCTCAGGCGGTCTTGTCGCAATCTATTTCTGAGCAGAATGACGCTGATGCCAAGGAGTTGGCTTACATTGTTTCCGATCTGAGAATCCCGTTCTGGGAGATCATGAGCCGCGGAATACAGTCATCCGCGCGCGAGCTGGGGTATAAGGTTCGGGTCTACAGTGCCGCCAATGACGCCAAACTTGAGTTGAAGAATACCGTCGCTGCCATAAGGGAGGGCGTTGATGGTCTGATTGTCTCGCCGACCAATTCGTCGGCCAGCGTCACGCTGTTGAAGTTGGCGGAAAAAGCGAGAATTCCCGTTGTTATCGCCGATATTGGCACGGATGCGGGGGAATACGTCTCCTACATCTCATCGAATAACAAGGACGGTGCCTACAAAATTGGCAAAGTGCTTGCCAATCGCATGCATGCGCTTGGCTGGGAGACTGGTAGTGTCGGCATTATCGCCATTCCACAAAAGCGGGCTAATGGCCAGGCTCGAACCGCGGGATTCATGCAGGCTATGAAAGAGGGGGGTATTCAGGGTGCTGATATCAGGCAGCAGGTAACCTTCTCATATCAGGAGACCTATGATTTCAGTAAGGAACTTATTGATGGGCATCCTGGCCTTCGCGCCATTTGGTTACAGGGTTCGGACCGTTATCAGGGGGCGCTGGATGCCATTGCCGC
>RRYU01013832.1_pt2 | contig 10662 bp, 11 predicted proteins | sample 2162651 | NCBI WGS metagenome assembly RRYU01 (sample SAMN10267283, study PRJNA491782) | microbial mat metagenome | isolation source: biomat in the production well | place: Japan: Minami-Kanto gas field, natural gas well KTG3 | collected 2017-06 | reverse complement strand
AGCCGCCCGCGGACCACGACCTCGTCGATCCCTGGTCGGACGCCGACGCCGAGGGAAGGCACCACCCTGCCGTTCAGCATCACCTCTCCGGCCTCGATCATCCTGTCGGCGGCGCGGCGTGACGCAACCCCGCACATCGCGAGGTATTTGTTGATTCTCACGGTCTCCCCGGCATCCCGGGACTCCCGATCACTGCTGTTTTTCGCTCTCATTGCTGCTTTCGCCCTCGCCCGAAGAAGCGAGATATTGCTGAACCTCTTCATCCCTGACAAGCTCCCTGATCTCCCTGAGCTTCGGGAGGTCCTTGAGGGAATGAAGGTTGAAAAAATCGAGAAACTCCCTGGTCGTGCCGTACAGCAGAGGTTTTCCGGGGCTGTCGGCACGGCCCCTGACATCGATGAGCCCCCTTTCGAGCAGCTTGTTGACGGCGTAGTCCGGACTGACACCGCGCACCTGCTGGATTTCACTCCTGGTCACTGGCTGCTGATAGGCTATGACGGCGAGAACTTCCAGCGCTGACTGTGAAAGACGCCGCTGGATTTTCGGAGCGAGCATTTTCCTGAGCACCGGTTCGAGGGAAGGATCGGTCAGAAAACGGTAACCGCCGGCGATGGAAACGATACGAAAAGCTCTTCCGCTAACCTCGTACGTTTCGTTGAGCCGTTCCACGGCCGCCTCGATGTCCTGCACGGAGAGTTCCTCCTCGAGGATCTGGCGAATCAGCGCGGGTGAAACGGCCTCCCCGGAAGCGAAAATGATCGCTTCCACTTTCCGTTCCGGGCTGAACTCGGCTTCTGACACGTTCGTCTGCGGGTTGCTGAAAGAACCCTGAATGGGTTTTTTCCTTGTTGATGAAGCTCCGGCAGCCACCGTGCGGGTCAGGTCAGGAACAGCACTGCCTGCGCAGCGCGGAGGAAAACTCCCGGTCGATATTCATCCCCTTTTCGTAATTGTACCAAAGTTTCTGACAGGGGAAATTGGTTTCATAGAGGGCCTTGCCGATAATGACCGAGTCCACACCATAGCGCTCCAGCGTCTGGAGTTTTAAAAGGTCCTTCGAACTGGAGACCCCGCCGGAAGCGGTAACCTTCATGCCGGCCTTCATGGCGAAGCGCTTCGTACTCTCGAAGCCGACCCCCCGCATCATGCCGTCACAGGAGATATCCGTATAGATGATCCTCTCGACACCCCGCTTTTTCATTTCCCGCGCCAGCTCGTAGTCTTGCATCGAACTGCTTTCGGTCCAGCCATTTATCTTCGGCACGCCGTTTTCCGCGTCGATGCCGACGACGATCTGCGAGGCTGAATAGGTGTCGAGCAACTGCTCGATGAGTTCGGGATTCGTGACGGCCGCCGAACCGATGACGACCCGGCCGACGCCGATATCGAGATATCGCGAAACGGCCTCGACCGAACGGAGCCCGCCGCCGACCTGAACCGGTATATCGAGCGTGGTGACGATTTCCCTGATTTTATCGAAATTGACGAGACGCCCCGTCAGCGCGGCGTCGAGATCGACGACATGAATCATCTTGGCGTTCTGCTTGCGCCAGATGACGGCCATGTCGCGAGGATTGTCGAGATATATCTTCTGCTTGTCGAATTCTCCCCTGGTCAGCCTGACGCATTTTCCGTCTTTTATATCTATAGCGGGTATAATCAGCATACAAATACTGCGATTGATCGTTTCACATACAAACCTGGTCCCGTGTTGAAAGCATGCGGCCAACAAGTATCGGAGCCTCAAAAAAAGAAAACCGCGCAAAGCGGGCAGTAGTTTCCTCCGCGGCCGTCAACATTCGGCGAAATTCTTCAGCACCTTCAGCCCCGCGTCCGAGCTTTTTTCAGGATGAAACTGTACAGCGAAAATACCATTTTTTTCAATGGCCGAGCAAAATTTTTTTCCGGCGAAAAGAGTGGTCGCCGCCACGTCCGCAGGGTTTTCAGGCTGACAGTAATAGGAATGCACGAAGTAGAAAAACGAATGGTCGGCAATGCCCCTGAAGAGCACGCTCTCGACGCTGTAGTCGACCGAATTCCAGCCTATCTGGGGAACCTTTTCGGTTTCGGTGTCGAAATGAAGCACCTTGCCCGCGACGAAATCAAGACCGTCGTATTGGCCTCGCTCCTCGCTTTCCGACATGAACAGCTGCATCCCGAGACAGATTCCCAATACATGCCGTCCCTTGTCCACATGCTCGGCGAGAGCCTCGCTGAAACCGGAAGCATTAAAGGAACGTATCGCGTGACCGAACGCTCCGACGCCGGGAACCAGCACCTTGCGGTGCTTGCAGAGCTTCGATGCGTCGCTGCCGACTACGGAGCGGACTCCGAGATAGTCGAACGCCTTCTGCACGGAATGCAGATTGCCCGCGCCGTAATCCGCTATGAATACCATCGTCCGGCGGCGTTTTTCCTCCGTCTGGAAACGGCGGGAAGAAGGTTCATGAAAGCGGGCCGCTCCATCACATTCATTTTTAAATTACTCATGAATTAGTTATCATTAAACTTTTGGCCCACCTGAAAGATCACAAGTTCATTTTCACCAATCGTAATCCATGGAGAACGATGTACAAAATCGTTTCAGCCCGATTTTTAGCGGAAAATATCAAAAAATTTGAAATTGAGGCCCCCCGCATAGCAAAAAAAAGAAAAGCGGGGCAGTTCGTCATGCTCAGGGTCGGACAATCCGGTGAACGGATTCCGCTGACGATAGCCGGTTCCGACCCCGAAAAGGGGACCATTACGATCATTGCGCAGGGTGCGGGAAAAACCACCCGCAAACTCAATGCAATGGAAGCGGGAGACACGATCACCGATATCGTCGGACCGCTCGGCACCCCGTCGCATATCGAGAATTTCGGCACGGCGGTCAGCATAGGCGGCGGCGTCGGAACGGCCATCGCCTACCCGACAGCGGTTGCGCTCAAGGAAGCGGGAAACCATGTCATCACGATCAACGGCGCGCGGAGCCGCGACATGGTCATCCTCGAGGAGGAGATGAAATCGGTAAGCGATGAAGCCTACATCACGACGGACGACGGCTCCTACGGTTTCCACGGCTTCGTCACCCAGAAACTCCAGGAGCTGATCGATTCCGGCAAAAAAATCGACTACGTGCTCGCGATCGGCCCGATACCGATGATGAAGGCCGTCGCGGAGGTCACCCGCCCACACAACATCAGCACGGTCGTGAGCCTGAATCCCATCATGGTCGACGGCACCGGCATGTGCGGCGGCTGCAGGGTGACCGTCCACGACGAAATCAAGTTTGCCTGTGTCGACGGACCGGAGTTCGACGCGCATCAGGTGGACTTTGCCAACCTGAGCGACAGGAACAAAATCTACCTCGCCGAGGAGAAAAAGTCCGACGAGGGTTTCGAACACGACTGCCGTCTCGAAAAGCAGCGTTAACCGTCATTCTTTCCTTCAATCCATCATGCAGAATTTCCCGCAGGTCCGTCAAACGGACCTCGCCTGGGAATCGCTATCATAACAGGGAATTACTATGGACAATAAAAAGCTAACCGCCAAGGAGCGCATGGCCATCCCCCGGCAGAAAATGCCTGCCCAGGATCCGCAAAAGCGCATCGGGAATTTCAGCGAAGTCAATCTCGGCTACACTCCCGAGCTGGCAATGAAAGAGGCCATGCGCTGCATTCAGTGCAAGGACCCTGTCTGCATCAAGGGATGCCCCGTCAACATCAAGATCGACGAATTCATCGATCTCGTGGCGAACGGGAATTTCCTCGGCGCCGCGAAAAAAATCAAGGAGGACAATGTCCTTCCCGCGATATGCGGCAGGGTTTGCCCGCAGGAAGACCAGTGCGAAAAGGAATGCGTCCTGGGCAAAAAGCACGAACCGGTGGCGATCGGCCATCTCGAACGCTTCGTGGCCGATTACGAAAGGGAAAGCGGCAACATCGAGATACCGGCCATCAGACCTTCGACGGGCAAGAGGATCGCGGTAATCGGGAGCGGCCCCGCCGGTCTGAGCTGCGCCAACGATCTCGCGCAGCTCGGCCACAAGGTCGTGGTTTTCGAGGCCCTGCACGAGCTTGGCGGCGTTCTGATGTACGGCGTCCCGGAATTCCGGCTGCCGAAAGATATCGTGCGGACGGAAATCGACGTACTGAAAAAGATGGGAGTCGAATTTCAGACGGATGTCGTAGTCGGCCGTTCAGTCACCATCGACGAGCTTGTCGAGGAGGACGGCTTCGACGCGATCTTCATCGGGGTCGGCGCGGGACTCCCCTGGTTCATGGGAATACCCGGCGAAAATCTTGTCGGCGTGCTTTCTGCAAACGAATTCCTGACCAGGGTCAACCTCATGAAAGCCTACGATTTCCCTGAAAGCGACACGCCGGTCTTCGACTGCAAGGGAAAAAACATCGCGGTTTTCGGCGGCGGCAACACGGCAATGGACGCCGTAAGGACAGCCAAGCGCCTCGGAGCGGAACACGCCTACATCGTCTACCGCCGGTCGGAAGCCGAGATGCCCGCGCGCGTCGAGGAAATTCACCACGCAAAGGAAGAAGGCATCGAATTCCTGCTGCTTCAGAATCCGGTTGAGTTCATCGGTAACGACGAACAGTGGCTGACCGGGGTCAAATGCATCAAGATGGAACTGGGCGAACCAGACGACTCCGGACGCAGGCGACCGGTGCCGATCGAAGGCTCGGAATACATCCTGCCGATCGACATGGCGATCATCTCCATCGGCAACGGCTCCAATCCGTTGATCGGCCAGACGACGCCAGACATCGAATTCAGCAAACGCGAGACGATCGTCGTGGATGTCAACACCATGGAGACATCGAAGGAAAACGTCTATGCCGGCGGAGACATCGTGACCGGAGGCGCGACGGTCATCCTTGCCATGGGCGCTGGAAGAACCGCCGCGAAAGCCATTCATGAAAAACTTCTCGGCGAATCGCACGGTTTCGACGAATGGTAGCTTAGTTTGTGGCGAGGCACGGATAGGCCCGTTTTCAAAACGGGCCTTTTTTTGCCCGGCCTACGCTGAAGACCGGAACCTGCCGCGCAACTCCTCCACCCTTCCCCGGTTAACTCCGAGATCGGAAAACCCGAGTCTTGAAGCCGAACGCACGTGAATGACCCCCGCTTCACGGTCGAGCCTGAACTCGACGTCGTCCACAAACCCGAACACCGGAACGGTGAATGTCGACCAGAGATAGTCGCCGTCGTCTCCCTGCACGACGCCTCCCATTTCGTCAATGATCCGATGGAGACGTTCGAGAGCCTCATCGGCGAGCATACCTTGGAAAACAATAGGTTCGACCGCCCCGTGCTCGCTGCAGACGCAGTTGGGCGTTGTCGGGCAGGGCCTCAGCCTGCCGTCAACCAGCCGTGGCCGGGATTCCGGCTCGGGCCAGAGTCCCGAAAACATACCGGTCACGGTTTTCAGCGCATCGTTGATGATATTCATGGGCAACTGGTTTTTCAGGATTTTCGATCGGCAAGCACCTTGGCTTCGGAAAATATGAACGGCGTATCGACTGTTTTTCGTTCCCGTTATCCAGCCCGAGAAAACCGGATAACGCGACGCCCGACGCTATCGCCTCAGAACACCAGGCGCCATAGCGGGAGGGTAAGGAAAGACAGCACGACTCCGACGGCGACCATGAGGTTGGCCAGCGAAGGTTCAATATCCTGCTCCGTGGCGATAATGGCCGCCGTGATCATCGGCGGCATCGCCGATTCGAAAAGCGTGACCCTGACGGCAAGACCGTCCAGCCCGAGAAGCTGCATGTAGAAAAGGTAGAAAAGAAGCGGAACCAAAAACAGCTTGAAACCCAGACCCAGGGCAAGCGCAGGGCCGTTGCCCCTGAAGTGGCCAAGGTGAAGCTGATAGCCTACGGAAAACAGCGCAAGGGGAGCCAGAGTGTCGCCCAGCCGCCTGAGCGAAAGCGACACCCATTGGGGATAATCGACCGGAAGCAGCGCAAGCGAGAACAGCAATGCGAGAAAAGGAGGAAAAAACACGATACGCTTCAGCATCGATCCCGCCGAAGGCATCCCTCCCGAATAGATTCCCGCGACGGCGAGCCCGAGCGTTGAAAGCACCATGAACGAACCGAGCTGGTCGACGACGACTCCGTAAACGAGGGCTTCCTTGCCGTAAAACGCCTCGATCATCGGAAGGCCGAGAAACGAAGTATTGCCGAGACCTCCGGTGAGTACGAGAGCACCCGTGGCCCCGCGAGACAGTTTCAGCAGGTGGCCGAGCGGCAGGAAAAAGGCTGCGCTGAGCCCGAAAAGCAGCCAGGGCATCACGGCAATGGCCAGAACGTCGTGCGAAAAATCGAGCTCGTGGATCGACAGCAGGATCACGGCTGGCAGCGACACATAAATAATGTAGCCGTTCAGCGCTTTTGGCGTCGCTTCGGGCATCTTGCCGCTGCAACGCATGAGAAAACCTGCCAGAAAGCTTATGGCGAGCAAAACGAGATTGTGCATGGAACACGGAAAAACATGATTTAGAAAACGGCGTCGGGCATTGTGATCATTTCCTTCTGAACTATCCCGCCCGATCCCTCCAGGCCACGGCCTGCCTCGATGCCGCGACGATCCTTTCGGTGAGAAACCCGCAGAAAGCCGGTGAATCGTTGACGCAGGGAATAAAAACGGTCCGCTCAAGGCCGCTCTCCTCGAGCATCGATCTTGCCCTGACAAGCGTCTCGTTGCCGTCGGCGAAATAGCCGGCGGCAAAAAGCGCAACCTCGGTGACACGGCGTTTTTTCAAGCCGTCGAGGACCTCTTCCAGGCCGGGCGCAGACCACTCGCCGCCGATATCGTGATTCAGATACGCAATCTCCACCTGACGAAACCTGCTCCTGGCATCGGCCTCGAAAGAAAGTTTCAGCAGCGAGGCGAATTCCTGCGTCTCTTCGAAACCTGTATGAAAGGACGGCGGCCGCCCTCTACCGTCCTTGACGAGCGTTCCGTGAAACGCCAATATCAGCGCAGGCCTGGCAAGCTGCGGTCCGTTCCCCCCGAAACAATGGGCGAATACGTGATCGCGGTAGAGATTGCACAGGGAGCCGTCCTGCCAGAAACGGCTGACGACTCTCGCCGCGGCCAGTTCATCGCCGCTGAACGTTTGCCGCAGTTGACTGCAAAGGGAACCGCAGGTAAAACGGTTCTCGACCGGGGAGAGCGAAAGCATGACCCTGGCATCGAACGAACGGGTCTTTTCAAAAACCTCCTCGATAAACGGCGGCGTGACGGAAAACGCCGGAAACACCTCGAAAGAAACGCCGCCAGAACCGGCATGCCGGCCGAGTTCCTCCGCAACCGCGCGCGCCTGACGGCGCGTAATGTCGTTGTGAGGAGACACATAGCCGATTCTCCTGAAAGCCTTGCTGTTTCTCAACCCCGAGAGAAAAGAGATAAACAAACGCAACGAAGCGGGAATCGGCACCTCCTCGGCGGCATGCGCAAGTGTGCGGCGGGTCATGGAGAAATTGCCGGCGAACCGGGCGGTTTCCGCTTCGCCGTGAGCAGCGAGAATAACGGCAATCCTGATTTTCCCGCTCATTCCGCAAGACCTGTCAGGAACCATGACCGATATGTCTTGCCTCCATGCCCTCACGGAAACGTTCCTCGGGTTTGAGCGCCACCGAATCTCCCTCGGCAAGACCGTCGAGGATCTCGACAAAGGTCATATCCCCGGCACCGGCGGCTACCTGGCGCTTTTGCAGACGGCCGTCCACTATCCTCCAGACGTATTTCCCGCGAAGCTCGCTGAAAACCGAGCTTTTCGGAACAAGCAGTGCATTCTGGCGGGTGCTGTAGACTATGTTCGCCGTTGCGGTCATTCCAGCCTGCATTCCTTCGACGGGTTCACTGAAATCAAGATACACCCGGGAGGTTTTGGTCACCCTGTCAGTCCTGGGCACGATCCGCGAAACAGACGCTTCGAACCGGCTGTCAGGAAAAGCGTCGAGCGCGACTGTCGCCGCCTGTCCGGTCCGCAGCCGGGGAACGTCGAGTTCATCGACCTCCACGTTGAGGACATAGCTGGCGGTATCGACAATCGTCGCCACGAGCGTCCCGCTCACGAGGTAATCACCCGCCCGGGCGTCCTGCAGGGTCAGGACGCCAGAAACCGGCGCCGTGACAGCAAGTTTTTTCAGGTCTTCCTTCCTGCTTTTCAACTGCAGCTCCCTTTGTTCGAGCAGATCGTCGGCCTTGCGCGATTCCTTCTCGGCATTGTCGAGTTCCTGACGGGAAATCGCTCCCGCCCTGAAAAGATTCCTGTTCCTCGCGAGTTTCACCCGCCTGTCGTCCGCCTCGGATTTCTGCTCAGCGTATGCCGCTTGAGCCTCCCTCGCGGCGAGCGCCGGCTGCCGCTCCTCGAATTCGAGAATCGACTCTCCCTCCTCGACCCGCTCGCCTTCCCTCGCAAGAATCCTGCCGACCGTCCCGGATAGTTCGTTTCGCAGTTCGGCCGTTCTGTCCGCATCGACGTAACCGGTCGCATAGATAGCCTGAATAAGCTCCATCTTCTTCACCGGATAGATGTCGATATGGACCGTATTGCCCCTGGTGACGAGATAGAGAACGGTTGCAGCAAGAATGACCCCGAGCACGATCGTGTATTTAGGAAGTATTTTCTGTAGGGTCTGCATACGGGCACAATAACCGTTACGATTAAGAAAAGGAAGTTAACATCTCTGTCGATGGTTTCAAATTACGCCTGTTTTCCGCCCCACCCCATTTTTCAACACCTCGCGCTTGGTTTTTCCATAATTTTATGAATCTTTAAGATCAGGAAAATATCTGAGGAATGCCTCATTTTTCGAAAACGCAATTCCAATCACCAGTTTTCTCATGAGTACTAACCAGGATCTCGACAAAAGCTTTCTCGAAACCGTCCGGTTCGACGCCAAGGGTCTGGTGCCCGCGATCGTCCAGGACCATGAAACGGGCAAGGTCCTGATGATGGCATGGATGAACCGCGAAAGCCTCGAGATGACCCTCGAAAAAAAGAAGGCTTGCTACTGGAGCCGCAGCCGCAACAAGCTCTGGCTGAAAGGCGAATCTTCGGGCAACATGCAGGACGTCCGCGACATCATGATCGACTGCGACGGCGACACGCTTCTGCTGAAAGTCTCGCAAAAAGGCGGCGCCTGCCATGTCGGCTACCACTCATGCTTCTACCGCAAGGTCAACGAGGATCTTTCAATGGAGATCTGCGACACGCTGATGTTCAACCCCGATGAGGTCTATGGGAAAAAAAGCTGAAGCATCGCCCGGCCGCTCAAAGGAAACGGCGCAATCGCTGTTCCGGTCGAAATCGCACGCGTCCATACAACATATGTTCGACGACGTCGCGCCGACCTACGACTTTCTCAACCACCTGTTGAGCCTCGGTATCGACAACTACTGGAGGTCCCACACCGCCTCCGCTGCACGGAAGCTTCTGGGCGGCAATCCGTCGCCGAACATTCTCGACGTGGCGACCGGCACGGGAGATCTTGCACGCGCCATGTCGAAAATTCCCGGCGCGAATGTGAGCGGCATGGATCTTTCGCCGGAAATGCTCGCGATCGCCAGGAAAAAGTATCCCGGCATAGCATTCAGCGAAGGGTATGCCGAAAACATTCCGTACGGTGAGAATTCGTTCGACGTCGTCAGCGCGGGGTTCGGTGTGAGAAATTTCGAGGACCTGCCGCAAGGCCTGAAGGAGTTCCATCGTGTCCTCAGACCGGGCGGGCATGCGTTGATCATCGAGCCGATGATTCCCCGCAACCCCCTGATGCGCCAGCTCTACCTGATCTATTTCAAGAAAGTGCTTCCGAAAATCGCGCGGCTGTTCAGCAAATCGAGCTTCGCCTACGACTACCTTCCGCATTCTGTCGAATCGTTTCCTCAGGACGAAGAGTTCGTCTCGATCCTCAGGGAAGCCGGTTTCGCTACCGCGGAGTACAGGCCGATGACCTTCGAGACCTCGATACTCTACATCGCGAAAAAATAATCCTCCGGCGGTCGTTATCCTCCGGGCACGTCCTTTCCGGAGATGTCGCCGCCCGGCCTCTTTCCGGCGCTCCCGATCCGGCGAATCTCCGCAAGTAGCCGGGCCTGTTTTCCGCGGTTTTCGAACAACTCTCCGAGCAACTCCTCGCGGTTCTTCCGCAGTTGCGGATCGTACAGACGCAGTTCGCCGAGACGACGCAGAAATGCTCCGGAACACCGGTCACGCTCATCCCCGAGTTCCTTCGCCATTGCGGGGGCATGCTCGGCCAGCAACTTCCGAAGACGGCTTTTCAATCGCGCCTCCTCCCCGGCGAGATGGCGAAGGCGGCGTTGCATGTAGCTGAATTCCAACGCGAAACGTTCCGGAACCCGTGTTCCTTCAGGCAGCGGCAGCGCCGCCGCGCTAACCCGTCCGGCTTCCCTATCTTCGCCTGAAGAGCGATGCGAACCGTTCAGCCGTTGCTGAGGCCAGAATCGTCCGATACGCGGATGCCGTTTCAGGGCGGGGCGCGTCAGGTAGAAAAGTGTGATGCCGAGGGCGTTGGCGACCACGTCCATGACTGAAACGTGGCGGCCGATACCGACATAACGCTGCAGCAGCTCGATCGAAACGCCGAACAGAAACAATGCCGCCACGTTGAACACAAGATATTTTCTTTC
>RRYU01003658.1_pt1 | contig 10662 bp, 6 predicted proteins | sample 2162651 | NCBI WGS metagenome assembly RRYU01 (sample SAMN10267283, study PRJNA491782) | microbial mat metagenome | isolation source: biomat in the production well | place: Japan: Minami-Kanto gas field, natural gas well KTG3 | collected 2017-06 | reverse complement strand
CATTGGCCCCAACGGCGCGGGTAAGACGACGCTCTTCCGCATGATTGTCGGCCAGGATCGACCCGATGCGGGTAGTCTGACGGTTGGTTCTACCGTGGCGTTGGGCTACGTAGACCAGAGTCGCGACGATCTCGATGCCCAGAAGACGGTGTGGGAGGAGATTTCGGGCGGCCAGGACATCATTATGCTCGGCAACCGCCAGGTCAACTCGCGCGCCTATGTTTCGCGCTTCAATTTTGCGGGTTCGGATCAGCAGAAGATGGTGGGCACGCTTTCGGGTGGTGAGCGCAACCGCGTACACTTGGCTAAGATGCTCAAATCGGGCGCGAATGTGTTGCTGCTCGACGAGCCGACCAATGACCTCGATGTCCATACGCTCCGTGCCCTGGAAGAGGGCTTGGAGAACTTCGCTGGTTGTGCGGTGGTCATCTCGCACGACCGCTGGTTCCTGGAGCGTGTAGCCACCCACATCCTGGCCTTCGAGGGCGAGAGTCAAGCCTTCTGGTTCCCTGGAACCTACTCGGAGTATGTAGCCGACTACCGGCGGCGTAAAGGCGTGGATGCCGAGCGTCCGCACCGCATCACCTATAAAAAGCTGGTGCGCTAACGAGAAGAGAAGAGCCATGAGTGATACAAAACGGGTCATCCTCACCGGCGCGACCGGGGTGATCGGGCGGCGGCTCTTTATGGCCCTGGTCATGAAGGGCTATGAGGTCGTCATCTTCTCCCGCAGCCCGCAGAAGGCGCGGGAGCAACTCCCCGGTGCGGCTGAGTATGTACGTTGGGCACCGACCACCACCGGGGCGTGGTCGGCGAGTATCAACGGGGCGTATGGAGTCATCCACCTTGCGGGTGCGCCGATTGCCGAAGGGCTCTTGGGACATCGGTGGGTGCCGTCAATCAAGGCCAACATCTACGATAGCCGCATCATCGGTACGCGGGGGATTGTCGAGGCGATTGCTGCGGCCACCACCCGCCCCCAGGTGCTGCTCTCCGCTTCGGGGGTGGGCTACTACGGCTTCCGCGATTCTACATCACTCGACGAAGATGCAAGTCCGGGTAGCGACTTCTTGGCCAAGGTGTGTGTGGATTGGGAACGCGAGGCGTTGCGGGCGCAGGAGTTTGGGGTACGAGTGGCCTGCATGCGCACCGGGCTTGTCCTTGACCCGGAGAATGGGGTGTTGCCGCAGATCATGCAGCCCTTTAAGCTCCGGGTGGGCGGGCCTGTCTTGCCGGGTACCCAGTACTACTCCTGGATCCACCCCGATGATCTGGTAGGTATCTACATGCTGGCGTTAGAACATGAAGGCGCGAGCGGGCCGATCAATGCGGTGGCACCCTCACCCCAGACCAACCGCAGCTTCAGTTCGACCCTGGGCAAAGTGATGGGGTCGCCCTCGTGGATGCCGGTACCAGAATTCAGTTTGCGGGTCGTGCTGGGCGAGATGGCCGATCTGGTTGTGCATGGGCAACGTGTTCTACCCAAGAAGGCCCAGGCACTCGGCTACCATTTCCGTTACCCACAGTTGGAGCCGGCCTTGCGCAACCTGATCGGGTAATGTGGGGAGATACGAGACGGCCCGTTGGGCCGTCTCGCTCTTCGTAATGCAATACGGGTATAATCCATTGTCTAATATATCATCGTTGATTGAATGAGTGGCGGAGTCTCTCCACTCATTCCTACCTCTACTCCAGAGCTTCCTACAACATATTCCGGCCACCTGCAACCCTCCTAAGGGAGCTGATCTCTATGGATCCTGGACGCATTCTCGTTGTTGATGACCACGAGCAGATCCGCAATACGGTTAGTCGTCAGCTCATCCAGCAGGGGCATGATGTTACTTGCGCTCCTGATGGTAAAGAGGCGTTGGCATTGCTACGCATCCAGACCTTCGACCTGGTACTGCTCGATATGGTGATGCCCGAAGTAGATGGGTATACCGTTCTGCATACGATCAAGCATGATCCGCACCTGAGCGACTTGCCGGTGGTCATCATCTCAGGCGACACCAACATCGAGCATGTGGTCTCGTGCATCCAGTTGGGAGCCGAGGACTACCTCTTCAAGCCCTTCAACCCGCTCTTACTACAAGCCAAGGTGAGTGTCAGCCTTGCCAAAAAGCGGCTCCATGATCAGGAACGACGCCAACGCGCCGAGCTAGAGCGTCAGGTCGCCGAGCGGGCAGCGGAGTTGGAACGTTCAGAGGAACGCTACGCGCTGGCTGCGCGCGGCGCGAATGATGGCCTCTGGGACTGGGATGTCGCCAATAACCACCTCTTCCTTTCGACACGCTGGAAGCGTATGCTCGGTTATAGCGAGGATGAGATCGGTACGAATCCAAATGATTGGATGAACCTGATCCATCCCGATGACCAAGAACTCTTCAAGGTGCGTCTGGCCGCCCACTTCCGTCGTCTGCTCGATTCGTTTGAACATGAGTACCGCGTTCGTAACCGTGATGGAAGCTACCGCTGGGTCCTCTGTCGCGGTCTAGCCGTGTGGGACGAGAATGACCAGGTGTTGCGTATCGCCGGTTCGCAAACCGACATCAGTCTGCGCCGTGCTGCCGAAGAGCAACTCCAACACGATGCGTTGCACGATCCGCTCACTGGCCTGCCCAACCGAGGCCTCTTTGTTGATCGCCTCGAACGCGCCATCACCATTAGCCGCCGCCATCCGGAGCGCAGCTTTGCGGTGCTCTTTATTGACCTGGATCGCTTTAAGACGATCAATGATAGCCTGGGGCATATGGCGGGCGACCAACTGCTGATCACGGTGGCCCAACGCATCCAGAATTGCCTGCGCCCCAGCGATACCGTAGCGCGGATCGGGGGGGACGAGTTCACGATCCTGATCGAGGATATTATTGATTTCAACATGATCCAGGCGATTGTTGAGCGTATCCAGGCGAGTATTGCGGAGCCGATTCTGCTTGGGGGGCATCGGGCGATTAGTACTGCCAGTATTGGCGTAACGACTAGCGATCTCCACTACACGAACGCCAACGAAATGATCCGCGATGCCGATACCGCTATGTACCATGCGAAGATGGACGGTAAGGCACGCCACGTGATCTTTACCCCAGCGATGCACGCCCAGGCCATGGAGAAGTTGCAGCTTGAGAGTGATCTGCGGGGGGCGTTGGGGGCTGGCGAGTTGCGCCTACACTACCAACCGATTATGTCGCTTGAGAGCGGTAAGGTGATTGGCTTTGAGGCACTCATCCGCTGGCAACACCCCCAACGCGGCCTCCTCTACCCCGGTGCCTTCCTCGATATTGCCGAAGAGACCGGCCTGATTGTGCCGATCAGCTGGTGGGTGTTGCGTACCTCCTGCCTAGAAGCGAGCCATTGGCAACGCGAGTTCCCCAGCGATCCGCCCCTCTCGGTCAATGTCAATCTCTCGGCGCGCCTCTTTGCCGAGCCAAGTATTGTTGACCAGATCGCCGATGTGCTGGCAGAGAGTGGTATTCCTCCCTCAAGCCTGAAGTTGGAACTGATCGAGCATAGCTTGATGACCCTCAGCCATCAGACGAACGACGTATTGCGCCGTATCCGCGAAATGGGAGTGCAGCTCTGTATTGATGATTTTGGTACCGGTTACTCATCACTCAGTTACCTGCATAACTTCCCGGTGACTACGCTCAAGATTGATCGCTCTTTCATCAATCGGATGGGGCCATTGGGTGAGCAGGGCGAGATTGTGCAGACGATCATCGGTCTGGCGCGTACCCTTAACCTTGATGTGGTCGCCGAAGGCATTGAGACCGAGCAACAGTACCAGTTGTTGCGCGATTTGCAGTGTGGCTTGGGTCAGGGGTTGCTCTTCGCCCCAGGGTTGGATAGTGAGAATGTGCGCCTCTTGTTGGCCAATCGCGATAACGGACATCAGCCCTAATCCGATTCTCGGCTATACTGGGCGCTGTTGAGGCAGGTATACACCTGCTGTCCACATTTATCCACATACTATCCACAATGGAGAGGCGATAGGCACTCGCATGAGCAACGATACGCATCAGATCGCAAACCTACACGTCCGCGATCTGACCCCCTTTCAGGCCCCGCGTCAACTGAAGGAACTGCTACCCCTCAACGATGCGGTAGCCAAAACGGTGGCCGAGGCGCGCACCACCATCCGCCGCATCCTGCGCGGTGAAGACTCGCGCATGATTGTCGTGGTTGGCCCCTGTTCGATCCATGATCCCGATGCGGCGCTCGATTATGCGCAGCGGCTAGTGGCGCTGCAAGCCGAACTGAGCGACCAGCTCTTCTTGGTGATGCGTACCTACCTGGAGAAACCGCGCACCACGGTGGGTTGGCGTGGCCTGATCAACGACCCGCACCTGGATGGGAGCTTCGATATGGCCGCTGGCCTGACCATCGCCCGCCGCCTTTTGTTGACGATCAACGCCATGGGGATGCCCGTGGCCACCGAGATGCTCGACCCGATTAGCCCGCAGTATATTGATGATCAGATCAGTCTGGCCACTATCGGTGCGCGTACCACCGAAGCCCAGACCCACCGCGCCCTAGCCAGCGGGGTCTCTATGCCGGTCGGGTTTAAGAATGGGACGGATGGGGGCATCCAGGTGGCAGTGAACGCCTGTGTTTCAGCGGCGGGACAGCACAGCTTCTTGGGCATTGATGATCAAGGCCAGGGGTCGGTGGTACGCACAACCGGCAACCCGGACAGTTTCGTCATTCTGCGCGGCGGGCGGGCGGAGCCGAACTACCACGAGGAGTATGTGGTACAGGCGGCACGACTCATGCGTGAAGCCCACCGTACCCCGGCGGTGATGGTTGATTGTAGCCACGCCAACGCAAGTGGCGATTTCCGTCGCCAAGAGGCGGTGCTGCATACCGTGGTGGATCAGGTGCTACGCCGGGTCGGGCCGATTGTTGGAGTGATGCTGGAGAGTAATCTGGTTGAAGGGAAGCAGACCCTGACATCCGATCTCTCAACGTTGCGCTATGGGGTCTCGCTCACCGATGGTTGTATCGGCTGGGAGACGACCGAGCGCCTATTGCACGAGGCGCACTTGGCATTGGCAGGGCGGGGGTAGGATCGTTGTTGCCCCCACCCCAACCCGCCCCCGCTGGGGGCGGGAGCCAGGGGGGTGAGAAATTCAACAACTATGCCAGGTACTGCTCCAGATGCGCCCGTGTATCAAACGGCTTAGCCTCGGAGGGCATCGGCATTGATGATGGCTCCACCTGGTAGATCAGGCCCAGCGGCATGCGCTCCGCCTCTAGGGCATAGCGCATCGCAGCCGCCATATCCTGCGGGTTGTGGTCTTCAGGGATCTGGTAGACCTGATCCTTAAAGATCTGGTAGGTGTCGAAATAGCTTACACACGGGCTCAGCACATGGATGAAGCTGAAGCCCTGGTGCTCCATCCCCTTGCGAATCAACTCGGCGAGTTGCTTGGGATTGCTAGAGAAGCCACGTGCCACAAACGAGGCTCCACCAGAGATCGCCAGCGCCAATGGACGCATCGGCTGGGCGAGGTTGCCCATCGGCGTAGACTTGGTGATGTGGCCATAGGGCGTGGTGGGCGAGGTCTGCCCCTTGGTGAGGCCATAGATCTCGTTGTCCATCACGATACAGGTGATATTGATGTCACGGCGGAAGGCGTGGGGCAGGTGACCCGCACCGATACTGAAGAAATCACCATCACCACCCACCGCCAGCACCGTCAGGTCGGGGCGTGCCAGCTTAATGCCCTGGGCAGCCGGAAGGGCACGCCCGTGGACGGTATGCAGACCGTAGGAGTGCAGGAAGACCGGCAGGCGCGAGCTACAGCCGATACCAGAGGCAATTGCCAGATCCTTAGGATCAATCTGGAGCGCCGCCAGCGACTGCTGGATCGCCGCCAACACGGCATAGTCACCACAGCCAGGACACCAGATCGGCTTAATATCAGTCTTGTAATCGGCGGGCTTGCGCACGATCACATTGGGATCGAGAATAGCAGTCATAGTCGTAACCATACCTCCAGTTGCCGATCCACAGCTTGTGCATCGGCAAGGTAGCAACTAGTGGAGTACCGACTCTTCCACACCCATCAGTTCGTAGACCTTGCGCAGGATCGTGCCCCGTTCAATAGGCAACGAATTATACTGGGTATAGCTCTCAACCGGGGTACAGAGTTCGGCCTGGATGATCTTAGCGAGCTGGCCCTGGTAGTTGACTTCCGGTACTAGGACGATCTCCACATCCTGCATAAACTCGCGGATGGCATCAACCGGCAATGGCCAGACCATCTGGAGTTGCAGGACGGCCAGATCGTGGCCTGCCAACTGGGCTACCCGTTGTGCGCCCCGGCATGCACCTGCAGTCGTACCCCAACAGATGATCCCCACCTTGGCCTTGGGGCTACCGAAGCGCAGGGCATAGGTGTGGCTGGCCTTGAGCGGAGCCAGCTTCTCCCAACGCTTCTTGCTCATGGTGGTGTGGGCTTCTGGCGTTGAGGCCGGGCTACCAAACTCATTATGCTCCAAGCCCGTGGCGGTATAGTTCGCATTAAGCATCCCCGGCGCGGCCATGGGCGAGATATGGTTATCAGTCTTGGCAAAGCGCCTGTACTGCTTAGGTTGCAGATCACCCTCTGGGCGCAGGCGGTTCACCTGCGGGTACTGGGTCAGATCGAAGGGGTCAACCGTCTCAGTACGGTAGGAGAGCGAGTAGTCGGAGAGCACGATCACCGGCGACTGATACTCCTCGGCCAGGTTGACGCCCGCGACAGTGAGTTGGAAGCACTCCTCAACCGAAGCCGGAGCCAGCACAATGCGGGGCGAATCGCCGTGGCCACCATAGACCGAGATATTCAAGTCGGACTGCTCGGTCTTGGTGGGGAGGCCGGTCGAAGGGCCACCGCGCTGGGCATCCACCACCACCAGCGGAATCTCGGTCATACTAGCAAAGCCAATCGCCTCACTCATCAGCGCCAACCCCGGCCCGGAGGTGGCGGTCATCGCCTTGCGGCCCGCATAGGAAGCACCGATACAGGCAATCACCGAGGCGATCTCGTCTTCAGCCTGCAGGTAGGCCCCGCCGGTCTCCATCATCGCACTGGCGACACCCTCCATGATCTCGGAGGCGGGTGTAATCGGGTAGCCCCCGAAGAACTCGATACCGGCGTGCATGGCTCCGGCCACAATCGCCTGGCTGCCGGTCATCACGTAGCGATGGTGCTCACCCTCGGCCTCGATCCAGATCGAGTCGGTGCGCTGGATGCCCTTGGCATAAGCGATACCCGCACGTAGCGCGGCCAGGTTCGATTCGAGGAACTCGGCCTTCTTACCCAACTTGGCATGCACAATATCTTCGAGCTTATTCAAGCCCAACCCGAACATACCCGCTACGACACCAAGCGCCACCACGTTCTTACCGCGCCGATTCCCCGCCTCATTGGCGATCTGCCCAATCGGCACTGCATAGGCAATCCCCGTGTAATCCTCTGGCGGCGTACACTCATCGGGATCGTAGAGGAGTACCGACTTTGTCGCCAACGCATGGTGATGCAAGCGCCAAGCCTCTTGGTTGAAGGCAAAGAGGACATCAACTTCATCACCCATCGTGCGAACCGGATTGTTCGAGGCGCGCACCTGGAACATTACCGGGCCACCCTTGATCTCCGCCGGGGTGGTACGAAAGGTGAATACTTGCAACCCCGACCGTGCGGCCGCCTGCGCGAGCATCTCGCCCGTCGCACTACTGCCATCACCCGACTCGCCAGCTACCCGGATGACCAGATCTTCCTTTTCAATCATGGGCGTGCTTCCTTAGAGCAGTACTCTCTCTGCGGAGTATGCGTATACGTGTTAGCTGAGTATGCGTCTCCACAGTGCCGATGGCACACATCATAACATAACATGGCGGTTTGTTGGTCAGACTGCACAATAAGTTGGGATTTCGTAGTTTCCTTTCCTTGACAACGGTTTTGGGGGGTGCTATCCTACATACCACCACAAGAACCACATACGCGATGGTCGCGGATGACCGAAGCGTGAAGCGCGGACTGGCGTTCAACGCCAGCCCTTTTGCTTCTCAGGCCATGTGTATCTACTCTCGCGATGGGTGTCAGGTGGCAATGCTCCCTCTATCCACCACCTGCCACCTCCGCCTGATCGACATTTCAGCTGAGGACACGGCCATGGACGACTCGACTGCTACTGCTGCGATGAGCGGCTATGAAGATTTACCTCGTTTTTCCGGGCATTCGGTATCATCTGCCCCTACTTCTTCTCCACGCCGCCAACCCGACACCGAGCCGATCATCTCCCTCAGCCCGCTGCTCCAACATCCGATCATCGAGACCTTTGCCCAGCATCTACGCGAGAAGGAGAACCCCGAAGCGACAGCCGAGGGTGTGCGGTTGGCCTACTTAGCTGCACTCACATCCCCTACCGCCGAGGCGATCATTGGCCAGATGCACCAGTACCTCCCCGGTGGTGATGCCGATCTGGTTCGTCGCGCCTATGCCCTGGCGCTCATTGCCCACGCGGGTCAGTATCGCCAGAGTGGCGAGGCGTATATTGACCATCCCGTCGCGGTTGCTTCGATTCTGCTCGAACTACGCCTGGACGCAGAATCTATCGCCGCTGCTCTCTTGCACGATGTGGTTGAAGATACGGGAGTGCAGCTCGATCTGCTGCGTAGCCAGTTTAATCCCTGTATCGCCCACCTCGTGGATGGCGTTACGAAGCTGTCGGGCCTCGAAGATAAGACCAAAGAGGAACTTCAGGCCGGCTCCTACCGTAAGCTGATTATCGCAACTGCTGATGATCCACGGGTCATCCTGATTAAGCTCGCTGACCGCCTGCACAATATGCGTACCCTCGGCGCAACGCCGCCACATAAGCAGCAGCGCGTCGCCCGTGAGACGCTCGACATCTATGCGCCCCTCGCCCACCGCTTGGGTATGTGGCAGGTGAAGTCCGAACTGGAGGATCTGGCCTTTAAGGCGCTCAATCCGGATCGCTACCAGGAGATTGCCCAGGGCTTAACCCTGCGTAAAGAGGCACGTGAGCGTATCATTCAGCGGGTGATTAAGCGCCTAGGCGAATCGCTTGAGAAAGAGGGGATTACCGCCCATGTCTCCGGTCGCCCCAAACATATCTACTCGATCTGGCGCAAGATGGATCGCAAGGGCTTGCCCCTAGAACGTATCTATGACCAACTTGCCGTGCGGGTGATCATCCAAGAGCACGACCCGGAACGGGCGGTTGGTGTCTGTTACCGCGTCTTGGGTGTTGTGCATATGCTCTGGACTCCCGTGCTCTCCGAGTTTGATGACTATATCGCGGTGCCGAAAGAGAGTTCCTACCAGTCGCTCCATACCACCGTCCTCATTCCTGGTGGTACTCCCTGTGAAGTCCAGATCCGTACCGAGGAGATGCACCAGATTGCTGAGCACGGTATCGCCGCCCACTGGCGCTATAAAGAGGGGTTTACCCGTGGTAGCGACCAGAACTATGAGGCAAAGATCAAGTGGCTGCGCGAACTTATCTCGTGGCGGATCGAACTCACCGATGCGCGTGAGTTTGTGGAGAGCTTCAAGACCGAACTCGAAGAACAGGTCTATATCTTCACCCCCAAGGGCAAGATTATTGATCTCCCCGATGGCTCCACACCCGTAGACTTCGCCTACCGCATCCACTCCGAGGTCGGGAATAAGTGTATCGGGGCGAAGGTGAATGGGCGCATCGTTCCACTCGACTACCACCTACGCAATGGCGAGATTGTCGAGGTGATGACGACCAAGACCGGGCGCGGGCCAAGCCGCGATTGGCTCGGATTTGTCAAGACGCCCAGTGCCCGCGATCATATCAAGCGATTCTTCCGGCGCGCCGAGCGCGAGGAGAATATTGCTGGTGGCCGCGATATGATCGAGAAGGAACTGAAACGCCTCGGTCTGAATGCGGTCAGTTTTGAGCAACTCGCCGAGCAGGCCAACGCCCGCACCGTTGACGATCTCTTTGCCCAGATCGGTTCCGGCGACATCTCGGCAAGAACGGTAGCCCAAAAAGCCCTCGCCCATCAGGTCGAATCGCAACCCGAAGAACCCGCCCACTTCGAACTCACCACCACCCACCATGCTCCCGCCCCCAGTTCTTCCAGTGGCATCCAGGTACTCGGCGTTGGCGCCGTGCATAACCGCCTGGCCAAGTGCTGCAACCCGGTGGTCGGCGAACCGATAGTCGGTTATGTCACCCGTGGGCGGGGGGTCACGGTTCACCGCGCCGATTGTCGCACCATCGTCAATGAACGCGACCGCGCCCGCCTGATTGATGTCACCTGGGGCGGCCAACAGCCACGCGGCTACTCTGTTCCGGTACGGGTCGAATCGTGGGATCGGGTCGGTCTGTGGCGCGATGTCTCGATGGTGATCGCCGATGCTGGGGTGAATATCGAGCGGGTAGAGCAGGGCAGTACGCGCCGGGTCGGGCGAGCCGTGCTGCATGTCACATGTACCATCCAGTCCATTAGCCAGCTCTCGACATTGCTGGACAAACTGAACCGCATCCCAGATGTGATCGAGGCGCGCCGCGAGAACCAGAGCACGGCCCAGTCCGGGGATTGAAGTAGCTCAAGCTCAGCTTCGGCAAGCTCAGGCAGCGCACCGCTGCCTGAGCCTGTCGAAGGCAGCGCACCGCTGC
>RRYU01002785.1_pt1 | contig 10669 bp, 8 predicted proteins | sample 2162651 | NCBI WGS metagenome assembly RRYU01 (sample SAMN10267283, study PRJNA491782) | microbial mat metagenome | isolation source: biomat in the production well | place: Japan: Minami-Kanto gas field, natural gas well KTG3 | collected 2017-06 | reverse complement strand
CCCTGTCTCCGGACGGCACCAGCTGGATGCGCATCATGCGCTCTGCCGGCAAGGAGATCGAGAAACACACCCGGGGCCGGGTGAGGCTGCGCTTCTATCCAGGCGGCGTCATGGGCGATTACAAGAGCATGCTGCGCAAGATCCGTATCGGCCAGCTGCATGGGGCTGCAGTCACCGGCGGGGCTCTCACGGCAATTTTACCGGACACCAATGTCTACGGCCTGCCTTTCCTGTTCCGCAACCTGAAGGAAGTGGACTATCTGCGCGAACGCATCGACCCTCTGTTGATCGAAGGGCTGGCCGGAAAAGGCATGATCAGTTTCGGTTTCGCCGAGGGTGGATTTACCCACCTGATGTCCAATGGCGACATCGCCACCCTGGATCAGGTAAAAGACCGCAAGGTGTGGATTCCGGCAGGAGACGAGGTCAGCAGCACCGCAATGAAGGCCCTGGACATCTCACCCATCAGCCTGCCGCTGACCGACGTGCTCACCGGACTGCAGACCGGTCTCGTGGACACTGTAGCCAGTCCACCGGCCGGGGCTATCGCCCTGCAGTGGCACACCCAGGTGCATTATCTGTTGGATCTGCCCCTGACCTATATCTACGGCACCCTGATCATATCGAACAAGACCCTGCGCAGACTCTCGGTTGCCGACCGCCAGACACTGACCAACATACTCACCGCCACCTTTGAGCGCATGGACCGGGAGAACCGACAGGAGAATGCCAAGGCCAAGGCGGCCCTGCGCAAACAGGGCATCGTGTTCATCCGGCCGGATGAACACCAGCGGCGACAATGGGAAGGCGCCATCGACAAAGCCATCACCAAACTGGGCAACAACGGCTATTTCACCAAGGGCCTGGTTAGACAGGTACGTGAACTGGTACGTGAATACCGGGACATACGGGCCAAAGCCGCGCCGTGAGCAACACGGGCATCGGCAGGATCCAGCGCCTGAGCCAGGCTCTGGCGCGGCTGGAAGATCTATTGCTGGCTCTGCTGCTAACCGGCATGATTCTGCTGGCGGCCGGACAGATATTCTCCCGCAATCTGTTTTCCCACGGCCTGTTGTGGGGTGAACCCCTGTTGCGCCTGCTGGTTCTGTGGCTCGCCATGCTCGGGGCCATGGCCGCCACCCGCGACGGCCGTCACATCCATATCGACGTGTTGTCCCGTTTCCTGCCGCCGGCCATGAAACACGGGGCGCAGCGGCTCACCGATATTTTCAGCGCTCTGGTCTGCGGCCTGCTGGCCTGGCATGCAGGCCGCTTCGTCTATGACGAGTGGCAGGGGGGACTGGAGTTTTTCAGCGGCGTGCCGGCGTGGGCCGCCGAGTTGATCATGCCCCTGGGTTTCGGCGTAATGGGTCTGCGTTTTCTGCTACGGAGCCTGACCAACCCTTCCGATTCACCCGAAAAATGATGCTTATCGCCCTCAGCCTGCTGGTCATGACCCTGCTCGGCGCCCCCTTGTTCAGCATCATTGCGGCAGCGGCCATGCTGGGCTTTTACCACTCGGAGATCGACCTCTCGGTCGTGGCCATCGAGTTCTACCGCATCGCCGACATGCCTGTTCTGCTGGCGATTCCCTTTTTCACCTTTGCCGGCTATGTACTGAGCGAAAGCCGGGCACCCGCCCGCCTGGTTCGCCTGACCCGGGCCTGGCTGGGCTGGATGCCGGGCGGCCTGGCCCTGGTCGCCCTGATGGCCTGCGCCCTGTTCACCGCCTTCACCGGTGCCTCGGGTGTCACTATCGTAGCCCTGGGCGCATTACTGTTCCCGGCCCTGCGCCAGTCCGGCTACCGGGAGGGCTTCTCCCTCGGCCTCATTACCACTTCCGGCAGCCTGGGCCTGCTGTTCGCCCCCGCCCTGCCGCTGATCCTGTACGCCGTCATCGCCCAGCAAATGGGCATAGGCCCACCCGTGGCGGTGAACGACATGTTTCTGGCCGGACTGCTGCCGGGGCTGTTGATGCTGCTGGTGCTGGCAACCTGGAGCGTCTGGTCCAACCGTGATCAGCCATTGACCCGCTTCGAGGCGCGGGAGGCCTGGTCCGCCACCCTGGATGCGGCCTGGGAGATTCCCATGCCAATAGTGGTGCTGGGCGGTGTTTACGGCGGCCTGTTCGCCATCTCGGAGGCTGCGGCGGTCACCTCCTTCTACGTGCTGATCGTAGAGGTCCTCATTCACCGTGAGATACGCCTGAGTGAATTGCCCCGGGTCATGCGCCAGTCCATGGTGCTGGTTGGCGGCATACTCATCATTCTGGGCATGTCCCTCGCGTCAACCAATTATCTGATCGATGCCGAGGTGCCCGACCTGCTGTTCGAGACCATAAAGGACTGGGTCAGCGGCCGTACGGAGTTTCTCATCGCCCTCAACCTGTTTCTGCTGGCCCTGGGCACATTGCTGGAGATCTTCTCCGCATTGGTGTTGATGGTACCTCTGCTGCTGCCTGTTGCCCTGGGCTACGATATCCACCCGGTGCACCTGGGGATCATCTTCCTCGCCAATATGCAGATCGGATATTTCACCCCGCCGGTGGGCATGAATCTGTTTATCGCCAGTTACCGCTTCGGCCGCCCTGTGCTGGAACTCTATCGCGCCACCCTGCCCTGGTTTTTTCTGCTGTTGTTATGCCTGATCATCATCACCTATTGGCCGGACCTTTCCCTGTGGCTTCCCGGCCTGGGCAGGTCCTGATCCGCGCCCGGCCGGCACACCTGATCAGTTTTCTCTTCCCACCGGCAAACAGTCTGGCGACTCTTTGCCAGTGGCGGTATATTGGTTGCCCATAAAATACTTGTTTACTTATCACGAGACTATTCATGACTGCGCTTTCCCTGGACCAGATCATCCCGCTGCTGCAGGAACTCGATACCCATCCGATCTATACCAGTGTGCGGAGCCCGCAGGATCTGTGCATATTCATGTCGCACCACGTCTACGCGGTTTGGGATTACATGTCATTGGTCAAATACCTACAGAACCGGATCGCTCCCGTCCGGTTTCCCTGGATGCCGGAGGGCGAACCCGCACTGCGCCATTTCATCAATCAACTGGTGCTGCGGGAAGAGTCTGACCAATCGACCGGGCGCCATGGCGAACCCATCTATAGAAGTCATTTCGAGCTCTACCTCGATGCCATGCGGGAAGTCGGCGCGAATGCCGACATACCGCACGAGTTCCTGAGCAAGGTGCGAACAGACGGCATAGAACAGGCATTGGAGTCCGATCTACTACCGGAGCCCTCACGCCGTTTCAGTCAGACCACCTTCTGCATCATCGACGAAGACAGGCCACATCTGGCTGCCGCCGCCCTGGCCCTGGGTCGTGAGAGGATCATCCCGTCCATGTTCCAAAGCTTTTTGCGCAACATGGCCATAGACGCAGGCCAGGCGCCGCTCTTTCACCTGTATCTGCAGCGTCACATCCATCTCGATGAGACGCTGCACACCGGTTTGCCGCTACGCTTGCTGGAGGTGTTGTGTGCAGATGACCCGGCCAGGCTGGAGCAGGCCGAGGCGGCTGCGGAAGAGAGCATATGCGCCCGCCTGCGTTTCTGGGACGGGATACACGAAGCCATCCAACACGCCGATGCCTGAGTCCGGTCCGGACTCGGAAACGCTCATCCACACCGCCCGCCAATTATCCTTCTGAGTGCGGCCCTGGCGATGGCGTTATTGAGTCCATTTCACAGTATCGCCACCGACAACACATCCACCGCAGACCACTCCAAGTTCGAAGAATTGCAGCAGGACTTCAAGAGCGGTCCGGAAGTCACCCAGGCCTGCCTGAGCTGTCACACGGAAGCGGCCAAGCAACTGCACAAGACCACCCACTGGACCTGATCGGCTGGCTGATGCTGCTGGTCACCGTCAGTGGCGTCTCCATACACGGCGTCGGCCGATTGATCTCGAATAAAGCGAGGAACAGCTGATGGCAAAGGTCAAACTCTATTCGGGCTTCGAGCGCTTCTGGCACTGGACCCAGGCGGCATTGATCATTCTCATGCTGACCACCGGCTTCGAGATCCACGGCAGCTATACACTGCTTGGCTGGGAACAGGCGGTGGACGTGCATACCATAGCCGCCTGGACTCTGGTAGGCCTGTGGGTGTTCGCCTGGTTCTGGCATCTCACCACCGGCGAGTGGAAACAGTACATCCCGTCCACCCCCGAGCGCATCCTGGCCATGGTCAAGTTCTATGCCTTCGAGATTTTCCAGGGCAAGGGCCATCCCTTCCATAAGGACCGCAGCCACAAGCACAACCCCCTGCAACGCTCCGCCTACCTGGGCCTGCACATCTTCATCGGTCCCGCCATCTGGATCAGCGGCCTGCTCTACCTGTTCTACAGCGACTGGTCGGCCATCGGGCTTGGCTGGCTGCCGTTGGGCACAGTAGCCCTGATCCATACCGGCGCGGCCTTCCTCATGTTGACTTTCCTGGTGGCCCACCTGTATCTCGCCATCACCATGAGCCATCCCATCGGTGCGAATGTAAAGGCCATGATAACGGGCTATGAAGAAATCGAGGATGAAAAGACAGCTTCATAGTCTCTAGCACGAACCCAAGCATACAGGGCGGCCAATGACCGCCTTTTCTTCGCTTATTCTCACGCAGTCTGTATGGCGACACCGGGCCTTCGCAGGGCGCTGCACAGACATGCCGGGTCTTGACAGCCCAATGAGCGAACCTTAGCCTGCCGTCCACGCAGTCTCGTGATCTAGGAGGGGCCATGAGAGGTATTTACGGCTGGTTGGGGGACTCGGACGAAATATCCGCAGGCATGGATGCGGTACACGCCATGTCCCGGATGTTTCAAGCAAAAGCCGAGGTCTGCACCAGCGATGCCGGCCTGGGTTTGGCTGCGTCAGGGCCCCGCAGCCAAACCCTGCACGATGGTGACATCCTGATCGCCCTGTCCGGTACGCCAACGCTGGCCGGTTACGTCACCGACAAGCATATACCCGCTGCCATAGCACGGCTGTGGCGCCATGACCCGCTTGCCCTGCCCGCCGCTCTGCATGGCCCCTTTGCATTGGCCATACTGGACACCGTGTCCGGCTCCGCCCTGCTGGCAACCGACCGCATCGGTATCGAACCCCTGTTCTATACACATTCCGACGATTGCCTGGTATTCGGCTCCCGGGCCGATGCGGTGGCCGCACATCCCGCGGTAGCGGACGAAATCGACAACCAGGGTCTGTTCGACTATCTGTATTTTCATTGCCTGCCCAGCCCGCGTTCCATTTTCAAGGGTCTGCGGCGCCTGTTGCCGGGGCAGTGTCTGCGTTATCGGGACAAGCGTATCGAAACGTCCTTTTACTGGGCCATGCAATACTCGGACTCGCCGACGCCGCTTGCACCACTGAAACGGGAGTTTCTCGACACCCTGGAACAATCCGTGCGCCGAGCGGCCATGGGGGTGGAGCCGGAGCGCATCGGCGCTTTTCTCAGCGGCGGAACCGACAGCTCCAGTGTTTCAGGACTGCTGACGCGGATCGGCGGCCAGCCGGCCAAGACCTATTCCATCGGTTTCGATTCCGCTGGTTACGACGAGATGGAATACGTACGCATCGCCGAACGTCATTTCGGGCTGGACTCCCACCAGTACTATGTCACGCCGGATGATGTCTTGCAGGCCATCCCGGAGATCGCGGCCGCCTATGATGAACCCTTCGCCAACGCATCGGCGGTGCCGGCCCTGTTCTGCGCCCGGCTGGCGGCGGACCAGGGCGTGCATACCCTGCTGGCCGGCGACGGTGGTGATGAGATCTTCGGAGGCAATGCCCGTTATGCCCAGCAAATGCTGCTGGACTGGTACATGCGGATTCCCGGGCCACTGCGCAGGGGTCTTCTGGAACCCATAGTTAACATGCCCGGCGCACAACGCATCCCGCCCCTGAGCAAACTGAGCAGCTATATCCACCAGGCCAAGGCACCCCTGCCTGATCGCATGGAGGCCTACAACTTCCTGCATCGTGAACCCCTGCAGGACATCTTCGAACAGGCTTTCCTGGCAACGGTCAATCCCGAGGAGCCCCTGGAAAACCTGCGGGAGGTCTACCTGCGGGCGGATAGCGAGGCCATTCTCAATCGCATGCTGCACCTGGATCTCAAGATCACCCTGGCGGATAACGACCTGCGCAAGGTCTGCCGCATGGGCGAACTGGCAGGAGTGGAAGTGCGCTACCCGATGCTGGACGAAGCCTTCGTCGCACTGTCCGGCCGGGTACCGGCAAACCTGAAGATCCGCCGTCTCAAGCTGCGCTGGTTTTTCAAGCACAGCCTGGAAGGCCTGCTGCCCAGGGACATCCTGTACAAGCAGAAACATGGTTTCGGGCTTCCAACGGGCCATTGGCTGCGTCATCACCCCCCCCTGCACGACCATGCCATGACCCGCCTTCGCCAGCTCCAGGAACGCGGCATATTCCGCCCGGAGTACATCGACAGGCTGCTGACTCAATTCCGGGAGGCCCACTCCCAGTATTATGGCGTCATGGTGTGGGTGATGATGATGCTGGAACAATGGCTCCAGGCGCACAGCAAGCGAATCACCTCCAATTCCTGGACAGGCTGATTTGAACCCATTCAAGCGAACCCAGTGATCAAAAAGATACCCAGGAGACACGGATTTCAGTCTAATACAGGCTATTTATTTCGGAGATGTTTGCATCTTGTCCCAGCCTCCTCCCCTCAGTGTTGTCGTAACAACCACCCAGCCCTGGCCCGAAGCGCGCCTGGCACTGGACTCGCTGGTACAGCAGGTGGCAGACCTGGGAGGTGAGATCATCCTGGTGGACGGTTTCGGTGACGGCATGCCGGCCGGCCCCGAGTACACCGGAGTGCGGGTGCTGCATATCAAAGGAGCGCATATTTTCCGCCTCCGGGCCGAGGGCCTGCGCACGGCTGAGGGAGAAATCGTTGCAATCACCGAGGACCATTGCCGTGCATCAAGCGATTGGTGCCGGCAGGTGCTCAAGACCCACGCCCTGCACCCGCGCGCCCTGATAATCGGCGGGGCAGTCTACAATGGCGCGACACGGCACATCATCGACTGGGCAAACTTCTTCTACTCCAACGAACCTTCCTGGCCGCCATCGCGCGGCCCCTGGAGGGCGGACATCACCGGCCAGGCGAATGCCAGCTATAAACACCGGGCGCTGGTAGACTACCCAAGGGACAATATGGCGGAAGGTATATTCCGGGACCGTTTCAGGGCCGATCCAGGCCTGATGCTCAACGAACCCGCCTGCCGTATAGATCACGTGCAATCCCTGGGTTTCACCGGCAGCTGCCGGGTGCATTTCCACGACGGTCGCTGCATCGCCGCCCTGCGGCGTGCCAGGGCTGGAAAAAAACACCTGATCCTGGGGACAATGAAAAATCTGCTGTTACCCCTGCGTGCGCTCGTGGCTGCCACACGCGTCACGGCACGTTGCGCCAGGCGGCACCCGGAAGTTCGGCCGATTGTCCTGCGCGCCATCCCCTGGACGCTTGCGGTCAGCATCTCCCATGTGACCGGCGAGTTTTTCGGCTGGTTCTTCGGTTACGGCGACAGCCCCTGGAACATACCCTGAGCGGACAGGCATGATCATGTTGCGGCCCCAATCCCGAGATCGGTATGCCCGGGTGTTTTTCCAGGCCCCTCCACAGTGGCTGCTGATTCTGCTGCTGATGCTGATCATTGCCTGGACCCGAAGCCTTCCCCTGGAGCTGCTCGCCCTGGAAACCACCGCCGACAATTTTGCCCTGGCGCAGACCAATCAGGAGGCGGCCTGGATACACCGTTTGCATACCGACCCATTTCAAGCCCAGGCACCCGCTTCCGCCCGCCCCGGGAAGGATGAGACGTTCATAGCGCTACGGGAAGACATTCACCGGCAGTTGCGGGAACAATACAGCTATCGTGGCCATGACGGTCAGGACCACGTTTATCTGGGGGACTACGACAGCTATGCCTGGCTGCGTCAGGCCCGCAACATCCTGCTGAGCGGGCAGGCCTGCGACCAGGTGCGTGACGGTCAGTGCCGGGATGACCTGGCCCTGGCGCCGCATGGCGGCGAAATGCTCTATGGCGGCAATCTGCATCCCTACATGATCGCCGGAATGCATCGACTGCTGAGCTGGATGCGACCCGGCTTCCCTCTAGCGTCCAGTGCCTTCTGGTTGTCTTTGCTGATCGCCGTTCTCGGTGTCATCCCCGCATTCCTGCTGGGCCACCGGCTGGCTGGAAGCATGGGGGGCGTGGCGGCGGGAATACTGGTCTCGCTCAATGCCGCCTACCTTTCCCGCAGCATCGGTGCGGACAATGATGTATGGAATATCACGCTGCTGCTGTATCTGATGCTGTTCACCCTGGGTGCGGGCAGCGCGGCCTCACTACTAGGCCGTGCCGCGCATGCATTGGCCGCGGCAGCCGTTACCATCCTCTGGTCACATCTATGGAGCGGCTGGCAGTATGGACACCTGCTGGCTGCCGGCAGCCTGATGGCGGCTGTGTTGCTGTCCTGGTGGCGCCCGACTCCCGGACAGTGCCCCGGTTCGACCCTGAGCGTATTTACCCTGTATCTGGTCCTGGCCGGACTGGGCGTGATGCTGACGCAATCCCCCCATGACTACCTGCCCATGCTTTGGGACCTGTTTTCAGAGTCCACTGCCATTTCGGAACCCATGTACTGGCCCCAGGCCCTGACCACTGTGTTTGAACTGAAGGTCACGGATTTGAGCGACATCGGCAGTAATCTGGGCAGCCATGCCGCACCCTTGATCGCCTATACCGGCCTCATGTTGTGTCTGCTGCCGAACAAGAACTGGGGACGCGTGGAGATGAGCATCCTGGCGGCCGCCGTGGTGTTGATAGGTCTGCTTTCCTATTACCCGGCCATTGGGCGGGCGATCACCGTTGCCTTACTCATCCTGCCCCCCGCCGCCGCGCTGGCCCATACTGCTTTGGTACAAAATGACATACTGAACAGAGACCTGCTCATCGGCCTCACGCTGGCGGTCTGGTGCTTGAGCTCACTCTGGCTGGGCCTTAGCATCCAGCGGTTTCTCATGCTCTCGGCCCTGCCCCTGGGTATCGGAATGGGTGTGGCTCTCGGACGTGCCTACACCCTGCTGGCGGATGCCGCCAACGAACTGCCCGGCTATCTCGCCGGCGGTTCCCGCGTGGCACTTGTGGCCGTGTTTTTGCTGAATCTGGCCAACCTGTCCTACCCTGGCTACCTGGAGGCCAGAAATTACCTGCCCAACATCAGCGACGCCTTGGTCAGCAGCCTGGAGGACATCCGCAAAGGGAGCCCTCCGGAATCAATAGTCACCAATTTCTGGGACCTCGGCTACTGGAGCAAATACTATGCGCAGCGCCGGGTTCACAATGACGGAGCGAGTCTGCTCACGCATGTACCCTATTGGGTATCGCGCTTCTATGCCGCTTCCAGCGATGCCGACAGTATCGCCGTCTTACGCATGCTCAATTGCGGCTCGGACGCCCAGCCCTTTCCGGAGGGCGCGAATGGCGCCTTGGCACGCCTGCAGACTGCCGGAATAAGACCGCCCCAGGCCTTCCGCATGCTGGAGAAACTGCTCCAGATGGACAGGCCGGCCGCTGCGCAATGGCTGAACGCTCAAGGCATGTCTGCCGAGCAACGGGATGCCGTCCTGGCCGCAAGTCACTGTACTCCGCCTGAGTCCCTGGTCATTGTCAGCACACGCCACCTGTTCAACATGGGACTGTTCGTAATGGGTCAATGCGACCCGCCCCGGCATCCTTCGCAACAGGCATTGAATAAGCAGCAATTGCTGTATAAACGCTGGTTGCCCTGCGACATGCTGGACGGCGCTGTCAATTGTGCTGTGGGCATGATAGACAGCCGCCTGCAGGCACGCATCGACAGTTTCCATATGGACGACGAACACCCCTCCGAGGCCCTGTTGAAGTATCGTGATCAACAAGGTGAACACACCGCCAGTCCTGGCGTGATTGCCCTGATCGACAACAGCGGCTTCCGTTATATTCACCCGGCCCAGGCCACGCTGCCTGACACAGGTGTTCTGGTTGATCGCCCGGCGGGCCGCATCCTGTATGGCCGCCGCGACTTTCTCGAATCCACCCATGCCCGTCTGCTGCTGGTGGAAGATTACGCCAGCCCTTACTTCGAACCCGTGACCCAATATCGGGAGGCTTACGGCGATCGGGTGCGGGTATGGCGGGTCCGGCAATGGCAGTGAGAAGCGCGCAATCCGGCTTCTCAGTCTGTGCTCACCGAATTCAGGGGCACTGGCTGATCAGATCCGCTCTCTGGAGCCGCGCCTGTTGGGGACGGGTCATGCGCACGATGGCTGCCTGGCACTGACTTTCAGGCTACCGCGCATCCGTATCACCCCTCTGTCCTGGTCCTGTTCAGCATTTGCACCAGTGCGTCGGCCAGCCGGTCAGCGGCATCCGGATGGGCATGAGCGCGCATCGATAGGGCAATGGCGTGTAAAGCATCGTTTGAACTTAACAGTTGATATAAGGAACCGCTCAATCGACCCACCCGCCAGTCCACCTCAGTCACCCAAGGCACCTTGGTGGACTGCGCGAACACTCGCGCATTGAGCAATTGATGATTCTCGGAAGCAGTCGCCAACGGAACCAGCAGACAGGGCAGGCCGGCG
>RRYU01006038.1_pt1 | contig 10684 bp, 19 predicted proteins | sample 2162651 | NCBI WGS metagenome assembly RRYU01 (sample SAMN10267283, study PRJNA491782) | microbial mat metagenome | isolation source: biomat in the production well | place: Japan: Minami-Kanto gas field, natural gas well KTG3 | collected 2017-06 | reverse complement strand
TATCTCATTGTTTTGCCTTTTCGAACGTGCTGAAAAGCGGACTGAAATAAAAAAAGAAGCGATTTGGGGAAGACCGCAGCCTTTCCCCCGAGCGAACCGGCATTACCCGCAACAGGCTCTAATCGCTTCAACCGGAAAATACAAAAAAAGCAATGAGCGACAAATTCATCGGCATCGACATCAAAGGCAGCGACGAAGCCCGCCGCTACCTCCGGACCATGCCCCGCAAAGTCCAGGCAACCCTGCAGAAGCACACCGTACTCAAGCAGGTCGGCACGCAGATGGTCTCCAGCGCCCTCACAACCATCAACCAGGGCGGTCGCCCCCTCTACCGGCCCCTCGCCGCGAGCACCATCGAGGGCCGATCCCGGCGCGAAAAAAAGAAAACACCCGGCCAGCGCAAGAACCCCCTCGGCATCGTCAGCAACCAGCCCCTCATCGTGCTCGGCACCCTCCGCCAGAGCCTCGACTACGAAGTCGACGGCGGCCGGCTCTTCCTCACCAGCGTGGACTATCTCAAGTACCACCAGTTCCTGGAAGACCGCAAGCCAGACACCTTCCCCGCGCGTCCCGTCTGGGGCATCCACCCCGAAGACGAAGAGGAAATCGTCGATATCGTCCTCTTCGACCTCGAAAAGCAGGTGAAAACACCGTGATTCACTTGTGGAACCGAAGTAAAAACTGTATGGTAAAAAAAACCCATGCACCCGACAGATACCTCGTATGCCCGCAAAACCGCAGGAAAACGAATTTCTCAGCACGGTCGCAAAGCTTTTCGGCGAAGACGTCGCGATCGGCATCTGGAAAGAATTCCAGGGGGAGCAGCCCTATATCCCCATGTTCCCAAAAAAAGAGGATCCCAAGCAGGCATACATCCTCGAGCACTACGGTAAAAAACCCGACCGCCAGATAGCCAAGGACCTCGGCATCTCCCGCCGAGCCCTCCAGAAACGCCTCAACAAGCCCGTAAAACCCAAACAGATAACCCTCTTCTGATGCCCAAACTCATCACATCGCTCATCGCGCTCCTCAGCCTCGTCGCCTGCAGCGTCAGCACTCCGGAGCACACCGTCGAATCCAGGACCGCAAGCCGCATCGTCCTTGTCTCCGACGACCCCGGCCTCGATCACGACACCGCCCGCAAAATCCTCGACCTGTACGAATGGGAAGTCACCGACCAGGTCGTGCTCAAAAAGCCCACCCGCAACGGAGAACTCAAAATCTACGCCGCCAAGAACATCAAAGCCCCGGCAACCCTCCAGTACACCTTCTCCGACACCCTCTTCCAATAAAAAAAGCCCGGCTCACCACCGGGCTTTCCCCTTACGTCCCTTCATTATCCATTCTCCATTATCCATTATTTTTCATCGCCTCCAGCGCCCGCCGGATGCGCTGCACCATCGTCGCCTCGATATGCTCCGGCATCACCCGGTCGAACCGGTTGCGCAGGAACCTGAGCCACGCCTCGTGCCGCCGTTTCGGATCATCGAACACGCTCACATCCTTCCACATCGCCTCCAGCATCCGCAGCTGCTTCGGCGTCGCCATCCCCCGCCTGCCACGGAGATCATCGTACTTCTTTCCGCCTCGTCCCTTCCCTGGAACCATCCCTTCCAGCGCCCTGATCACCTCGTTCGCCTCACCGAATCGCAGGTCCTTGCTCGATGCCACATCCCACCCCCCAAGCAAAGCACGGTAATCCCCATCCGACAACCCAGCCTCAGCCTTCAAGGCATGTATCCGAGCAATCTGCCACCGCTGTATTCCTTTCATTTTTCCTCCTCCACCAACGTCAACCCCTCGACCTTCCGGAACTGCCGCACAAGGCTTTTCGCAGTCGAGAAATCAGGATGATAAGTAACGAGTTTCTTGTCCGGATCGTACAGTGTCCCCTTCAACTTCGACCTTTTCATCAGCTTGTTGTAGCGGATCATACTTTCCCTGTGTTTCCTGCCGAACGCATATCGTTCCGATCGCCGCCAGAAAAGGACGACCAGGGGATCAAACCCGGTATCGTCAAGGTCGACGCCTTTCCTCGCCTCGATCTTCCCGTCGATAAAAACCACGAGACGAAGCACATTTTCCCTTAGAGGAACCTTTTGCACTCTGATCTCGTGCCCATCGTATTCAAACCTCACATCCGCAAACCACCCCAGCAGCTCTTTCTCGATCGCCACACACTGTTCAGTCGATATACTCATCCCTCAATCCTCCTCGATTCCTCTGTTTTCAAAAAAGTCACCCAGATCGTCTTAGCCGAACGTCCGGAGCGGTGCCCGAATAAAGGCTTGTACGGCGATAGCGCTAAGACATCTGACAGTGTCACTTTTTCCTCGTTCCACTTGAAAATCAGTGTCCCGTCAGGCCTCAGGACCCGGAAACATTCCACAAACCCCCGAGCGATATCCTCCTTCCACGTCCTGCGATTAAGCCTCCCGTATTTCTTCGTCAGCCAGCTGTTCGGCCCGGCGAACGTGTGCGGAGGATCAAAGAGCACGAGGGCAAAAGCATTGTCGGGAAACTCGTTGTCCCGAAAATCACGCACCGAGTCCGGAAACACCGAGAAAATCTGCCCGTTCGTCAGTTCCTCGAAATGAGTCCTGTTGTCGATATACACCGTCTCAGGGTGCTGCTTGTCAAACCAGCACATCCTACCGCCGCAGCAAGCGTCCAGCACCTTTTTCCCATCGATCATTAAGTCTCTCCTGTCCTTTATGTCCTTTTTTATGTCCTTTCCCGATAGCTCCACGCCGGGGGATCGAACCCCGGAACCGCACCGTAGTCGTCGCTCACCGTGGCCGTGGAGACCCGAATCACTGCTGATACGGGAACAGCATCAAAACGATATCCACCGCATCGTTGTTCAGATACTTCGCGCTGCTGCCGACGATCCCCGCCGCCGCCGCGCTCGTCGCCGACCCGATCGGCCCCACCGTTGTCGGGCTCAAGCCGATCCCGTGCCCGTGCACCTCGCCGGAGGCAGACGCCGTCCGGTGGACGATCACCCCGTACAGGCCCGAGCCGTAGGGCCGCATCACCTTGCGGGCGTGCGCCTGGAGCACATCGTCCCCGACCCGGCCGTTCTTCGACCGCACCGTCAGGCACGCAACCGGCCGCGCGCCCGTCACCACCTCGCGCACGATCCGCATCGACCCCGCCTGCTTGTGCTTTTTCAGCTCTGCCGTCTCAAATGTCAGGTACGACCGGCACTCCAGCGACGTCTCCCTCCGGAACCCGTCCGGCTGATACTCGAACATCGCCAGCACCTCGTCCATCCGCCGCGAAGCCCGCTCCCCGTCAGCCTTGGGGATGCCGCTGGAGGGCATCGAGGGCACAATACCCCGCATCGCCTGCAGCGGCACCTCGTCACCCTCCACCGTCGCAGAGGAGCGCACCCCATCGTTATGCGCCGAAGCCTCCTGCGTCTGACCTTGCAGCTGCAGCTGCCCCTGCTGCTGTTGCTGGTCCTGCGCCTGCCCCTGCGCCGCCAGAGCGTCGCCGCCCTCGACATTGTAGGTGTCGCCCGTGTTGATCAGGCCGCCCCCCATCGCCGGGGCCGTCCCCAGAACCATCGCGGCCATCGCCGCCAGAATAATCTTTTTCATCGTTTTTGTATCTTTGAATGGTGCCCGGAAAAAAAGCCGTCCGGACATCGGCTGTACTACACACACAGTCAAAGGCAACCCCTCCCGCCCGTGCGCCAACACCACGCGGGAGGGAAGCCTTTCACTCACCCTCCTTCACCTTCTCCCTCCTTCTTCAGATCGATGAAGAACGTCTCCTCCTGGACAACCTCCACGCCGACGCCGTCCTTGTCGAAAAACTTCGCCACGCCCGGCTTTTCCCTGTCCGCCAGCAGTTTATCCTTCGCCGGCTCGTCTACCGTGCGGACGTACTCGGGCAGGAACTGCTTCAGCAGGATCGTCACCGCATTCCACGTAAACCCTCTCAGCGTCTTCAGCTTCGGCGTGCCCGTGCGGAACCCTATCGTCTTCCACAAGCGCAAGAGCGTGGCGATGGTGTGGAAAATCGCCGGGTTCTGCTCGGCAAAAAGCTGTATCCCCTGAAACTTCTCCTTTCGCGTATTTCCGAGCTCGGTAAGCTCGTCCGCATACTCATCGCGGATGTCCGTAATGCGCTGATCCATCTGCGCCGTCACCTCCGCGAGCCTTGCATCAGCGATCGCATACTCGCTCATCATCTGCTCCGCCTGCTCAAGAGTAGCCGGCGCCATCACCTTCTTTTTTGTCCGTTTCATTGCTGTAAATAGATTATATTATTGCAGTTACCATCAAAAAAACATCTTTCCTCACGCCGCACCTCCCTTGATCTTTTCAAGTTTCTCTTTCCAGCCGGCGAATGCGTCCTGAATCGCGATATCCTCCCGTATTGAATAGGTTGGGCCATCAGGGTCAACAAGCCCCATCAGTCGTTCCAGCGTCGCCAGCATCCACGGCACTTCCCTGATCGCGCAGGCAATCCCGAAGGAAATCGCATCGCGCCCATCTCGCCTCGGCACCGCCGCAATTTTCCCCGCACTCGGCGGATCGCTTTTCAGCAGGATTTTGTACTCCCTGACGTTCTCCCCGGCCAACACCCACTCATCAGCAAGGATGTCATGGAGGCGAGCCCTCACAGCCAGCCTGTATTCCTCGCGAAGAGACTCAATGCACGGGGCCTTCCCCCCGAGTCCCTTTCCGTCCTTGATGTCCTTTCCGTCCGTCATGGCGACACCTCCTCCGGATCATCGATCTCGCCCCTGAGCCTGTCGGACTCATACTGCAGCATGGCGGAGACGATACCGCTAAAACTGACAACATGTGTTTCCATTGTGAGCATGTTGGTTACCAGTATATCGCCTGTGGCGAGATCCATTGCCAGCTCATACTCCCGCTGCCGCTCAGGAAAATCCGGCGTCTCGGCCTCACAAGTCCCGAGCGAAAACTTCAGCCTCAGTTTCGTTTTTGGATCAGTCGTTATGTCCATTAGTCCACCCCTCCTTTATCAGCGTCCGCCGGCCGTCTCCCTGCACCAGATCCAGATCGCAGGGCATCATCTTGCCCCGCTCCGTCTGAACAAAATGGATCTGCTTGCCGCAGCGCTTGCAGAAATGATGCGGAGCATACCCCGACCCCGGCCGAGCCACCGGCAGCCGGATCCTTCCGTCCGACGAGATCATTGCAGCCTCCCTCGTTTAGCGTTGTCGTAATGGTGCTTGCAGCTCTCCGGCACCCCATGACGCTGGAAAAACCGGTCAACCTCCGGAGGGAACGCCCCGAACTGGTCTGCGCCGTACAGCAGCAGCAGGTACTTGCACTCCTCCAGCTCCTCCTGCAGCTCCCCGAGCCGCTCCTCTACGCCCTTACCAGTCGGCATGTCTCCTCCATCATTTTCAGTTCAGCGCGGGACCTGATCGAGCCGATCACCTTCTGGTCCCGCAACGCTTCGATGAGCAGCTGCTGAGCCTCGCGTTGATCCACCCCGAACGCAAACACCAGCTCGTCCGCAAGCTCAACGACCGCGCGCTGCAAATCCCCCTCGATACGCATCCTGTTGCTCATCGCACCCTCCTCGGCCTGCGCAGCAGCCCGTATTTCACCATTCGTCCAAGGCAATCAGCCGCCCCGCGCACCCAGCCGCGCCTCCCCGCGTGGTGCATGAGCAGCAGCACACCGAACACCAGCGCTCCGCCAGTAACGTATGCCGGCTCTCCAGTCAACAGATAGTCCATCATACCGCCTCCATTTTCAGCTGTTGCGCCACCGCCGTGACAAGATTTTCCGAGATATCCTTTCCCGATCGTTTCGAGACCGCCAGAGCCGCGAAAAACAGCTCTTCCAGCCGCCTGATATCGCTCCCCGTGAACGCATGGAACGCCTTCACAACACCGTCTGACACCGCCGCCAGCACGCTTTCCAGGCACACGCGCACATCCGCCAGCTCGGCCGCCCGGTCGTGCGAAATCGCCTCCCGCACCCGCACCCGGCTCCAGATGTAGCCGTAATCCTTGCGGATGGTCTGGAACTGGTTCATCAGCCTCGGAATCCCCAAGTACACGATCCCGATCCCCGCCCGGTCGTTGATGTTGCGCAGCACGTCCAGCACCGGAGCGGAGAGATGTTCCGCCTCGTCCAGGATCAGTACCCGTTCCGTCTTGTTCAGCTTGTCGCAAACCGCCACCAGCAACTCGTGGATCGAGCCCCGCGCCTCCACGCCGATCTGGGAAGCGATTTCCGCGAGCACAATCTTCGCCGGAAACGAGTAATGGCACTCGATCAGGATAACCCCCGAGTGTGCCGCCGCGTACTCCCTCGCCGTGCGAGTCTTGCCCGCGCCCCAGGTAGCCGTAACCACCCCGATCTTGCCCTTCAGGTGACAGTTGCGGATCGCCCGCGTCACCGACGTATACACATCCGTCCGCGCCGTCGAGGGGAACACCTCGCGGTCCGAAACCGGCATCGCCGCCAGCTCACGCCGACGCTCGAGGAACTCCCGGACCTTGCTCGCCACGGCCGATGATGATCCCGTGTACGTTCCCGCCAGCCAGGGACCCAGCGCCCCGTGGCTCAGCCCAACCTTCCGGGCAGCCCCCCGCAGGCCCCAGTCCTCCGACTCGATCACCGACTGCATCTGCTCGCGCAGCGCAGCCATATCTTGCCGGTGTTGCGTTGTTGTAGTATCTTGCATCGTTGATATGTTTTTGTTCTTTCAGACTACCCGAAGCCCGGTTGCCGCCGGGCCTCGGCCTTTTTAATACCCCTCGTTCTGACAGTCCAGATAATGCGGCAGATCATCATCCTGCTGCCGCTCCTCCGGCTCCGGAATCACCCACTCCGCCGGAATCTCCATTCCATCCGTGCCGGTCCGTTGTTTCTTCTCTCGTTTCAGTTCGTCATCCGCCGCCGCCCGTAACCGGGCAACATCAGGAGCGACCTCGCGAGAGACAAACCCCGCAAGTCCGGATTCCGCCGCCGCCGTAACGCTTTTCCTGACCGACTTCGCGATGCCGTTGCGCAGCATCGCCTGCTGCCTCGCCGCCGCCTCGAAAGCCTCCTGATCCTCTTTCGATCCCAGCAGTCTTGCCGCGCCGTGCATACCACCGTTCGGGCACCATTCCGGAGCCACGCAGAGGAATTCCCCGTTCGGGTGGTACACCGCAACGCTGTCCATACTGTCCAGATCGTACCTGACGACCAGTTCGCGCTCACCTTTTGCCAGATCGTGCAGCTCCGGGGATAAAAACCACCGGTTGAACAGCCTGATACCGTTTCTTTTCAGGCTCCTGGTCACCTCCTGCATCATCAGGAATCGAAGCTCTGTCCGGCTGATCAGGCGAGCTTGCAGATCGTCCTGTTTGCGGAGAGCTTCAAACCCCTTTTCCAGCGCCTCGTAAGGAGTCATCCCGCGCAGGTACTTGCTCTGTTTCTGCGCCCGCTGGTGATACTCGTGCACCCAGAGCGCGACCAGGTAATGCGCCTCCTCGATCGTAGGCACAATGTTCGCCTGGAGCAGTTCCGCAAGGTCTCGGTGCAGGAACTCACCGCGCATCAGCCTCGCCGGCTTATAACTGATTGATGTACCCGTGTAGCTCGATACGCTCCTTTCCAGCTCGGCAAAATTCCCGAAAAGCCGCTCGATCGTCTTCGACTGCCCGTGATACGGCTGCGCGAACTGCACGCCCCGAAACCCGTATGAATGCAGCTCGTCGAAGAGTCCTGCAACGCCGGCTTCCCGCAGGGAGACATCGCCGAGTCCATGGAAATAGCGGCTCCGGAACGCCTTGCCATTATCGATATGCATGACCCGAGGCACCAGCGCCGTCTGTTCGTCTCCGGTCAGCAGGAAACCCATCCAGAGCATTGCCCGGCGCAGGCTCGAAGCGATCGCCCGCGTGGATTCCGTCGGCATGATCTCCCAGCCGGCAATGACCTTCGTTTTTCTGTCCAGATGCATGATCAGGGTCATTCGCCTGTTCTTTCTCCTCACAGGATCCTGTACGGCAAAATTCAGGACGTGGCCGTCTGCCTCGACAATGTCCGCCGGCAGAATCTTGTCCGGATCACGAGTGATAAACGGCGCCGCCTTGTCCTTATAGGCCTTCATTCCGTCACGCATCATCGTCACCTCCGCGCCGTGATCGGCCGCATACTCGCGCAAAAACCTGCGCACACGGTGCTCGGAAACCTTTTCATATCCCAGTTGACGCAGTTTTTTGTTTGTCTTTCGGATGATCTCTGAGATCTTGAGCTTGTTGGGGTTGGCGTAGTGATCGAGGATAATGCCAGCCTGCAGCGCCGATATTCCCGTAACCGATTTTCCAGTCCTCGTGTACCGGTACCGGGGCGCAAGGCTCGACGGCCGCATCCCCGATTCGCGCAGTTTCGGGATCCAGTGCGTGTCGATCGTCTTCCACGCAACCGGACCGATTTTTTCCAGCAGATGCGGCCACTCGCCGCGGTTGAATCGCTCGACAAAGGCCTCCTTCGCCGCCATTTTCCGCCCATGTCCAGCGCTGGAAAGCGCCTCCTCGTACAACCGCACGACATCATACCGCAGGCGCGCCTTCTCCGCCGCCTGTTCCGGCATCTCGTCGAACGATTTCACCCCGTCATTTTCCTTCTCCGCCGGCTCGACCTGGTCGGCAATCCCGTGCTGCCTCAACCACCGTTCCTGAGCAAAAACCGGCAACGAGGAAAGAAGTATTCTGTACTGCTTGCCACCATTACCGTCGATCATTTTTGTGACGTATTTCCCGGCCTTGCAATTTTTCCTTACAGCCTGCACGGATATGCTTAAAAGGTTTCCACCTTCAGGAACACTAATCCAGCCGGAAAAGCCCTCTATCCTTTGTTCATCAATGCAGTTAGAAAAGGAAGAAACCTCTTTCATAAAGTTTCCACCTTGGTTTCCACCTTGGTTTCCACCTTGGTTCACACTTTTCAAGGTGGAGGAGTGCAACTCAAAAACGTTCATCCTGGAGGCTGACATATTGATCAGATCGCCTTACGAAGTTTTTCGAAGTCAACGACAGCTTGAGTACGCTCCTTTACCTTCCTCACAAAATCCGCTGCGTAAGTGGGGTTTGGGGGATCCTGATAAAAAAGTGCAGCATAGACATTGGGTTGTCGCTTACCATGTTCCCTGGCAATTTCCGCCACAATCCCCCGATAAGGGCGCTTGCGCAGATCAATCGACATCTCTTTACGTTTTTCCATGCCCTACATAAATCTTAGCTTGATATATTAACACATTGGTATTAATATAATCGCGTTTTGTGAATATATGCAAGTAATTATGTCGCAAAAAGTGAACAAAATCATAGATAGGCTTAAAAAAGGCCTTGCCATTAAAACAGATAGCGCCCTTGCTAAGCATTTAGGGGTAAAGCCTAATACGATTTCGGCATGGAAAAGCAGGGACTCAATCAATTATGATTTAATATTCGCAAAATGTGATGACTTGCGAAAAGATTGGCTGCTCACGGGTGAAGGGGAGATGTTCAACAGTAACGCGGCAGAAAAAAAAGCCGAAAACCGGCGTCCAGCGCCCGTTCAACTTGTGTTTGAGGAAGGAATACCATACAAGGGGGTTCGCGATCAGCACCGAGGTATGATCGCGATAGGATCCAGAATGACCCCTGATAAAATCGAGGAAGGAGACTTTTTGGTGATCGACGTGGAGCTCGATCCAGAACAGGGTGATTACGTCTTGAGAAAAGCCCAGGATGCCCCGGAAATAGTTCGATACAACAGTGGTGATCCTGTGCCGATCGGAGTCGTCGTCAAGCTTGTCAGAACCTACCGCTGACCGGCAAAACACTGCTCAAATTTCTCAAACTCCGTGCAAAAAACCGGAAATTCCCCGCAAAAAACCGACAAATTTCTCAACAGCAACATCGCCACACCACCACTGGCAAATCATTATAAATAAAAGTATTACACATCTTTTCCGGCTTTTTACCTATTTCTCATATTGCCGCTTCCTTTATAGCATGAGCAGGAGTTTCACCGTGGGAGAAAACGTCGATGCGGACAATATCGACGCCAGTTACGATAACGGTGTGCTGCATATCGTGCTTCCCAAGAAGGAGCCGATGGAAAAGGTGAAGAAGGCGATCGAGGTGAAGTGAGCGCTGTCCGAATGCAACGAAAAAACCCTCCCGAACAGGAGGGTTTTTTCGTTGCCGCGCGGCGGCGGACCGCGATCAGCAGTTGCGAACCGTCGACGAGTTGCGGTCCTTGATGGTTGACTCGTCAAACTCGTCCCAGTCGTGCTCGTCGTGTTCGCGCTGGTAACCGGCTTCCTTCAGGCCGAAGCTCATGTCGGCGACCATTTCTGGTCTCAGTTCCTTGAGGTTCTTGACCTCTTCCTGGGTAAGGATCCTGGACTTGTCGAACCCGAGATCGACCTCGATCTTGCGATTCTTGGTTTTGACGCGATCAATGTCGTAGAATCGCTTTGTCAGCGTTGTCTGGGCGAAAGCCTTCAGGCAGCCGAGCATGTACTTGCGGACATACGGGTCCTTGATCCACGGATAGCTGAAGAAGGTCTTGCGCGCATAGAAGCGTCCGTAGGACTTGAGCACGCCCTTGAGCACATCCTCGCGTTCCATGTTGTCCGGCTTGATGATCGGTGAAACGAAGTTGTAGCGGGAGTAATCGCGCACCTCCACCCGGTCGCCCAG
>RRYU01005217.1_pt1 | contig 10691 bp, 4 predicted proteins | sample 2162651 | NCBI WGS metagenome assembly RRYU01 (sample SAMN10267283, study PRJNA491782) | microbial mat metagenome | isolation source: biomat in the production well | place: Japan: Minami-Kanto gas field, natural gas well KTG3 | collected 2017-06 | reverse complement strand
AAGGTATAGAGGGTGTTTTTCGTTTCATCAGGAAGTTTTGGCGGCTGTTTCATAATAGGGAAAATAAGTTTCAATTAAGCGAGGAAGGAGCCACCGAAGCCGAATTGAAAATTTTGCACCGTACCATTCGTAAAGTGGAGGAGGATATCGAGCGCTTCTCATTTAACACAGCTGTTTCTGCCTTTATGATTTGCGTGAATGACTTATCTGATCTGAAATGTAACAAGCGTGAAATTCTGGAACCTTTGACCATACTTGTTTCCAGCTATGCACCTCATTTTGCAGAGGAGATCTGGCATCTGTGCGGACATTCGGAGTCGGTTGTGATGCAAGCCTTCCCGCCCTGGGAAGAAAAATACATTACTGAAAATACGTTCTCCTATCCGGTATCGTTTAATGGTAAAACACGATTTAAACTCGAATTGCCCGTTGAACTGGATGGAAAGGCCATCGAAGCGGCTGTACTGACATCGGAGGAAGCACAGAAATGGCTTTTGGGAAAACAGCCTAAAAAGATCATTGTTGTGCCGGGTCGGATCATCAATATTGTGGTTTGATGCAAAGTCGTTAGCCTCAGCCTGTCTCATCGAAAAACTCGAAGTTATATTAAAGCATCCGCTCATCAGTTCCGGTAAAATATCAATTATGATCAATAAAAAATACCTCATCAATCAACCTGATGGCCTGCATTATAAACTGCTTACTTTGTTTTTATGCATAGCCTTGTCTTCATTTGTTGTTGGACTTTATGCACAAGATTTACGGACACATAACAACTCAGCCTTCGATACAGATGAGTTTTTGCAGTATAAGGTCTATTACAGTTCAATGATAACCGGAAACGTAACTGCAGGTTATGCCACCATTGAAGTGAATGACCATGATGAGCCCATGTTCGGACGTGATGTATGGAAAATTGTTGGTGAAGGCAAAAGCAGAAGAGCCTTCGATTGGTTTTTCAAGGTACGAAACCGATACGAATCATACGTGGACAAAGAAGCCTTTGTGCCCTATTTGTTCGTCCGGCGTACGCATGAAGGAGATTATGTGAAACATGATGACGTTTACTTCTATCATCATGAAGGCATAGCCGTGAGCCGTACTGCGCGTAAACCCATACCTGAGCATGTGCAGGATTTTGTTTCAGCCCTCTTTTTTATGCGAACACTTGAACTGGAAGATTTCACAGCCGACAGCAATTACTTTGTTGATTTCTTCCTGGATGATTCCGTTTATGTATCCAAAATCAAATACCTGGGTACAGAGTACCTGCGTACCGAGTTGGGCACCCACCGCACCCTCAAGTTTGCACCTATGATGGCGACCGGAAATGTATTTGCCGATGCCTATCCCATGCATGTGTGGGTAACCGACGACAAAAACAAACTGCCCATTTTAGCCGAAGCCAAGGTGATCGTTGGCAGCGTGAAAATGGAATTGGTGAAATATCGCAACCTGCTCAATCCGGTCACTGCCAGACGAAAGAAATAGCCAGTAACCATACGGGTTTTGCAATACTCTGGTTTAGTGATTGTTCCTTATTTAATTAGTAAGTGGAGGAATCAATCTGATAAACCAAATCCCTTTGCGGAAGGAGATTTGCGTTCCTCATTAGGGATTGATTAATGCCTTATGAGGGTCCGGATTTTATTTTGGTTCAATAATTGCATAACTTGCATTGATTTTACATGCTGATGTTTAAATCATTATAATGACAGTCTTGATACAAACAGATAACACGTTGATTAATAATGAAATCATTCAATCCCTTTTTTAGAATTGGCCTGCTGGCTACATTGATCCTGATGATTGGCCCGGCATTTATGAAACCCGAAAACCGCACCTATGACGAACTATGGAAAGAAGTAGATGCCTTTATGGAAAAGGGCCTCCCGCGTTCTGCCCTTGAGCTGATTGAGGTGGTTCACCAAAAAGCCCTCGCTGAGAACAATGGCCGCCAAATGCTGAAATCTACCATATACCGATTCAATGCAAACCAACACTTTGAAGAAGACCACCTCATTAGAGCCATTGAATATGCGCAGGAGCAATTGTCATTGTTGCAAGAACCGGAAAAGCAGTTGCTGCTGTCCGTTCAGGCCGAATTGTACTTGTTTTACTATCAGCAGAATCGTTATAGGTTGTTGGAGCGAACTGCAATAAGCGGTCAACGCCCAAGCGATATCCGGGAATGGGATCTGACCACCCTGAGGGATGTGATCACGGAAACCTACGAAAGATCTATTGAAAATATTGATATCCTCCTCAATTATCGCCTGGAAGACTATGCCTCGCTTTTGATCCTACCCGATAAGGAGAGTGTTGAATTACAGCCCACTTTGTTTGATTTTCTGGCCCATCGCGTGATTGATCACTACCTGTCAGCTGATGCAGGTATAAAACGGCCTGGTCCGGTGATTCCACTTGCTGACAAACAGGTTTTTGCTCCTGCCCCTGCTTTTACGAAATCAGATCTTCCCGAAAACGGGCAAGATGTGGTTAAGGCCATGAAGTTATTGCAGGTTTTATTGGAGTTTCACATGTCACACAACGATACAACAGCACTCATATATAATGAGATAAAAAGAATGGAACTGGCCCATTTGCATTATCAGGGTGATGATGACAAAGGACAGCTATATGAACAAGCCTTGAAGAAATTACTCGACCAGTATCAACATCATCCGGCATCGGCAGATGTTGCCTTTACACTGGCCTCCTTCCTCATGAGCAGTGATGTCACCAATATCTATAATGATGAAGATGCTGCAACGCGCTTTCAACTTAAGGAGGCCCTTGCGTTGTGCGATCAAACCATTGAACGTCATCCTGACAGTAAAGGTGCTGCAAACTGCAAAGTGTTAAAATCACAAATATTACGCAAGGAGCTGACCGTTACGGTGCAGCGGGTATATGTACCCAACCAGCCAATTCCGGCATTGCTTAAATATCGCAATGTAAGCAATCCGTCTTTCAGGCTTGTTTCAATGGAGTCTGAGGACCTGGAGCATATCATGGGCATCATTAACATTGATGAGAAAAAGGATGCCATGCTGGCCCTGGAAGCATTCTCAAGTTGGGAATATGAATTGCCATTCGAAGAGGATTATCGCGATCACAGCCTGGTTTTTGACCTGCCACCACTTGAGCCGGGTCTGTATTTACTGTTGTCATCATCCGGTCCTGCTTTTGCAGATGATGATATCATTGAATATGCTTCATTTCAGGTCAGTTCACTCAGTTTTATAAGCAGCAAGCGTGAAGGGATAAACCATTTCTACCTGCTTGACCGCGAAACAGGGGAACCTGTAAGGAATGCCAGGATCAGGGTGATGAGCCGCGAGTATGATTACACCAAACGCCGCTATAGTGTGGAGCAGCGTATGGAATTGAGCACTGCAAGGGATGGTGGTTTTAGTTTTGGCGCCGATGACAACCTCCCGTCTAATCGTGCTTTTTATGTGGAGGCAGAAACCAAGAACGACCGATTGTATTCGGATAATTATTTTGATGTATATAAACAGCGACAGATCACCCGTGCGCACAGGCGTACCTGGTTTTTTACCGACAGGGCCATCTACCGTCCCGGCCAGCCGGTTTATTTTAAAGGGATTATGCTTGACCGGATCAACAATGAGTATAAGATTGTTGCAGACCAACAAAATACCATTAAGTTTTATGATGCCAATGGTCAGGAAATAGCTTCACTCGAATTGAGAACTAATGAATTCGGTTCATTCGAGGGTAGCTTTATTACCCCACAGGGTGCACTTACGGGTGAAATGCGCATTGCCGATAGCCATGGATCTGTTTTCATTTCGGTTGAAGAATACAAGCGGCCCACTTTTGAGGTAAAGGTGAATATGCCTGCCGGACAATACCGGATTAATGACCTGATTGAAATTAATGGTGAAGCTGTGGCTTATGCAGGTTACCCCATGGACAGCGTTGGCCTTGTTTATAAAGTATATCGCGAACCCTTCTTTCCCTGGAGATCATACTGGGTTGGCCTTCCACCCTTTGACGGTGAAAGGCAATTGATTGCTTCCGGTGAAACGATGACTCACAGGGACGGAAGCTTTAATTTCGATTTTTTGGCTGCAGCTGATCACAATATAGACCACCGGTTTGAGGCGGCTTTTAGTTACAATGTCCTTGTTGACGTTACAGATAGAAATGGTGAAACACGCAGTGGCAGCCAGACCATACGTGCCGGCAAAAGGGCTTTGATCTTGAATACAGACCTGCCCGAATCCATTGTGAATACCCAGCTCACTGATGTTGTGATCAAAGCTACAAATCTTCAGCAAGAAGCCGTTTCATCCGATGTAAAAGTTTCAGTTTACCGGATTGAAAAAGCCCGGCGCCTGGTAAGGCCTTCATTATGGCCCCTTCCCGACAGGCACCTGCTGGATAAAGCGCATTTTGAAATGCTTTTCCCTTTGGATGCATGGGATGATGCTGAAAATAGAGCGCATCGCAATCGTGAGCTTGTTTTTTCCAAGGACCTCCATGTTAAGGGAGAGTCAAGGTTCATGCCTTCAGAGGCCACATTGTGGCCGGATGGTGAATACCTGATCATTGCCAAAGCCATGGATAGCTTTGGAGAAGAGGTGGAGCTTAGCCAGGCATTCACGCTTTTCAACAGGCAAACAAAGAGTATGCCGGTAAAAGAATTGCAATGGTTTAACCTGAGCAAGACAGAAGCCAAGCCCGGTGAAACAATTTATTTTAGTTTTGGCACTGCTGCACGCAACACAAGGTTGTTGTTAGAAGTATTCCAGGATGATAAGCTTATACAAAGTCGATGGATCAGGCTTACAAACGAAATGTCATCATTGACATTTGAGGTAGAGGAAGCCCATAGGGGAATGTTGAGGTTTCAGGCAACAGCTGTTCGTTACAATCGTATCTTATCACATTCGGCATTGGTGAAGGTGCCCCATTCGGATAAAATACTTGATATTGAACTGATAACGAAACGAGAGAAGCTGAAACCCGGCGCTGAAGAAACATGGGAGTTAAGGATAAGTGGGCATAATAAGGAAGCCGTAGTAGCTGAATTATTGGCCAGCATGTACGATGCTTCACTAGACCAGTTCAGGCCAAACAACTGGTATTTTAACCTGATAAGTTACCCCTCACCCCCTCGTGCCTGGAATGCTGACAATGGGTTTTTGACCTACCGGAGTACCGGTGCAAAAAGACAAGCTCAGTATGATCGAAGTATTATGTTTGTACGGCCACCACAGTTGAATTGGTTCGGTTTTTATGGTGGATATGGCGGTTTCCCACAGACCAGGCATGGGGTACATGCTTCAATGATGAAAGAATCTGCCATGCCGGAATCGGTTGATGAGATCATGTTGTTGGAGGTACTGGATGATGATGCTGCGGTGGGTGATGAAGAAACAAGACCTGACACACAGGCAGGAACAGAGCCTGGTGATAGATTGACACAGGCGAAACGTACCAATTTTAACGAAACTGCTTTTTTCTACCCCCGACTGCTTACCTCAGCCGATGGAAGTGTGAGCATAACTTTCACCCTGCCTGATGCGCTTACACGTTGGAGACTTATGTTATTGGCACATACCAATGACCTGAAAACAGGGATGCAGGAATACAATTTTGTGGCTTCAAAGGAGCTCATGATTGTTCCAAACACCACGCGTTTTTATCGTGAAGGTGATACCGCATGGGTTGCTGCCAGGATCGTGAACACAGGTGAGCAAACACTCACCGGTATAGCATGGCTGGAGTTGTTTGATGCTTTTTCAGGAGAGGAATTGCAAAAAATAGTTGGAAACCTCTACCAAAAACCTTTCGTCAATCTTGAGGCCGGAAGAAGCCAGACTGTTCGTTGGAAAATAGAACCCGGCGATGAAACCAATTTAATGGGCATGCGGTTTTCAGCTTCAGCGAATGGATTTACGGATAGTGAGGAACAATATGTCCCCATCCTTCCACGAAACGTCCTGGTAACTGAAACCATGCCCTTATATGTACCCGGTGAACAGCGGAGCGAATTCATTATCCGGAGCCTGGTTGACCATCCGGATCGAAAATACAGGATGATGCAGCTCGATTTCAGTTCAAATCCAGTTTGGTATGCCATTCAGGCATTGCCATATTTGCATGATGATGGGTCTGAGCATGTGCATAGCCTCTTTAACCGTTATTATGCCAATACCCTGGCATCGCATATTGCCAATAGCATTCCCGGTGTGATGCAGGTGATCGACAGTTGGAAAGCTCATCATCCTGATGCATTTTTATCTGCCCTTGAGACAAACCAGGAATTGAAAGCCGTTTTACTCAATGAAACACCATGGGTGATGCAGTCCCGAAATGAAAGTGACCGCAAAAGAAACATTGCATTGCTATTTGATGTGAACCGCATGCGCTACGAACAGCAGCATACCTTGAGCAGGTTGTCGGCACAACAGTTGCCAAACGGTGCCTGGCCCTGGTTTAGAGGAATGCACGAAAATCGATTTATCACCCAAACCATTGTAACCGGTTTAGGAAGGCTGCAAAAGCTTGGGCTCAATTTCGAGACGGATCATCAAATACAAAATATGGTAACTAAGGCCATGGTATTTCTGGATAAGGAGGTGATGAATGATTATGAGAAAACAAAAAGGGATAACAAAGGCGAGCCTGCCTTCATCAGCCCTACCCATCTCAATTATCTGTATGCCCGCAGCTTTTTCCCGGACAATAAGCCCGGTGTCGAATTGCTTGAGGCCATCAATTATTACCTTGAAGCCATAGAAGCTAACTGGCTGAAAATAAACATAGGAATGCAGGGCATGGCAGTAGTCGTACTCAATCGGTACAACCGATTCGAAACGGCCAATGCCATTATGGCCTCACTGCGCGAACGTGCCATCCATCACAAAGAGATGGGAACCTATTGGCGACAATCGCCCGGATATTTTTGGTATCAAACTCCTGTTGAAACACAAGTCTGGCTCATTGAAGCATTTGCTGAGATGGAATCGGATCATGCCGAAATTGATGGTTTGCGTACCTGGCTGTTATCGCAAAAGCGGACCACACACTGGAACACTGGCAGGGCTACAGCTGATGCTATCTATGCACTGCTCATGCAAGGTACAGACTGGACTTCGACCAGGCCGGCTGACATTATGGTAGGCGGCAAAAGGTTGGTATCGGAGGATGTTCAGGCAGGAACCGGCTACTACTCTTACCAATGGCAAGCCAATGATCTAAAAGCTGAGATGGCGCATATCGATATAACCAACCCCAATAAAGGCGCAGCATGGGGCGGGGTATATCTGCAGTATTTTGAAGGCATTGACAAAATTGAAGGCCATGATTCGCCACTGAAGGTGCAAAAGGAGATGTTTGTGAAGGAGATTAAGGATAACAAGGAAATACTTGCTCCACTCAAAGGACAAATGATAGAGATTGGTGATGAGGTGGTTGTAAGGGTATTGATTGAGACGGATCGTGACATGGAGTTTGTTCACCTCAAGGATGAACGGGCTGCTGCCTTCGAGCCTGTTGATGTGCTATCGGGTTATAACTGGCGCGATGGATTGGGATTTTATCAGAGCAGTAAAGATGCTTCAACGGAATTCTTTTTTGCCCATCTGCCCAAAGGAAAGTATGTATTTGAATACAGCCTTAGGGCCATGCATGCAGGTGATTATGCCTCCGGAAGGGCACAGATTCAATGCTTGTATGCCCCTGAATTTGCAGCTCATTCCTCAGGAAACCGAATAATTGTGACGGATTAGTATTAATACTTGATGGACATATTTTGGTTCCTAAATCACTCGTTTTGTGCGCGATGCTGTTCAAATGCAATGTGATTGGCAACAAAGCGTAGTTCGCTCCAGCTTACATCATCACCCAACACTGTCTTTGCTGGCCCAAGCGCAAGGTCTTCGGTTTCGGTGAAATAGTGATGGATAAGTGCATACTTATCAGGCGCGATCAGATTTTCAATTTCCAATTCACCGGTTTTGACAAAATAGGCCAGGTGGCCTTCAATTGTGGATACAGCCAGCTCGCGTTCCGCTGCTATATCTTCGATCGTTTTACCTTGTTTGTATAAGTTTAGACTGAGTTTTTTACTATCCGGCTTTGCTTCTTTTTTTGGGATTACAAGTGGCTTATCTTCAACCTTTGCCTCCATTTCATTTTCCTCGATATAGTGCTGAATAATGTCCAGGATTTCACCTCCATACTGGTTAATCTTTTTAATACCTAAGCCTTTGATGTCAAGCAATTCATTTTTGTTAAGCGGTAGTGTATCGGCAATCTGCATCATGGCTTTTCTTGAGATAATCCGGTAATGGCTTAGGTTTTCTGCGTTGGCAAGCCGGTTTCGCCACTGTTTTATCAGGTTGAATAATTTTGGATGGGCAAGGCGGTCAGGTGCGAGATCTTTAGACACATCCTTTTTTGTTTTATAGGCTTTTTCTATTGAAGCTTTTGCTCTTGTTTCGAGGTAATTGGAGATGTTAAATCCTTTTGAACATTCCGCCAAACTGGCAAGCTTTACCCCTGCCTCATTTTCAAAGCGATGTAATTGTTCCATAGCGGTCTTTAATACGGTTTTGTTATCGCTTTCAATTTTAGGGATCATTTTGATGATCTCTTCAAATTGAGGTAAAAAATACGCACAAGCCTTTTTAATCCTGGCCTGCAGGGGCTCATTTCGTTCAATATCAGGTTGGTTTTGCAGATGTTTGTCCACCTCACGCATGAAATTTCCGGAAACATATACAATGTTCGATTGGAGGGTTTGTTTCATGTTGTGGAATACTTCTGCCAGGACTTTATCGAAGTGAGTGTCATTTTTTTCGATAAAGCGCAGCAAAAAAATTAGCCTATGCTGAAAAATGGAAAAATCAAAGAGTTCGGCGATCAATGTTTGCTGATATTGATGTTTGGCCTGTTCGAGGTGTTTTTCATTTGGGCTGTTGGTCTCAATTTTGTTTACATACTGGCTGATGGTGTGATCAGTTTTCAGTGATTGTTTATTAATATTTGAGCTCAGTACCATCCCTTCCAAGGTGCGACAGCGGCTTAAAGCTACATAAACCTGTCCATGGGCAAAAGCTTGATTGGCATCAATAATTGCCTTGTCGAAAGTGAGTCCCTGGCTTTTGTGTATGGTGACAGCCCAGGCCAGTTTGAGTGGGTATTGGGTGAAGCTGCCAACGACAGTTTCACTGATTTCATGGGTATTATCATCAAGCGAATATTTGCAGTTGCTCCATTCAAGCGGCCCTACTTCGATGGTTGCCGAGTCGTCCGGACATTGAACCCGGATGATCTCGTCATCAATATCTATGACTTTTCCGATTTTTCCATTGTAAAACTCCTTCATAGGTGAGGGGTCATTTTTAACAAACATGACCTGTGAGCCTATTTTGAGCAAAAGGTTCTTTTCGGTGGGGTAGTTATATTCAGGAAATTCACCTTTGATTTCAGCAGCAAACTGATACGTTTTGCCTTGCAGTGCACCAAGCCGTTTGGTGTTTATTTCATGTGCCTGGAAGTTATGCGTGGTTAGGGTTATGTATCCTTCATCTTCTCCGGGACTAAAGTTTGGGAAATGTCTTTTCTCCAAAATTTTAATGGTTTCATTGTCCAGTTTATTGTCGCGTATTTTACCTAACAGATCAATGAAACCCACATCGCTCTGACGATACACTTCAGTAAGTTCAATGCTGACATAATCCGTTTTCTGCAATGCTTTGCTGCTAAAGAAGTACACAGATTCGTAGTAATTTTGAAGCAACCTCCATTCATCTTCTTTTGCAATGGGTGCCAGTTGTTGCAAGTCGCCAATCATAAGCAACTGCAAACCGCCGAAAGGTTTATTTCTGTCTCTGTGTCGTCGGAGTACTTCATCAATGGCATCTAGCATATCGGCGCGCACCATGCTGATCTCATCAATTACCAGAAGGTCAATGCTTTTGATGATATTTATTTTTTCCTTTGTAAACCGGTGATAGCGAGATGCTGCATGTTTTGCATCATTTTCATGGGCAGGTATGCGCTGTGCCAACTCTTCCGGAATTTGAGGTCCGAAGGGCAACTGAAAAAATGAATGAATGGTAACGCCACCGGCATTGATCGCTGCCACACCGGTGGGGGCAACAATGATATGTCGTTTGAAAGTGATGTTTTTCAGGTTTTGCAAAAAAGTGGTTTTACCTGTACCTGCCTTGCCTGTAAGGAACAAATGTTTGTTAGTGTAGCATATAAATTCGGCAGCTAATTGAAGCTTATGGTTGCTATGTAAAGTCATGGTTCCGAAATCATCGATTGGAAAGTAAAATTACAAATCTGTTCGAAACAACAAATTTTGCCAAAACAGACATATCTATTCTATGCTCCTTGACCCTTTCAGTGTTGCAAGGAGTATGCTAAAGAGCGCTGTACTTTAAATGGGAAAAATAATGCTGGTGGTCAATGTTGATAAGCCCTTATTAACCAAAGTGAGTTTGGTGAGTATGCTCGGCCAACAACTGATCAGCCGTGAAATCAATTTAGGCTACGTAGGCTCACATAATCTGGGATTCAATGTGGGTCACCTGCAGGCAGGCATCTATTTTATCCGGGTAGAAGCCGGTAAGGATACTCTGACGCGTAAGGTTGTGGTTCATTAAAACAAGGATAGTTTACAGGTAATTCTAAAAATG